>JADMIO010814499.1_pt1 | contig 62403 bp, 51 predicted proteins | sample 8958161 | NCBI WGS metagenome assembly JADMIO01 (sample SAMN16585339, study PRJNA669376) | soil metagenome | isolation source: Crop rotation soil | place: USA: Cullars Rotation, Alabama | collected 2011 | reverse complement strand
CTTTCCCAACGGCACCACACCGGCGAGCAATACGAGCCATTCGTTTCGATTATCGTTCCCGCCTACAACGAAGAGTTTGTAATCGAAGCGACGATTCAGAGCCTGCTGAATTCCGATTATGAGAATTTTGAAATCATTGTAGTCGATGACGGTTCGGCGGATCGGACCAGCGAAGTCGTGCGTGAACGCTTTGCCGGCGAACCGCTGGTGCGCCTCTTCACCGAAGAGAATGCCGGCAAATCGTCAGCGCTGAATTTCGGCCTGCGTCACGCCAAAGGCGATGTGATCGTCGCGCTTGACGCCGACACGCAGTTTCCGTCCGGAACAATTCGCGCGTTGGCGCGACGCTTTGCAGATCCGGCGATCGGCGCAGTGGCCGGCAATGCCAAGGTTGGCAACCGCATCAACATCGTCACACGCTGGCAAGCGCTGGAATACATTACTTCGCAGAACATGGATCGGCGCGCTTTTGCCAGCTTGAACTGCATCACGGTGGTGCCCGGAGCTGTCGGAGCGTGGAGAAGGGAACTGATCGAAAAATGCGGGGGGTTCAGTTCCGACACGCTGGCGGAAGATCAGGACCTGACGCTGCAAATCCGCAAGCTTGGCTACAAGATTGGCTATGAAGAGACGGCTATCGGTTGGACCGAAGCGCCGCAGAACCTGCGCATGCTCGCGAAGCAAAGATTTCGCTGGGCCTACGGAACACTGCAGTGCCTTTGGAAGCACCGCGGCGCTCTCTTTCGTCTTGAATACGGCGCTTTAGGGTTCGTGGCGATGCCGAACGTTTGGGTGTTTCAGGTGCTGTTTCCGTTGATCTCGCCGGTGATGGATCTGATTTTGATTTACACGCTGGTCTCGGCCCTGCTCGACAAACTACAGCAACCAACCGGCTACTCCTTTTCAAATCTGCGCCAAGTGGTTTTTTACTACGCGCTGTTCCTCGCGGTTGACTGGAGCGCGGCCTGCTTTGCGTTCTTGTTGGAACGGAACGAACGCTGGCGTCTGCTCTGGTGGCTTTTCCTGCAGCGCTTCTGCTATCGACAGGTGATGTACTACGTCATGGTTAAATCAGTGGCGACGGCCGTCAACGGTGCGGTGGTGGGTTGGGGTAAGCTCGAAAGAAAAGCCACAGTGGAAGCTCAACCTTAGTTCAAGACCAAAACAATCTCGCATGTTCACTCGTAAGCAATGGGCCCTCGTGCTGTCGCTCCTGATCTTTGCCGCACTCTTCCGGATCGCGGTGGCCCATTGGCTGCCGAACGACACGCCCGGTGATGGAGTTGTGTACGCCCAGATGGCCCGCAACGTGCTCGAGCAGCACGTTTATTCGCTTGATGCGCAGCCGCCTTACAATCCTTCGTTTGTCAGACTTCCCGGTTATCCACTTTTTCTGGCCGCTATTTACTCGATCTTTGGGCACACAAACAACGGCGCTGTCCGCATCGTGCAGGCCCTGATTGATACGGGAACCTGCGCGCTCATCGCTCTGCTGGCATTTCTCTGGCAACCGGATCAGAGGAAGAAACAAGTAAGTGCGATCGCGGCTTTGGCGCTGGCGGCAATCTGTCCGTTCACCACGATTTATGCGGCGACGATTCTGACTGAGGTGCCGACAAATTTTCTGATCATGGCGATGTTTGTTGCGGCCACGGTCGCGCTCCGCGGAGGTTCCACGACGGACACATCGGAAGGCAAACAAAAGAAATTCAATCAGGAGATGGTGTGGTGGGTGATTGCCGGTTTGATTGGCGCAATCGCAGTTTTCTTTCGACCGGACAATGGACTGTTCATTGCAGCGGTGGGGTTGACTCTGGTTTGGAGGGCGCTCGGAATTCGGCTGGAACCGAAGCGTCCTCGCCTGGAAGATTCCGAACAAACAGAAGTTCAAGCGAGGGCGCGTGCGCTTCACCCGGCCGTCGCTCGAATGTTGCTGCACGGCGCGATCTTCTCAGTGAGCTTCGCACTCCTGTTCGTTCCCTGGACCGTTCGCAATTGGCGGCTCTTTCACGTCTTCCAGCCGATCGCTCCGGCGCATGCGGAAATGCCCGGCGAATTCGTGCCGCGCGGTTATCAGCGTTGGGTGCGGAGTTGGATTGACGACGACATTTACATTGCGCCCTTTCTTTGGGCGCTCGACACTGATCCGATCGACATCGAGGACGTGCCGCCGAACGCCTTCGATTCACCCGAGGAAAAAGCTCGCGTTGAAGCATTATTCGACAAATACAATCAACCCGATGGCGCATCCGCAAAGCCTGCGCCGGCTAAACCATCGCCGGCTCCAAGTCCTTCACCTCAGACTCGCGCCAACTCGAACCGAGCCCGGCCTGACGCGGGAGCAGAAGAGGACAGCGAGGAAGCCGATGAGCAGGAGAAGGAAGATCATGGTCCGGTCGAGATGACCCCCGAGATTGACGCCGGCTTTGCCCAAGTCGCGCGCGAACGTATCTCCCGGCACCGCTTTCAGTATTACGTTTGGCTGCCGCTCAAACGCGCGCGGACGATGTGGTTCGACACGCATTCTCAATACTGGCCGTTCGAAGGCAGACTGCTGCCGTTTGACGATCTCGATTACGACGGTCACCAGCAATATTGGCTGCCGCTGTTCGCCGTGCTGACCGCCCTTTACACTTTGCTTGGCCTAAGCGGAGCCTGGACGCTTTGGAATGCAAAAAAGTTTGGTGCGAAGCAGTGGGTAATCCTGGTGGGTTTGGCAATGCTGCTCAGACTGGTCCTGTTCTCATCGCTGGAAAATCCCGAGCCGCGTTATCTGGTTGAGTTCTTTCCGATGCTGTCGATCCTGGGCGGAATCGCGATCGCTTCAATCCGGAAATCAGAACCGGAAGCCGCAGCGACCGCGGAGACGTAATCTCGTTCACGGTTCTGCCTCGGTGCTGTTACGGCGTTGGCTTTTCGGAAGGCGGGACACGGGTCGCATCCGGATTATCTGGTGAAGTGTGCAGGTGCACTGCCTTCCATCCATCGCGATCACGTTTGAACACCAAGGTCATGCGGCCCGTGGCTGAATCAGGCTGCCCACGAAACGTCTGGGTTTGGGTCCAAAGACACGTGACCACCGCGCCGTCACGACCAAGCATCACCACGTGCCGGTCGCGAATGTCCAACTTCACATCTTTGATCTCCGGATAAGATGCTTCGCGGTTCTTGCGCATCTGATCCCAGCCGCGCGTGATGGTTCCGTTGTAATTGAAAAGAATTAGTGCGGAAGAATTCCAGTAACCCTTAGTCGCTAGATCGACGTTGGCCCGGCGCACGCCTTCGATGATTCGCTCGAACGCCGACAGGACCGCTATGCTTGGCCCGGCAGCCGGGGTAGTGGCGGCCTTGGCCTGCGGCGAAGATGATGGCTCAGGCGTCGTAGACTTTGTGACTGTCCTGGGTGTCGGGGTCGGTTTGGGATCGACCGTACGCGTGCGACTGGAAGGTGAAGTAGTGTCTTGCGCAAACAACAGCACGACGGCGACCAGCATGATTGAGACAACGGCGACGGATCTTTTCATATCAACTCCTCCGAGTGCTTGGGTCAGATTTGTGAGCAGTAACGACTTGAGCGTTTGCCGGCCTGCCGCTATGCCGCTACGTCTTGATTCTGACCCGGAAATTCGTGCCAGGGACGCTGGCTGCGCAAACGCATTACCGAACGTTCGCGGCCCATTATCTCAAACACGTCAAACATTGATGGTCCCACCGCCTGTCCGGTGAGCATTGTGCGCGCCGAATTAATAAAAAGGCCAGCGTTTTCGCCGGTTTCTTCGGCAAAGGCCCGGAGCGCCGCCTCGACTGCGGTAGTCGTAAAAGGCTCAACCTCGTCCAGCTTGCCGGCCAGACGGGGCAGCAGTTCCCGAAGTTGTGGCGCTTTCAGAATGTTCTTTCGCACGGCCGGTTCATCGAAATCGAAATCCTCTGAAAAGTAAGCGCGCCCCTGAGCTGAGAAGTCCTTCAAAGTAAAAAAGCGCTGGCGGATCAAATCAACTGTCCTGGCGAACCACTCATGTTCGTCGTCATCGTATTCTTCACGCCAGAGCCTTTCGGCGCGGAGCTCGGTCTTGACCATCGGTAACAATTCCGTGAGCGGCATCGTGCGGATGTACTCGGCGTTCATCCAGAGGGCCTTATCATCGGTCCAGTGGCGCGGATCGTTTTCGTGAAAATTAAAGACGGCGTTGGCGCGGCCAATCCCTTCGAGCGAAAAAGCTTCGACCAGTTCCTCGCGTGAAAGAATCTCCTTACCTTCAGGCGGCGACCAGCCCAGCAGCGCCAGAAAGTTTCTGAACGCCGCCGGCACGAAGCCGCGATCACGATACGTCGTCAGGGAAACAACCTCGCCGTGCTTTCGTTTCGAAAGTTTCGCCTTGCTTGGCGCCAGGATCAGCGGCAAGTGGGCAAATTCGGGCACCGGGGCGCCGAATGCCTGGTAAAGCAGAATCTGTTTGTGCGTATTCGTTAGATGGTCCTGACCACGAATCACGTGTGTGATCCCCATCTCGATGTCATCGAGCACGACCGAGAGGTTGTAAAGCGGATGGCCGTCAGAACGCAGCAGCACCAGGTCTTCGATCTCTGAGTAATCGCGATCCTGTTCACCGTAGACGATGTCGGTAAAGTGGGATGTACCGTCGCGGGCGACCTTCAACCGGATGGCAAATGGCTCGCCGGCAGACGCACGGGCGTTCGATTCGTCCTGCGGCAGTTCGCGGAAGGGATTGCTTCGATGATCGATTCCTTCGGCGGATTGAGCTCGTGCGCGTTCAACGATGTCTTCTTTTACATTGTCGTCGGCGCGCTCTTCCCTGGGTGTGAAATCGCGGTACGCTTTGCCCTCATCGACCAGACGACGCGCGGCGGCGCGATGCTTTTCGGCATTGTCGGACTGGAAGACCTTCTTTTCATCGTAATCCAGACCCAGCCATTCGAGGCCTTCAATGATCGAACGGGTTGATTCGTCGGTCGAACGCTGCAGATCGGTATCTTCAATGCGCAGCAGAAATTTGCCGCCCATTTTGCGGGCGTAAAGCCAGTTAAAGAGTGCGGAACGGGCGGCGCCAATGTGCAGGTAGCCGGTTGGTGATGGCGCGAAGCGAACTCTAATCATAAAAACAGCGGAGGTCAGAAGTCAGAGTCAGAGGTCCGCAAAAACGAAACGCCACGGGGCTGTTTCTGACCTCTGAGTTCTGACTGCTGACCTCCTGAATTTTATGGCGGAGATGACAGGATTCGAACCTGTGAAGGGCTTTTGACCCTTAACGGTTTAGCAAACCGCCGCCTTCAGCCACTCGGCCACATCTCCGCAGATGTCGAAACGTTATTCTAAGGCGCGCCTGATTAAAGTCAAGAACGCGGTATGACGCTAACTATGACTATCGAGTCCGGTGCGCACAAAAGTAGATCTGTTGTTTGAAAATACCCTCACAGATGGGCCCGAAGACCCTGCTCTTTTCGCATTGTTTCTTATCCCATCCCGCAACTATGTTGTCGAGGCTTGAAGGCACGCCGTCGCAAAATCGAGGGGTTGGGCCACTCGTTTCCAGGCAGCCTTTGACGAACGATTCGTTTTCAACCTGGGCACTTATATCAAAGGCTCCAAGCTTATCGCCGCGCTTCAGACCTTCGGTCATGCAGCCCCGTTGGTCGGTGCTCTTTCCGAATTCAACTCCTGCTGTCCGTTGTGCTTCGGCCCGTTGTTTAGACGTCCCAGATTTTCTGAACATTATGATCAGGCTTACTGCCCCGACGATCACAACCAGCGCCACGGCAATCGAAATACCAATGATCATATTCCTGACAACTCTGTTAATCATTGCGGGTGCTCTTCTTCGAACTTTGCGAGATGGCTGCGACCAGGTGAACTCAATCCGGCAACGCTTCCTGCGTGAACCTTACGAATTTCCAGGCACCGCCGGCGAATTTCACGGGGCGATGAGAACGCATAGAAAAAATAGACTGCAGCGACCCGTAAGCGAGTCGACAGATTTCGATTGGTGGCAACGGGAGCAAGGCGTCGCGCCTGATAAGAGGGCTTGATCCAGGGTCATGGTTACGGAATGTACAACTGAGCGCGAGATTCGTCGCTGCCAAGAATTCGGTATTCCCTGTCCCAGTTTCGTTTGGGGCGCGATGTTATTTGATGGATGAACCGAAGTAAAGAAAAAATGGACAAGGATCATCCGGCCACTGTGGTTCGGGCGCGGAAGCGAATCATTGACTCAACCATTTGCCGCTGGGTCTGGGCGCGCCTCGCAGCGGAACCGGAAGCTGAACTGCGCAGCAAATTTTCTCGAGCCGTTCGCGGTCACGCTGAAGTGCTGGTTGCTCAGTCAGGGAAGTGCGGACCTCGCGAAAAATACGCTGAGCATGTTCGTCCGGCGGGGCCGTGAGACGATAGTGCATCCACTTCCCCTCACGCCGCGCCGCGACAATCTGGGCCCGACGCAAATACGCAAGATGCCGCGAGATTTTTGGCTGACTGAGCTTGAGGATCTCGACGAGAAAACAGACGCAGACTTCCGAATCGCCCAGCAGGCTGATTAGCCGTAGCCGCGTGGGATCGGCGAGGGCCTTGAAAAGGTTTTCGAGATTGTATGTTTTCTGTCCCATCGTTATTCCGCACCGACTACCGGGCTGCGGCGCTCGAGCAGAATTGTATCGCGCCAAACGCCATTCATCTTCCCGATGCGTTCGCGACGTCCTACTTCGCGGAAACCGCAGTGCTGATGGATTGCCAGGCTTCCGGTATTCTCAGGGAATATTCCGGCCTGCAAAGTCCAGATGCCATTCTGCTCAGATTCTGTAATTAATCGCTCCAGAAGCTTTCGGCCAATGCCTCGCCCCCGGCTGGCTGCAGCCACGTAGACGCTTACTTCGGCGACGCCGCCATACACGCAACGCTGCGAAACCGGGCTGAGCGCGGCCCAACCCAACAGATTGTTTTCATCCCGAGCGACTAACCGGGCGAAGCGCAGATGCGCCGCGTCCCATTGGTCCCAATTCGGCACAGCCGTCTCAAAAGTCGCGTTACCCGTGGCGATGCCCTCCAGATAGATGGCTTTTACCGCATCCCAATCTGTAACCGCCATCCGCTCAATTTGCAAATCATTCATATTCGCCTTGACAGATATGTCGTGCTCACCTAAACTGCGATACATTCGTTAAAGCGAATATGAGTTTAAGGAGGAAAGCGATGGAAAGCAAGGGTAAAGAAAGAGACGATGAGGTGCAGGTGTTGAAGGCACATTTGGCGATCAATGTCCGAAGCGTGGAGCAAAGCATTGACTTTTATCGGAAGCTGTTCGGAATTGAGCCGAGCAAGGTGCGTACGGGTTATGCGAAATTCGACGTTCAGAACCCGCCGCTGAATTTCACCTTGAATGAGGGTCCGGTCAACAGCCGTGGTGCGCTTTCGCACCTCGGAATGCAGGTTCGCTCGACTGAAGATGTGCTTGCGATTAGACAGAAGTGGCAACAGACGGGCCTGCTGACGCGCGACGAGATGCAAACTGACTGCTGTTATGCGACGCAGGACAAGACCTGGGTGCGCGATCCTGACGGCAATGAATGGGAAGTGTTCGTGGTGCTGAAGGATAACCTTGTCGAAACTGCGCCCTGCGAATGCGGTGAAAAGATTTCTGAACCGTCCTCAGAAGTTCTATCGAAAACAGCAGCGTGTGACGTCCCGAAGCCTTTGGCGATCACCCAATGAACCAAAGTCTAAAGAAGCCCGTTGTTGCTGAGGCGATCGGCACGGCTTTGTTACTGGCCGCGGTTGTCGGTTCCGGGATTATGGGAGAGCGGTTGGCGGCCGGTAACAACGCGATTGCTTTGCTCGCCAATACAATCGCGACGGGCGCGATGCTCGTCGCCCTGATTCTGACATTCGGTCCAATTTCCGGCGCCCACTTCAATCCCGTCGTAACGCTGAGTTTTGGATTGAGGTCTGAAAGAGCCCACGCCGCAGTTCTTTATATTCTGGCGCAGATTGGCGGGGCAGTGGCCGGCGTAGTGGTCGCGAATCTGATGTTTGGCTTGCCGGCAATTTCTCTTTCACGCCATGTGCGTAGCGGTCCGGGACAGGTGCTCAGCGAATTCGTGGCCACGTTTGGACTGGTGTTGGTGATTCGCGTTTGTCACACCCTTCAGCCACGAATGGTTGCGTTTGCGGTTGGGGCCTACATTGCGGCGGCTTACTGGTTCACCGCCTCGACGTCATTTGCCAATCCAGCAGTTACGCTGGCCAGAGCCTTGAGCGATACGTTCGCCGGAATCAGATTGCAGGATGTTTCTTTCTTTATCATCGCTCAATTAATGGGTGGCGTGAGCGCGACCTTTGCGGCCCGTTGGCTGATCAAAGGCCAACCCGTTGGAACAGGCTATGAGTGAAAAGATTCGGGTTCTGATTCTCTGTACCGGCAACTCGGCGCGCAGTCAAATGGCAGAAGGGTTGCTGCGGACGCTTGGTGGTGATGGCTTTGAGGTCTCGAGCGCCGGGACGGTCGCCAGCTTCGTTCGTCCTCAAGCGATTGAGGTTATGAAGGAAATTGACATCGATATCTCACAACATCGCTCGAAGCCGGTGCGCGAATTTGCTGACACTGTTTTCGATTTTGTGATCACCGTCTGCGACCACGCGAATCAGCACTGTCCTCACTTTCCGGGCCCGGTTAAGCGAATTCATTGGAGCATAGACGACCCCGTAGGTCAGGGTTCGGGCGACGCCGAATTGCAGGCTTTTCGCCGGGCCCGCGACGAAATCCGCGAGCGGCTCCAGGCGTTCATCGCGGAAATTAAGGCTTGACGGCGCCGCTGTCCTTGCTGTACAAATTACTTTGCGTTGCAAAGAACCTTTGGAAAGATCTTCGCTCCGCATGCTCTATGCGCTTCGTGACAAAATCATGAAGTGCACATTTTGACTGTATCGCGTTACAATTCGCCGCGATGAGCCTGCTGGAAAATATTAACTCGCCTGCCGACCTGCGGCGGCTGCGGCCTGATGAACTTCAAACCGTAGCCGATGAAATTCGTCAATACATTCTTGAAACAATGTCTCGCGTGGGTGGGCACACCGGGGCGTCGCTGGGTGCAATCGAGCTGGCTGTCGCCCTGCATTACGCCTTCGACACACCACAGGACCGCCTGGTATGGGACGTAGGTCATCAGGCATATGCGCACAAAATCCTAACCGGACGCCGCGACTCGCTGCCGACGGTAAAACAGTACGGCGGCATCAGTGGATTTCTCCGCCGAGACGAATCGGAGTATGACGCGTTTGGCGCGGGCCACGCCTCGACCTCATTGTCAGCCGCGCTGGGCATGGCGATCGCCCGAGATCGGAAGAAAGAGAATTACAACGTTATCGCGCTCATTGGGGATGCGTCGCTGGCCGGCGGCATGGCGATGGAAGCCCTTAATCAGGCTGGTCACCTGAAAACTCGTCTCATCGTCGTTCTCAATGATAATGAAATGTCGATCGCGCCCGCCGTCGGTGCGCTGACCGGATATCTGAACCGGATTCGCGAGGCACACGGTTATCACCGTTTCAAAGATGAGGTCGAAGAAACGCTGCTGTCGATTCCGACCGTTGGCGAGCGTCTGCATCACGCTGCCAAGACGATGAAGGATGCGATCGCCGCGGCCGTGTTGCCGGGCGCGCTGGTCAATGAACTTGGATTCAAATACATCGGCTATGTCGATGGTCACAATACGCGCGCGCTGGTCGCCGCTTTGCGCGAAGCTGAGCAGATCAAAGATGGACCAGTCATCGTGCATGCGCTGACGACCAAGGGCAAAGGCCATCCAGCCGCGGAAAAGGACTACTACAAGTGGCATGCGACCGGTCCTTTTGATCTGCAATCCGGCAAGCCGATCAAATCAACACCCGGTGCGCCGACTTATACGAAGGTCTTTGGTGAGTCGCTCTGCGAGCTGATGGCGAAGGACGAAAAGATCGTGGCCCTCACGGCGGCCATGCCTGACGGCACGGGTGTGTGCGATGCGCTGGTGAAGTTTCCCGACCGCTCATTCGATGTGGGAATTGCGGAGCAGCACTGCGTAACCTTCGCGGCCGGGTTGTCGTGTGAAGGCTTGAAGCCGGTCTGCGCTATCTACTCGACCTTCCTGCAAAGAGCCTTTGATCAGGTTGTTCATGACGTGTGTATCCAGAATCTGAACGTGAAGTTCTGTCTCGACCGCGGCGGTATCGCCGGCGGTGACGGGCCGACGCACCATGGTTTGCTGGATATTGCTTATCTCCGGGGAGTGCCAAACCTCGTTCTGATGGCGCCGAAACACGAAGGCGAAATGCGCGACATGCTCTACACCATGGTCGAGCATGACGGGCCGGCGGCGATGCGTTATCCGCGCGGGAACGGAATCGGCGTGTCGATGGATCGCCCGCCTGAATTGCTCGAGATTGGTAAAGCCGAGTTACTGCGCGATGGCGGCGAGATCGCCATTGTCGCTTACGGTTCGATGGTCTATCCGTCCCTGCAAGCGGCCGATCATCTTGCCAAAGACGGGATTGAGACGACGGTCGTCAACGCCCGGTTCGTCAAACCTCTCGACAGCGCGTTGCTTCTGGCCCTGGCCCGCACCAAACGTTTGATTGTGACTGTCGAAGAAGCTTATCTCGCCGGTGGATTTGGTGCGGCGGTTCTCGAGTTGCTGGAAGAGAACGGCCTGCAGGACAAGGTCCGCGTGGTACGCATGGGCATTCCGGATCGAATCGTCACGCACGGCGATCCCAAACTGCTGCTCGCGAAGTATGGCCTGGACGCGGATGGCATCTACACCCGGGTCAAAGAATCGTTTGAGGTGCTGGAAGATCGACGCGCCAAACATCAAAAGGTGATCGCTTGATTCGTTAACGAATCGGTCAGAACGAATCGCTGACACTTCTTGTCACCGCGTTAATAAATAATTTGAAAAGACTGTTGACCTCTTTTCGGAGCCATGGCATCATGCGCCTGTGGCGTGAAGAGTGAAGGTAAGTTTCTTAATCGCCCTGCCCTTTTTTCTCCTCAGTCAAAAATCAATACCCGGCAAGATCCCCCGTATCTTGTAATGTAACTCGCGCGGTGCGGCGTGAGGGAAGGGTCGGCCTCCATGAGAAAGCAGTTCCTTTACGAACGCGAATGCGTTCACCGTGATGAAGGCACGGACGGCGAAATCTATAACGGAATTTTTTATATTCAAGCGCTGCAACGCCTGCAGAGCGATGAAGCGGTGAAAATGGCCGGCAAAGTTGCCCCGTTCTTCTGGGTTGATGCTCCCAGAGTGCTGGTCTGGCTTTGTCGCACTTGCGCCAATGATTTGAGGATCGGCGAAAGTCCACGGGCCGTGTTGCAGACCGCGCGACGTTAGCGTCATACCACGCGCGCAGTCAGGGCTCGTTTAGCAGAAAATTACTTCCCTTACGGCCGGGCTTCGGAGGCTCGTGTTCCTGCGATACAGTGTCTCGCATGCCACGCGAGCGCATCGACAGGATTCTGGTTGAGCGCGGGCTCGCGGAATCTCGCACCCGGGCCCAGGCGCTGATAATGGCCGGAGTGGTCCTGGTCGATGAGCAGCGCGTAGACAAACCGTCTGAAAAATTTCCCCACAATGCAATCATCCGGCTGAAAGATACGGACGCCTCGCGTTACGTTGGACGCGGGGGTTTGAAGCTGGAAGCTGCCCTCAAAGAATTTTTGATTGAGGTTACGGATCTCGTTTGCCTGGATGTCGGAGCCTCGACCGGAGGCTTCACTGATTGCCTGCTGCAGCACGGTGCACGCCGGGTCGCGGCCATCGACGTTGGTCATAATCAAATTGACTGGCGCTTGCGCAACGACCCGCGTGTGGAAGTGCGGGAAGGCGTGAATGCGAGATACCTGGAACCCGGCGACTTCGACGAACAATTCGATCTGATAACGATCGATGTGGCCTTCATTTCTGCTACCAAAATCCTGCCGGCGATAGCTCCCTTATTAAAGAACGAGGGAAGAATCATTCTCCTAATCAAACCTCAGTTCGAAGTAGGCAAAGGAGAAGTTGGTAAAGGCGGAATTGTGACCGACCCTTTGCAGCACCAGCGGGTGATCGGTGAAGTGAACGCCGCTGCGAAGTCGCTCGGACTAAACGTCTCACGGCTGATGCAATCACCGATTGAGGGCGCCGACGGCAACGTCGAGTTCCTGGCGCTGTACGATCGCGATGAGCGCCGTCAGACGCCCGACGTTTCATAGAACGGGTCTCGTCAACCGTTTATCCGCTCCTTTTAGCGAGCCTGATTAAACCGATTGCCTTGGCGCTCTCGGCGGCTTTGTGGTTAATTAGACGCCCAAACCATGGCCGAGTCTTCGATCAAACGTATCGGCGTAATCGTCAAGCCGCACCAACCCGATGCGCTCGAAACGCTCTGCCGGCTGACCGAATGGTTGAACCAGCGCGGCATTACGATCGTCGGTCCGCCGGCAATTGAGCGCGAACGCATCGAACATGAGACCGGTTGTGCCGTTAAGGTCGTCAATGAAGATGAACTGGCGCAGCAGGTTGACCTGATGCTGGTGCTGGGCGGCGACGGTACCATGATCGCTACCGCGCGCATGATCGGCGATGCCCAGGTGCCCGTCATCGGCGTCAACTATGGCGGTCTCGGTTATTTAGCGGAGTTCCCGCTCGAAGAATTATTTCCTGCCCTCGAATCGATACTCGCCGGCCCATTTTGCGTTGAGCAACGACTGATGCTCCGCGTCGAGTTATGGCGCGGCGAAGAACTGGTGACGCGGAATCGCGTGCTCAACGACGTGGTCGTCAACAAATCCGCGCTGGCCCGCATCGTGGAGATCGAAGCCTACCTCAACGATCAGTTTGTAAATTTATTTCGGGCTGATGGGTTGATCGTGGCGACGCCTACCGGTTCGACCGCGTACAATCTGTCAGCCGGCGGGCCAATAATTTATCCTTCGATGCACGCGATCGTGATCACGCCAATCTGTCCGTTCACGCTTTCAAACCGGCCGCTGGTGGTTCCCGATGAGTCGATTATTAAAGTACGGCTGGTAACTGAGAACGAAGAGGTGGCCTTGACGCTTGATGGCCAGGTCGGTTTTCCGCTCACCGCCGGAGATCGCGTCGTCATTCGCAAAAGTAATTCGGCTTTTAATCTGGTCCAGCCACCTACCCGAAATTATTTCGATGTGCTGCGCAACAAATTGAAGTGGGGAAGATAGGAGGTAAGCTGCCGTGAAAAAAAGGGTTTCGATCACCGGAGTCGCGATCTTCCTGGGCCTGTTTTGCGTGAGTGGTGCTCCTGCGCAAGTTCTCCTGGTCGGTTCCGAATGTGTCGATCGCATCTACAAATCAAACGAAGTCAGTCGTCCCGCCAGTATTCTCGAGCCACCTGACTTTAGCGGCGTGATGAATGCCTTTCAGAATGTGCGCGGGCGCGTGCGGGTCGAGGCCGTGCTCTGTCGCACGGGCCGGGTAACTAACATAAAGATTTTGGAAGCACCGCCCGGGTTGCGGACTGATTTCCCTATTCAGGCTATGAGTATCATTAGCTTCCGTCCCGCCGAACTCAATTGGCATAGTGTTTCGCAAGCGATTACTTTCGAGTTTGAGATCAATGAAGGCGAGGTCAAGGTAGTGCCGCCCGCCCCGGCGAATAGCCCGATCATAGAAGCGGTAAACGTTATGGGGAACCGGCGGCTGAGCGCGAAGGACATTCTGCCGTCGATCTATTCACATGTGGGTGAACCCTTCAACGAAGCGCAGGTCAAGGGCGATTTGAAAAGACTTCTGGCGACTGGTCTCTTCGACAAGCTGACCACGCGCGCCGTTACCGAGCCGGGTGTTCGCGGCGGACTTAACCTCAAGTTTTTCGTTCAAGAGCTGCCTGTTGTCGGCGAAATAAAATTTGAAGGATTGTCGATCGAACAGTTTCTGATCATCGAGGCGTTGAAAAACATCGGCCTGCGCAGCGGGGGGCCCTACACGCCACAAACCGGCCAGGCCGGGATTCGCATAATCAGACAGTTGCTGGCCGCCGGCAAGGATTACTCCAGGGTTGAATTACGTGAAGAGTTCAAAGATTCGCAAACTGTAAATCTGGTCTTTGTGATCACCAAACAATAACGCGAATGGCAAAACCTAAAACCCCTGTCGAAGTACCTAAACGTCGCCCCTGGTACCGACCTTCGCTCACCACGCAGATTTTGATTGGCCTGGTTGTCGGGGGAATTGTTGGCTGGCTCAGTCCCGCGACCAACTTCAAAGTAACCGATCAGGCGATTGCCCAAATCCGGGATCAGAAGTTCCCTTCGAAAGTCGTGGTCAACGGCACCAGCATCGCCGGCGACATGCCGATCCCGAGTGATGTGCTGCAAAAGCTCACCACGATCAAGGACCAGACGGTCAAGGGCGAACAGAATTTCCTCACCCTGCTCAAGTCGACCATCGGTGACGATGCCACCGTGAAATACGGCGCCGCGGTCGTCAAAGCATCCCGGATGTCGAGTCTCGGCGATAGTCTCTATTTCCTGCGAGACATCTTCCTCAACCTGATCAAATCGATTATTGCGCCGCTGATATTCTCGACCCTGGTCGTCGGCATCGCCGGCGGTGGCGATCTGAAACAGGTGGGGCGGATGGGCGCGAAGGCGCTGATCTATTTTGAGATCGTCACGACGCTTGCGCTCTTCATCGGCCTGGCGGTGGTGAATTTGACCAAGCCGGGCGCTGGCGTTTCGCTCAGTGGTGGCGGCGATATCAGCACCCTGGTCAAGACGCAGCCGCAGGGTCTGGTTGATTTGATCGTCCATATTTTCCCCGCCAGTGTGATCGAAGCCATGGTCCGCGGTGATGTGCTGCAGATAGTCGCCTTCAGCGTACTGTTTGCCATGGCCGTATCGGCCATGGGCGAAAAAGCCGCGCCAATCCTGCGTGGTTGTGAAGCGCTGGCGCAGGTGATGTTCAAGTTCACGAACTACGTGATGATGTTTGCGCCCATCGGTGTGGGCGCGGCCATGGCCCACACTATCGCCACCAACGGCCTGTCGGTTTTGGTAAATCTGGGGAAATTGATTGGGTCGCTTTATCTCGCGCTCGCGGTGCTGGTCTTTGGCGTGATGGGCGCCGTGATCATGATTGCCCGTGTCCCGTTGCGTCAGTTTCTGAAGGCGGTGCGCGAACCATTTACAATCGCTTTCGCGACCACCAGCAGCGAATCCGCTTTGCCCAAGGCGATGGAGAACATGGAGCGGCTCGGCGTGCCCAAGCGGATTGTCGGGTTCGTGATGCCGACCGGCTATAGCTTTAATCTGGATGGGACGACGCTTTACCTGGCAATGGCGTCGGTCTTTGTGGCCCAGGCTGCCGAACCGGTAATTGGCCACATGAGTTTCGGCAAGCAGATCGTCATGATGCTGACGCTCATGATCACGTCCAAAGGTGTTGCCGGGGTGCCGCGCGCGGCCCTCGTAATTCTATTGGCGACGCTTAACAGCTTTATGCCGGCCGGGCTTGGCCCGATTGGCGTCGCGGTCATCTTTGGCGTGGATGAATTGATGGACATGGGCCGCACCTCGGTTAACGTTTTGGGAAACTGCCTGGCCACGGTCGTGGTAGCGCGCTGGGAAGGCGAGTTCGATGATGAAAAGGCCCGCGTGTTCGGCACGCCGGAAGAAGTGAAGCGCGAACTTAAGGAAGGTGAGTTGGCGCTGGCCGACGCTGCGGCGGAAGGATGAGACGATGGAGTCAGTACCCATCTGCGTCAGCGGATGGGATCAGGATGCACCGCCGTTCAGATTACCATCCTGATCCCATTCGCTGACGCGAATGTTACTGACCGAAAGTTGACCCCGCTGACGACAACAGATACGTTTACTGTTCTCTCCTCCACTTATCTAATCCATAACTTCGAAACCAACAATGGCTGAAGACAAACCGAAGCCCGACAACGCATACATCGACGCTGACGCTTTCGAGCGCGAAGTCACGACCGATCTTGATGAAGACACGCCCGATAAGCCCAAAGGTCTGGCGCTGCACACCCGCATTTTGATTGGCCTCGGTGTCGGGGTGATTCTCGGGCTGATTTGCAATGCTGTGTTTAAGGGCGGCGAGCACAAGATTGCCGTGACCAATCCATTTCGCGGCACCCAGTGGATGATCGATCTGAATTGGATCATCGCAAACATCACCGAACCAATCGGCGCGCTGTTTCTGCGCTTGCTCTTGATGATTGTGGTGCCGCTGGTTTTCGCTTCACTCGTCGTCGGCGTCGCGGGGATTGGCGACATCCGGAAACTTGGCCGCGTCGGTTTGAAATCTTTCATCTACTGCCTGGTGTTGTCGGCGATTTCAGTCCTCATCGGTTTGACGCTGGCGAACACCATCAAACCGGGCACGCGTGTCGACCCGGCGACCAAGGCCGCGCTCGAGCAACGCTTTGCTTCGGACGCCAACAAGCAGGTTGAGGCTGCCAAGAAGGGCGGCAACATTCCGTCTCCGCTAATGCAGGTGGTTGAGACCATCGTCCCCGTCAATCCGATTGCGGCGATGGCCGGTGTGCCGTCCAATCCCAGCACCGCCACGTCTGCGGGTACACCGAACATGCTGCACCTGATGTTCTTTGCGCTCGTGATTGGTGTGGCGATTACCCTGATTTCGGCGCAGGTCACCGCGCCCTTCCTGCGCGGCATGGAAGCCCTCTATGAAATTTCGGCCAAGCTCATCGAGATGATCATGAAGTTTGCGCCCTATGCCGTTGCCTGCTTGTTGTTCACTAACACAGCAAAATTTGGACTCGACTTACTGCAAGCGCTGGGCTGGTTTGTGGCGACCGTGCTGCTCGGTCTGGCACTTCATATGTTTGGGGTCTACTCGATTTCGGTGGCGCTCCTGTCACGGATGTCGCCGATAGATTTCTTCCGGCGCATTAAGACAGTAATGCTGACCGCCTTTTCCACGTCATCTTCAAATGCGACGCTGCCGACCACGCTGCGCGTAACCGAAGAGAACCTCGGCGTGCCGAAGGAGATCAACAGTTTCGTGCTGACCGTGGGCGCGACCGCTAATCAAAATGGGACCGCCTTGTATGAAGGGGTGACCGTGCTGTTTCTGGCGCAGATTGCCGGTGTCGACCTTACGCTGGGACAGCAGTTGATGGTTGTCTATCTGGCGATTCTCGGCGGCATCGGCACTGCGGGTGTGCCATCAGGATCGATTCCGTTCATAATTGGCGTGCTGGTTACGATCGGAGTAAATCCGGCATTGATTGCGATCATGCTCGGCGTGGATCGCGTGCTCGATATGTGCCGCACGACGCTTAACGTTGCCGGCGATATCACGGCAGCAACGTATGTCGCCAGGTCTGAAGGTTATGAGTTGCTGAAGCGGAATAAAACGGCCATCGTCCGCGCCGGCCAATAATTCACGGGGGAAGAATTGGTTTAGTGAACTGACATGCTATTTCCAATCGGAGACGACAACACCGGCCGCACGGCAACGCCGATAGTTAATTACGCGCTGATCGCGATTAACATTTTGGTCTTTGTCTTTCTGCAGGGCCTGGGCAGTAACGACAAATTCACCTATGCGTATTCGACGGTGCCGGCGGAAATCATCCAGCGCCGCGACATTACCACCCGTCCGGTGGTCGTCGAGAATATCAGTGGCCAACGGATTGAAATGTCCGGGTTGCAGCCGACGCCGATTCCGGTTTATCTGACGCTGCTGACCTCGATGTTCATGCACGGCGGCATTGCCCACATCTTCGGCAACATGCTGTTCCTCTGGATCTTTGGGGACAATATTGAAGACCGTTTGGGCCACGCGCGCTATCTCATTTTCTACCTGATTTGTGGCGTCCTGGCCGGCCTGTCACATGTGTTTGTGACGGCGGCTGTAGCCGGTACCGGCGACTCGCCGAGCCTCCTGGTCCCAAGTCTCGGTGCCTCCGGTGCCATCTCCGGCGTGCTGGGCGGCTACCTCCTCTTGTTTCCGACCAATCGAGTGATTGTGCTCCTCTCCTGGTTCGTGACTCCCGTGCCGGCCTTTGTTGCGATCGGGCTTTGGTTCGTGTTTCAAATAATCAACGGGCTGGGAGTTTTGGGCAGCGGGTCACAGGGCGGCGGCGTGGCTTACGGTGCTCACATTGGCGGATTCGTCGCCGGGCTTGTCTTAATCAAATTTTTTACGATCGGCCGCCGTCCGCCGGATCGTTATTACGAGCGCGAATTCTGAATTCATGAGTACGACCTTACAACCGCCAAACCAGCAGGGACTCGACATTTGTTCGACGCCGCGGGAAGAGATGGATCTGTATCTGCTCGATACCTTTCCGTATGAGTTCCCGGGCAGAGAGATCAGGATCGATTTCGAGATTCCCGAATTCACCTGTGTCTGTCCGTTTTCTGATTTTCCCGATTTTGCGACCATTCGTCTCGAATACGTGCCGAACGAGCGCTGCATCGAATTGAAAAGTTTGAAGCTTTATATCAATTCGTTTCGCAACGTAAAGGTCTTTCATGAGCACGTCATCAACATGATCCTGGAAGATTTTGTGAACGCCTGCGATCCGTTAAGCGTAGAGATCGAAGGCGACTTTAACGTGCGCGGCAACATCAAAACGACGGTGCGGGCGAGTTATAAAAAGCAGGGGGCGACTGACCAGTGATTTTTTCAGCAATCGGAATTCTGTTGGTGCTGGTAGTAGTGTTCGGGGTTTTTCTGTTTTTTGCCCGGAGAATCCTGCGTCTGGCCTTAAAGCTTGCGGTTGTCGGCGCGGTCATCTTCTCGCTGTTTGCCGCCACCGCGGTAGGGTTATGGCGTGGCTGGGTAACCCAGCAGTCGTCGAGCGCGCAGCCGGCTCCCATCCATTCCAATCAACGTGCCAATTCAAACCGCCGGCGTTAACCCGCTCGGTACGCACGCCTTCCGGCGTGCTTAATCGGTACGCACGCCTTCCGGCGTGCTTCCTGAATCCAGGACTCAGCACGCCGGAAGGCGTGCGTACCAAGCAATTATGAGCATTCAAATCGAGCGCTGGAGTGAAGACGCTTCACCGGACGCAGAACAACTGAAGGCAACTCTGCGCGATGAAGGCTACAGCGTCTTCCAATGGAGTGACGCGCCGGGCACCAAATACGGTCCTCACGCACATCCCGAAGATCAATCGCACTGGAGCCTCAGCGGTACACTGGAGTTGCGGGTCGGCCATGAAACCTACACGCTGCGCGCCGGCGATCGCGACTATCTGCCTGCCGACACAATCCATTCGGCATTCGTGCCGGGTGATCAGAGTGTGACCTACTTGATCGGGGCCCGCCATTAAGGGAGTCAGAAGCCCGACCGTAAGGGAGGGCGCGCCTGTACCGCGAATTTCCAAATTGCCTGGTGTCGATTGATGCGGACCCTGATACCAATCGGCAATTGGAAATCGGCAATCGGCAATGACCCTCGGTCGGGCTTCTGACACTTCTCGGATACAATCGATTCGTCGATGAATACACGCTATGAATTAGTCAAAAGGCCGGAAGACCTCCGCCGGGCGGTCGAACAACTTTCCAACCGGCAGGCAATCGGACTGGATACGGAAACGACCGATCTCGATCCTTATCTGGCCCGTTTGCGGCTGATCCAGATTGCTACGACCGACGGCGTTTTCATTATCGACGTGAATCACTTTGCGAACGGCGACATGCGACAGAGCGAGGCCCTCGCTCCTCTGCGGCAACTGCTCACGACCCCGCGTCCAATCAAAATTGCGCACAACGCCAAGTTCGATGCGAAGTTCCTCAAGCACAAGCTGGGCGTCGATATCATCGGACTGTTCGACACGCTGTTGGCGAGTCAACTGGTCTCAGCCGGCGACATCGAAGAGCGTCATGGTTTGGAGGCTATTGCCGGACGTTATCTGAACGAGGCGGTCGATAAGAGTGAACGGCTCAGCAACTGGGAATTTGAATTGTCTGAGTCGCAGTTGCAGTACGCGGCGCGCGATGCGGCGGTGCTCCTTCCTCTCAGAGAAAAACTGATCGACCGCATCAAGTCACAGGGTCTTATTCAATGTGCGCAACTCGAGTTCGAGTGCGTCATGCCCGTGGTCGATTTGGAGTTGGCCGGCTTTTACATGGACAAGTCACGCTGGCTGGAACAGTTGGCGATTGTCGAGGAGAAGCGTGCTGAAGTCGCAAACGAGTTGCAGGAGATGCTGGGCGAAGGCGTGGCGCAGGCATCGCTCTTCGGGCCACCGCGAGCGAATATAAATCTCGATTCGCAACAGCAGGTGACCGAGGCGATGAACCGTCTGGGAATTCCGCTGCCCGACTCGACGCGCAACTGGAAGCTGCAGCCGCTCGCGGCCGAGTATCCGGTGGTCGCGAAGCTGCTCGAGTACCGGACGATGCAGAAAGCTTTGACCAGCTACGGTCAGAACATGATCGAGTTCATCAATCCGAAGACGGGCCGGCTGCATGCCGATTTTCGCCAAATCGGCGCGCCGACCGGGCGCTTCGCCTGCACCAATCCAAACATTCAGCAGGTACCGCATGCGAGTGAATACCGTCGCTGCTTCATGGGATACCCCGACCGGCGGCGCCTGGTGATTGCTGACTACTCGCAAATTGAATTACGGATACTGGCCGAGTTCTCGGGCGACGATGGCTTTATCAAGGCGTTCAATTCCGGCGCCGATCTTCATCGGGTGACGGCGGCCGAAGTTTTCAATGTGACGGTGGATCAGGTGACGAAGGAGCAAAGAGATTTCGCAAAGCGCCTTAACTTTGGTGTCGTCTATGGCATTGGGGCCCAACGATTCTCGATGATGACGGGCCTCAGCGTGACTGAAGCGGAAGACTTGCTGCGGAAATATTTTGCGACGTATCGCAAGCTGGATACGTATTTGCGCGAGTCGGCAAGTCGCGCCGTCAATGAGAAGGAAGCGCGCACCGCTTCCGGACGCCTGGTCAAGTTTAATTACGATCCTTCCGATCGGCAGCAGGTGTCCATGACGCAGCGCAACGGCAAGAACGCGCCGATTCAGGGCACCAGCGCGGATATTTTGAAACGGGCGCTACGGCTTTTGAGTGACGAATTACGCGAAACCTCGGCTAGCATTGTGAACATCATTCACGACGAAATCGTTGTCGAAGTTGACGAAGACGAAGCAGCGGCAGTTGCGCAAGTGGTTGAGCGGGCGATGTGCGCCGCCGGTGAAGAATACTTGCAGACGGTGCCGGTTAAGGTTGAGGCGCAAATTGCGTGTGAATGGACGAAGTGAGACCCACGAGTTTGATCGATTCCCTGGCGCCGGAATTTGACGCTGAGGAAACGCATGCGATTCTGATCAATGCGTCGCGGCAGACGGTCTATCAGGCACTATGTACCGCCGACTGGGGCGAGTCCGCGATCATCAAGGGGCTGGTTTGGCTGCGGGCGATGCCGGCATTCGTAGCCAGTGGTTGCCGGTCCTTTCCACAAGGCCGGACGTTCACTCTACAGACTTTGGTCGATTCCGGTTTTGGTCTGTTAGCTGAACGTCCCGGCGACGAAATCGTCCTTGGCGTCAGCGGAAGGTTTTGGCGGCCGACCGGTAATCTATCCGCATTCAATCGAGCTGATTTTGATAAAGCCGTTCCTGCGGGTTTGGCGTGGGGCATCTGGAATTTTAGTCTCGCAGATGCCGGTGCGGGAAAAACAATTCTCAGCACCCAAACACGCGTAGTTTGTGGCGACTCCTCGAGTCGCCGCAAATTCCGGACTTATTGGCTAATCGTAAGGCCTTTCAGCGGGCTGATTCGTCTAATGCTGTTAAAGAGTGTCCGCCTACGGGCCGAGAGCCTGAAAGGGGACTCCGCTTAACCACTTCAGCCGTGAAAACAGGGGTGCAAGACGTCGCTGTCATATAATCCCCGCCGCAAAACCACTAATCTATTGACACGGAGCGTTTCCGTGAACCCTGACGGAATGGAAATCTCGGAGCTGAAAGCTGAACTGGAACGGCTCCACAGCGCCAGTTTCGGCTGGGCATTGAGTTGTTGCCGCCGTGATCGGACTGAGGCTGAGGAGGTCTTGCAGACCGTCTATTTAAAGATCCTTGAAGGAAAAGCCCGCTTTCGCGGGGAAGCCAGTCTGAAAACCTGGCTGTTCGCAGTTATCCGCAAGACCGCCGCGACGGAATATCGCCGGCGGCTCTTGCGCAGTTTGCGGCTGGTGCCCGAGCCGGACCAGCCGGTTGAGCGGCCCGCCTCGATCGAATCGCAATCCGTCACCTTTGAACGATCGGAATTGCAGGGCCACTTTCAGGCGGCCATGAAGAGTTTACCCAGGCGGCAGCGCGAGGCGCTGCACCTGGTTTTTTACGAAGACCTGAGCCTGAGCGAAGCGGCTAACGTGATGGGAGTTTCAATTGGCAGTGCACGGCAACATTATGAACGTGGCAAGAAACGTTTGCGCGAATCTTTGGCCACAATGGAATTGGGTTATGGCATCAATTGGGGACGAGAAGAGAATCCGAGCGCTGTTTAGCGAACAGCGTTTTGTGGAGGAGCAAGCCGCGCCGAGCTTTACTTCGGTGTGGCATCGCGCCCAGTCGCGTTCGCTCAAACCCCGGCGCGCGTTCAATCTTTCATTTATGACGGCGACGGCGCTGCTCTTGTGCGCTTTGGTGGGGCTGGCAGTTTGGTCGAAGTATTCGAAGCCGGCGACGCCGGCGAGCGCGTCGGCCGATTTGCGCCCGACGGTTGATTTCGTCAAGCCGTCCGACAAGATTGCCAAAGGCAACGGCACGAACACCGATGTGCGCCTCGAACCGGTGAAGCAGAGTTCCGCTCCGGCCAAATCACGACGTTCGAATCTTTCAATCCAGCGACAGCTGTTGATGGCTGAGAACCGGCGGGTGGAAAAAGAAGTGAAGGAAATTGCCAATTGGCAATCGCCGACCGCATCACTGTTGAGCTCGCCCAGCGACGACCTGTTCAGGTCGTTGCCACAGCTCAATGAGAACGCGACCGAATTGAAGTCATTTTTGCCCAATCGTGAAAACGATAAGGAGAAGTAACATGACCAGGAAATTTATCCTGTTACTTGCGTTGGCTGTGTTGCTTGGGTGCGCCTCGTATGGAGCAGCCCAACCGCAGCAGTCTGCGCAAGGCCCCCAAAAGCCGCCATCTGAAGAAGAGCAAGAGCCGCGTCCGCGTCCGCCCGACGATCCGCTGAAGAATTCGATCTTTCCGCCGGAGATGATTATGCAGCACCAGCGCGAGCTGCAGCTGACGGAAGATCAGAAGGCGTTTATGCGCGGCGAGATTCAGCGCACTACCACCCGATTCAACGAGCTTCAGTGGCAGTTGCAGGATCAGATGGAAGCGCTTTCGGAGACGGTTAAAGGCAACACGGTGAACGAGCAGCTGGCATTGGCGCAGCTGGACAAAGTGCTCGAGAGCGAACGCGAAATCAAACGGCTGCACATGGAGATGGCGATTCGCATCAAGAACAAGCTGACGCCGGATCAACAATTGAAACTGCAATCGTTTCGTCAGAACAACCGGCCACCGCGCGATGGCGGACCGGGCTTTGGACCAGGCCGCGGGCCCGGCCCCGGTAGACCACCCGGTGGCGGACCCGGTGGTTCCGGTGGTTTGGGGCCGCCCGGAGGTCCAGGACCGGGGCAGGGAACCAGACCACCCGGAGCTGGGCAGGCAGGTCCCGGAGGTCAAGGCAGGCCCGGTGGATTACGCTGACGCGAGTGATGTCGTGATTGTTTGAATGGTCTGCCGGTTGTTGAGGCACAGCTGACGGAACATTCGACACGAAGAAGGCAGGCCGGCGATAAGCCAAGCCTGCCTTTCTTATTGGGCAGAGGTCAGTACCGTGTTAGTAAGCAGACGGATCAGGAAACATGCTGATCCATCCGCCGACGCGGATGGTACTGACCTCACGCAGCGGATACTGAACTTTTCCTGCGCCAAACCAAATAAGCAGGTATGCCGGTCAGCACGATCAGATATCCGATGCCGGAAGTGCGCGGCGCCAGGTATCCGAGATCAATCACAAAGAGGAACGACAAAACTATATAAAGCAGAGGCACGAACGGATACCCGAACGTTCGGTAAGGCCGTTCGAGGTTGGCTGCCTTGCGGCGCATCACAATGACCGCGCCGACCATCAAGCCATAAAAAATCATGTCAGCTGAGGTGAGATACTCAATCAACTGGGTATAGACGTTGCCGTAGACAAGCTTCCCCGTTTTCGGATCGGTTATCGCTGTACGCGGCAGTGTCAGAAACGCCGCCCAGACGCCCTGCGTTATCAAAGCAACTGCCGGAACATGTTTCGAGTTGACTGTGCCGACCCGTTTAAAAAAGAGATTGTCGCGCGCCATGGCGTAGTAGACGCGCGCGCCCGCCAGAATCAATCCGTTGTTACAGCCAAAGGTGGAAACCATGATGGCAATCGCCATGATGATCTTTCCGGGCGGGCCAAAGATGGCCTGCATCGCCGCGGTCCCGACCCGATTAGATTCGGCGTTTTGAATTGCGCTTAAGGGAAGGACAACGACGTAAGCGAGATTTGCGAGCAGATACAACGCGACGACCACGCCGCAACCGATCAAAAGCGCGCGCGGCAAGTTGCGTCCGGGGTTCTCGACTTCGCCACCCGTGAAGGTGACGTTGTTCCACGCCGATTGGGCGAACAATGGTCCGGACATCGCCCGGCCGAGGAACATCAGTAGCGCGAGCACCAGTAAACCTTTGCTGGCCGGCTCAAAGCCGAGCTGTCCGGCCTGCGGGTTCCAGCCATTCAGCGTGGGGTTCCACCATGATGAAGTGAAAGCGGCGCTGCCGTTCTGCATTCCTACCTTCCAACCGATGGTCAGACCGACAATCACCAGGCCGAGCAGTGCGGCCGTCTTGGTGAACGTAAAGACATTCTGAATTATCTTGCCGGTACGCAGGCCGCTGAGATTGGTCGCCGTGAGCAGCAGGATCATCGCAATGGCGACGACTTGATTGGTCGAGAGGCCGATTGCGTAACCGCCCAGCGCGCGCGGCGCGATGAGATAGTTGTCGCTCGCAATTGAGGGAATCAGGACACCGGTGAAATTGGCAAACGCGACGGCGACGGCGGCGATAGTCCCGGTTTGGACTACGAGGAAAAGGGCCCAGCCAAAGAGAAAGCCGATGGAAGGGCCGTAAGCCTCGCGCAAAAAAACGTATTGTCCGCCGGCGCGCGGCATCATCGCGGCCAATTCAGCACATGACAGGGCGCCCGTGATCGTGAGCACGCCGGCCAGGGCCCAGGCGACTATTAACCAGCCGGGCGAAGCCACCAGACGGGACGATTCGGCAGATACCAGAAAGATGCCCGAGCCGATCATCGAGCCGATGACGATCATCGTGGCGTCGAGCAAGCTCAGGCTACGAACGAGTACTGGTTTCGAGTTGTCTTTCGCCGTGGTGGTCTCTGCCATGAGAGGTCCTCCTGTTGGCGACGTCAGGGTGGTAAGACGCGCGGACAATATGCCAAGCACGCCACGCCGTCAATAAGAAAGATTCTTAATGCAACTGGATCAACATGACCGGCGTGTCAGGATTGGTAGTGTCAGAAGCCCGATCGTAAGGAAGGGCAGCGCTACAGGCACGTAGCCGCGTCTAAGCAATCTTTGGACTTGAGTCTGATGCTCAATATGTCGAACGGGAACCTGCTGGCCGGTAGCCTTGATGCACAAGTCGATACTTGCGGTGCGGCTCTGCCGTCTGCTGTGCGGAAGCGCTGCGCGCTTCCGAGTGGATAGCTGGCACCTTGGGCTGCGCCCTAACACTGGGCCTGGCCCAAGAAGTTTTAAGTACTTTACGGAAGGCCAAAGGCCTTCCGCACAGCCGACGGCAAAGCCGCATCTTACCAACCGACTTTGGCAGCGAAGCTTTGGCCTATGGTCGACAGGGCCCTTAGAAACTTTGGCAGGACTGCGCGCGAGGCCCTCCCTTACGGTCGGGCTTCCGACACGTTTCCTCGTGATATACTCCGACCGGAAAAATGGCTGAATTTATTGTTCGTTTAGGAACTCCCGCAGGCGAAATCGTTACCCGCACGGTCGAGGCACTTGCGGCAAACGAAGCCCGCGCGCGGCTCGAACGCGAAGGCTTCAAAGTCTTTGCGGTGACGCCGCCCAAAGCCGAAGGGGTGGCTTCGCTGACCAGAGCCGGTGGCCCTGGCGGCCGCTCCCGCATCAAAGCCAACGACTTCCTGCTTTTCAATCAACAACTGGCAGCGCTGCTGCGTGCGGGCATCCCGATTCTCCAGGCGATCACTATGCTGCGCCGACGGGCGGCTGCGCCCAGACTACGCGCGGTTTTGGAAAGCGTTGAAGAGGGGATTCGTGGCGGCGCCGCGCTGTCGCAGGCTTTCGCGAGCCAGGGTGCGATGTTCCCGCGCATCTATACGGCATCGATTCTGGCCGGCGAACGATCCGGCGCGCTCGATGAAGTGCTGTCGCGCTACGTCAACTACATGCGGCGGTCCGTCGGTTTGCGACGGAAGATCCGTGGAGCGCTGGCCTACCCGCTGTTTCTTTTGCTCGCCTGCCTGGGCATGGTCGTCTTCCTGACAACGTTTGTCGTGCCGCGCATGTCTGATCTGTTTTCCGGGTTCGGAAACAACTTGCCAACGATCACGGTGATTGTATTAGCGATTTCGGGCTGGATGATGCGCAACGCAGTTTGGGTGGTGCCCTTATTGGCCGTCAGTTCGGTAGCGGCGTTTATTTGGTCGCGTACTCCGTCCGGCCGTCTAATGATCGATCGAACTGTTTTGAAACTGCCGCTGGCTGGAAAGCTTATCGTACAAATGACCGCCTCACAGGCCTCGCGTTCGCTGGCGACACTTCTGGCCGGAGGTATCACGATCGTCGAATCGTGGGAGATCGCAGCCGAGTCCATCACGAACCTGGAATTGCGGCACCGCAGTTCAGCCATTTTGCCGCTGATTCGCGAAGGCCGTTCGTTTACGGAAAGCCTCGAAACTGCCAAGTGGATGCCCGAACTGGCCATCGACATGATCGGGATCGGGGAACGTTCCGGCAGTCTGCGTGAGATGCTCGACGAAGTCGCGACCTTCTACGATGCCGAATCTGAGGTGCGTCTGGAGCAGTTGACGACCACTCTCGAGCCTGCGATTCTCGTGGTCATGGGCGGTGTGGTGGTCACGATCCTTTTGGCGATTTACCTGCCGATCATTCAATCGATATCGGCCGGCCCGATGATGCGTTAGTCGTACATCGCAAACTGGTTTGCGTTTCCTATGAAGCAATTCTCTGACGAACAACCTGAGGCGACAGTGGCGGACGCGGTGCGGGCCGGGGTCACGCCGACTGAGGACGATCTGCCCACTGTCAGCGAGCCTCCGGAAATGCGCGAGGCCAAAAACCTCGCACTCCGCTACCGTCTGCCCTTTGTAAATCTCCTGCCGCAGGATGGCGAATCACCCATCGACTATTCGCTGCTCTCGGAGGTGCCGGTCGATCTGATGGTGCGTCATCAATTCGTGCCGTTGCGGCGCGAGAACGGCAAATTGCATATCGCGATGGCCGATCCGACCGACCTCGAACGTCTGGATGAATTGGCCGGCGCGTTGCGCATGCGCCTGGTTCCTTCGGTGGCGACAGCCGGGGCGATTGATGTCGTGCTGCGGAAAGGCGACGCGACCCAGCGCGTTCTGCAGGAAGCCGCGTCAGGTTTTCGCATTTCGCTCGTGCGCGAGACTGAGCAGGGCGAGGAAGTCCTCGACCTGGATCGTTTGGCGACCGACAGCGATATGTCGCCCATCATCAAGCTGGTCGACACGATCATCTACAACGCGATGGAATCGCGCGCGTCCGACATACACATTGAGACGCGCGATACCGAAGTGCAGGTGAAGTACCGCATCGACGGTGCGCTGTACCAGAAGGTCGACCCGATTGATCTTGCTTATCATCAAACACTGATTTCGCGTATCAAGGTCATGTCCGAGCTCGACATCGCCGAGCGCCGCGTGCCGCAGGATGGCCGGTTCCGGGTACGCTACAAGGGACGCAATGTTGATTTCCGCGTTTCGATCATGCCGACCGTGCACGGCGAAGACGCGGTCATACGTATTCTCGACAAAGAACAGATCAATGAAGAGTTCCGCAATCTGGACCTGAACGTCGTCGGATTTGATCCCGATGACCTGCGCAAGTTTCGTCGTTACATTGCCGAGCCTTACGGGATGGTGCTGGTGACCGGGCCGACTGGTTCCGGCAAAACGACAACGTTGTACGCAGCGCTCAACGAGATCCGGAACGAAGAAGACAAGATAATTACGATTGAGGATCCGGTCGAGTACCAGCTGCATGGCATCACGCAGATTCCGGTCAACGAAAAGAAGGGGCTGACATTTGCCCGCGGACTGCGTTCAATTCTGCGTCACGACCCTGACAAGATCATGGTCGGCGAAATTCGTGACGAAGAGACCGCGCAGATCGCGATTCAATCGGCGCTGACCGGTCACCTGGTTTTCACCACGGTCCACGCCAACAACGTGATCGACGTGATCGGCCGGTTCCTCAATATGGGCGTCGAGCCCTACAATTTTGTTTCGTCTTTGAACTGCGTGTTGGCCCAGCGGCTGGTCCGCGTGCTGTGCACGTTCTGCCGCCGGCCTTATCACCCTTCCGAAACAGACCTGATTGAATCGGGTTTGCGCCCCGAAGAGCACAGCGCGCGGGTTTTCTATTTGAATGTTGGCTGTGACGCCTGCAATCACACCGGCTATCGCGGCCGCACCGCGATTCATGAGTTGCTGGACCTGAGCGACAACATTCGCGAAATGATTGTCGAGCGCCGTCCCGGGTCGGAAGTGCGGCGCGCAGCCGAGGCCGAAGGCCTGACCAGTCTGCGCGAATCGGCCCTGAAGAAAATTTTCTCCGGCGTTTCTACCCTGCATGAAATTAACCGGGTAACTTTTGTCGAAGAATTGAATCTAAACGACAGATAACAGGGCTGGCCTCGCCCGGTAAATGGGGGTTACATCACCGCTTCAGGTTCTCTCCTCCCCCTTAAGATTGGCCTAATTTTCGTGTTAGACTGCTCAAGTTTTTGGCATTGCGGAACTGGTCACGACTAGTTGCGTGTAAACAGACGGCCCCCGACGTTTTCCGGTTGGCTTTCCAAAAGCCCGGCGTTTCCAAACGAGGTATTTATGAAATCAAGAAACCGTTGGCACTCGATTCTGGCGCTGATGATTATGAGTTGCCTGTTGGTGCTGCCCATGACCGCGTTCGCCAAAAAAGGGCGAGATCACTACAACCGCGGCATGGACTACGAGAAGGCGCAACAATGGGAGAAGGCGGCGCAGGAATTTACCCAGGCGCTGGCAGCTGATCCCGGGAACGTCGATTACCAGCTCCATTACCGGCGCGCGATCTTCAATGCGTCGCAATCGTTTATGCAGCAGGGCCGCGCCCTCGCGGAACAGCGCGATTACGTCGGCGCGTACAACGCTTTTCGCCAGGCGTTTGGATACGATCCGGTAAACCAACTGGCAGTATCAGAGATGGAGCGGATGCTCCGTCTGGAACAGGTGAAGCAGGGTAATGCCCGGCCGGACACCGGTGACGGGAATCCGAGGACCGATGTAGCTACCAACGACGGAACGCCGACCCAGCCTTCGACGGCGCGTCCAGCCGAACCTGAACCGCAGGGGAAAACTGAAGTCTCGCGCGTGATCACTTTCAACAGTGTCGATCTTAAGACGGTGATCAAACAGCTGGCGGCAGATTTGGATCTCAATGTAATGTTCGACCGCCAATCATTTGCGCAACCTCGACCGGTCGAAGTAAACCTGCGCAATGTGACCGCGGCGAAAGCTCTGGACTACATCTTTCTGCAGGAGAACCTCTTCTTTCAGAAGCTGGACCGGCGCACGATTCTCGTTGCCGACCAGACGCGCCGTCCGCAATATCAACAACTGGTAGTCCGTACCTTCTTTATTGCCAACTCAGATCCCGACAAGATTAAAGCCCTGATTGCCCAGGCGCTGCCGGCGTCTGTGGGCCGGCCGCAGCCAATCGTGGTTTCGGACAAGGACACCAATAGCCTGACCGTGCGCGACACGGCAGAGAACGTGAAGCTGATCGGCGATCTGCTGAACAGTATTGACAAGGATCGCGCCGAAGTGGTGATGGACGTCGAGATTTATGAAGTGAACCGCAGCGATTTGCTTACTTTCGGTAATCAGATTGGTTCAGGAAACTTCAATATCGGCGGTACGCCGGGCTTGTCGATTTTGACATCAAATTCGACGACCAATCCGAACCAGACTCCGGGCGTCGACATCCGCAGCCTCTTGAACGGAGTGCCGACCGCCGCGGCGGCCGCGCTGGTGATTCCACCGTCAGTCTTTAATGCTTTCCAAAGCCGAAACAATGCGAAGCTGCTGGCGTCGACCCAGATTCACGCATTCAACAACGAAGAATCCAGCGCGCGCATAGGTCAGCGCGTGCCGGTCCAGACCGCTCAGGCGTATCCCTTCGGCGTGCAAACGGGAACCAATCCGACGAACCCTTCGGGATTTCCGAGCGGTGGTTTTCCGGTAATCAATTACGAGCCGACAGGCTTGACGCTCAACTTTACGCCGATTGTTTTCCCGAACCTCGACGTCCAGGTAAAGATGAAGATCGAGACCAAGGACGTGAGCGGCGCCAACACGCTGACGCCGACTTTTACCGAGCGAACTCTAAATGGGACCGCCAGGGTCCAGAATAACCGGACCATGATGCTGGCCAGTGTTTCGACTGAAGTTCAGTCGAATGGCCGGCAGGGCCTGCCGTTCCTCGGTGGTCTTCCGTTCATCGGCAGACTGTTTAGCGCACCGACGAAGGAAAGTCGCCAGGTGGACATCGTCATTGCCGTGACTCCGCGGGTGCTGCGCGCGCCTTCGCTGACCCCGCGCGATGAAGAGATGCGGCCGAGCGGTACTTTGCAGGCGCCGACGACCGGCTCGCTCGAGGCTATGCTTCGTGAGACTGTGCGCGAAGAGCAAATCGCCGCCGCCCGCAAGCTTCCCAAGCAGGTGAACATCCAACTGCCGGATGCTCCGGTGGTGTCCTACGAGCCTGCGAAGAGCGCGACTGCCACCGACGATTCGACCATCGCGGCGAATAAAACCGATGTGGCGAACTCGGCTCCAGCCGGAAATCCGAGCGGCAACGGAAGTGCGGCCTCAATCCAGCCGCAAGTTCCGCCGACATTGAAACCGGCCGAGAATCGGACCGACGTCGCTTTGCAGACTGACAGTGCTCCACAACCCAAATCGGCCGCGCTGACCAGTGTCCCGCCGGCCGCGGAGCAAAAAACGGACGTCGCCACGGCTTTGAGGAACGTGGTTTCATCGCCGACGGACGTATCCACAACCAGCATGCCCGCGAAGCAGGAAGCCGCCGTCACGGAAGTTCCGGCCGCTAAGAGCGAGGCGTCGGTGCCCGGGCCAAAACGGATCGAGCCCGCGCCGAGTTTGATTGAACTCCTGTTGGTTACTGATCAAACCGAACTGAAGGTTGGCGAGAAACGGCAGATTGCCCTGGAGCTGAAATCCGATGCTCCGTTCGGGCTGGCGGTGATCGCCCTGCGCTTCGATCCCAAGGTGATAAAAATCTCCGCCGCGACAGCCGGAAGCTTGTTCGCAAACGCCAAGGCTCAGCCGACGATCACACAGTCGATTGACGAAAATGGCATGGTGCTGCTTTCAATCGCGCCGGCGGCGGGATCGCCAATTTTCGCGGACGGCAAACTTTTGAACCTGGACATCGAAGCAATAGCTGCCGGTGACAGCGGGCTGTCGTTCGATCTTTCGAATGTGCACCTCGTCGCCAGTGACGGACGCACGCTGACAGTGCAGATCGAGCCGGTTAAGTTGACGGTGAAGTAATGCAAGGCAGAAAACAGAAGGCGTTAGGCAATAGGCAGAAGGCACAGAGCAGAATGCAAACGAAACGTGCTCTGCCTACTGCTTACTGCCGGCTGTCTTCCCGGCATGGCGGTTTCTCGCTCATCGAACTGATCATTACGGTCTCGGTACTGGCGATCCTCACGCTGGGCGTCATACCGCTGGTCCAGGTTTCAGTCAAACGACAGAAGGAATACGAACTGCGATCCGCCCTGCGTGAAATGCGCGAAGCTATCGACCAGTTCCATCGCGAGGCCCTCGCCGGGGCGCAGATGCAAGTCAATCAGCAACAGGGGTTGAGCACCGCGCAGCAGGAGCAAGCGCCCCGTAATCCCCAAACTCAGAATCAACAGGGGCCGAACATCTTTGCCGACCCGCGCGTGCGTGTGGCCATCACCGACCAGACGATTTTTGGTGCGGACAATCCCGACCGCTTTCCACCGGATCTCGACACGCTGGTTAAGGGTGTGGACGTGCTGCCGATCACAGCCGGCAGCCTGGGCCGCCGAGGTAATTTGAATTACTCGGCTACGGAAGCGGCCGGCGGCGACTCGGTCGTGCCTAAAACGAAGATTTATTTGCGCCAGATACCAATCGACCCGATGACGGGCAAAGCCGATTGGAAACTGCGCTCGTGCTATGACTCCGCCGATTCGTCGTCCTGGGGCGGTGAGAACGTTTTCAACGTGAGTTCGAGTTCGGACGCTAAAGGTTTAAATGGGAAGCCCTACAGTGAGTGGTAATAACAGAAGGCAGCACGTCGTGAACGCGCGCAAGAAACTTTCGCGGCCAACAGGTTTTACGTTGCTCGAGCTGATGATCGTCATCTCGATCATCATCATCCTGGTTTCGGTGGCCCTGCCGCAGTATCAGAAGACGATCATGCATGCGCGCGAAACGATGTTGCGATACGACCTCGACACCATGCGCAAGCTCATCGATCAGTACGCCGCCGACAAGGGTAAGCTGCCCCAGTCGCTTCAGGATCTGGTGACGGCCGGATACATGCGTGAGATTCCCACGGATCCTTTTACGGATTTGAAAGAGTGGCGCGAGGACATGGGCGACGATGTCTACTCGACTGAAGGCGGCACCGGACTAGTCGACGGGAAAGACGAGGTAGACCCGCAAGGTAAGCCATACGCCGACTATTAAATCGCCGCCGTTCTCCGCGTCCGTCCCGCAATAATAATTATGGCGAACCCGCTCGACAGATTACTGAAACCACGTTTTCCTTCCGCGGCCGTGGGCATCGAAAGCGACGCCGCGTCGGTGGTGCAGCTCGACCGCGCGAAAAATGGTTTTGTCGTCAAACGGGCTGCGTCGGTGCGTCTTCCGGCCGACGTGGTGCGCGCTGGTTTTGATTCACCCAACATCAACGAGCCGGCCCACCTGAAGGCGGCGTTGACCGAGCTGGTGACCAGTGCCGGGCTGCTCCGGCAGCGCAAGTGGTCAACATCTTTGCCTGAAGCATCAACTCGCTCAGCGATCATTAACATCGAGGGGACTACCTCCTCGCGCCGCGAAATTGAGGAAGTCTTTGAATGGAAGATGGAGCGGGCTTTTGGAGCGCCCATGTCCGAGTTGCGCGTCACCCGCGATCAGCTTGCTCCGGATGCTCAAAAACAGACACGTTATCTCGTCAATGCGGTTCGCTTCGACGTGCTGGCTGAATATGAAGCGGTCTTTGCCTCGCTCGGTTGGCATGTCGGACTCGTGTTGCCGCGCCATGCGGGTGAGGAGCAATGGCTCCGTAACGGCCAGCCGGGTGATGGCTTGCTGCTGACCGCTCACGAAGAAGGCTTCACCGCTGTGTTGGTGCGGAGCGGCCGTCTGCTGACCCTGCGATCGGTGTTTTGCACTCCCGACGAATGCGATGACGAGCTGCATCGAGTGCTGCTCTTTTACCGCGATCGATCAAGTTCGAGCGCCAGCGAGCCGTCGCTCAATCGTCTACTGGTGCTTGGCGAGCATCTCAACAAGAAACGCGTGACCGAAATTGCCGAGGAGACTTTTGGCGTCAATCTTAAGCCCCTGGCAGCGGCCGATGTGGGCCTGATGATTCCAGGTCCCGAACTCGATTTCGACGCGATTGCGGCGCCGGCCGGTCTGGCGCGACTCGCGTGGTAAGTGGCCCGGCATTATCACCGCCAGTTTGACGTACCTGAAACTTTCCTGAATCGGGGAACGTAAACTGGGCATTAATCACCATGAAGCCTTCAATGTCCCTCGCAAATCCCGGAGCACTCGCCGACGGCGAGCTGGTAGTCACCGCGGTGGCCGGGCGTGAAGCCTCGTTCGAAGAATTAGTCCGTCGTTACCAGCGGCCGATTGCTTCCTATGTCTATCGCATGGTGGGTGATTACGATGCGGCCCTCGATCTGACCCAGGAAGTCTTTATCAAAGTCTATAACTCGCTTTCGCGTTACCGGTCAGAGTTCAAGTTTTCAACGTGGATTTACAAGATTGCGCACAACGCGGCGATCGATCACCTGCGCCGCCACAGTGTGCGCGACCAGGTATTGCTGACGCGGGATGAAAACAACCAGCCGGAAATTTCGATCGAGAGCCGGCGGCTGACGCCGGAGCAGGAGAGCGAGCGCGAAGAACGGCGGTCAGAGATTGAATCTGTAGTGCACGCCTTACCCGCTGCTTACCGGGAGTTGATCGTGTTGCGGCATTCTCACGATCTTAGTTATGACGAGATTGCCGAGGTTACCGGACTTCCTTTGGGCACGGTCAAGAATCGCCTCTTTCGCGCGCGCGAAGCGATGCGCGATCTGCTCGTGCCGCGGGGGATTACCGGCGCTTAACGAATTTGTGATGAACGATCTCAACGAGAATAAATGCCAGCTGGAAGACGTGGCCGCCTATATCGACGGCGAGCTGAGTGAAGCCGGCGTTATTCGTTTCGAAGATCACCTGAAATCCTGCGTCGATTGCGCTGATGAGTTGCGCGTTCAACGCCAGCTCTTATGCACGCTGGATGTTGCCTTTAACGGCTCGCGCTCGTTTCAATTACCGCAAGACTTTACGCGGGTGGTCACGGCCCGGGCCGAAAACGATCTCAGTGGAATGCGCAACAAGCGAGAGCGCCGTCGCGCGCTGAAGCTTTGTGCGATGCTGGCGCTGATTTCGTTTGCGCTGCTGGGCGCCACGACCCGCACCGTCGTCTGGGATCCGGTGCGCAGCTTTTTCAAAGTTACCGCGAGTCTGTTGCAGCTGGTATGGCAAGCGGCGTCCGAAACGCTGGTGAGCCTGGGCGTGCTCATCCGGGTGATTGGACGTGCGGTTTTGCTCAAGCCAAACGGCCTCGCGCTCTTTGTCGTTGTAGTTTTTCTCTTGTCGGTTTCGGTCCTGCCTTTTCTGCTAGCCAGATACTATCGCGCGCAAACCATTGAATAGGAGTCGTCCCGTTCAATGCTTGTGTCACTGTCCCCGCCATCAAACACGTTCAGAATTTCCGCAGCCGCCGCGTGCTATCAAACAGCCGCGCTGATAGCGGGCATTCTGATGCTGGTAATTGCCGGCCACGCACAGCCGGCGAGTGCTGAACATCCCGGCGATCCGCAGGCCCGGGTCATCGATGGGGTCAGCAATGCCACCGTGTTTGGCATGGGCCAGTCGATTCGTATCACCGGCACCGTCAAAGAAGGCGCGATTGCTTTTGGCGGCGACGTGATTGTTGAAGGCGCTGTCGATGGGGATGTCGCGGCGATTGGCGGCTCGGTTATTCAACGTGAGGGCGCGCGTATTGGTGGCGACGTGATCGTACTGGGTGGTGTTTATCATCACGGTAAGGCCGCGCCTGATCGCGATCCGAAAAGCGTGACCATCATGTACGCCGGATACGAAGACCAGTTGCGGAGGATCATGCGCGATCCGTTCAGCGTGCTGCACCCGCAATTATCGGCGATCTTTTTCGGCACCCGCTTACTGGCGGTCCTCATCTGGTTTGTCATCTCACTTGCGCTCACGGCGGCGATGCCGAATACCATCAGTCGAGCGGTGACGCGTTTGCAATTGACCAGCCTGAGAGTGGCCATCATTGGAGTGCTGGGATCCCTCGTGCTTACCGCCGGCGTGTTGGCCAGTCTTTGGCTGTTGCCGTCCGTGTTTGGGGCGGCGATATCTTTGCTGGCGTTATTGCTGGCAGTACTTTCGACGGTCTTTGGCCGGGTTGTGATCTTCGCCGCCACCGGTCAATGGTTGCAGCGTCACTTCCTGCCGCGTTTACAATCGGAATCGGTAACCTTACTGTTGGGAGTCGTCTTTTGGATTGCATGCTCGTCCCTGCCTTACGTCTGGCCCTTCGTGCAGGCAGGTCTGTTTGTCGTAAGTGTCGGACTGGCGCTGACTGCGCGTTACCGGCTTGGCTGGAAAACGAAAGAGCCTGTCAGCGAGTGATCTGCTAACACCCAGGAATCAGAAAATTTCGGAAAGCTCGGAACGCTGGTGGATTCATTTGCAGAATCGACAGACGACGTGCTGGTTGCGTCCGCCACCCATGGCGATGAGGCTGCCTTCGAGCAGTTGTTCGAACGGCATCGTCGCCAGGTCGCGCGCATTGCCAGTCGTTTTTTCGCGCAACGCGAACAGATCGAAGAGATCATCCAGGACAGTTTTACCAAGGCTTACTTTGCGCTTAATACCTATCACGGAACGCATGCCGCATCGTTCAAGGCCTGGCTGGCGCAGATAACGGTCAATTGTTGTTACGACCACCTGCGGCGCGCACGGCGACGGCCGGAGCAGGGATTTGACGAAATCGAGGACGCCGGGACCCATGAATTCAGCGCCTGGTTGCGCTCGCATCCGGCCGACGTTGAAACGAAACTGGTTTCGCGGGATCTGGCTACCAAGCTGCTGTCCCGCCTGAGCGCCGAGGACCGTTTGGTGCTGACGCTGCTTGATGTTGAGGGTTTCTCAGTAGCCGAGATTTCCGAAGTGACCAACTGGTCGATATCGAAGGTTAAGGTCCGCGCGCACCGGGCGCGGGCCCATTTGCGCCGTATTTTGCAGCGATATCTTTAAGTTCCGGGGTGGCGGAATTCTTGTAACTTTCACGTATAATTCACCGTCTTTTGAGGGTGAGAGCGGAAACATTCCCGCACGGAGACCGGAGATGTTCAAAGCGAAGAGCGAAAGAAACGAAAAACTGGATCGCCTGGGTAAGGCTGTTTTGCAGTCTGCGGCAGCCGGCGAAGAGGAATTCGAAGCGGCGGCTAACTCAGCGTTCTTGTTCACTCGCATCCGCGCAGCCGTCCATGCCCAGCAGCAGTCGCAGGATGAGGCCGGCGGTTGGTTGTCCATGATTCTGGTCGCCCGCAAAGCGATACCGGCGATGGCGCTGGTAGCGACTCTGGCGGCAGTGTTGACGCTTTGGTCGGCGCGGCCCGCTTTTACCTCGCCCGTAGCTGCGAGTGAAGACGAAACACTTTTTGATATGCAGGATCCGGGAGTTGAGCGAACGGTATTGACCAGCAGAAACGGTTTGTCTCGGGACGAGATCTTTAACATAGTTGTAGAACGTAATTATGAGGTAAAGGGTAAATGACGTTTCCGGGACATACGCGCTTGAAAGTGTGGTTGGTGCTGGTAGTAGTGTTTGTGTTGGGTTCGGTTACCGGCGCAGCTCTCACGGGATTGTACTGGTCGCGCGCGACCGGCAATCGCCCCGAAAGAAATCCGCAGCAACGTTTCGAAAAGATTCGCAGCGAACTAAACCTGACGGAAGATCAAACCAAGGCCGTCAGTACCATTCTTGATGAAGCTCGTAACGAGTACCGCACCCTTCGCGGCGAACTCAAGCCGCGATTCGATGAGCCCCGGCAGAAAGCCCGGGTCAAAATCCGCGCCTTACTGTCCCCGGAACAACAGCAGAAGTTCGATGCCATGATTGCGCAGCACGACGCTCAGCGCGAAAGTGAGCAGAAGAAACGCTGATTGATCCAAATTTTTGGCAGTTAATTCACTCCAATTGTTAAATTTTTCGGTTTAGTTGCGTTTTAAAGTTGAGGTTCTTGCAACCAAAGGGCCTGGTGAGGCGTTAATAATGAATATCTTGAAATCTGTCCGGGATATCACTGTGCAAAAGTCGTCAAAATCAATCTTAATCGTCACCCTGTTGCTGTTGGTAACTTCAGCAACTTTCTCACAAACCCCCGGCCCGAGTCCGGCTGCTCAGATTAGCGGTGTCATCGGCGAAGTTAAGACTATCGACACGGCGTCAAACCAGCTGATGGTGCGTGCCGATAGTGGTGTAATCAACACTTTCGGCATCAACGACAAGACTCAATACAAGCGGATGGCTCCGGGCGCGAAGAATTTGACCGGCGCCACCGACATCACGCTCGCGGACGTCGGCCCTGGCGATCGCATCTGGGCGCGTTGGCGACCGAATGCCGATCAGAAGACCACACCTGCGGCGCAGTTGGTGGTCATGTCGAAAGCCGATCTGGCGAAGAAGCAGGAACAGGACAAAGCTGAATGGCGTCGACGCGGAGTCAGCGGCATCGTGGCTTCAGTGAATCCATCCACGCAGGAGATCACGGTTTCCAGTCGTTCGATGATGGGCCAGCCACAGAACGTCGTAATTCCGGTTAACGAAAAAGTTTTGATGCGCCGTTATCCTCCGGACACGATTCCAAAATACAGTGAGGCCAAACCGAGCAAGCTGGAAGAGGTGAAGGTTGGCGATCAATTGCGTGCGCTCGGCGACAAGTCGCCTGACGGTCTCAAGCTAACGGCTGAAGAAGTTGTATTCGGAACTTTCAAGATCGCCGGTGGTACGGTCACCGCGCTCGATGTTGCGACCAATCAAATCAAGATTACCGATCTGCAGACCAAGAAGCCTTTGACCATTATCATCAGACCTGATTCGGTTATTCGCCGCTTTCAAGGCGGACAGATGATGATGGGCATGGGACCCGGCGGTCCGGGTGCAGGTCAGGGACAGGGTCAAGGACAAGGTCAGGCACAAACTGCCCAGGGGCAGCGGCCGGCAGGAACTGCTGGTCAGGGTGCCGCGCAAGGCGCCGGTGCTGCGCAAGGTCCGGGTGCTGCGCAAGGCCCCGGTGCCGGTGGTCCGCAACGGCCGGGCGGTGGCGCGAACATGGCGGACATGCTTGAGCGTCTTCCGGTGATCACGTTCAGCGAGCTGAAGGTTGGCGACGTGATCCTGCTTTCAAGTTTGCCGGGCGCTGATCCTACTCAGCTTACCGCGATTTCACTCGTCAGCGGCGTGGAGCCGCTGCTTCAAATGATGTCCGCGCGCCAGCAGCAGGGCGGTGCTCGCCCGCAGGGCGTGGACCTTAATGGAAGTTTTGGCGGCATGTTCGGTGGTGTCGGCGTGCCGTAATCCAGTTTCCTCTGATTTTGCAATTTCGGATTTCAGAGATAACCGCGTTTCGCGAAGCTTGTTTCAATCGCCGCGGTTATTTTTCTAAATAAGAGAGTTTGATGATGACAATGCGAAAGTTCTTCCCAATGATAGCTGCTGCAGTCCTCGCACTGGCGGCAGTGAGCAGCGTTGTGGCCCAGGGCCGGATGAGCCTGCGCGGTGTGATTAGCGATGAATTTGGCGCGGCGATTGTCGGCGCCACGGTCACCTTGAGCGGTACGACCGGAGCCCCCAAAACCGCGACCACCAATGCCGATGGCAGTTACACGTTTACGGGCCTGGCGCCCGGTAAGTACATGATTCAAGCTGCCTCGACCGGTTTTGCCCCTTCAGACCAGGTTGAAGTTGACCTGACTGCGGCCCGCCGTGACCCGTTGAATATCACTTTGAAGATTGCGGCGATCGAAACGCAGGTAAAGGTCGATGCGAACACGCCTCTGACGACCGATACAAATAGCAATGCCAACCAACAGGTGATCTCAGGCAAGGACCTGGATGCGTTGCCGGATGATCCGGACGAGTTGGCGGCGGCGTTGCAAGCTCTGGCAGGTCCGCAGATTGGTCCGAACGGCGGTCAGATTTTCGTCGACGGCTTTTCCGGCGCCAGCCTGCCGCCCAAGGAAGCGATTCGCGAAATTCGGATTAACCAGAATCCATTTGCGCCGGAAAATGATCAGCCGTCAGGGCGCATCGAAATTCTCACGCGGCCGGGAACCGACAAGTTTCGCGGTGGCATTTCATTCAATTTCACCGATGAAAGTTTGAATTCCCGCAATCCGTTCGCGATCAGTTCCAGCAAGCGCACGCCTTATCAGGTGCGACAGCTTTCGGGCAGCATTAGTGGCCCAATCGTCAAGCAAAAGGCTTCGTTCTTCCTGGAAGTGAATCATAACCAACGTGACGAAAACGAACTGATTCGCGCCACGATCATCGACCAGAATTTCAATATTGTGCAGATTGGCCAGGGCTTCTTAACCCCGCGGCGAAACACCGGTTTCGGGCCCCGCATCGACTATGCGATTAACGCGAGCAACACGCTGGTAGCCCGGTACAACTTTTTCAAATCCAAGAGTGAAAACAGTGGGGTAGTCGGATTTAATTTGCCGTCGCGTGCTTACGACACCGACTCGACGAATCACAATCTGCAGATCACCGAAACTGCCGTGCTCAATCCGCACACCATCAACGAAACGCGCTTCCAGTTTTCGCGCAGCCGTTTTGAACAGTTGGGGGACAACACGAATCCGATACTGGGCGTCAGTAGTTCTTTTGGCGGGTGCGCAGTTCCGGGAACGTTGTGTTCACAGGTAGGACATGGCATTAACGAAAACAATCGCTGGGAGTTGAACAACTTCACGCAAATTCAGAAAGGCAATCACAATCTGAAGTTTGGCGGACGTATTCGCGGCGTCTCAATTGACGACGTCAGCCCGAACAATTTTGGCGGCGCGTGGACGTTCACCGGCGGCTTCGGACCGGTGTTTGACGCGAACAACAATCCGGTTGCCGGCAGCAATACTCCGATTACCAGTATCGAGCGCTACCGCCGGACGGCATTGATCATGACCAACGGGCTCACGCCCCAGCAGACCGCCTATTGCGGCGGCGGCACCGCGGCGGATTGCATTCGCAAACTGGGCGGCGGTTCCTCGGCGTTCAGCATCAATACCGGCAATCCGAACGCCGATGTTTCGCAGGTCGACTTGGGGTTCTATGGCCAGGACGACTGGCGCATTCGCCCCAATTTCATGCTGAGTTATGGCGTGCGCTACGAGAACCAGTCCAACATCAGCAGCAATTTCAATATTGCGCCGCGGATAGGCTTCGCCTGGTCCCCCGGAGCGGCGAATTCAACCAAGCCGCCAAAAATGGTCATTCGCGGCGGCGGCGGCATTTTCTACAACCGCTTCAGCGAAGGTCAGACGTTGACGGCTAACCGCTACAACGGAACTAACCAAATTCAATATCAATTGACCGAACCGTTTCTGACGGCTTCGGCGCCGAGCCAGACCGATTTGGATTTGCCTCTGGCCCGCCCGGTGTACAACCTGCTCAACATTTTCCCGAGCGTGCCGACACCGGCGCAATTGACGATCATTCCGACTACGCAGCAGACCATCTACCAGGTCGCTGACAACCTGCAGGCGCCTAAGGTTTACCTGGTCGGCATTCAGGTTGAACGACAGTTGCCTAAGAACATTTCGATGTACGCGGGCTACTACAACATTCACATTCAACATGTCATTCGCATGCGGGACGTCAACGCTCCGCTGCCGGGTTCGATTACGGCGCTGACGCCAAACGGCGTCCGGCCCAATCCGGCACAGGGTGATGTTTACCAGTGGGAATCAAGCGCCAAGTTTATCCAGAACAACTTCAGTTTGGGATTCAATAGTCGCTTGAATCCGCGTATTTCGCTTTCCGGCAACTACACGCTCAGCAAAACGATGAACGACGCGGACGGCCAGGGCTCCAACGCTTTCCCGGTAAACTCGTACGACTTCACGGGTGAGTATGGCCGCGGTGGGTTTGACATTCGTCACCGCTTTTCTTTGTTCGGTACGATCACCTCACCCTGGTGGAATCTGGTCTTCAATCCTCTCATCACCGCCAACACCGGCCAGCCGTTCAACATTATCACTGGTCGCGACACCAACCTGGACCGGCAAGCCAATGAGCGACCGACGTTCGCGCAACTCGGTGCGTACTGCGCGGTCAATCCGACGCGTTGTAATGGCATCGATCTGGATGGGAACACCAGCACTAACGTTATTCCCCGCAACTTTGGGCACAGCCCCGGTTCGCTGTACGTAAATCTGCGCATCAGCCGGACGTTTGGATTTGGCGGCGAAGCAAATCGCCGAGCCGCAGCGCCACAGCAAGGTGCCGGCCAAACAACTGCCGCGAAAGAAGGAGATGCAGCAAAGTCCGGTGATACTGCCAAGGCTGGTCAACCCGGCCGAGGCAACGCAGGTCGCGGTGGTCCGGCGATCAATACCGGCGGCGGCGGCGGCGGCGGAGCGCAAAGAGGCCCCGGCGGTCCCGGTGGCGGCGGTCCCGGCATGATGATGATGGGTGCGGGTGGTGGTGGTCCCGCCGGTCCGGCGAAATATAGCCTGACCGCCTCAATTAACTTTCAGAATATCTTTAACCGGGTAAATCTGGGACGGCCTGAGGGTAACCTGTTATCTCCGAACTTTGGTCAGTCCTTGAATCTCGGAGGCAACTTCGGTGGTTTCGGCGGCGGGAGCGGTAATGCCGGAAACCGAGTTGTTTACCTTAATCTGAGATTCAGTTTCTGAGACCTCAGCTCGTTATCGAGCCGACGGCGTGTTTTCCCAAAAGGGCAACCCAGCGTGGGTTGCCCTTTTTCAATGCGTCCGGCGCGCAGAATCAACTCGGATATTTCACTGAACCTCTATTGGGACTGATCGTATGGGTTATTGAAGAACGATATTGGTAAGAGTCGTTAACATTTACCGGTATCACTTCGTCTTTCAGACAGGGTGACTGATTCTGGGTCTCCCGCCCTTTTCTCATTTCGGAAGGACATTCAACATGAAGAAATATGCTCCGATACTTGTTCCCCTCGTTTTGCTTTTGATTCTGCCTTCAGCCGTGCTGGCTCAGAGCGCCGATCCGGCGAAAACCAACGGTGTGGCGGCCGAGGCGAAAACCGGGATTCCGGCGGCTCCGGCCATCACCGCGAACAGCACGCCGATGGAGCTGGCAGCGGCGGCGCTGGCTGCTCAGGGCGGAGAGAAATTCAAAAAATTGAAGAGCATGATGCTGTACGGATCGGCCGCGCTCTACGCTCCTAACAGCTCGCAATCTATTCCCGGCAAGTTCGTGATGGTGACCGCCGGCGAAAAGGTCCGCATCGATATTGACGCGAGTCCCGCGTTCAAGTTCAAACAGGTTTACGACGGCCATCAGTCATTCAGTTCGATGCCCGGCGTATCAATGCCGCCCGCGAGCAAATTTGGCTTACCGGTGCTCGCCAAATACGACCAGCCCGGCTATACGGTCTCAGCTCTGGCGAATGAAAAGAAGCTACGTGGTTTTCGTATTGTCGACTCCGAAGGCAACACCACGGACTTCTATGTCGATCCGGCGACGGCTCGGGTTATGAAATACCTGACCCCGTACAACGGTTACATGTTCGGCACCGAGAACTCGAAGTTCAGCGAAGTCGATGGCGTCCTCATTCCCATGAGCTTCAGCCAGCGACTCGAGATGCCCCAGGGCGCATTCTTTGCCGAATACAAAGTGAAGGATGTAAAGCTGAATCAACCCATTGGTGACGACGTGTTTGTGATGGAGTAGTGAAGACTGTTCAGCCGAAAGAATCCTGAAAGGGCCACCGTTGCGTGGCCCTTTTCTTTTGCGGCAATTCGAACCGTTAACAGACGCTCAACTTGACCCACACCAAACCTGATGATTAACTCGGGAGACTTCAAAAATCAGGAGAGATGTAATTATGGTTTCTGTGTATGGCTTGTCGGCCGCAGGCCAGGAGCAGTTAACGATCGCCGCAAAAATTGCCGGCGAGATCGCTTCAGTAAATGCCGCTGAGGTCGATGAAAAAGGCCGGTTCCCCGTCGAAAGCATGCAAGCCCTGGCCACGAGTGGTTTGCTGGGCCTTTGTTTGCCGCAGGCATCCGGCGGGAAAGGCGAGGCAATGCGATCTTTCGCCGCCGTGGTCGAGGAACTGGCGACCGCCTGTGCCTCAACCGCCATGGTTTACGTGATGCACACTGCCGCCGCGCAGGCGATCAATGCTTCGACCACGCTCGCTGATCGCGAAACGCTCTTGCAAGAGATCTCGAGCGGCCGGCATCTGACCACGTTGGCGTTTTCTGAGACTGGCTCGCGATCCCAATTCTGGGCGCCGGTATCAAAGCTGGAAGCCACGAATGGTCACTTCGTCACCTCCGCCTCAAAGTCCTGGGTGACCGCGGCGACGGAAGCGGATTCATACGTTTCCACTGCCCAACGGCCGGCAGCAGCTTCACCGCTCGAATCAACCGTATATTTGGTCCGGCCTAAAGCTGGCAGCGTCAGAGTAACGTCGGCTTTTAATGGATTGGGCCTGCGCGGCAACGATTCGGCGCCGGTTGTGCTGGATAAGATCAAAGTTGCCCAGGGAGATTTGATCAGCGGGCAGGGGGAAGGACCAAAGATAATTCTCGAAGTGGTCTTGCCCTGGTTCGCGATTGGCACTGCGGCCATGGCCAACGGCATCTGCCGTGTTGCTGTGCAACGAACAACAGCGCATCTAACTGAAACAGGCTTTGAACACGATGGATTAAAGCTGCGCGATTACCTAACCTGCGCGCGCGTCTGGCCGAGATGAGCACTCGCACCGAACTCTCCCGCAGTTTGTTGGCCCAAACTCTTACTCAGATTGAGAATCCCTCCGAGATCACGCCGCTATTTGTGCTGCAGTCGAGGCTGGCGGCGCTGGAAGCTGCGGTCGACGTAACCGATTTAGCTATGAAGGCCTGCGGGGGCGCGGCATTTTCGCGTCACCTGGCAATCGAACGATTGTTTCGCGATGCGCGGGCCGGGTGGGTCATGGCCCCGACCGTCGATCACTTGCGGGATTTCATTGGTAAAGCTCTTACCGGACTACCACTCTTCTAAACCGGCAGCAAAAGAATCATGACCTCGGACAAGACAATTTACCTGGGCGCCGTCGCCTACGATCCGAAAGTAGTAACCATCTGGGAAGGCATTCGCGAGCACTTTGTTGAGCAGGGCGTTCCCATGGAATTCACGCTGTACTCAAACTACGAATGGCAGGTCGAAGCTTTGCTGCGCGGGCATATCGATGTTGCCTGGAATACGCCCCTGGCCCACGTGCGCGTCCGTCAACGGACGGAAGGCAAGTCCATCAGTTTGGGGATGCGCGACAGTGATCGAGATTTTTGTGCGAAGGTCATCGTGCGCACGGATCGTCAGATTCGGACGTTAAACGATCTCGAAGGCAAAACCCTGGCAGTCGGTTCACCTGATTCAACCCAGGCCCGCATTCTTCCACTGTATTTTCTGTCGCAGGAAAATGTTGATTTGAACCTGGTCAAGGTCATGCCTTTTGATAGCGACATCGGCAAACATGGTGATACGGGCAACAGCGAGCTCGACGTACTCGGAGCGTTGCGTGACGGCCTGGCTGATGCAGGTACGATCGGAGACCTGGTTTGGGTCAACGAGCAGGCGGCTGGTCACATCGATGCCGCTCAGCTCAACGTTCTTTGGACCACGCCCGGTTTTGATCACTGTATGTTCGATGCCCACCCGGAGTTGGATCCGCAGAAGGTCGAATCATTCAAGCGAGCGTTGTTTGCGATGAAATGGGAGAATCCGCGCCATCGCCGGCTTCTCGAACTCGAGGGCTTGCGAGAATGGCTGCCGCCAAGAGAGGAAGGGTATCGCAGCCTCGCAGCGGCCTTGCAGATAAAATGAGCGGCGAGTTAGGCGCAGTCGCGATTGATACCGGCAATTTGCCTTTGGGGGGCGGACTTCTGGCATTGATTCGCCCCGCTCTCGACCGGATGCAGCCGGGCGGGATGATCGCGGTGCTATCTCGCTCGGCCACTGTCCGAGAGGACCTGCCTTCATGGTGCCGCAGCCAGCGTCACGAGTACGCCGGTCTCGAAACACTGCCCGGAGGTGTTGACCGTCACCTCATCGCCCGCGGCCGTTTCTCAGTCGCGACTAAAGCCACAAATCACGAAAGCCGCCTGCAGGCGCGAGCAGGCCGTCTGACCGCGGTTGAAGTCCTCAACTCTGCGCCGATGCCTTCGGTGGCCGATCCGGCGACCGGCTTTGCGCCTCGTGGCGCGTGGGTGGAAGCAGGCGGACCAGACTATCCGTTTACGATAAACGAACGAGATGAGGCCGCGCCTCCGGAGGTCGCCAAACTCTACGATCAGGCGGTCAACGCCCAGTGGAACGCGATCAGCGACATACCCTGGGACAAAGTAAAGCCGCTGCCGGAATCTTTGGAAAACGCCCTTGCGCAGTTGATGACGTTTTTGGCAGAGAATGAATTGTCAGCGCTGTATCTGCCGTCTTGTTTCATCGCTCGGATTCATCCCGCGTTCGCTGAAACAGCGATGTTTCTCGCGACGCAATTAAACGATGAAGCGCGCCATATTGATGTCTTTTTGAAGCGAGGCCGGCTCTGTCGTGGCGGTCTCGGTATCGCAACCGTCGCAACTTCGAGATCGCTGCTCTCGCTGGTTCAGACTGAGAATTTCACCGAGGCGGCGTTTCTTCTTTCAGTTCTGGGTGAAGGAACGTTTTTGGATCTCCTGGGCTTTATTGAGACTCATGCGCCGGACGAGGCGACCTTCGAGCTCGTGCGGCGAGCCAGGGCTGATGAGTCGCGCCACGTCCAGTTTGGAATGGCCCATCTCAGACACGGTCTGGAAAATAATCCAGCGCTTTACCAGCGCCTGGAATCGGCAGTACGCCGCCGGGCCGCCACGCTTCAGGACCTGAACGGAGTTCCGGCCCCGATTCAGGATGCGTTGACGATTCTCGCCGCGGGCGGTGATGACCCGCGCACGGTCGCTAAAGGACATGAACGCTTCCGCGAGTTGCTCGAGACAATGCATGCGAGTCGAATAAAACGACTGGAGCGCGCAGGTTTCAATCGCGAGCAAGCAGACACTATCTCACGCCTTCATACGCCAAATTTCATGTGAACGAAGAATTGTGCGGCCAGTTACCGAACCTACCGAATGCGCGTTGTGAAGCCCACACTCCCGGTATTGTTCGGCCCAGTTTGGCTGAGCGAGCCGCTAAATGTCCAACGAATGTCTGTCACTAACCGATCGTAGCCGCTCGCAGCTCCGCCACCGCCGCTAACCGGCGTATAGGTGTAACTTGCCCCATTGTTGTTGGAATAGGCGACCACAACCGAAAGACCCGTAGTGCCGAGGGAACTTGTGTTACCGCCGATTTTGTAATCAGTGTTGGCCGGAATTGGATCACTGATAATCAGGCTGGTGGCGCCGGCTGTTCCACTGTTGGTGAAGGTTATGGTGTAGACCAGATCGGCGCCCGGGACCGTTTGCGCGGCCGCTGAAGGACTCACAGCCTTTTGCAGGCCCACGTTCGGCACCGGAGGATTCAAGGCCGAAATCGTTATCGAATTTATTCCCTGCCCGTAGTCGTTGTTGTAGTGATAACTGCTGCCGGAGAAATCATTAATCAAAGTTGAGGCGGTAGTCGTACCAGCCGACAGTATTTTGACCGTATATGTCGTTGAGATGGTCCCGCCGGCTTTGCCGCCAGAATAGTTGATTGGGCCAATACAGCTGCGGTAATTGGCGCTCAGCGGATTGTTGTCCCAACCGCAGGCGTCGGCGTAGAACTTATCGTTCGTTCCTCCGGACGGCGAGGTGTAAGTGGTCGAGATTGATAACACCTGAAAAATTACGTTCGATAGGTTCAGAAACGCTTCCAGTTGTTCGTAACCCTGCGTCGCGGTGCTGGCGTTGACGGTGTAGTTGTAGGTTTGCCCGACATAGACGGTCGTTGGTCCTACGATTGAGTTTACCGAATTCCGGTTCTGCGAAATGATTTTCTCGACATACAGCTCGCGCGGCGTCGGCGTGCTGACGCTGGCTTCGCCGGTGGCGCTGACCGTGATGTGATACCGGCGCGCGGTATTGTAGGCAGCCGACGTCCGCGTAATCGTCACCGGAAAATAGAAATCAACACAGGCGCCAGCATTTAACGAACTCACGGTTACCGGATTACTGCCGCTCAGGTTGACGAAAGCATTCGAGCTGTCCCAGATAAATGTGCCGACAAGGTTGGAGACTGGGGCGCCGCCGGTGTTGCAGACTCGCGCGCCGATTTGATAGGTGTCTGGCCCGGTCAATGGGTTATTGCTGTCCAGGCCGACCACATTCCAGGAAACCGGCGTGATATTCAGGGCGGCATAAGCGCTCTGTACACCGAGGACCGCGACAACGAAGGCAAGGAAAAAAAGCCGGCGCCAGGAAGCGCGGAGTCGAACTCGCATCGGCTCTGACGTGAGTGACCTCATTTTAAGGATTAGTTGTCTTTACGCTCCGGCTTGGAGTCGGCTTTCGAATTATCCTGCGAATCCGAATCATCCAGACCGGCTTTGGACGTTCCGAATAGATTGAACAGGTTCGAAAGCTTCGAAGATATCGTGAAGTAAAATCCCCGCTTGCCGGGAATCATTTCTGTGCCGATGGGCTCGCGCATCGAGGTGACATTGTATCCACCACCGAATCGCAGATCAGGCAGCGCCCAAAATCCGACTTCACTTGCATAGGTTGAGCGCGCGGTCCCGGACGACGGCTGAAACAACATGCGCGTCTCGAGCGCCAAATCAACGCGTCGCGTCAGCAGATATTGAGCCCGCGCCTGCGTTAGGAACGAGAGCGTTGAAACGAACGGCAGATCGGGCTGACCGTTCGCTCCCAATCGCAAAGCAACCCGGCCATAAAGCTCGAGTCGTTTGGTCAACTGGTGATACGCGTCAGTTGAAAGCGAATCGCTGCGGTCGCGTGTCGCGATGGCTCCGGTGGTTTCCTGAGTCATCGAGCGGTGCGTATAACTGAACAGCAGTCCCGAGCGATCAGAGCTGATGGGCCGAATGGCCAGGGCCGCCATCCCTTCAGTGCTCTCAGTCGACCGGCCTTCAAACGAACCGCGCGAGAACTGAAATCGCGAAAGCGCGGTGATGCCTTCACTCAATCTTCCGGCAACGCCGACGGCAAACAGCTGGCCCACGCCGCCGCGGTCTCGATACTCATAACGTGCCGAAGCGCGGAAGTCTGAATTTGGTTGCCAGCCCATCCCGAACGTGACGCTATTGAAGCTTTCGTTGGGTCCGGCGAGATGGAAGCCGCGTTCGAAACCGACGTCGAACGAGAGCTGTTTGTTGATTGGCAGGCGGTTCTGCAAACCGATCACGGCGAAGCTGTCTGTACCGTTGATCCCGTTCTCCAGTTGATAACGGCCGGTCATCGAGGTGTATTTGCCGAACCTTGTTTCGACGCCGATTGCCGTCTCGCGGCGCGACTGCGTGCCGGCAAAACCGTTAGCGCTGAAATCGGCAATCGGCACGATGGGCGCGGCAGCCAGTCTCTGAGTAAAGAACAGTTTGGTCAGCGAATTGACCAGATAGGTAGCTCCGAGAGTTGTTTGCGTCGGATAAGTCGGATCGGCAGCACCGAGGTTCTGCTCGCGTTTGACTGAAAACTGAAGTTTGTCCGTAGCCCTTATGTCAGCGCCAATGGTGATGAGGTTGGAATCGGTTTGCTTATCGTTCAGGTCGTCAGTCAGCGACCGGTGATCAAAACCAAAGTGCAGTTTGACGCGTTCCGCGATGGTCTGGTCCAGTGCGCCTGAGAAGGTCAGGCGTCCGTTGTCCACGTTTTGTGTCTGGTTCCGTTCGTTAGTCACTCCGAATTGCAGCACAGAATTCTTGCCCGGCTTCATTTCGACTGACAATTCGACTCGACGCGAGCCCGGCGTGACTGTGCCGCCGAAAGGATTGAAGAAATCCTCCGAGGCGTTTTGATATCGCGCTTTCAGGGTTGATCCGAAGAACGGAAGCGGCTGGGCGACAGTAACTTGATAGGCGGTTCCATCATGCTGTGCGTCAGTGGGATCGATGAGATTTCCGGCGCCGAGGATTTCACCCTGGCTCGTGGCCCAGGCCACTTGCAACAGACCTCTGTGAGGCAGCTTCTGCTCGAGATCGACACCGCCGATGAAGAAATCCGGTTGGGAAGCTTCACGTTGTAACGCAGCGGAAAACCCTAGTTTCAAACCGATCTTCTTAAAGCTCTTCCGGGCCCGGGCTGAGTAAACCGCCGAGTTCAAGTTCGTCGCGCGATGCTCGTAAGTCACGACGATCAGCATCAGATTCAGAACGCGATCAAACGTCGAGATGTAGCGCAGGAAGAACAAACGGCCCGTCAGCGGGTCGAGGTTGTAATCGATCGATCGCGCCAGCGTCTCGCGCGAGATGATTACTTCAGGATTGCGTCGATCGCGGAGCTCGAGCGTGACGATCTCGGAACCGGGGAGAATCTCGCCGCTGGAGAGCTGAATGATTCCCAGCGAGCCGCCCGGAAAAACGTCGCGCGCAAATGCCGTGTCGGGCCGGGCGCCGCTGATCGTGATGAAATCACCCTGAGAGTTTTCCCAGTGCGCCTGTGCGCCGGTGAGTTTGCGTGCGTAACCCGCGAGCGGCGCCGCTTCGGTGCCATTGTCGAAATCGCCGAACATCACAAACGAACGTTTATGATCGAAGCGCGCGTAGAGCTTTGAATTCGATGGAGCCGCTTCAAACCGCGTTGAGGAATCGCCGAACAGCGGGTAGACGCGATCGAGCGGGTCAAGCTGGAAGAGGCGATCGCGACCAGCGGTGCGATTGATTGGCCGCTGCGAATCGTAGGACAACGTCAGCATGTTGTCGCCGAACACCCGGCCGCTGTAGAAGAAACTGATCCGGCTGCGATAGTTACCTTGTTCGTTGCGCAGGTTTACTTCCGGAATGCTGTTGCCGAAGCTCATCTCGGCAAAGCCGACCAGGATTGGGCGGCGCATCTCGGAAGTTATGCGAATGCGTTCCTCCGCTTCGATTTGTCCGGTTTGGGCATGAAGCCTCGCTTCACCGGGGGCTCCTGATCCGATTAATTTGAACGCGGCCTCGCCGTTTTCCAGTTGCAGAATCAACTGCGAACCAGTTTGGTTCGGTTGCTCGGGAGAGGCCGCCAGACCGTTTGCTGCCGACGGAGCAACGCTGGGCGCGTCAGGCTTATCATTCAATTTCTGGATTTGACCCGCGGAGGTCTCGACGCCGAGCTGCCCGTCCAGCGCCGGGTTGTTCCACTCATCGAGCGCTTTCACGCGGACGACGGTTGAATCGCTGCCGCCGCTTTGAATCTCAGATTTCTCCGCGACGATTTGCAGGTGAGTCACGGGTCCGCGACCCATCACCATAATCTCGGTGGTTTTGCCGGCGGCACCATCGGGACTGATGGCGGTGCAGCGAATCTTGTTTGCTCCGGGCCGCAGGTTAATTCCCACAAAAGTAAATGTGGCCACCTGGTTTTTGTGATCGAGACTGCGCACGCCGATGTTCTTGTCGGAAACCTCTTCGCCATTCACTTCCAGCCTGACTGACCAGTTCAGCGCGGACCGCGCTTCAATCTGGGCGCCCAGCGACATCGAAACCGAGTCGGGCACCGGCGAAATTATGCGGACTTCGCCCGCCGCAACCGGCTCGACGTTGTCCGACGCGGCGATTTCGAAAGTGCGTTGGCCGTTGGTATGGTTCTCGGCGCTCGCCTGGATTAGCGTAGCCGCCTGAGGACCATTTGATTTCGCACCATCGGCAGCGGGGGTAGTTGAACTCGATTCAATTGAGTTTGCCGGCGACAGGGTTGGGGCGATGGACGTAGCCTGCTTCTGCGTCAGGATAAAATTCTGCCGCAGCAACGTGCCGCCGCCGACCGGCGTTCGCAGCAGGCGAGTCCAGGCTTTGCCCGACTCACGGCCGGCATCGGTCAAGGCATAGCCGGGCGCCAGGCTTACCGGATCCAGCGAGATGACCTGCGGTCCGTCCCCGAGTGAAGGGAAGTTGTAGAGACCTTCCGAGTCGGTAATGACTGATTGACCGTTACTCAGATACAGCCGCACTCCCGGCATGGGCCGATCGTCTTCATCAAATTGTTGATTACCGTTCGTGTCGACGAAGACTCGGCCGACAATTGCCTGACGGGTCGAGAACACGCCGGCCGAAACCCTGACTACGGCGCGTGCCTGAGTGCTGTTCGTTCGCTCGCCCGAAGGGAACACGCCGGAAGCAATCGCCACATTTGTTTGATCGCCTTCAGCCGCATTGGCCCCCACCCGCACGCGGTACAACAGACGAGCGGTCGCACCTGCCGGGAGCTCCACGACATGAAATCGCATTTCACCGTTAACGGTTTCCGGTTCGATGGGTGTCTCGAGACCGGAACCTAAACTAATCCGCCCCGATCCTTCGGCAAAGTGGAAACTGGCGGGCAGGCGATCGGTGATTAGAACGTCGCGCACCGGCGCTGAAGTGGGATTGTGGATCTCGACTCGGTAGGTAATCGTGTCACCGATTTCGGCCTGGGCGCGATCGACTGATTTTACGATTTGCAGTCCGGCCGGCTCGAACATCGGAATGTTCATCACCAGGGCGCCGAGATCGTCGATGTTCACATCTTCGCGAACCAAATCGAATCTGCCGGCTGCGGCCAAAGGTTGATCGTCAAGCGCATGAATGGTCAGCGAGAAGAGGCCCGAAGGTGTTGGCCGCACGCTAAGCTGCATGTCGCGCTGCAGGTAGCCCGGCGCCGTTACCCTCATGAAATAGTTGGCGGCTGACTTCAATCCGTTCTGATCCAACACGAAAGCGAAGTGTCCCTGGCCGTCGCTCAAGAACGGATTCAAATTCTTTTCGTTAGGGGCATAACCCTGGTCCGAAGGCAGGGAGATGAAATTCTCCACACTGAGGTCGCTCAGCACTTCGACTCGAGCGCTGGCGATTGGCGCTGAGCTGCCGCTGCGACCGGCGAACACCAGCCCGAGCGGATCGACGATCAGCGTAGCTTTGACGGACGCAACGGGCGGCGCATTATCGGCGGTGAACGTCGCGGTATTAACGAGTCCTGTACCGGCGGGCGCCAGGCCCGTTAGCCGGCAACGGAAAGAGATGCGCACCGTTTGACCGGGTTCTACTTTCGCGAGAGTTACTCTGATCAATCCAGCCTGGACTGAGCCCTCGTCGCTGTCCACCGCGTCTGAGACGTTGCGATCGTTTACCTGCAATGAGGCGGGCGAGTAAGTCAGCGCTGAGACGAGCTGGTCCTGAACCACCACATTTCGCGCAGCAGTGTCACCGTTATTCTTGAACGAGATGGTGTAGGTGAACTCGCTGCTTTGATTGAGCACAGTCTGACTCACCCCGTTGATTAGCTTGCTGGGGGCGAGGGTCGGATTATTTGGATCTGTAAGCCGCGCGCCTACGCCAACGGCATTGATGATGGTGCCCTCGTCTTCGCCGCGCCCATTTACTGCATTGGTTGAGTTAGAGCGGGCGGTAAGTGAGATGGTCAACAAGCTTTGGGCGGGAACATCGTTCGTGTTGATAACAGCCAGCACTCCGACACAGCCCCGCGGCTGCAGTTGCGGTGTGGCCGTCTGGTTCAAAGTGATCGGCACATCACCGTCGGTGATGGTCCCGCTGCCGTCAATATCGAAATGGAGCGCCGCGAGCGTCGCCGGGGCGGTGACGCTTAAACGCGTAAGGGAAAATGAGTCGGGGTTGTTACCCGTGTTGCAGACACGGAACAAGCGCGTAAATTGATCACGAGGCGCAACAGTTTCGGACGAAGCAGTTTCGTCGGGAGTAACAACCACCGCAGCCACCGGAAGGATTGTGACGCTAACGGTAGCTGATACCGCGCTGTAGCTGGCGCCTGCTTCGTCGGAATAGCTGGCCTCAGCGCGATTGCTGATGACCGTGCCGGCTTCGGTTGAGCCGTCGAACGATCTCGCCGACGCGAACGTCGTGCTGATCAGTATCAGGGCCAACAACCTCGAGCAGGCTGTGATCCATTTTGCGCGTGAAGTGAACATTACGATGGGGTGAGAAGCCGAAATGTGATGGGGTGCCAAATGTGGCTCAGACTCCAGTCTGTGTGGGGGCACACAGACTGAAGTCTGAAGAAAAGTGCGAAGACTTGTGTCCGTGCCACGTACGGCACTTAATTAATCGCACGCATGAAGGTGAACACACCTGATGCTCCGGGGGCGAGCGAGGCAATCGTGTCCGTGTACCTGGTTGCGCTCACGGTGACGACTGTGCCCGAACCGGAATCACTGGGCGAACCACTGTTAGTGGTGTAAGTGCCCCAGTTATTCGGCGCGATCAGGCCGTCCTCGGTGATCACCAGGTTGCTGGCGGTCAGCTTCACGCAGTTGGCATCGCCGTTAGACGTCGAAACGTTCGTATAGGTGATGTTGTACGTGATGACCGCACCCGGAACCGCATCGGTAGCTCCGCCTACACCCGTGCCATTGCTGACACTGTAGGCCTTGTCCAGGCGGACGAAGCCGGTGTAGAGACGATCGATGGTGCTGTTCGAGGCTGCCGGCGTAGCGCCTGAGGTCGCGCGGATGACGGCGCTATATCCAGTCAGCACCGTGTTGCCCGCAGGCTCAGTGATACGCACGTTGATGTTCGCCGACGCGCCGTGGGCGATGGTTAGGTTTACTGAGCCACCACCCGATACGGTCGTGTAGGACGCGCCGCCGTTGGTGGAAACCTCAACAGTGAAACCCGCCGGCACTGTGGGTGCATCGATGGTGAAGGTGTCCGAGGTGTTGCCGGTGTTCTGGACAGTGTTTACGTAAACCAATTGTCCGGAAGCCGTGGTCACCCCGCCGGGCGCCACACTCGCAATACCGGTGTTGACGCTCTTGTTGGTGTAATCGTCGTTGTTGTCGGTCGGGCCGACTGCTGCCGGAGCACCGCTCGGGCCAATCAGCACAGCGCCCACCCTTCGCAAAAGGGTCTGTTGGATGACGCCGTGTCCGGCGCCGGCCACATAACCTTCGTTGAAGTCGGCATTGCCGTCACCGTTATTCGAGGTGGCGTCGCCCGACTGATCGGTGATAGTGGCATTGATGGTGTTCTTGCCGAACACATCGCCAATTTCATCGACCGGAATGTTTGCGTCGATGCCGGTATTGACCGTCACGACCATGTTTACGGACGATCCGCAGGTGGTGGCGGCCAGCGTAGCGCCGACCGGAAACGCGATGCGGGTGGTGTTCGAAAGCGGGGAGGGCGCCGTCGTGCTCCAGGTGGCGGACAACGGCGCAGTGGTCAACGCGCTGGTCGTGTACTGAGTGCCGGCTGGGAAAGTCTGGCCCGACTTCAGCACTGTGCGCGCCGGGATGGGGACAATCATATAAACCTGAGTCGAGCCATTAAGCGTCACGCCGGCAGCATCGCGCGCTCCGGTGTTGCAGGCCTGCCACGCGTAGGTAATATCCGAACCAAGATCGATCGGTCCGGCGGGCGCGGTTAGCGTCAACTGCAACAGCGTGTCGTTCACGACTGTGGCGCTGATATCGCCGCGGGCTTCGCGCAAGCCATTAACTGAAGACGCCGAAACGGTTCGCACTTCATTGGCTGACGAGTTGGCTGCCTGGTTGTCGAATGACGGGCTGCCGCTGGCAGCGTCACCCAGAAGGATCTGAACTGCCTGGCCGGCGGTTGCACCAGCATTGATGCTGGCCTCCACCAGGACTCGGATATTTCCATTCTGCGTAATGTTCGCAGAGACTACGTCGGCTCCGTTGGTAAAGATGTCGGTCTCGCCGCTGTCAATCGCACCGTTGGCGTTGAGGTCGATGACCGCACGAGTAATCGTTCCGGGTCCGACGACGCGAACACTGGCGCCACTGGCGAGGAAGCGAACCTGATCGGTAAAGTTACCGGTGTTCGTAACCGTAAAGTTATAAAACACGCCAGTCTGTCCGGCGACTACTGTTGGATTGCTTCCGGCGTCAGGCGTAATGGCCAATCCGGAAACGTTCGACACCGTGACCGTGACGGTATTCGACACGGTTGAGTAGCTGTTGGTGCCATCCGAGTAGGTCGCGCTGGCCTGGTTAGAGATTGTTGTCCCACCAGGTGTCTGGGCTGTGCCGGGTGCGCTCAAGGCGAAGGCGATGCCGAGCGCAATCAGCAGGCGAGCAATCGCGCTGGCGCTCAAAAATTTTCTTCGGTTCTTCATAATTGTCCTTTTCGAAATGGGGGGAGTGTGGGGTGGGCAAGCTTCAGAGGTGGGTTAGCAGGCTTAACTGAAGCTCGGTGGTCTCGTTACTTGACGCGCACTTTGTACGAAGCTGAAAGCTTGCCGCCCTGGGCGAGAGGATCTGCCCACTCGTACCGGATTTCGGTATACATCGACGCCGGCGCGGGCACGCGCTTCATCGAACCGTCGGCTTGCTTTTCTTCGATCATCGGCTGGGGTGAGAAAGACTTGCCACCATCAATACTAAAGACGGTTTTGGCGCCGTCGGCTTTCGCGCTTCCAGCAACGAATTCGGTGCCGCGCGGTATGTGGCCGACGGTTTTGTACCCAAGCGCTGCCGCGTTGCCACTGTTTTCAGCATTGATCGTCCAATCCAGGATTTCACCCGGGTTGACTACCAGCGATTTGTCTAACGGCAGGAGCTTGGAATCGCGCTCAACGGCGCCGGACAGCTGCACGTTCACTTCGGGGCGGGCCAGGTTGGCCACCATAAAATGTCGCTGCGCAAAACCTGCGACGCCGGCCACCATCAGGGTTAGTCCGGCCATCAGCAACACAAACAATTTCTTCTTCGATTTCAACATCGCATTCGTCTCCTTGGACGTTTCGGAAAGTATTCAAATGACGGGATGACAGTGAGTTCGCTGCGTGAGTTCTCAAACTCCCTGCTTGCAGATAAGTGATTGGGTGGGAGTACACCAACCACCGCACCTTTTACAATCACTGTGCCGCAACTGAAGACAAGCTGTGGAGATTAGGTAACTTGAAGTGACGAGTGGAGTTCGCAAGGACCAGATAAGATTGTTGCGGATGGTAGTCTCGGAGCGGACGCTGACACTCGCGTCTGACGTTTTGTCAGCGGCCTGACCTTTTGTCAGGAGTTTGGGCGCGACCTCAAGAATTCCTCAAGCGCCTTTTCGTACATTTCGAATGCGTGTACGTTACAAGTTCCCAGACTGACGTCTACCATCTGCCCGATGTATCTGACGACTCGACGTTGTGTGGGATGAAGATTGCGCCGGTGATCATTAACCGGCCGGTCAAAACTTCGACGCTTCATCTTACGGAACGCAGACCAAAGAATCGCAGGTTATGTTCTGAATGCGCGACCGCCGCTGCTCGGCGCATTGAGAAAGCGGAATAATTTGCGCCGCAGTCGCTAAAGTGTCTGAGGTGGCCGGCGATTCGTATTCCCCCAGTTTGCGAAGGGTGCCGCGGGATGGCTGCGGGCGCATTCGTGTCCGTCGTTCTTTTCAAGAACGGGCACGTTCGCGATCGAGAAGCTGTCGCAGCTTATTCGACGTGCGAACTCAATCTGGGTTTTACCTTAAACCCTTATCGACCTGAATCGTCAGAATCCAATCCCGAGTTGGCCAGCGATTCGTACTCGCGCAGCTTGCGATACAAGGTTCGCGAAGAGATGCCGAGGATGGCCGCGGCGCGTTCACGATTGCCGTTGCTTCCCTCAAGTACGCGGAGGATATGTTCGCGCTCGAGCTCTTCGAGCGTGCGTGGGGTGGTTTGGGCCGGCGTTGCCGCTATCGTCGATTGATCAGCCGCTGCGGCCGCAGTGGGATTGAGGAAGGGAATCTGAGAAGTCTCGATCGTATCGCTGAGCGAAATCGCTGCCGCGCGTTCCAGACAATTGCGCAATTCGCGAACGTTGCCGGGCCACGAGTAGTTCTGCAGCCCTTGCCGCGCCTCCGGCGAAAGGTCCAGGTTCGGCCGGTTGAAGCGCTGGCGGTAGATGTCCAGGAAGTGTTCGATTAGCTTCGGAATATCTTCACCTCGCTCGCGCAATGGCGGCACGTGGAGCGACACCACGTTGAGGCGGTAAAAAAGATCGGCCCGAAAACGTTGTCGCTCTACCTCGGCAGTCAAATCGCGGTTCGTGGCAGCAATGATGCGGACATCAGCATTCTGATCCCGCGTGGAACCGACGCGCCGGAAGCGACCCTGTTCGAGGAAATGCAGTAACTTAACCTGCATCAACAGAGGCATGTCGCCAATCTCATCCAGGAACAGACTGGATCCATCTGCTGCTTCCAACAGGCCGCGACGCAACGAGCTGGCGCCCGTAAAGGCGCCTCGTTCATGACCGAAAAACTCAGACTCGAAGAGCATCTCCGGCAGTGCGCCGCAATTGACCATGATCATCGGGCTCGGCGCCCGATTACTTTTGCTGTGAACGAAGCGCGCGAGCACATCCTTACCGGTTCCTGATTCGCCGGTCAGCAGGATGGTTGAGTCACTGCGCGCCGCCGCCTCGGCCTGCACCACGACTGCTGACATCCGAGGATTCTCGTGGATTACCGGGATGGTATCTTCGGGAGATCCGGCGGGCTGGGCCACGGATCGCAGGGACGCGTTCTGCTTGACCAACCGCCGTTTTTCGTCGGCCTTCCGGAGCACGGCCTCCATCTCATCGAGCGTGGCCGGCTTTGTCAGATAGTCGTAGGCGCCGTGCCGCATCGCTTCAATGCCGGTCGACAAAGAAGTGTCGGCAGTCAGCATTACGACTTCAGGAGGATCTTCCAGCTTGCGGATTTCGCGCAGGGCCTCGAGGCCCGTCATATCGGGCATCATGATGTCGAGCAGGACGACATCGAAATCTGATTCGCGCAGAATATCGAGTGCTTCTCGACCGCGGGCGGCGGGGGTCGCATCAAAATCTGAGCGGGACAGCTGCTCAGTCACCAGCCGGCGTAATAAATCGTCATCGTCTACAACCAGAACCTGAGTTTTTCTTTTCATGGATTGTCGTTATTGCGGCGCGCGGCGTGGTAACCACAGCCTGAACCTGCTTCCTTCATCGGGTTTACTATCAACGTTAATGCCGCCGCCGAGGGATTCGGCCAGGGTCAAACTGATCGCCAGTCCCAGACCATAACCTTTCCCCGGCCCCTTGGTGCTGAAGAATGGATCAAATATTTTTGCCAGCACATCCGGGGGAACGCCGCTGCCGGTGTCGGCCACTTCAATAATGACCTGATCGCCAGCACGCCAGGTCGAAACAATTACCGTGCCTTTTTGATCACCTAATGCGTCGACTGCATTGGTCAGCAGATTATCGAGAATCTGCCGAACCATTTCGGCGTCCGTAGCTATTTCACCCAGTTCCTCGAGCTTAATCTCGAATTCGGCCTGCGAGCCGGCGCGTTGCAACGCCACCCGGGCGCAATCTTTGGCCACCGCATTAATATTTGTCAGCACGCGCTTCGCGGGCCGCTGACGCGTGAGATCCAACAAGCCGCGGGTAATTTCCTTGCAGCGCAACGACTGGCGCACGATTTCTTCCAGGTAGTAATTCCAATGCGTGGTGCCGGAAGCCAGTCGCGAAGGATCCTGCAAATCGCGCATGATTGCTTCGGCACACGTCGTAATTGCGGCGAGCGGGTTATTCACCTCATGCGCGACCCCGGCCGCCAATTGACCGACACTGGCCAGACGACGCGAGCGACCCAGCTGGTCCTGCATTTCGGATAGGCGAGTAACTTCGTTCCACGTTGAGACGCTCACCAAAGTTCCATCTGCCTGGTGCACCGTAAAGATTGACACCAGGTAACGGCGGCCATCCTCAGCCTGAACCTCTACGACCGTAGACGCGCCATGATTATCGGCGAGGTAATATTCGGCGGCGCGTTTCCCAAACATATCAGTGAAAGCTTCGCCGAAAGTGAGCGCAATTACCTGGGCGGGATCCATCTCAAGCATGTCGGCAGCTTTAGTATTACAGTGCAGAATCCTGCCGCTTCGATCGTAGACCAGGATGCCTTCTCCAATCGCATCGAAGGTCTGCTTCCACATTTGTTCTCCACGTTGCGCGCGCGCTTCACTTTGGCGCAGCGTGTCTTCGGTTTGTTTGCGCCGGGTAATGTCAATAATGTGCGCCAGCACGAAATTGCCATCGCCGGTCTTGAGCGGGTTCAACCCTACTTCGATGTTCAGTACGCTGCCATCTCGACGTTGGCCAAGCAGATCGCGATCCTCGGCTCCTGAGGTGAAATCAGGGGAATTTTCATGGAAAGTTCCAAACCCGTTTGGGACCAACTTATCAATCGACTCGCCCAGCAATTCCTCGCGCGAGTAGCCGAAAAGCGTTTCTGTTTGACGATTGACTAAGGCGATCTTTCCTTTTTCATCGAACAGGACAATCGCGCTGGGGGCTGCTTCGACAACCAGGCGTGTTCGGTCAACGGCCCGCCGGCGAACAAGTTCGGTGTTGTCCAGTAGATGTGCGGTTCGCCCAATTACAGTTACCAGCAGGATGACCAGAAACGTCGCCACGACGGCTATCCCGAACGCCGGTTCGTACAGTCCGCGACGTTCGCCCATCAGCCGGAACCAGCCCAGCAATGGAGGAATCGCAATTGCGATTGGCAGTAACCGGCGAGCGACGACTCCACCGGATGTGTCGCTAAGAAAGACCGCAACGAAACCATGCCTGGCGCGCGCGAAGAGCAGCCCCAGAGACAGGATCAAGAGTCCGGCGATCGTGTGTATGGCGATCCCGGTGAAGGGCAAAAGGCGGCGCAGCGGCTCGACTTTGTATACATAAGCCAGGAAGGAAAGAAGTGTCAGGGCACCCGCGACGCCGGTGAGCACGTCCACGAGACTTCGACCCTTGCTTTTCTCATTAATAAAAAGCAGTGCGCTGCCGAGCAAAATGAAACTCAGTGCCGAACCCAGCGCCATCCTTCCCTGAAACGGGCCATCTGCTGCAGTCGCCGCGGGAAAGAGAGCATTGTCAGCACCGAAGCCTTGTCCAAAGAGGAACTCAAGAATCGTAAGCGCGCCAATTATGATCACGGCACTCGCGCACACCTGACCGATCCTCAATCTCGCGCCGGAAACAGCCTCCGGGTGCAGGAACAAGAGCGATACTCCGGACAAGGCCAAACAGACGGCTGTGTTTGGCTTCATCGAGATCATGTCCGGGCCAATGCTCTTCAACCAAACGATCCCCAGCGCCCATCCGATCAGCACCGCAATTCCCAGGACGATCAGCACAATGCTGGCGCCCAGAGCGATTGCTTGCGCGATTCTGAGGTTCTCAAGGGTTGGTCGAGACCCGGCCGCAATCTTTTTGTTCGGAGTTACGGTAGTACCGAGCGTCGCAGCGCCTTGTGGTAGGGAATTGGCCGAGGTTGCTTCAGGAGTTGCAGCCATCAAGTCGTTTGGGGGCGACTAGTCGATGAAGTTAACAAGTTCGAACCATTATTTTCTACGCGTAAACGCAGTCGTGGTCAAGCACTGTTTCAGCAACGAGGCGCAATCGTAGCTGCTCTCGCAGAGTGGTTGTGATAACGTCCGTACCACATGGCGAATGTGACGATCTCGACTCGCGGCGCGAAGCGTGTTCGCAAAGGTCACCACTGGGTCTATCGCAGCGACATCATCGATGCAGATGACGCTGAAGGCGGGGCGGTAGTGACGGCCGTCGATGAAGCGGAGAACTTCGTAGGTCAGGCCTTCTATAGCGACGCTTCGGAAATCGCGTTGCGTTTTCTGACTACGCGGCAGGAAACGATCGATCGCGACTGGTGGCGCGGGCGATTGCGCTTATGCGACCAGCGGCGCGCGGCGATCAAGAATGAGACGAACGCGTATCGCCTCGTCTATTCTGAAGGCGATCTATTGCCATCGATAATCGTCGATGTCTACGACGGTCATTACGTAATACAAACGCTCTCGCAGGGAAGCGATCGCATCAAGAACGATTTGATCGAGGTGATCATCGCGGAGTTTCAACCGCGCTCGGTGATCGAGCGAAACGATGCCCGCGTGCGCAGTATTGAAGGGCTGGAATTGCGCGCTCAAATTGTCTTCGGCGACGCGCCTGAAGAAATAGAAGTCAATCAGCATGGAATCCGCTTCCTGGTGGCACCGTTGAGTGGCCAGAAGACGGGCGCGTTTCTCGACCAGCGGGAAAACTATCAGGCTGCCCGGCAGGTTGCCCGGGGGCGCTCGCTTGATTGCTTCACTTTCAATGGCGGCTTTGCCTTACATCTCGCCTCGAGCTGCGAGACTGTTTTAGGAATTGATATCGCTGCTGAAGCGATTTCCGGCGCCGAACGGAACGCGCACCTCAATGCGGTGACAAACGTGACCTTTCAGACCGCCAACGTCTTCGACGCCCTCCGTGAGCTCGGAACGGCGGGCGAATCGGGAAAG
>JADMIO011717974.1_pt1 | contig 62405 bp, 54 predicted proteins | sample 8958161 | NCBI WGS metagenome assembly JADMIO01 (sample SAMN16585339, study PRJNA669376) | soil metagenome | isolation source: Crop rotation soil | place: USA: Cullars Rotation, Alabama | collected 2011 | reverse complement strand
TAATAAACAACCACGACTGCTAAGATGGCGGCAAGTTGTATCACCACTTCAAACATATCGGAAAACGGTGAAGGTGCGACCCCCAATAACGGGTTTGTAAATTTCATATGGGCCGTCGACGAAATAGGCAGGAACTCAGTAAGCCCTTCTACGATGGCCAGAATGATTGCGTCCACGATGCCCATAATGATCTAACGTGAATGAATAATGGAATTTGGGAGGGATGAAATTAAATATAGTGAGAATTCAGGCAGCAGGCGTTTTCGGCTTCCTGAAAATAGCGAGGATCTCAACTACCAGCCCGATGATGATCAGGACCGGTCCTACACTAATGCGCGTCGTGCTGTAAACTTCATCTTTATTGAAAACGTTCGGGTCATGACTCTTTCCGCCTGCCATCAGGAACATGCCAATGGCCATGATCACTAATCCGGCGAGCATCCAGATATAGTTTTCTTTTGTAAACATTGAAGGAGACTTAACATCAGCCATGGCGTTGAATTTGGAGGTGCAAGATAATTCTTTATAATGGGAATACTAAATAACAACTAGTAAAGGTCGTCGAGTTTCATACGGAGGTATTTTATCACGCTGCGGTGAGTACTGAACACTGTTATGACGATACCGATCACGATAAGGATCAGGAACAGGAGCAGCAACAGACGTGTGTCGTGGATGACTTTCAACCAGGAAACATAGGTTTCGGCCACCAGGATGATACCATATAATATGATGCCCGCAATCACCCCGCTAATGGCGCCATTGATCACCGCCCTGATGTTCAATGGCCTGGCAATGAACCACCGCGTCGCACCCACCATTTGCATCGTTTTGATCAGAAAACGGTTACTGAACATTGCCAGCCTGATGGTATTGTCGATCAGTGCAATGACAACCAGCGAAAGGATAATGGCGATCACCAGCAGGATAATGCTGATCCGGCTGATATTTTTGTTCAGTTTATCCACAAGGGCGCTTGGATAGTCAACGTCGGTTACATAGGCATTTTGCATCAGGTCCGTTTTGATGTTTGCCAGGGTATCCGTGCTGAGGTATTCTTTTTTAAGGACAAAATCGATGCTGTTGGGAAGCGGGTTTTCAGTCAGCACCTTATCCCAGCTTTCATTTCCATCCGTCATGTATTTTATCTTGGCAGCGTCCTTGGTGACATAATTATACGCTTTCACATAAGGCCTGCTGCCGATATATTCCATCAATGCAGCACTGTCCTTGGGGTTCATGTCGCCGCGCAGGTAAACGCTGACAACGACATTTTCCTTAAAATAATTACCAAGCTTGTTCGCATTGATCACGAACCAGCCGATGATGCCGAGGAGAAAGAGGACGAGGGTAACGCCCAAGATAGACATGAAGTACGACGGTTTCCCTCTTTTTATCGAAGATTTGCCGGGTTGGGGCATGAGTACTGATTTTGGTTTATCAGGATCCTTACACGATTTCAGGATGGCCAAAAATAGCCAATTTCGCAGTGCAATCCCTAATTTTGTTGTTCTGCAAAACGGCTGCATTGCCATGGTATTGCAGTCGTTATGGGTTTTTAACGTTTCTTCAACTACATCGTTTTGAACGCTGCTGTATCCCGGACCGCAGTCAGTGAATGAAGAAGACCTACCGGATCAAGCAAGCTAACTATTCATAAAAAATGGAGTACAGGTTTACCGATATCGAGCGTAGGTGGCAGGACTGGTGGCGGAAAAATCATATTTACAAAACACCGGATCCCGGCCCGGCGCTGACCGAGGGCAAAGATGTAGCGCCAAAATGTTACGTGCTGGATATGTTTCCTTACCCGAGCGGTGCGGGGCTGCATGTTGGCCATCCCCTGGGCTATATAGCCAGTGACATATACAGCCGGTATAAACGGTTGAAAGGATTCAACGTATTGCATCCAATGGGATACGACGCTTTTGGGTTACCCGCTGAACAATACGCCATCGATCATGGCATTCATCCGGCAATATCCACTGCAACCAACATCAGTAATTTTCGCGCGCAACTCGAAAAGATCGGGTTTTCTTTCGATTGGGATAGACAGGTAAATACCTCCGAACCCGGTTATTACAAATGGACCCAGTGGATCTTTCTTCAACTTTACAAAAGCTTTTTTAACAGGCATAACGGCAAGGCAGAACCGATATCCATACTCATCGCGTCGTTTGAAAAAGAAGGAAACAAAAAATTTGAAATCCCCAACGATAAGTTTCAACTCCCCGGTAGGCAGGAAAGGTCTGCAAATCTTCCATTGCAATTCGATGCATCAGCGTGGCAGGCCTATAGTGAAAGCGACAAGCAGGCCATTCTAATGGAGTACAGGCTCAGCTACTGTGGATTTGGCGAAGTGAACTGGTGCGAAGCTTTAGGAACTGTACTTGCAAATGACGAAGTGATCAATGGCGTAAGTGAACGTGGCGGATATCCGGTGATCAAAAAGAAATTGCGGCAATGGTATATGCGTATTACCGAATATGCCGACCGCCTGCTGGAAGGCTTGCAGAAAGTGGATTACAGCGAGGCGATGAAAGAAATGCAGTCGAACTGGATCGGGAAGAGCGTTGGTGCGGAGATCGTTTTTGCGCTCCAGGGACAACCTGCCGCCACGATGTTGAAAGTTTATACCACCCGGCCCGATACGATCTTTGGTGTAGATTTCATGGTGATCGCTCCCGAGCATGAGCTCGTTGGAAAAATTACCACTGCAGGTCAGAAGGCTGCAGTGGAAGATTATATAACGTACGCGAATAGCCGAAGCGAGCGCGAGCGGATGGCAGAAAAGAAGATCAGCGGTGTTTTTACCGGCGCGTATGCCTTAAATCCTTTTAACCAGCGGCCAATCCCCGTTTGGGCCGCAGAATATGTGCTGGCAGGATACGGAACAGGAGCGATCATGGGTGTACCCTGTGGTGACGAACGCGATCATCGCTTTGCAAAACATTTCAATATTCCCATTACGAATATTATCGGTTCGTATTACAACGGCTCCGAAGCAAATCCAACCTATGAGGCTGTGCTGGAAAACTCCGGGTTTTTGAATGGCATCGTCATGAAAGATGCGATAGAAATAGTAATAAAGAAACTCGAAGAAGACGGCATTGGTAAAAAGAAAGTGAACTTTAAAATGAGGGACGCTGCGTTTAGCCGTCAGCGTTATTGGGGAGAGCCGATACCCATTGTTTGGAAGGATGGGGTCGCTTACCCATTGGATGAGAAAGATCTCCCGTTGGAACTGCCGCATGTTGATAGTTACAAACCGGGACCCGATGGGGAAGGGCCGTTGTCCAATATCAAAGAATGGGTAGAAGACAAGCATCTTCCGCCAGCATTGAAGGGAGGGCTGCGGGAAACGAATACGATGCCTGGGTATGCCGGGTCGAGCTGGTATTTCCTAAGGTACATGGACCCGCACAATGAGAAGGAATTTTGTGAACGGCGTCTTAGTGATTACTGGAACCAGGTGGACCTGTATATCGGGGGGACCGAGCATGCAGTGGGTCATCTGTTATACAGCAGGCTCTGGACGAAATGCCTTTATGATCTTGGCTACATCGCGTTTGATGAGCCCTATAAGCGGTTGGTGAACCAGGGGATGATACAGGCCAGCAGCCGCTTTATATACCGTCTTTCCATGCAGTATCAACCGAAGGAAAGTGATGGATTGGAAATTCAAAAAATGCCCATGGCATTTATTTCCAAAGGGCAGATCGACCGGGTGAACGCTGAGGGCTTAAGCAAAGATGAACTGGATCTTTTCCGTAGTTCTTTCCGCCAATTGAACGGATATGATGGCGAACCATCCTTCAAAGAGATCGTGCCGTTACACGTTGATGTAAATATTGTGGATGGATTTGATCTTGATCTGGAGGCTTTCCGAAACTGGCGCAAAGGCGAATACCGTGATGCAGTAATCATCCTTGAAAATGGATCCATAAACCGGCCTGGTGATGAGGGTAAAAATGCACGGTATATCTGCGGATCGGAGGTAGAAAAAATGTCGAAGTCCAAATTTAATACCGTCAACCCCGACGACCTGGTAGCCAAATACGGCGCGGATACATTCCGCATGTATGAGATGTTCCTCGGCCCGGTGGAGATGAGTAAGCCTTGGGATACGAAAGGAATTGAAGGCGTTCATCGTTTTTTAAAAAAACTATGGCGTTTATTTTTTGATGAAACCACCGGAAGGAAATTATGGACGGAAGAGAAAGCTACTCCGGCTGAACTGAAAGTATTGCACGCTACGATCAAAAAGATTGAAGCTGATACAGAGCGGTTCAGTTTCAATACAGGTGTCAGTGGCTTTATGATCGCGGTTAATGAACTTACCGATCTCAAATCTCATAAAAAAGAAATACTGGAACCATTGTTGATCTTGCTGACGCCCTATGCACCTCATATTGCGGAGGAACTTTTTGCACAATTGCATGGGCACCTGGTTGATCAAACGCATGGGGAAATTAAGATGCAGAAGAATGACTCGATCCTGAATGCGGTTTATCCAAAGCTGGACGAGAAATATCTTGAGGAAACGAGCAAAGAATACCCGATCTCCATAAACGGGAAACTTCGCACGACGATGAATATCGCGCTCGATGCACCTCAACCCGAGGTTGAAAAGTTGGTGCTTGAAAATGACGTAGTAAAAAAATGGCTCGAAGGAAAACCGCCCAAAAAGATCATTTACGTAAAAAATAAAATGATCAACCTGGTTGTTTAAGGGGATTTTTTCAAGCGGATCAGTGCACTCGAACCTTCAGTGCTTTCGAGGCGCGCTTCATAGCGTTGTTCACCCACAATAGCCACCATATAAGAAGTGTTGGGTGGTATCGATCCCAGGTTTTCGGCTACCATGATGAGTTCATTTGTGTCGTTAAGCTCGTTGACAGCAATTTTTATGCGATAAGCCGAGCCAAGGAGCCGGATATGTTCAAAGATCAAACGGTCGTTGAGGAATAAAGAGATGGAATCTCCATCAATTTCCGCATTATCATAAAAACGCAATTCGATCGAATCTCCTTTCACGGGGATTTCAAGGGTCAGCACTTTCTTGCGTTGCAAGAATTTTTCCTGTATCGTTAATGGCGGCAGGACTTCTTTCTTGAAGTTGATCACCGGTTGCTGTGACGCAACCGTTTCTTTAGGTTTTTCTATTACAGGGACAGTGACGGGTTTTTTAGAACCGGATGAATCAATTGGTTTCTCATCCTGCCTGACAGGAATTGTCACCGGTTGTTCCTGAATGATAACAGGGCGATGTACGATCACCGAAAGACTATCGATCCATTCGGGGTCATTTCCCCCAGCCGTATAATTCTCGATCAGTTCGTCCCATTCGTCTTTAAAATTACTTTCATCGGTCTTGTCGAGATGAACTTCTCCTTTCGATTGGTCAATATTGTCACGAAGGGCCGCTTTACCGTCGAGCATCATCGTACCGCCGCCGGGGCAATTGAAATCAGCAGACGAAAGGAGGGGGTTTTTGCCGGGACCACCGAGACTGAACCTTCCCGTTTTTTCCTCGATCAACTGATCATCCCACCAAACCACCCCATTGGTTTCGGGATCAAAAGCGCCTTTGATCGTATACCGCCGGTAGTTGTTTGCCGATTCATAATAGTAGGCTGTTCCGGTAAGACTATCGCCCTGTTGAACGATCTTTACTTCTACCTTTTGACGGTTGATTCTGCCATTCCAAATGCCGGTGATCATTTGTGCCGGGAGCGTGGTTGCACAAGATGCAAAGAGGAAGATACCTAACGAAAGGGCACGACTTTTTTTCAGATAATTGACCAAATCTGAGGTTCTAGGGGTAAACTTCTACAACGAATAATTACGTGAATTATTTTGTAGGAAAAATCCTTGTTTACTATTGTTTAAGATTTTAATTTTCTATCTTAGACCCTTGATTTAGAGTGCGAAACCTATCGATTTAGAGCCCTGAACCAACTTTTTTCGATAAGGCTGGCAGATCCAAAGAATTTCCAATAACCTGTTCCAATGAAACCACCATTTAATCCAACCAAAATCCTGGTTATGAAAAACAATCCACCTGTTAAGTCTTTGCTAAAGACTTATTGTGTGAAAGCGTTTTGCATCTTTTTGTTTTCCCTCTTTTCCAGAAGTGCTTTTTCTCAGTGTACGCCTCCGATTGTTGATGCGCCTACAGTGACGCAACCTACCTGTGCTGCACCAAGCGGAACGATCATCGTGTTTGCCTCCGGCTTAAGTGCGTTGGAATATAGCATTAATGGAGCGGCCTGGCAATCTTCCAATACGTTTAACAATCTTACTCCGGGCATGTATACCGTTACTGCACGGCTGGCGAATAATATCACATGTACAGCCAGTTTTATCGGCAACCCTGTTATCATCAATGCTATCCCGGTTCCTCCAACTGTAAATCCGCCCACGGTAACCCAACCAGATTGTACTACATCCACTGGAACAATTGTGGTGAACGCTACCGGGGTAGGAACACTGGATTATTCATTGGATGGTGTAACCTGGCAAACGTCGAACACCTTTCCAAACCTGGCGCCCGGTCAATATACTATTTCAGTAAGGTTGCAAACGAATCCAACTTGTTTATCCACCAATGGCCCTGTAACAATCAACAATCCACCAACACCACCAACGATCGATGCACCGACTGTTACACAGCCTACATGCGCAGTGCCAAGCGGAACAATCGTTATCAATGGCAGCGGCAGCGGTACGTTGGAATATAGTATCGACGGTACGACGTGGCAAACGTCAAATACTTTTTCCGGGCTTGCCCCGGGGAACTACAATGTTTCCATCCGTTTGCAAAGCAGTACGAGCTGTACGGTTGCTTTCAGCGGTAACCCGGTGTCGATTGGTCCGATCCCATCGATTCCAACTATCAGCAATGTTGCAGTAACCCAGCCAACCTGCGGCGCAACAACCGGAACGATCGTTATCACAGCTTCAGGCGCCAGCACACTTGAATATTCAATTGATGGCACTACCTGGCAGACTTCCAATACATTCACCGGCCTCGCACCCGGTACCTATTCGGTTTCTGTAAGACTGCAAAACAATACTACCTGCACAACCGTATATGGTTCAAACCCGGTATTCATCAACCCGGTACCCGTTCCGCCATCAATGACAGCCCCTGCCGTTACGCAGCCCACTTGTGCTGTACCTACCGGCACGATCGGTATCAATGCGACCGGCAGCGGGATCCTCGAGTATAGCATCGATGGAACAACCTGGCAAGGTTCCAATACATTTACCGGTCTTGCACCAGGCGATTACAATATATCGGTAAGGCTGGCATCACACCCTGCCTGCGTAACTGCGTACAACGCAAACCCGGTTAAAATAAACGCCGTCCCTGCTTTGCCGGTGATGAACGCACCGACTGTAACACAACCTACCTGTACCGTTGCAACCGGAACGATCGTTTTGAACGCAACTGGAGCAGGCACGCTGGAATACAGCATTGACGGAGGAACTACATGGCAGCCGTCGAATACATTCCCGAACCTTGCGCCGGGTGATTACAATGTTTCCGTTCGCCTTCAGTCAAGCACCACATGTTTAGTGAATTATACTTCAAATCCTGTTCACATTAATATCGCACCATTGACACCAAGCGTCACAGCCCCTGCGGATCAAACGCTTTGTGCGAATACGGCTACTTCGGCTGTCACCTTTAGCGGCAATCCGGTGGGCGTGGTCTATGACTGGACAAATAATACAACGTCGATCGGTCTCGCTGCGAGCGGCAGCGGCAATATTCCTTCATTCACCGCTTTGAATACGGGAACAACGCCGGTAACTGCAACGATCACTGTAACGCCATCTTTTACCAATGCGGGCGGCACCTGTGTTGGGACGCCGGCTACGTTCACCATTACCGTAAATCCATTACCGGCGATCACCTGCCCGGGCAACCAGTCAGCGAACATTGCTCCAGGTACCTGCAGCGCCGCTGTAACGTATACAAGTTCATCGACAGGCACTCCGGCGCCGGCCGTTACCTATACATTTTCAGGTGCAACCACCGGCAGCGGAAATGGGGATGGAAGCGGTTCAACCTTTAATGTAGGCACCACCGTTGTAACACTAACGGCTACGAATACCTGCGGAGTTGCAACCTGCAATTTTAATGTGGTCGTTACCGACAATGAATTACCTGTGATCACCTGTCCGGGAAATATCAATGTCAATAATGATCCCGGCGTTTGCGGGGCAACGGTAACATACGCTTTGCCCGTAACCTCCGATAATTGCACATTACCCGGCGGCAGCCTTGTTCAAACGGCCGGTCTCGCGAGCGGCTCTTTATTCCCTATCGGCACTACGACCAATACGTTTAGAGTGACGGACGCAGCCGGTAATACAGCTACCTGCTCTTTCAATGTAGTGGTCATCGACGACCAGGATCCGGTGATTACATGTCCTGCAGATATTGTTCAATGTGATAACCATATCGTAACATTTACGTTACCAACCGCGACAGACAACTGCTCGGCAACGGTAACGGCTTCACCTGCCAGCGGCAGTACATTCCCTACAGGTACAACGCCTGTTATAGTTACGGCAACAGACCCTTCGGGAAATGTTACAACGTGCACGTTCAACGTTACGATCAACGAACTTCCCGGCTTAGATCCCCTGCCGAACTCGGCAAGCTGTGTGGGCAACAACGCAACGTTTACAGTTACCGGCACAAGCATTACTGTTGCTACCTTTCAGTGGCAGGTTGACCAGGGAAGCGGCTTTGTGAACATTAGCGACGGTCCTGTGTATTCCGGTACCAATACCGCAACGCTTACGATCACCGGCGTAACTCCTGCGTTTACTGGTTACCGTTATAGGGTGACCGTCACGAATAATTGCGGCCCGGCTACTTCCACCGCAGCTACCCTCACGATCAATAACCCTCCTACAGTGGACGTTACTCCGGACGGATCCTGTGCACCAGTCTTATTGACAGCATCAGGTGCCGACACCTATACATGGTCACCGGCAACCGGTTTGAGCGCCACAACCGGTGCTTCAGTAACGGCATCACCCGAAGCGAATACAATTTATACAGTAACAGGAACCGTCACCGCAACAGGCTGCCAGAATACAGCAACTGTATCGGTACTCGGCCATGCCTCCGCAGCAGTGCTATCAGGAACTTCAGGCATTTGCCCGGGTAGCTCGGTCAATCTCCAGGTAACGATCACCGGTGGTGTGTCTCCTTATACAGTTGTGTACACAGATGGAACTACCAACTTCACCGTCAATGGTTATGTTAGTGGAGATAATATTCCGGTTTCACCATCGTCAACGACAACCTATACGCTGGTTTCAGTAACCGGTGCTAATGGTTGCGGCGGTGCCGGTATTAGCGGGTCGGCTGTCATTACTTTAAATCCATTGCCAACAGTAACGGTTGGCCCCGATAATCAATGCGGCCCTGTAACATTAACTGCGGCGGGTGCAGACACCTACACATGGTCGCCATCGGCCGGACTTGATGTTACATCAGGTGTAACGGTGATCGCAAATCCTACATCGAATACTGTTTACACAGTTACAGGAACAATAACTGCAACAGGTTGCCAGAATACGGCGACCGTCAACGTTAATTATACGCCGGCACCACCCACGATCACGCCTTCATCCGTATTGATGTGCGCTGGTTATACTGCGAAATTGACGGCTTCCGGCGGGCCAAGTCCGGCCATATGGTCGCCAGTTACGGCTCTCTATACTGATGCATTGGCAACGATCCCATATGTTGCAGGAACTCCATTAAATACTGTCTTTTCCAAACCGGGGTCGACGATCACTTATACGGCAACCACCGCCACAGCAACCTGTACTTCTCCTTTCGCGACGGTAACCGTAACAGTCATTCAACCGATAACAATCACGGCTCAACCCGCTGATTCAACCGCCTGTGAAGGAAACAACGCGAGCTTCAGCGTTGCAACGCTTGGTTCAACCCTGCCATCCGGCAACTTTGAAAGCTATCAATGGCAGGTGAAAATTGGTACTGATCCATTTGTTGATATTACTAATACTAACTCAGCGGTACTTACCCTTACTTCCGTTTCGGCTTCCTTAAGTACGAATCAGTACCGCGTGATTATCAGGAACAGCTGTTATGCCGATACGTCGGATGTGGCAACGTTGACGGTCAATCCCGCGCCGGATGTAACGGTTTCGCCATTACCGAACAGGATCTGTCTGACCGATCCATCCTTGCCACTGTTTGGCACTCCGGCAGGTGGGGTATGGTCTGGTGTAGCCGTCAACGGGTCCGACTTTATCCCGTCAAACGCGGTGACCGGCACCTTCCCCTTGACATATACATTTACCGCAACCTCCGGATGTGTTGTTTCGGCAAGCGTTAATGCGAAGGTTGAGGAATGTCTTGAAAGGATCATCCGCCTGAGGGATACCGCGGTCATTCTTTGGCCAAACCCGAACAATGGTCATTTCTTCATCCGCATCAATAGTGTACTATATAATTATCTTGGCATGCGTGTCTATACAGATGCAGGTCAATTGGTGAAGATCCAGAATTTCACAGGATTGAGATTTGGTCAGATCGTTCCGATCGATATCTCTTACCTGCCGGCAGCCGTATATATGGTGAAGTTCTACTATGATGACGGTATTCGCACATCGGACAAAACGTTTAAAGTAGTCACTAATCCGCATTAGCGACTGCAAAATATCGGTATGCAAGCACGGAATCCCTTTTCTAACCAGGAAAGGGATTTTTTTATGCGCTTAAATTTGTGGAATGGAAGATCAGGCTTTAATAAAAACCTTGCGATTGAATCAGGCGCGTTTCCATCCTGTTGTTCCTTTTGAACCTGCCAGGGATAAATTAATTGCTTTCGATTTTTCAGCATCGGGAAGCCAGTTCCCTGATCAACTCTTTGCCGACAACAGGGCGTTTACTGATTTCATTAACCAACTATTGAAAGATGCGAAGGCACGGTATGGCATAGGCGGGTATGGAGAGCTAAGAAGCATCTACAGGATGAGCAACGTGTTCGACAATGAAATTGATGGTGATGAACCGCGCAGGTTTCATCTGGGAATTGATATTTGGGGCAAACCTTATACACCGGTGATGGCCCCGTTCGAAGGCATCGTTCATAGCTTTGCATACAATGATGGAGTGGGTGATTATGGAGCAACGGTCATTTTATCACATGCACTGGAGCGCCAGCATTTTCATACGCTATACGGACACCTGAGCCTGAACTCGATCAAGAATATGAACGAGGGTGAACGTGTCAGGGCCGGTGATATCTTCGCAGAGTTTGGAATTCCTGCTGAAAATGGACATTGGCCGCCGCATTTGCATTTTCAATTGATAACCGACTTGCAGGGATGAAAAGGGGATTACCCGGGCGTTTGCAAATATTCAGAGCGGGAAAAATATCTGGAGAACTGTCCCGATCCGGACCTGATCTTGCAATTAAATGCCTTCAAATCGAAATGACGGCCCTGGCAATTTCTTCCCATTCTTCTTTCAATGTAGATGAAGGCCTTTTTTTACCCGCAGGGCGGTACCAATAATCGGCGTTGCCGATATCACCTTCCTTGCGATGCAAATAGGCATGTATCCATGCAGCATGGCTATCATCAATATCCTGAATGGTCGTATGCGCCATTTCCCAATCATTTTTCGCATCATACCACAGGGCTTTGAGATAGGGTGAAGCCGATGGAGGAGTGGATGATGATCCGGACAGCTCGCTGAATTGTTCAAATGTCATAGCATCAAATGATTTTAGCGCGGGCAAATTCACCTGCAACCCTTGTTTTGATCGCATTCCTAAACGGGCATCTTCAAAAGTTTGAACGCGTGCGTCCAACGGTTATATAAAAATCCGGGGATGCACCAAAGGATGGAAAGTGGTTCGATGGCCCTGGCGGCTTCAACCTTTCCCATATCCTCCGCTTCCCAACCGAAATTTTTGAGGATCTCGGTCACTTTCTTTTTGGCCCCGTCATCATTACCGCATATGAACATCGTTGGAGGGCCTCCGGGAAATTTTGGTTTGTACATGAAGGCGTTGCCAACACTGTTGAACGCTTTCACCACCCTTGTTTCCGGCATCATACTTTGAATCGTTTCCATCAGCGATTCGTTTGGCCCCGTAAAAAATTGCAAAACTCCATTTTCCGGAGGCGCCGGCGCTATCGGATTCGTGGTATCAATCACGATCTTTCCTTTTAGGTTATTGTTCCCTGCAAGCCGGATCGCGTCGGTTGTGCCGGCTCCATTCGTCGCAAGCACGATGATCTCACCAAACGCAGCGACTTCTTCAAATGTTCCCGCAGATCCTTTCGCATTTTCACCTTTCCATTTCACCACTTCTTCCTTCCCGGGATCGCGAGATCCGAGCATGACGTCGTTCCCTTCTTTTAAAAACGCAGTTGCGAGAACGCGGCCAACAATTCCCGATCCGATAATTCCTATTTTCATGATCTTGATTTTAGAAATGCAAAGATCGAAAACTAATATCACTAATTTTACAATATGCCCAACCCCAATCTCCAAACCGAGAAAGAGAAAATAAGCGCTGCCGATAAGGAGTTTGAAAATAATATCCGGCCTGCACATATCGCTGACTTTTCCGGCCAGGAACAGATCATTGAAAATCTCCGGATTTTTATCAGGGCTGCAAAAATGCGTTCCGAAGCGTTGGATCATGTATTATTTCACGGCCCTCCCGGATTGGGCAAGACCACACTTTCAAGGATCGTTGCCAATGAACTTGGGGTGAACATCAAGGAGAGCTCAGGACCCGTCATCGAAAAGCCGGGCGACCTGGCAGGACTTCTCACCAATCTCGAGCCCAATGATGTATTGTTCATTGACGAGATCCACCGCTTGAGTACGGTGGTGGAAGAATATTTATATGCCGCTATGGAAGATTACCGCATTGATATTATGATTGACAGCGGGCCCAATGCAAGAAGCATCCAACTTACGCTAAATCCATTCACATTGATCGGTGCAACAACCCGAAGCGGCTTGCTCACAGCTCCGCTTTTGTCACGGTTTGCCATCAAATCAAGACTGGAATATTACACATCTGTTGTGCTTAATAAGATCATCCAACGGTCAGCGAGGATCCTGGGAACAAAAATTTCTGCTGATGCCATCAGAGAGATCAGTGGAAGAAGCCGTGGAACGCCCCGCATAGCGAATGGCTTGCTTCGCCGTGTCAGGGATTTTGCTCAGGTGTTGAATGATGGTGAAATTGATCTTGGCATTACCCGTCATGCACTAAAAGCATTGAATGTAGACGAATATGGCCTGGATGATATGGATAACAAGATCCTGTTTGCGATCATTGAAAAATTTAAAGGAGGTCCTGTCGGTATTTCAACGATCGCCACAGCAGTGGGGGAGGAAGCAGGGACGATCGAAGAAGTTTATGAACCCTTTTTGATCCAGGAAGGATTTTTACAACGCACACCAAGAGGCAGGGAAGCTACGCCGAAAGCTTACGAACACCTGGGCAAGAAACCCGGAAATGGGTCAATGATGCCCAGCCTGTTTTCTTAGTCCTGTACCACCAGCCGGAATCCATTCCCATGGATATTGACGATCTCAATCTTTTCGTCATCTTTCAAATACTTCCGCAGCTTGGCAATATAGACATCCATGCTCCGGCCGTTAAAATAAGTATCGCTGCCCCATATTTTCTTAAGCGCCTGTTCCCGCGGCAACAGATCGTTGAGATGTTCGGCCAGCATTTTCAGCAACTCGTTCTCTTTTGGTGACAAAGTTTGCGTAATGCCTTTGTGCGTAAGTTGGCGAAGTTTGGGATTAAAATGATAAGAGGCCATATCGAACTCTTTATTCTCATTCTCTTTATTCATCTCCTCGTTGCGCTTGAGGATCGCCTTGATCTTAAGCAGCAACACTTCACTGTCGAAAGGCTTGGTAATATAATCGTCCGCGCCCAGTTTGTAACCCTGGATCACGTCCTCTTTCATTGTCTTGGCACTCAGGAAAAACAAAGGAATATCAGGATCAACATCCCTGATCTCTTCGGCAAGCGTGAAGCCATCCATGTTGGGCATCATCACATCCAGCAGGCACAGGTCGAATTTTTCCCGCTGAAAAGCTGCCAGGCCGAGACGGCCATCCCTTTCCAGGGTAACATCATAATCGTTTAATTCGAGGTAATTCTTCAATACACTTCCAAGATTCGGATCATCTTCACACAATAAGACTTTGGGTTTTTTTCCTTCCATGTTTCGTTGATTTTTGTTCTTATATTTTATTCGATGCTACCTGCACCAGCCATTCCAATTAGACGAAAGATCGCCGGTTATCCTTTGGCACAAATAAAGTTAAAGCATTTCATGGGTTAAAGGCCCCGCGTTGAATATTTTGTTAAAAGGCCGGGCCGGAGTAGGTTTGTCTTAATTTGTATAGAAATTCAACCAAGTAATATGTATATCACGAACGACAACCGGCTAAAAAAATTGATCGTCATCGGCGACAGGCTATTGATCAAACCCACGCGGCCGGATGAAAGAACTGCGAGCGGACTATATTTACCTCCCGGCGTGCAGGAAAAAGAAAAAGTACAGCAGGGCTATGTGATCAAGACAGGGCCAGGGTACGCTATTCCCATGCCGATCGAAGGCGAATCCTGGAAAGGCGAGGAAGAACAAGTAAAATATTTACCGCTGCAGGCAAAGGAAGGCGACCTTGCTATATTTCTCGTAAGCGGCGCAACCGAAGTGATGTATGCCAATGAAAAATATTTCATCGTACCACAGGGAGCAGTCCTCATGTTAGAAAGGGAGGACGAACTATGAGCAACCAGGATAAATTCCTTCAGGAAATCAAGAATGGATATGCGTTCAAAGGTGAATGTTTCAAGATCGGTGTAGCCATGCTGGATGGAACTGTAGTTGGCGGCGCCGATGTACTCCTGCCGCTCAAGACCATGAACCGGCACGGATTGATCGCGGGCGCCACCGGCACAGGCAAAACCAAATCATTGCAATTATTGAGTGAAAACCTCAGCAGGGCCGGCGTTCCGCTCATGATGATGGATATTAAAGGTGACCTGAGCGGTATTGCAGCTCCGGGTGCGCTGAATGATAAACTGTCCGAACGTTGCCAGAAACTGAATATCCAATTCAAGCCGGAAGGGTTTCCTGTTGAATTGCTGAGCCTGAGCAACCAAAAGGGAGTGCGGCTGCGCGCCACCGTTAGTGAATTCGGACCGGTCCTGCTTTCCAAGATACTCGGACTAAACGATACGCAGGGCGGATTCGTTGCAATGATCTTTAAATATTGCGACGACAATAAGATGCCTTTGCTTGATCTGAAAGATTTTACCAAAGTGTTGCAGTATGTAAGCGATGAAGGCAAGTCCGGTCTTGAAAAAATCTACGGGAAGATATCAACCACTTCTACGGGAACCATCCTGCGTAAAGTGATCGAACTGCAACAACAGGGTGCAGATGTATTTTTTGGAGAGAAGAGTTTTGAAGTAGATGACCTGTTTCGCCGGTCTTCCGATGGCAAAGGAATGATCTCGATCGTCCGCGTGATGGATATGCAGGACAGACCCAAGCTGTTCTCAAGTTTCATGCTGCAATTGCTTGCCGAACTGTATGCGGTGTGCCCGGAACAGGGGGATGTCGACAAGCCCAAACTCGTCATGTTCATCGACGAAGCACATCTTATTTTCCAGGAAGCCAGCGATGCCCTCTTGCGGCAAATTGAAACGATCATTAAGCTGATCCGGTCGAAAGGAATAGGTATCTTTTTCTGCACGCAAAATCCCATGGACATTCCTTCTGCGGTACTTGCGCAACTCGGACTTAAGGTTCAGCATGCGTTGAGAGGGTTTACTGCAGCCGACCGTCGCTCTATAAAACAGACAGCAGACAACTATCCAGAAACAGCATACTATCAAACGGATGATCTCATCACGCAACTTGGGATCGGCGAAGCCCTGGTGACAGCGCTCGACGAGCGGGGCGTTCCAACTCCATTAGTGCATTGTATGATGGCACCACCCTCCAGCCGCATGGATATTCTTTCCGAGGAGGAAATAGATCAAGTGGTGGCAAAATCCGCGATCGCTTTAAAATACAACCAGGTGGTCGACAACAAGAGCGCTTATGAAATGCTGACCGATAAATTGAACGAAGCTGCAGAGCGCCAGGATGTCAAACAGGAAGAAACCGAACAGCGGGAAACAACGCAACGTGAGAAAAAAGATAAAGGTTTCTTTGATGACCCGACCGTCAGGAGCATGACCCGAACCGCAGGCAATACAATTATCCGTTCTTTGCTGGGTGCACTTGGGCTGGGAGGGAGAAGCCGGCGAAGGCTTTTTTGAATCCAAACCTCCGTTTTTTTCGAAAATATATACTTTCATTCACCATTGCATATGGCCAGGTTGAAGGATATATTGCAACAGCAACGAAAAAAAAATTTTGTTGGAAGACAAAAAGAACTTGAATTCTTCACGAAAGCAATAAAACAGGATCCTCCTGTCCATCACCTGTTTTATATGTCCGGTCCGGGTGGCCAGGGCAAAACCACCTTGCTGAAACAATGGGTGGATGAATGCAAAGCTTCTGCTATTCCTTTCATTTTTTTGGATGGACGATATATCGATCCGAACCCCGAAGTTTTTTGTCAGGTCTTCGCCCAATCTTCGCCCTGGCCAGATGACCCGGTGAGTGGAATTGAAGAACACAAGGGTCCTGTAGTATTGATCATCGACTCTTATGAAAAATTGAATCCACTCGATGACTGGCTAAGGATGGAATTCCTTCCTGACCTTCCTGAAAACATTATTACCGTTCTGTCGGGACGAAATCCAATATCCACCAATTGGAAAACAGATCCGGGATGGCAAACCATCATCAAAACTTTTTCGCTCCCGGAGTTGAATGCTGAAGAAAGCAGCCAGTTCCTGGCCCGTCGTAATATTCCGGAACAGCATATTAAACGGATTGTGGAGTACACACACGGAAATCCGCTGGCATTGTCCATCGTCGCGGACATGTTTGACCAGCGTACAGATCAGGGTTTCGATCCAATGGATTCTCCGGATATGATGAAAACATTACTCGAGCAATTTGTCCAGGAAGTTCCCAGTCCGGCGCACAAGGCTGCACTTGAGCTATGTTCCTTAGTAAATGTGACTACGGAAAAAATGATCGAAGAAGTGCTTGGTGCACAATTAGCACACGAACTTTTCAATTGGTTAACGACGCTTACATTCATTGAAAAAGGTCCCTCAGGTATTTATCCGCACGACATTGTAAGGGATGTGATCATTGTTGAATTGCATTGGCGCAATCCCGATTGGTACAGGCACCTGCATATTAAAACACAGCAATTTTATATCGCGCGGCTGCTAAAACAGACGGGTGAAAGTCAGCGCGCAATCCTTTTCGGATTGATTTTTCTTCATCGTGCCAATCCGGCCGTGAAACCATTTTTCGATTTCCAGGAAACGGGAAGCGCCTGGCAGGATAAGGTAAAAGAAGAAGACAGGGGATCACTGGTACAAATGGTAAAGAAGTTTGAGGGTGGTGAAGCGTCTTCCATCCTGGAAAAATGGATGCAGCATGAAGCTTCTGAGATCATGCTTTTCAGGGATGCTGAGAAAACGCCTGCCGGATTTTGTTTGAAAATCAATCTTCATTTGTTGAAGGAAAAAACACACGACCCTGTTGTCAATCATTTATTACATTATGGCCGGCACCTTGATTTCAAAGAAGGTCAATTGGGATTCGCTTTCCGGATGTGGATGGGGAGAGACCACTACCAGAATGTCAGCGGCCTTCAAAGTGCGATCTTCCTCTCCATAGTGCAATGCTACTTTACACCGGGACTGGCCTCAAGTTTTTTAAGTTGCGCCCACCCCTATTTTTGGAAGCAGGTACTTGATTACGCAGACCTTCATCACATTCCCGAACTGAATTATGACGTTGAGGGGGTGATTCATGGTTGGTATTATCACGATTGGCGTGAAAGGCCGCCGCTTGCATGGCTTGAACTGATGGGAAAACGGGAGGTCAATGATCCTGAAAACACCGCAATACATCGAAGCGAAGGCAGGATCAATGAAAATGAATTTGGTGAAGCTGTATACGAAGCCTTGAAGAATATAGATAGTCCAAAAAAATTGGTTGCCAGTTCACTATTAAAATGTCATTTTGTTCAAAGGGATCGTGACCTGGAGGCAATTCCAATTAACCAGGCACTTGTGTTAACCGATAAGATCAAAACAACCGTTGAGCGTCTTGGTGCATCCGCCAGGGACGAACTTCTCCATCGCATATTGTACCGCACATTTATTAATCCTGTAGGCAGCCAGGAGCAAACCGCCGATTTTCTTTACATGAGTTTTAGTACTTACCGGCGAAACCTGAAAAAGGCCGTAGACCGCGTCGCTGAAATACTTTGGCTCGAAGAAAACAGGCCGGATTAGGCCGGTTGAACAAAAATTGAACAGATTCTGAGCTTTAGCCGGACAGGACCGCAACCCATATTTGCTTAGAAATCGCTTCTATGCAACCTACCCGATCTGCTGAAACCGTGACTGACCAAAACCTGGCTGCCAGGATAGCTAATAATGACCAACATGCATTTAACCAATTATATGACAGGTTTTCTGCTTCGTTGTTAGGAATTATAACCGGCTGGGTAAAAGATACCGGGATCGCTGAAAATCTTTTGCAGGACGTATTTGTAAGAGCATGGAGTTGCAGGCAACGTTATGATGGCTCAAAAGGACGGCTCTTTTCATGGCTATACCGGATGAGCCGGAACATCTGTATCGATTATTACCGGTCGCGCAGGTTCCGGGATGCTAAGTACAATGTATCGTTTGAATCTCTTTTAAATGGAATAGCTGATCTCAACAGTACAGCCCTGACCGTTGATGCTATCGCGCTGCGAAAGTTGGTGGATGGTCTGAAAAAGGAAGAAAAAGAGGTGATCGATCTTATGTATTACAAAGGATTTAGTCAGTGTGAAATTGCCTCCATGCTGGCGATGCCATTGGGCACAGTAAAAACAAGAGCCAGGAGAGCGATCAGGCAGTTGCACAACATTTTCGTTGACGATTGGGAAAAATGTCATGCAAAGATCTCATTGAATTGACAGGTATGGAAATAAACGGATAATCATAAAAATAGACACTAATGATCAATGCGGTCACAGAAACAAAAGGTAAGGCATTCGCACTGGCAATTATCAACACCTTAAATAGCCGTTCCGATGAACAGATCCTGGCAATGTATGCACAGGACTATGTTGGCGAAGATATTACCGGTGGAAAGACAAGATATGGCAATGACAGTGTGCGCACATGGATGCAAGCTATCTATTCCGCTTTTCCCAATGTTCTATATGAGCTGATAGAATATGTTCATAATGGCGACGATTTGGTCGTGCATTGGATCGCCAGGGGAAATCATCACGGAACCTTTCTGAAGATCCCGGCTACCGGCAAACCCGTAGCAATAGCAGGCATCTCAATGTTAAAAATGGAAAACGGAAAAGTAAAAAGCGGAAAGCTGATCTGGGACCTTGCAGGTGTGTTAAGACAGATGGGATTATTACCACAAATGCCCCAATAATCGAATCATGGCAAATATTTTTATTACCGGAGGCACAGGCTATATCGGAAGACGGTTCATTGAGCTGATGATCAACAGAGGGCACATCGTTTATGCGCTGGTAAGAAGCAAGAGCGTACATAAATTGCCACCCGGAGCAAAAGCAGTTATTGCCAATCCGTTCGATCCGGCATCGTTTGAGAAGTCGGTCCCTCCAGGCAGTGTTTTCGTTCAATTGTTGGGCGTTGCCCATCCATCTCCCAGGAAAGCCAGTCAATTCAGGGAGATAGATCTTCGAAGTGTTAAAGCATCGGCCGATGCCGCGAAGGTTGCCGGGGTTTCAAAATTCGTTTACGTAAGTGTGGCGATGACCCCTTCGAAGTACATGCATGCATATCAGGAAGTGAGAAAAGAAGGCGAGGAATATTGCAAAAAGCTGGGCCTGAATTGCACCTTTATCCGTCCCTGGTATGTGTTGGGGCCAGGTCATTGGTGGCCGGTCCTGCTTTATCCGGTATACGGATTGGCCGAAGTTGTTCCTTCGTGGAGACAAAAAGCAAGGGCAATCGGTTTGGTTAGTATAAAACAAATGCTCCGGACCCTGATCAATGCTGTTGAAGTGTCCCAGTCGCCGCTAAGCATAATTGAGATCAAAGACATCCGGCATGCAAAAGAAAATAAAAACATATAAGAACATTCGCGAAAAACATTTATTAAAAATCAAAACATCACTGTATGAAAAAGTCAATCATCTTTTTGGGATTATTAATGCTGACTGTCACATCCTGTAAAAATGAGAAGAAGGGGGAGACCACTGGCGCTGAACCTGCCACTGCACCCATGGAAAACAAACAGGACCGGAATAAGAAAGTGGTGATGGCGTCTATCGAAAGCTTTTTAAAAGGGGATTACGATGCTGCATTCAGAGATGCAGGCCCGGGCTTTATCGATTACACCGATGGCTCGATGCCTCCAATTAATAGTATCGACAGTCTAAAAGCCATGGTAAAAATGATGACGGCTGCATTTGATAACTATAAAGGTGAAAACCTCCGGTATTATGCCGATGGCGATCATGTCCTCGTAGTCGGTGATTGGTCAGGTGTGTTCAAGCGGGACCTGATGGGGATCAAAGCAACTGGCAAACCATTCAAGTACCGGGACACTGATATTTTCAAATTAAATGATGATGGTAAGATCATTGAACACTCATCGGTACAAAATGTTGGAGCTGTTCTGGCCACTTCCGGCATGATGAAATAGAAATTTTTTATTCAACAATTAATACAATTTTTATGAGCACACTATCTGCGATTGACAATGCCAAAACCATCGGCAAAATTTACGATGCTTTCGGCCGGGGAGATATCCCTTTTATCATCGACCAGCTTGACGACAACTGCAAATGGATCGTGCCTGGCGAGGGCCACCTGCCGTACGGAGGCACTTACCATGGAAAAGATGCAAAAACCTTTTTTTCACGGTTGAAAGAAAACATGGACACTAAATCATTTAATGTGTATTCAATTAATGAATATGCGGAGAACGAACTGGTGGCATTCGGGAACATCGGAGGCACTTCAAGAAAAAGTGGTAAGGAAGTAAGTTCGGAATGGGCGATGCGTTGGAAATTCAATGACCAGGGGAAAGTGATATTCTTCCAGGACTTTTTCGACACGGTTCAGCAATATGCTGCCGATAACAAGTAATTGGAATCAATGATCCCGGATAAGTTTGCCTGTTGGATGCATTGAATAAACGATGCCTCTGGGCACCATCAGTGCAGTTGAATCATTTGATACGCAGCAATCCCCGCTCGTCCAAATGGATCTTATTTTCAGCCTGGAGGAACTCGATCACCTTCCAGGCTTTTTCCTTTTGAATGCCCGTTAGCTTGCCCAGCAATTCTTTTGCATGCAACGACTCGTATTTGATCGTGTTCAGGATGCGATGATTGATCAACTCAAACTCCTCTTTGGTCAGGTCAATCTTTTTCACCCGGAAGCAATTGTCGCAAATACCACAGCTTTTTATATAGTCATCTCCAAAATACCTGCCGATGATCCTGCTCCTGCAGGTCTTTTCTTCCCGCATATAGCGCACCATTTCTTCCAGGCGTCGGCTATATTTTTCTTTGCGTTGGTAATATGCGGCTTTGTTCAGGTGCAGTTCCTCCGTACGCATGCGTGGACGCAGCAATAGCAACTGGGGCCTGTCTTTTTGCGGTTGATAATGAATGATGCGATGCCGGTCGAGCGTAGTGAGATCTTTTTTAATTTCATCAACATCGGTATTCGTGATCCCGGCCAATACTTTTTCGGATATAAATACAGGATGAGTGAAAATACCTTCGTAGGCTCTGAGCAAGGTCCTGATCAATGTTATATGTGCCGGAAACATTTTCTCAAAGGCTTCGAGCTGTGTCTTTTCCGTCGTGAACTCTACTGTGGATGGGAGGAACACCTGTTCATTAAATGACAACCATCCTTCCTGCTCCATTACTTTTAAAGCGTAGAGCGTAGTAGATGTGTGCAGCTTGAATTTTTTTACAAAGTCGGGCAAATCAAAATTGTAGTACTGGCCTTCACCGCTGCCAGCAGGTATTTGCAAATAATTACTGAGCGCCTGGTACATGTTGCGGATCTCCGTTTCGGGGGGGAACCTCGAATCTGTCGCTGCCTGAAGGTCGGTGAGGTCCCTGTCATCAAATAATAAGATCGCAAAGGATGTTTTACCATCCCTGCCAGCCCTCCCAGCTTCCTGGTAGTAACTTTCCAGGCAGTCGGGCACATCAATATGGATCACTGAGCGTACATCCGGTTTGTCGATGCCCATACCGAATGCATTGGTACAAACTATTACCCGCACCTTATTGCTGATCCATTCTTCCTGTTTCCTGTTCCGTTCTTCCTGGTTCATTCCGGCGTGATAGTAGTCGGCAGCGATCCCCTGCATCTTTAGCAGTTCGCTGATCTCTTTTGTGCGCTTCCGGCTTCTGCAATAAATAATGCCCGAACCATTGACCTTCGACAGGATCTCAAAGACTTTATTCACTTTCGAGTCCACGCGGAAAACGCTATAGGACAGGTTAGGGCGTTCAAATGATTGCCTTATGACCTTCCATTTTCCTTTATGATGCTCTGGCGCTTCTTGCACATCGCGTACTGAAAGTTTTTCACAAATGTCGTCCTGGATTTCGCGGGTAGCCGATGCCGTTAGTGCGAGAACAGGAATGTTCTGTACTTCATCTCTCAATGCCGCGATCCTTAAATAAGGCGGACGGAAATCATAACCCCATTGGGAAACACAATGTGCTTCATCGACGGCGATCAGGTTAATGTTCATTCCCGGCAGGTATTCCCTGAACAACGCCGTTTCGAGGCGCTCAGGCGATACATAAAGAAATTTACAATTGCTTTCTACAACGGTCCTCAGCGTATGAATCACTTCCTTGCGGGTCATTGATCCATAGATCGCGTAAGCGGTGATGTTCATTTGGCGCAGACGTTGTACCTGGTCTTTCATCAGGGCGATAAGTGGCGAAATGACGAGGCAAATTCCATCCCGCGCCATCGCCGGAAGCTGGTAACATAAAGATTTTCCACCACTGGTGGGCATGATAGCGAGCGTATCATGCCCGTCCATCACCGAATGAATGATCTGCTCCTGCCCGGCACGGAACGTATCGAATCCCCAGTAAGTTTTTAAGATTTTGTGGATGCTCATATTACCTTTTTCACAAAAAGCCTTCCCGAATTTACGGCCAATACTACATCGCTCATTCCCATGACCAAAGCACCAAATGATGGAGTTAGAAATCCCAACGCAGCCACAGGAATGGCGACAATATTATAAGCAAAGGCCCAAAAAAGATTTTGCTTGATTGTAAGATAAGTATGCTTTCCTAAACCAAGGGCCGTAGGCAGGTTTTTAATACCCTGGTTCATTAGCACTACCTGCGCTGTTTGCATGGCAATTTGAGAAGCATCACTCATGGAGATACCGATAGTGGCTTTAGCCAGGGCAGGCGCATCGTTTATTCCATCCCCAACCATAGCCGTTGGTTGCTCTCGTGAAAGTCTTGCAACCGTTTCAAGCTTTTGAGCGGGACTTTGTTCGGCAATAACCTGATCAATTCCCAGTTGGTCTGCCAACCGCTTGCAATGGATCATCCTGTCGCCGCTTAATAATATGGTACCGATATGGTGCTGTTTAAAATAGTCAACCACATACTTCGCTTCCGGTCTTATTTCATCGGCTACGTCTATCCAGCCCAGCAATTGATCATTCTTTATGATATAGACATTGTGGTGATCCTCCCTGGTAAAGGCTGAAGCAAGCTGGAAAGAACCGGCCTGCATGGTATTCCCTTCTTTATCGGTCGCCTTCATTCCAATGCCTTTAATCTCTTCTATTTTTTGCCAGCCAATTTCATCGTTGGTTTTCCATTCAGTGGCGATGCTTTTGGCGATGGGGTGATTTGAATATTTTTCCAGCGAGAATACAATTCTCCTTAAGAGATCTTCATCGCCCGATAATACTTTATATCCTGATATTTTAAAATTGCCTGTTGTCAGCGTACCCGTTTTATCAAATACTACCTGGCGGAGATCTTTAAATAGCTCAAGACTTGTTGCATTTCTAAAGAGAATTCCGGTACGTGCCGCCCTCCCCAACCCAACGGCGATGGCTGCTGGTGTTGCCAATCCCATGGCGCAGGGGCAGGCGATTACCAGCACGGCAATGCTGCGCATCAGCGCAGGCGTAAAATCCTGAAGAATGATCCAGTTCACTGCAAGTGTTAACACTGAAATGATGAGTACGATCGGAATAAAAATGGCGCTGATCCTGTCGGCCAGTTGTTGTACCGGTGGCTTTTCACCTTGCGCCTGTTTTACAAGATGAATGATCCCCGCGAGTACAGTATCGTCACCTGCTGCGGTTACCTGGGCTTTGAATGTTCCATCCGTGACCAGACTTCCCCCGATCAGCTTTTCTTTTGATTTTTTATTGACCGGCAAACTTTCGCCGGTCAGGATTGCTTCATTCACCAAACCTTCGCCCCATAATATTTTGCAATCAGCCGGTACCTGCTCGCCGCTTTTTATTAATACCAGGTCGCCGGTACGCAATTGTGTGTTTTCGACGGGAAAGATGTGTTCCTGGTGCTGGTCATCAAACCCGATAAGGTTGGCCATAACGCGCTGTGATCTTGTCAGCGAGTGCAAAGCCTTTTGGGTGGATTCAACAGAAGCATCTTCAAGATAATTTCCCAGGAATACAAGCGTGATAATCGTTGCCGTGGTTTCGTAAAACATGTATTGAGATGCTTCGGCGAAGAAGGTACCATACAAACTGTAAACGAATGAAGCCGTTGCGCCGACAGCTACCAGCACATTCATATTCGGCATCCGGTTCCGCAAACTTTTGTATGCGCTCCTGCCAAAAAAACTCATGCCCACGATGTAAACAGGGAGGGTCAACGCGAACTGGATCCAGGGATCCATCAACCAATCAATATGGATGCCAACCATATGTACCATCAACAGCAGGGTGAATGGGAGGCAGAACAAAAACCTTTGAAGGTGGGTCTTTAGAAAGGAACTGCTTCGTTTCGCCTGGGATGGAATGTTGGTCACGGTATAACCAAGCGAATGAATGCCTTCAGCAATTTGTTCTTTGTTCCGGTTCCCGTTGAGATCAAACAATACATCGCCCGTCGAAAAGTTCACCTTCACATTTTTCATGCCTTCTTTCTGCAAGTATTTGTGAATGGTGAGGGCACAATTCGAACAATCCATTCCCTCGACCTTCCATTGAATTTTTTCCATTTAGAACCTTTCTTTCTGCTGGTACAAATTTACCAACTACTGCCAGCAATTTTTACGAATGACAGGACTGTTATCACAACAATGTTGCAGAGGAATCGTCATACCACTACTGGTTATTTAATAGTGCGATTCGGCTTTCGAAAGGATAGCTAGACAAGTGTAAATATTATTTTTAGATTAAATGTCGGGATACAGTAACTTTACTAAATATATTAGCGAACCATCAATCTTGCTGTTCCAAAAGATCTATCTTTTTAATAAGATTTGTGTGTAGTGATGAATTTGCGTTTTGTATGTATATTCAAAATCTTATTTGTATGTCGAACTTAAGACTTCAGCCATCTAAAGAAACTCCCAAACTTGGTGAGGGTATTTATTTAACTAAAGATGTTTCCAATATTTTGAATTTGCCTTACCGTAAAGTTTATAATCTAATGAGGGGGTATTGGCAAGCATACTCATTTGGTGAATATGGAAATAGAGCTGTTAATTTTTATTCATTGATTGAATTTTTTATCTATTTCCAGTGTCGAAATAATGGAATGTCTGCGCAAAGGTTTAAGAAGAATCATAAAAGGCTTTCAAGTGCTCTGAATACTAAGTATCCGTTTGCACATTTTAAGATAAGGACGGATTTTAAGAATATTTGGGCTGAAGTAGCGGGTAACCTAGTGAGTGCAGACGGAAAAGAACAGTATGATTTTTTACCAATTCTGGATGAATTTTTACATAAAGTTTCTTACGGGGACAACGATATGGCTATTCGCTATTATCCACTTGGTAAAAAAACTAAAGTTGTCGTTGATCCAACGCATCAATTTGGCCAACCCATAATCGACGGGACAGGAATAAAGACAAAAAGCATATTCAACTTATACCTGGGCGGAGAAACGCAGAAAAGAATAAGCACTTTATATAATCTCCCGCTGGATAGAGTAAAGGATGCCATTAGATTTCATATCAAAGCTGCTTAATGCACTTTCTTTTTGATGAAAATATGCCTCTTCGTCTTGCGAAAGGATTGGAAATATTGGATGCTGAAAATGAATTTGGCAAACAACCAAATCTTATGATTAGTCATATGACCGAGCATACGCATCCTGGAGCCAGTGATATGGATATTGTTAGGTTGGCAAAAAGGTTGGATGCAATTGTCGTTTCCGGAGATGATGACTATAAAAACATCACCTCGACGTGTGAATTAGTAAAAAAATTGAAGGTTGGGTTTGTATTATTTAAACTTCCAAAGAAAACTGGTTGCACATACGATGAAATTGTGCTAGCATTTATAAAAGCTTGGCCGCAGGTAAAGCAGAAATTGAAATCTGAAAAACCACCTTATATGTTTATAATTGATAGAGCCGGTTCCGTAGTCAAACATGAAAAATTTAGAAGGTGATTTTTGTTCTTTTTGATTTACTACTTTTCTTGGCAAAAAATACTTCCCTGCACGTGATTGACTTTTGACGTAATCGGTTATAAATAGTTAAGCTTTGAGTCATCAGCAACGTACTAATTTTGGGAATGCATTGGCGATACATCTTAAGCGATATCGGGGAGATTGCTTTACGTTTTTGGAGGGTGACCGAAAACAAAAGGGTGTACGCGATCCATGGAGAAATGGGCGCCGGTAAAACCACTTTTATTCATGCGCTTTGCGATGCGAGAGGAGTGGCCGACCGTGTTAGCAGTCCTACGTTTTCATTGATCAATGAGTATGAATACGAAGATGAAAACAGGGTCAAAAAGAAGATCTATCATATTGATCTTTATCGTTTGCGAAATGAAGAAGAGGCCCGTCTCGCGGGTATTGAAGACTGCCTGGATGGCGGGCATATATGCCTGGTTGAATGGCCTGAAAAAGCACCCAACCTGTTTCCTTCAGATACATTTCACGTAAATATTGAAGTAATCGACGAGCAAACCCGCAGTCTTCAATTCGATAATATTTAAGTATTTTTGAAACCAGCCGCACGATGCAATTGCACCCAGCTTCATGAGTCAGCAAAAACCAAAAATAAGCACCTCTTTTAGTTATGAAACGCTCGAGGAAACCCTCGACATTAAGCCGAAGGCGGAAGGGATGTTTATCGGTATTCCCAAAGAAGTTGCATTTCAGGAAAACAGGATTGCCCTTACGCCGGATGCAGTGAGTGTGTTGGTGAGTAATGGCCACCGGGTACTTATCGAGCACAATGCAGGCGAAGGGTCCCATTTTCGCGACAAAGATTATAGTGAGGCTGGCGCCAAGATCGTTTATGACAGGGCGGAAGTTTTCAAAGCGCCGCTGTTGGTTAAGAGTGCACCGGTGATCGACGATGATATTCCGTTTCTTCAGTTTAACCAGATCATCATTTCTCCAATTCATCTGTCGGTTTTAAAATCGGAACTGTTGCGCAGGATGATGGAGAAGCGGATCACGGCCATTTCATTTGAGAACTTAAAAGACGATAGCGATTCCTATCCGATCGTTCGCAGCATGAGCGAGATCGCAGGGAGTGCGGTAATGTTGATTGCTGCGCAGTATTTAGGTTCGTCCAATCATGGTAAAGGAGTGTTGCTTGGAGGTATTTCCGGAATTGCACCCACGAAGGTCATTATTATAGGCGCCGGCATCGTTGGAGAATATGCGGCACGGGCTGCGTTGGCATTGGGTGCATCCGTAAAGGTTTTTGATAATAGTGTATACCGTTTAAAAAGATTGCAGAACAATATCGGGCACCGGTTATGGACTTCGGTGATCGAGCCACGGATGCTGGCGAAGCAGTTGAAAACATGCGAAGTGGCGGTTGGTGCCCTCGGTTCCGAGACGGGAAGAACACCGATGGTGGTTACGGAGGAGATGGTAAGCAATATGCGTCCGGGGAGTGTGGTGATCGATGTAAGTGTCGACAGGGGTGGTTGTTTTGAGACTTCCGAGATCACGACGCATGAGCATCCTATCTTTATGAAATATGGCGTGATCCATTATTGTGTGCCGAACATCCCTTCTGGTTTTGCAAGAACCGCGTCCCAGGCGATCAGCAATGTATTGATGCCATTGTTGCTGGAAGCCGGTGAAGAGGGCGGGTTTGAAAATTTGCTTTGGCACAAGATCCATCTTCGCAGCGGCATCTATCTGTTCAAAGGGTCACTTACTAATTTCTATTTAAGTCAGCGTTTCGACTTAAAGTACACCGACCTCAACTTGCTTATTGCAAGTCAGCGATAGCTCATCTCCCCGCACTCAAAATCAGCATACTATCGACTAAAAAACTCAGCGATAGCTCATCTCCCCGCACTCGAGATCAGGATACTATCGACTAAAAAACTCAGCGATAGCTCATCTCCCCGCACTCAAAATCAGCATTTTATCGACTAAAAAGCTCGATGCAGGCCGCGCCGCATAAAAAAATCATTTTGATTTAATTAAACGTTTGTTTAATTTCGCCCTCCCGATGGATTTCAGCGAAAAACAAGTGAAGATCATGGAAGCGGCTGAGACGCTTTTTGCCGCCAAAGGTTTCGACGGTACTTCCGTAAGAGAGATCGCAGAAGCAGCAGGCATCAACCTGGCCATGACCTCCTATTATTTTGGTTCGAAGGAAAAATTGATGGAGGCATTATTTACCTACCGCAGTGGTTTTTTTAAACTTCAACTGGAAACAATGATCCGGGATACAAAGCTGAGCCCCCAACAGAAGGTCGATACATTGATCGACCAGTATATTGACCGGCTGATGACGCAACAACGTTTTCACCGCATCATGGTACGGGAGCAGATGGTAAACAGTACCAGTCCCATTTCCGGATTGATCCGCCAGATGAAGATCAAAAACCTTCAACTGATCACGCTCCTGATCCAGGAAGGACAGAAAAAAGGACTTTTCAAAAAAGGAATTGACATCCCGCTGCTGATGATGACCCTGGTTGGAACAGTGAGCCAAATGATCACCACCCAACACTATTTTAAAGAGATCAATGAATTGCAGTCTTTGTCCAATGACGAATTCCAAAAATTAATAAAGAAGAAATTAAGCAAGCATCTGAAAAAAATATTTAAAGCAATACTCACTCATGAAGTACAGACTTAGCGGAACGGCATTGATCGCAACAACCTTATTCTTTTCAAGCTTATGTGCCCAGGAAAAAAAGACGATTACCCTTGACGAAGCGATAAACCTTGGTATCTCCAACAGCAACCACCTGAAATTGAGCCAGGCGAAGATCGAAGAAGCGACCGCCGCTCTGAAAGAGGCTGTCGAAAAGAAACTTCCCAACGCCGGCGTGACCGGCTCCTACCTGCGCGTGGCGACCGGAAACCTGGAGCTGAAAAACAAAAACAATAACAGCGGCGGCAACGCAGAAGAAACGCCAAATGTTTCACAAGCGATGTACGGGTTGATCAACTTATCCCTACCAATATATGCGGGTGGACGGATCCGTTACGGAATTGAATCATCCAAATTCCTGGAACACGCTGCAAGATTGGATGCCGAGAACGAAAAGGAAGAAGTCATCCAAACGACCATCGAAGCGTTTGCAAATTTGTTTAAAGCGAAGAGTGCCGTTCGTCTGATGGAAGAAAATCTTTCAACGTCGCGCGAAAGGACAAAACAGTTGGCCAATCTTGAAAAGAACGGACTGCTTGCACGGAATGACCTCTTGAAATCAGAATTGCAGACATCCACCATGGAATTGAATTTACTGGACGCGCAAAACAACTGGCAGCTAGCCAACGTAAATATGGATTTGCAGTTGGGATTGCCCACCACTACCGAGCTGGTACTTGACACCACGGGCATTGAAAAGAAAGATGATCCGCGCGTACTCGAGGATTATTTACAATTGGCCAACCAAAGCCGGAAGGACCGCCGGTCAATGGAAGATAGAAAATCAGCAGCCGAATCGAATGTGAAGGTTGTGAATGCGGCCAGGTATCCAAGTTTGCAACTGACCGGCGGATATATCGCAGCGGATATTCCAAAGGTGCTTTCAATCACCAATGCCGTGAACGCGGGGGTCGGTATATCCTACGATATCTCCTCGCTCTATAAAACAAAGGCAAAACGTCAGCAGGCGGAGGCCAGGGTGAAACAATATGTGATCACTGAAGCATTGCTGGATGACTCCATAAGAATGCAGGTCAACAGAAATTATTTTACCCTTATCAGCAGCCGCAAGAAGATCGAAGTGTATGAAAAGGCCATGGAACAAGCCAAAGAAAATCTCCGGATCGTTAAAAATAAATTCGATAACAGTCTTGCTACGACCACTGAGCTGCTCGATGCCGATGTTGCCGACCTGCAGACCAGCCTCAGCTATACATTGGCAAGGGCCGACGCTTTTGTAGCCTATCACAACCTGTTAAAGTCCGCCGGAATTTTGAGTGCAGAATTGAACAAATAATCATCTATCTGGCATATGCAGTAATAAAATATGCCATGTTAATAATTCAACTGAATGATTAAAAAATCTTTGTTGAATCAAAAAATAAAAAAACTTAATAGTTGATATAATGGAAGCAACGAATGCAAATGCAGTAAATGCACAGGCAACACCAAAAAAGAGAAACCCTGTCTTTATGATCGTCCTCGCCATCCTTGTGATTGGCGGCGGTTGGTTCGGCATTGCCAAGTACAGGCATAGCCTTCACCATGAAGAAACCGACGATGCCCAGGTAAGTGCAGACATAAGCCCCGTGATCCCAAGGATCAGTGGCTATGTCGCCAGCGTAAAGGTCAGGGACAACCAATGGGTAAAAAAAGGAGATACCTTACTCGTCCTGGATGACCGCGATTATGTGATCCGTCTTGAACAGGCAGAGGCAGCGCTCGCAACTTCGCAAAGTACACTGAGCAGTGCGAGAGCAACCACCAGCGCCGCGCGAGCCAATGTGGCAACATCAAAAGCTTCGATCGGATTGATCGATGCGCAGATCGAAGCGGCAAAGGTTACCCTTTGGAGGGCAAGCCAGGACTATGACCGGTACGCCAACCTCATCAAAGACCATTCAATTACGCAGCAACAATACGAGCAGGCGCTTGCCGCAAAACAATCTGCGGAAAAACAGGTTGCGATCCTCGAAGAACAAAGAAAACAGGCGACCCAACAAACCAATGCAGTGAATGAACAGGGCAATGCCACCGCTCAACAGATCGATATCGCAGGGACCACCATTCATCAAAAACAAGTGGATGTGGATGCTGCAAAACTCAACCTTTCCTATACCGTCGTCACTGCGCAACAGGATGGACTTGTTTCAAAAGTGAATGTGCAACCCGGACAATTTGTCCAGGCCGGCCAGGCATTATTCAGTGTTGTACATAGTGAAAGCGTGTGGGTCATCGCCAACTTCAAAGAAACACAGTTGAATAAGATGACCATTGGACAAAAAGTAGTCGTGAACGCCGATGCATTCTCAAGACATAAATTCCAGGCAACAGTAGCGTCGTTTTCACCGGCAACGGGTTCAACATTTGCATTGCTTCCGGCCGATAATGCGACCGGCAACTTTGTGAAAGTCGTTCAACGGCTGCCTGTAAGGATAGAATTCACTGACAAGACCGATAGTTTGATCAAAAGACTTCGGCCGGGCATGAATGTGATGGTTGACGTTCACCTGGATTAAACTGAATTTGGGTCTACTGGGAATATGCAAGCCCCGCCAGCATGATTGGCGCGACAAATGCGGTCATGCCACGGTAAAACAAATCGTAATTGAAGGATAAATTTTAATAGTTATCAAATTGGTCCAGGCATCTTCATTGATAGAGTACGGTTCGCGAAGGGTGATCATTACGGTGACGGCCATCATTTGCGCACTTTTGGAAATCGTTGACACAACGATCGTAAATGTTGCGCTCAATGACATGCGCGGAAACCTCGGAGCAACCACTACCGAGATCGGATGGGTAGTAACTGCCTATGCGATCGGGAACGTGATCATCATCCCCATGACCTCCTGGCTTGCACAGCAATTTGGCCGCCGTAATTATTTCGCAGCCTCCATTATTTTATTTACCATCTGCTCGTTTCTTTGCGGCAACGCCAACGGCATTAATGAACTTATCATTTTCCGGTTTTTGCAAGGCATCGGCGGAGGCGCTCTCCTGGTAACATCACAAACCATTATTACGGAAAGTTATCCTCCCGAAAAAAGAGGAATGGCACAAGCCATTTATGGCCTGGGCGTTATCGTTGGTCCGACGCTCGGACCACCATTGGGCGGATATATTATCTATCACGCCTCATGGCCCTATATATTTTATATCAACATTCCACTGGGAGTGATCGCTACTTTGTTGACGCTCCAGTTCGTCCGTAGCCCCAAATACAATGAAAAAAGCATGGCCCGCGACGTTGACTGGATAGGCATTGGTTTTCTTGCAATCTTTGTGGGCTCTCTACAATATATTTTGGAGAAAGGTCATGATGAAGATTGGTTCGCGAGTAAGAGCATTATTTTCCTCACGGTAGTTAGTGTTCTCGGTGCATTCTTCTTTATCTGGCGCGAACTAACCTTCCGCAATCCTGTCGTTAACCTGCGCGTTCTTAAAAATGGAAACCTGCGCGTCGGAACCATGTTGTCTTTCATCATGGGTTTTGGACTTTATGGTTCCACGTTCATCATACCATTATATACACAGGCAAGCCTGGGATGGACCGCGGCACAAGCGGGAATGTTACTTGTTCCTGCAGCATTAACAACGGCCGTAATGATGCCGGTGATCGCGAAACTTTTGCAAAAAGGAGCGAAGCAACAATATCTCGCTGCCGCGGGAATGCTCATGTTCTTTTTCTTCTGCTATTGGGGATATAAGATCCTTACACCTGATACAGGAAAACAGGATTTCTTCTGGATGCTGATCTTTCGTGGAATTGCATTGGGTCTGCTCTTCATTCCCGTGACTACAATGTCATTGAGTACACTGAAAGGCCGGGAGATCGGTGAAGGTGCAGCATTCACCGGAATGATGCGGCAACTGGGCGGTTCCTTCGGGATCGCTTTGATCACTACCCTGATGTCACAACAGTTGATAATCCACAGAAATGATCTTGTCCAACATATGGACGCTACCAGTCCGGTGATCCAAAACCGCGTGGCATCGATACAACAAGGCTTTATAGCGAGAGGCATGACTCCGGACATTGCACTGCAAAGCGCTTACAAGGCGCTTGACCTCAGTGTAACGAGACAGGCAATGGTGTTGTCTTACATGGACGTGTTCTATTATATCGGGATCATGTTCCTGATCTGTGTGCCCATTGTATTATTGGTGAAAGCCCGGAAGAAAAAAGTGGATCTTGGTGAAGCGCTACATTAGCGGGCGGCACTCTTCATATCAGCCATATTTAATTTTTTCCTGCAGAACTTATATTCTACCTCATCATTACTACTGACGATCACCAGCCGGTTATTACAGTATTCCGCGATCAGCCGCTCGTACAGGTCAATGCCCGAAGCATCCAGGTTAGTACATGGTTCATCCAGCAATACAATGGATGTATCCGAGAATATGCATTGTGCCAGCTTCACACGTTGTTTCATCCCTGAAGAAAAAAAACGGATCTGTTTGCCGGCGGCTGTTTCCAGTCCCACCATTCCAATGATCGAATCAATCGTTAATCCGTTCAAAAAAGGTTTGAAGCCCTGGTGAAACGACAGGAATTCATGCAAGGTCATTTCTTCGATCACTTCCAGATAGGGAGCACAGATAGAAACCTGCCTGAAAATATTTTCCGGATCCACTGATGCGGCGGATGAATAATCAACCTTGCCTTCACTCAACATCATGCTTCCGCCCAACGCTTGTAATAAAGTGGATTTGCCGGAGCCATTTGGACCGGTGATCGCGTAGGCATTGGTGGGTTCAAATTGATAAGTGAAATGTCGGAAGATCCAGTCGCGGTTGAACCGTTTGCCGGCGTCAGTCAGCGATATCTTCATCCACGTGATTTTTGCTGAAGCGTTTGATGATACCTCTTTGGGATTCGCGGATAAAGGTAACGATCTCATCCCTTTCATCTGTTGCGTTGAATTCTTCTTCTAAAAACTCAATCGCCTGCGAAGTATTCAATCCTTTATTATAGATCACACGGTAAATGTCGAGGATATGATTGATCTTATCAACTGTAAACCCTCTGCGTTTTAATCCGATTGAATTTACGCCTGCATAAGAAAGCGGATGCCGGGCTGCCTTTATATATGGAGGGACGTCTTTCCCAACCAATGAACCCCCGCTCAGGAAACTATGCTGGCCGATATTTACAAATTGGTGCACGGCGCACATCCCGCCAATGATCGCCCAATCACCGATGGTCACATGCCCTGCTACCTGGGTATTATTACTCATGATACAATTATCACCCACCAGGCAATCGTGGGCGAAATGGCAATAAGCCATGATCAGGCAATTCTTGCCGATCACCGTCTGGTCGCGGTCCTTGGTACCCCTGTTGACCGTGACAAATTCCCTAATGGTGGTGCCATCGCCAATGATCACTTTCGAATATTCACCCTGGAACTTCAGGTCTTGCGGGATCGCGGCAATCACCGCACCTGGAAAAATGCGGCAGTTCTTTCCGATCCTTGCACCTTCCATAATCGTTACATTCGAACCTACCCAGGTACCGTCTCCAATTTCTACATCCTGGTGGATCACTGTAAAGGGATCGATCTTTACATTGGTCGCCAGCTTCGCATTGGGATGAATATACGTATGCGGATGTATCATGCGTTATCTATAAAAAAGCCACGTCCTGGAACGTGACACGCAAAGTTAACCGTTACGGTTAGAAACGGAATTTTTTTTAGATATACTTTGTTAAAAGTCAGGCGTTCAGAGATTTCGAACGGGAGACTTCGGAAAATCAGCGCCGCCGTTGTAAATTTGATATTCCTGCTTTAAGAATGAGTCATTATCCCGATATATTATCTATTGCCTACAAACAAACTCCCATGCAAGACCAGATGGTATTGCTGCAGGAAAAAGAGCAACAGATCCCGGGATCGGTGCAATACTCGATCAGGCGCTATCACCGTAATCTGCAATGGAACATCGAGGACACCGGCATGATGGTTTACCATTATGAAAAAGCCGATCCCTCAGGAAATTTCCTGGAATTGAAGTTTTGTTTCAGCGGGAACGTTTATTGCCGTAAGAAAGATACCGAATGCGACAGTTGCCAGTTCAACGCTTCAAGATCATGTCCCGAAAGAGCGGAAAGTGTGGACATCGTCAGTTTCAGGTTTGCGCCGGCGCAACTATCCCAATTTGTAAAGCCAAGAAAAGGGGAGGGCCTGTTGACAGACGATATTTTGAATTTCAAACATTTTTCATCTTTTAGCAAGATCCTTCCGCTTTGTGGCAAGACAAGGATGGTGCTCGAATCGGTGCTGAATCACACCTTCACCGGCAGTTTTGAAAATATATATGTCAATGCGCAGACCCAAATGCTCCTGCTTTATAGCCTCGACTGCATGTTGGGTGAAAAGGAGATCGATGTGGTCAATTGCAAATTCCTGGCGAATGAAGCCGACCGCGAAAAGATCATCAAAGCCAGGGAGATCCTGATCCAGCAGATCGGAGAACCGATCACTATCCGCGAACTCAGCCGCAAAGTAGCGATCAATGAATGCTACCTTAAAAAAGGGTTCAAGGAATTATTTGGCACCACGGTTTTCGATTTTTACCAAAGCCAACGCATGGAACACGCGAAATACCTATTGTATGAAAAAGGTCTTAGCGTGACCGAAGTTTCCATGTTGCTCGGGTATTCTTCCATTTCCCATTTCTCCACGGCCTTCAAAAAGCACACCGGCCTGAAGCCTTGTGAACTTTTATTGCGATAAAAGTCCATGTTCCGGTTAAGGTTTGAATAGGTCTGCTCTCCTAAGAGAAAATTTCATTTACGCATTTAGAAATTCCTGAAAGCAACCTGTCATTTTATTGTAAAACAATGCCCGCCCGGCCTGAGTTTACACTAGTATGATAATTGTCAAACGGCGCTGAAGAACCTTTGCGCAATTATCTAAAAAACATGAAAAAGTTTCTAACTGCTCTCACTCTTTGTAGTGGTTTGATCGTTGCAGCGCAGCCTGGCCCGGGATCAACAGAAGAAGATTCGCTAAAGGCAAAGCAATTGGGAGAGGTGGTTATCACCGGTCAATATCAACCGCAATCCGTCCGCAACTCAGTCTACCAGGTCAGGGTAATTAATAATGAACGCATCCGCCTCAGCGGCGCGGTAAATGTTCAGCAAGTGCTGGTCAATCAACTTGGCGTGCGCTTTTCCAACGACAATACCTTAGGCACAACAGATATCCAACTGATGGGTATGAGTGGCCGCAACGTCAAGATCCTGATGGATGGTATTCCAATGGTGGACCGCGGCGATACCAGGGAAAGCCTCGGCCAGATCGACGTGAATACGATCGACCGTATAGAGATTGTTGAAGGCCCGATGGCGGTGTCTTATGGTTCAGACGCACTCGCCGGCGTCATTAATATTATCACGAAGAAAAGTTTGAAGGACAACCTAACGGTTACGGCCAGGGCACAGGAAGAAACGGCAGGGGATGAATATCATCCGTTTAGTTATAAAGGAGTGCATAATCAATTTGTACAGGTGGGTTGGCAAAAAAATGGGTGGAACATGACGGTGGGCGGTTCACATAATGATTTCAATGGTTTTGGTGGTGATCAGTACGGCAGGCAAAAGAAGTGGAAGCCTAAAGAGCAGTGGTTGGGTCATGCGAGGGTAGGATACCGGGCAAACGGCTTTGGGATCTATTACAGGATTGACGGCCTTGATGAAGAGATCACAAGCCGCGGAAAGATCGGGCAGACATTTACGTCTATTGATCAACGTTACTTTTCAGACCGCATGATGCACCAGTTGCAAAGCGACTGGCATATCAGCGAAAAATTTCAATGGAACAACCTTGTTTCATTTACCAACTATAAACGCAGGACAGAAACAAAACAGCATGATTTTACAACAGGCGATGAAGTGCTGACAACCGGTGCGGGCGAGCAGGACCTTTCCAAATTCAACAGTTTTGTGTTCCGTTCCACAGCGCATTATAAGATCTCTTCCATGGTTTCATTGCAGCCGGGCATCGATATCAACCGCGAATCTGCCTCCGGCGAGCGGATCGCAGGTAAACCCGCGATCACCGACTACGCACTGTTTGTGTCGGCGGAAATTAAACCGGTAGAGCGGCTGAACATCAGGCCGGGCCTGCGGTTTATGAAGAATTCGGTGTACGATGCGCCGCCGGTGATCCCTTCGATCAACAGCAAGATCAACCTGGGCAATCAATCTGAATTGAGGCTTGCATACGCTTATGGATTCCGCGCGCCTGCGCTCCGCGAACTCTATTTCGACTACCATGATGCCAACCATGATATCATCGGAAATCCGGATCTAAAGGCAGAGCATTCGAATAGCTTCACGGGTTCCTGGACATGGACGCCCGCGATGAAAAATTCTTTGCAATTCAGTACGGTGCTTTCCGGTTTCTACAATGATTTCAGAAATCTGATCGACTTTGCCGTCGATCCTTCCAATGCGACGCAATTCCAGACCGTAAATATTGACCGCTTTAAAACAACCGGGGGAACGATTGACAATACCTTTACCTGCAACCAGGTGAAGGCAACACTCGGCTTTTCCTACATTGGCCGTTATAATGAACTTTCGGGCGATGATGCGTTTAAGAGCGAAGACCTTCCCGATTTTGTGTGGTCGCCGGAGATCAATTCAAATTTTATTTATACGATACCCGGGCTGGGGGCAAACGTGAGCCTCTTCTATAAATTTACCGGCAAACGCCCGGGTTATGAGATAAGGACAAACGAAACCAATGGCAATGATGAAGTCCATCGTACAGAGATCGAATCGTTCAACTGGGCCGATCTGACTTTCAGCAAGCGGCTCTTCAATTATTTTACGGTCAACGCCGGGATCAAAAACATATTTGATGTGTCAGACGTTCGCAGCAGTTCAACCGATCCAGGAGGCGCGCATAGCGAAGGGGGCCCGGTTGCAACAAGTTATGGAAGATCGTATTTCCTCGGCCTCAATTTTCAATGGACAAAAAATTAAAGGACAAGTCAGCATAAAATAATTAGTATGAAATTTCTATCAAGGATTCTGATCGTGGGTTCAGTCGCGATGGTTCAATTTGCATGTAAAAAGGATAAGGATCCCATCTTCACCGTGAACAGTTCGGATGGTTCCCAACTTCAATTGGAAGGATTGGTTGGTTCGGAACCGGGCAGCGCTGCAGGCAAGACGGTTTTTGTGGATTTTAGCGCCGACAAACAAACAGGCGTTGAACGAGCAAGCTGGGACCTGGGCTTTTATACGGGTCCGGAATTCAGGGTGATCCTTAACAATACAACCTCTGCATCTGCGATCGAGTTGGCCAAAGATGACCTGACTGCTGTGGGCGATGCCGATACCGTCGGGCTGAATGGGTTGACGATCGGTTTTGATCCGGGTTCGCTCACCCTGGTTGACGATCCACACGGGGATATCACCAAGACGGTATTCGATCCAACTTCTACCGTTGACGGAGAAAATGAAGTCTATATTATCAACAGGGGAACCGGCGGTGGCATTCCTGCAAGGGATTGGTATAAAGTAAGGGTTTTGCAGAACGGGGCAAATGGCTATCGTTTGCAATACGCAAAACTTGCTTCGTCGACGTTTACAACGGTGGATATTCCGAAAGATGATGACTATAACTTCCGCTATTTTTCATTTGACAATGGGGTTGTCAATGCCGAGCCGGTAAAAAACCAGTGGGATATCAAATGGTCGTATACAATGTTTGAAACAGCGTTTGGCCCAGATGTAATTGCGTTTCCATTCTCTGATTTTATTTCCACGAATTTTCGTTCAGGAGTGCGGGCTGCGGAAGTACTTACAAGCACGATCGCGTATGAAGATTTTACGATCAACAACACGAATGGGCTCGAATTTAGTGCTGAACCTGATGCCATTGGCGCCAAGTGGAGAAGCACTAATCCTGCTACCGGTGTAAAGACTGACCGTTTCTACGTGGTGAAAGATGCGGGAGGAAACATCTACAAAGTTAAATTCCTGGCAATGGGTTCAAACGACGGTGGCATCCGGGGAAGGCCGCAACTGGAATATAAGAAGTTGTAGTTGATTAATTCAGCATACAGCGCATCTTAAAAAGTTTCACTGTATGTCTTAATTGCCAGCCGTTTCCTTCACCAGGAAACTTTCAATCCAGGTTCTGATCTTTCTATCGATCTCAGGGTCCGGCACTTTTGCACTATGATATTCTTTGGCCAACGCAAAAAGGTAATCATGGAGTTGTTTGCCACCCACATCATTTTTTAGTTCAATGATTGAATTATTGGCAGTATAATCTTCCCAGGCATCCCTGACTTTTTTCCAGTATGCTTCGTGTTTATCCCAGTATCTTTTTGCAGGTGCACACTTCTGCTGATCGGTACGTGTATAGCTGTTGATCCCTTTTTCTTCTGCCAGTAATTGATCATTGCCTGCTGAACGGATGATCTTTTGATTATCCTGTTCATGGATCCATCCATTGCCGGTTATGATCAGGCGGTTCGTCCTTTTCAAAATATTATAGTCGTTACGAACAGTGTATTCTCTGCGCGGCAAAGGAGCATCCGTTGTATTCTGCCAAAAGGTTTTACCATCCGTGTGGATCCATTCACTGATGCCCTGGTAACGGGGAGCATCGCTTACCTCCCATATCGCCTGTGTCCACTTGCCTTTAACAAGCTCGGGCGAAATAGATTCTTTCGTCCATACCTTGTCCCCCCTGTATTTCCATAACACCGGATTTTCATAGGTCCAGTCTTCCCTCCAATGTTTAACGATCACGGTGTCGGAGATCACCAACAGGTGTTGCAAAACGATCTTCTTATCAGTCATTACCACCGGCAATACCAGTTCGATGCCTGCACTGATCTCATCCCGGTCGTGGAATTTGTAACCGGGGTCGGGAGAGAAGGTTTCTGCGTATTTGAACAATACCTGGAAACATCCGCAAAGGTTTTCAATATTCTTTTTTGCATCTGGCGACTGGGCAATCACCCGCTGACCGATTGCAAAAAGAACGAGGGAGGACAGGATGAATTTCATGGTTTTCTTTTGCAGACAAAGCAATGACAGAGGTATGACAATCGCTTACGGGAACCGAAATTCGCCTTTACGCGAAAGGGAAAATGCCTTTAATTAATGTACCTTTGCACCCTCAAAAATCAGGCGGGTAACGGGAATGGCGTCAAAATACCGAGAATTTTCAGGGCTGAATCTACCGGCAATTGAGCAGGATCTGTTGGCCAAATGGGCTGAAGGCCAGGCTTTTGAGAAAAGCGTATCCCTCCGGGTGGGAGCCGGGCAATTTGTATTCTATGAAGGTCCGCCAAGTGCGAACGGGATGCCTGGCATCCATCATGTCATTTCCAGAACACTAAAGGATCTGGTTTGCCGGTACAAGACGATGAAGGGCTACCAGGTCAAGCGCAAAGGAGGGTGGGATACCCATGGGCTGCCCATAGAGTTGGGGGTGGAGAAGGAATTGGGTATAGCCAAGGAGGATATTGGTAAGAAAATATCGGTTGAAGAATATAATGAAAAGTGCAAAGAGGCAGTCTTGCGCTACAAGGATAAATGGGATGAGCTCACGGTAAAGATGGGATATTGGGTCGACCTGGATGATCCATATATAACGTTTAAAAATGAGTACGTTGAAACCCTTTGGTGGCTCTTAAAGGAACTCTATAAAAAAGGCTTGCTATATGAAAGCGTAAGTATTCAGCCTTATTCACCGGCGGCAGGGACAGGATTGAGTTCGCATGAGTTGAATCAACCCGGCACTTACAAGGACGTCAAGGATACCAGTTGCGTAGCGATGTTCAAAGCCGTCAACGACAGCAACGCTAAATTTCTGTTTGATGCAGCGGGACCCGGAGAAGTTTTTTTTCTTGCCTGGACGACTACCCCCTGGACGCTTCCATCCAATTTGGGACTGACGGTTGGAAAGGATATTGACTATGTGCTGGTGAGCACATTTAATCCTTATACTCATCTTCCGGTAAACGTCATTCTCGCAAAGGCGTTGGTTGGAAAATATTTTAAGGAAGAAGGATTGCAGGCAGCATTCGAATCATATAGTGAGAAGTCGAAAATCATTCCCTGGAAAATACTTACTGAATTCAAAGGAAGTAAGATTGAAGGGTTAGGCTATGAGCAGCTTCTCCCATTCGATGCAAATTCATTGCAGGTAGTCCGGGAAATCACTCCCGGAGCCCAACCATTCCGGGTGTTGCTCGGCGATTTTGTTACCACTGAAGACGGTACGGGGATCGTTCATACAGCACCGGCATTTGGCGCGGACGACTTCAGGGTTGGAAAAAAATACGGCATTGGTATCCTTACCATGGTTGACCGCCAGGGAAAATTTGTCAATGGCCTTGGCGAATTCAGCAACCGCTACGTAAAAAATTATACCGACGATCCGAAGTATGTCGATGTAAATGTTGACATCGCAGTTAAGCTCAAAAAAGAGAACCGAGCTTTCAAGGTTGAAAAATACGAGCACAATTATCCTCATTGCTGGAGGACCGATAAGCCGATCCTCTATTATCCGCTCGATGCCTGGTTTATCAGGACAACTGCAGTGAAGGACCGGATGGTCCAGCTTAATAACACGATCAACTGGAAACCGAAATCCACAGGAGAAGGAAGGTTTGGCAACTGGCTGGAGAATATGGTAGATTGGAATCTTAGTCGCAGCAGGTTCTGGGGAACGCCCCTTCCAATATGGAAATCCGAAGATGGAAGCGAAGAGCGTTGTATCGGAACGATTGCCGAGTTGATGGCGGAAGTGAAGAAGTCGGTGGAAGCCGGATGGATGAAAGCTGTGCCGGCAACACTGGATCTGCATAAACCGTTTGTCGATGATATAATCCTGGTGAGCGATTCAGGCAAACCGATGAAGAGGGTACCCGATCTTATCGACGTCTGGTTTGACTCTGGCGCCATGCCTTACGCCCAGTGGGGATTACCCGATACCGGGAGCAATGCCTTCGGACCTTTGACCGTCGATAATTTTTTCAAATATCATGCTGCTGCAGCCGCTTCCAAACCGCTATCAGATACGGGGAAGACATTTTCTTCTTACCCGGCCGATTACATCGCAGAAGGGGTGGATCAAACCCGTGGTTGGTTTTATACTTTGCATGCAATAGCATCCATGCTGTTCGATAGCGTTGCATTCAGGACCTGCGTTTCAAATGGACTGGTATTGGACAAGAATGGAAATAAGATGAGCAAACGGTTGGGTAACGTAGTGAACCCATTCGATACGATTAATAAATATGGCGCGGATGCAACAAGATGGTACCTGGTCACCAATGCTTCTCCATGGGAAAATATGAAGTTTGACCTGGATGGCATCCAGGAAGTCCAGCGAAAATTTTTCGGTACGCTTTATAATACCTACCAGTTCTTTGCCTTGTATGCAAACGTGGATGGATTTTCATTTAAAGAAAAATATATCTCCGTTGGTGAGCGCCCGGAGATCGATCGCTGGATCCTTTCTTCACTGAACAGTCTGGTAAAGCAGGTGAATAGTTATATGGATGACTACGAACCCACGCAGGCCGGCCGCGCCATCGAAGATTTCGTGGATGAATTCTTGAGCAATTGGTATGTGCGTCTTTCCCGTCGCCGTTTTTGGAAAGGAGAATATGAGCAGGATAAGGTGAGCGCATACCAGACTTTATGCGAATGCCTGGAGACTGTCGTCAGGCTGATCGCACCGATCTCGCCTTTTTTCAGTGATGTTATTTTCAGAAATCTGAACGAGATCACCGGGCGTTTTAATGCTGCTTCTGTCCACCATGTCGACTTTCCCATGGCAGATGAAGAGGCCATTGACAATTCATTGGAAGAACGTATGAAAATGGCCCAGGACCTTTCTTCCCTTATTTTATCGTTGCGGAAGAAAGCGAATATCAAGGTCCGGCAGCCGTTGCAAAAAGCGTTGATCCCGGTGATGAGCCAGCAGATGAAAGAGCAATTATTGAACGTGGAAGACCTGGTGAAGGCGGAGGTAAATGTGAAGGCGCTTGAATACCTCGACGCGAATAACACTTTTATTAAGAAGAAGATCAAGCCCAACTTTATTGCATTGGGTAAAAAACTTGGTCCGCTGATGAAACCGGTTTCGGCGGCATTGGCTGAGCTTGATCAAAAAGACATCAGCAGGTTTGAAAAAGACGGGCAATTCGACCTGCAGATCGATGGTCAACTGGTAACGCTATTGATCACGGAAGTGGAGATTTCCGGTGAAGATATTCCGGGTTGGACGGTGGCGAATAAAGGTGCTCTAACAGTAGCGCTTGATATCACCATTACCCCCGAATTGGAGGCCGAAGGAAATGCCCGTGAATTTGTGAACCGTATCCAGAAAATCCGCAAGGACAGCGGGTTTGAGCTTACCGACAGAATAGAAGTTAAAGTATCCGCCAATAATGGCATGAAGAATTCACTAGTTCAGTATAATACCTATATTTGCGCCGAAATTCTGGCGGATAGGCTTGAAATTGTGCCTGATATTCCTGACGACTCAACTCCCGTGGCTATAGGTATTGACGTTAACGATGTTTCGCTAAAAGTGATTATTTCAAAAAAAGGGTAAAAACATGGCAATTAAGAAGAAACAGGCTTCGAAACCTGCCCGGCCAAAAGGCGGGAAAGCCAACCAACCCCCTAAAAAAACGGTTGCCAAAAAAACGGCAGCAAAAAAACCCATTAAAAAAATGACACAAAAACCGACCCCAAAGAAAGCTGCAAAACCTGCTCCAAAAGCAACGGCCCCTAAACCTGCTGCCAGTAAACCGCCAGCAAAACCTGTAAAACCTGTGCCCAAGGCCCCGATAAAAGCGGAAACTCCAGTACAAAAAGTTCCGGCGAAGAAGCCAGGCACTGTAGATCCAAAGTCATTGGTCTCAATAAAGCCAAAAGTAAAACCTGTATTGAAGAAAGAGCCCCCGCGTCCATTGAAGATGGTCATCCCGCGCACCACCACCAAGAGTTCGGTCAAGTATGAACCTGAGTTTACAAAATCGGTATTGGATACGGCCCAATACCAACACAATGGACCTTCTATGAGATATTCTGATGCGGATTTGATGGAGTTTCGTGAGATCATTCAAAAGAAGTTGGATGCTGCAAAAAAAGAACTGGCCTATCTCCAGGGATTGATTACAAGAAAAGACGAAGGCGGCGACATGGATGAGGCGCGCTACATGACTATGGAAGACGGAAGTGTTAGCATGGAGAGAGAACAATTAAGTCAGATGGCGAGCCGCCAGATCACTTTCATTGATCACCTTGAAAAAGCGATGATGCGGATCGAGAATAAGACATATGGTGTCTGCCGGGTTACCGGCAAGTTGATCGACAAAGCAAGATTGCGCGCTGTGCCGCATGCAACACTTAGCATTGAAGCCAAGCAAATGATGAACAAATAGTGCAAGCAAAATCTTATGTGAACCCCGGCGATCATCGACCGGGGTTTTTTGTTGACCCACGGCTTTTACGGAAAAAATTTTCCTTTATCTTTAGGAATGATTGGTGAAAAAGGGTAATTATTATCAAGCATCAAATCAACTCCAAATTAAACTTTATGAGAAACTTCAGATTATTCTCCCTGTTGCTTCTATCGATTAGTTTTATTGCATCAAACTGTACAAAAGAAGGTCCTGAAGGTCCTGTTGGTGCCAGTGGCCCACAAGGTCCTCCTGGATCGAATGGAACGCCCGGAACACCCGGCCCGACCGGCCCTTCGGGCCCGGCAGGAACTGCCAATGTAACTTACTCCGCCTGGTACACGACAGTAACCGGTGATTTCACAGCTACAGGCGTTGCTCCTTATACAGCCGTTTTTTTGTATGACCAGGATGCTCCCGGGGTGACCCAGTCGATCATTGACAATGGAGTGGTGCTTTGTTATATGAGGGACTTTACAACTGCTGCTATTGCTCCGGCGCGTTCAACCGATGTTGTCCAATTGCCTTACCTCGCCGACTTTAATTCAATTGATAATTATGATTTCGTATTGAATGCTGCGGGCAATATCCGCTTCTTATATAAATCACTGATCCCGCTTACAAATCCGGACGTCACCGGAACATCCTATCGTTATGTGCTTATTCCAGGAAGTATATTGGGTGGAAAGCCAGCCGGCGCGCAGGGCAAGGCTGTTGAAGCAAATGAATTGAGAAAATTACCCTACAGCGAAATCTGCAAGATCTTCAGCATACCGGAGGATGGGTCGAACATTCCCTGATGACCATTTATTTTGGATATGAAAAGCCGCAGGTACTTCAGGCACTGCGCTACCATTTTATCAGCCGTTACGAAATTAGGGTCATGCTGATAATGGTAAATGTATTTGCACTTGCTTCGATCACACTTTATGCATTAGGAAAGATCACCGCGATGGCATTTTTTGTGGGTTCCTCATTGTGGATCGTTCTGATGATCAGTTTTTGGTTTATCCTGCCGGGCATGGTCTACCGGAGAGCGGTCACCTTCAAACATAATTTCAGCATGTCATTCGAGGACCAGGGTTTTACTTTAGGGCATGAAGGCGGCGGGTCGAGAACATGGCCCTGGAATGCACTGAAGAATTTCATCGAGAGTCCGCATTTCTTTCACCTGTATTTCGACAGCCGGTCATTTTTCCTGGTGCCCAAATCCGGTTGCAAGGACCGCGACGAGGTTTTTGCGTTGAGGAAGTTATTGAAGGAAAAAATAAAGAAGAGTTAAGCCGGGTGTAGGTCAAAGTTTTTTCTCCATAACAAAGTGAGGGATCGTTACTTCAATAAATTCTTCACTTGCCACTTTATAGCCCATCTTTTCATAAAAACCGATGGCATTTTTTCTTGCGTGCATGGATAACACCGAATATCCACGGTCACGTGCAAGGTTTTCTGCAAAGTTCATTAATGCCCTTCCGATCCCTTTACCCTGAAGATCATTTAACACCGCCATTTGCCGTAAACGCACGATCATAGGGCTTTCTTCAACAAGCATGCAGCATCCGAGCATCGTGTCTTCTTCAAATGCCCCGATCAGCATGTTATCTTTTTCGCCTTCTAATTCTTCAGGTGTAAAACCCAGACCCAAGGGTTTGCGCAGGATGTCTTCCCTCAGCTTGACCATCTGACGGTATTCTCTGGTTTCATGATCGATTATTTTTAGCGCCATCAGGAAGCAGGGGATTGGTCAGGTTTTCAAATTACAAATAACTTATTATACCGCCAACCATATCGAAGCCTAATTTGGCCATAGTAAAAACCGGTTTCAGTGCTTATTATCGATTAGTTCTCAATAATTTGAGATAAAACCCGAAAAAACCTCCTTTTGGTACGCGATTAGTTCAAAAATTATATTTTTGCAGCCATATTAACTAAACTTAAAAGAACATGTCAGACATCGCATCAAGAGTTAAAAAGATCATCGTTGACAAACTGGGAGTTGACGAAGCAGAAGTAACTAATGAAGCTTCCTTTACCAACGATCTGGGAGCGGATTCTTTGGATACTGTAGAACTGATCATGGAATTTGAAAAAGAATTCAACATCTCTATCCCCGATGAGCAGGCAGAAACCATTACGACGGTTGGTCAGGCTGTTGCTTACCTGGAAGAGCATGCCAAGTAATGCATATACGTTTGCGTAATTCCGCAAATACTGAAATAACTGTACAGAAACTAATTGACTCCGCCTTCCGGCTGTTGTTGACAGCGAAGGCGGATTTTACTGTAGGTCGATTCGTAACTTTATATGATCGGCGGGTAATTTTAGATTAACCAATTCATTTGAAATCCACATGGAACTAAAGCGGGTTGTTGTTACCGGAATGGGAGCCATTACTCCGTTAGGCAATACGGTTGGTGAATATTGGAACGGATTGGTAAATGGTGTATCAGGCGCCGACACGATCACGCTTTTTGATGCTTCAAAATTCCGCACGCGTTTTGCCTGCGAGGTGAAAAATTTTGAACCCACAAAATTCCTCGACCGCAAAGAGGCCAGGAAGATCGATCGCTTTACCCAATTTGCACTGGTGGTGAGTGATGAAGCAATGAATGATGCAGGGCTTAACAAAGAGAACATCGATCCGGATAAAGTGGGTGTTGTATTCGCGAGCGGTATCGGCGGCCTTATTACTTTTCAGCATGAAGTAACAGACTTTGCCCAGGGCGACGGAACTCCACGCTTCAATCCTTTCTTCATACCAAAGATGATCCTTGATATTGCTGCCGGCCAGATCAGTATGCGGCATAATCTCCGCGGGCCAAACTTTGCAGTAGTGAGCGCTTGTGCAAGCAGTACGAATGCGATCATGGATGCATTCAACCTGATCCGCCTTGACAAAGCCTCCATTGTTCTTACCGGTGGAAGCGAAGCAGTGATCAGCGAGGCGGGCGTTGGTGGATTCAATGCCATGAAGGCAATGAGCGAGCGCAATGATGATCCGAAAACCGCAAGCCGGCCCTATGATAAAGACAGGGACGGATTTGTGATGGGTGAAGCGGCCGGCATCCTTGTATTGGAAGAACTGGAACATGCAAAGAAAAGGGGTGCCCGGATCTATTGCGAGATCGCAGGCTGCGGCGCTACTGCCGACGCTTATCATATTACCGCTCCGCATCCCGAAGGATTGGGGGCCAGGAACGTAATGGCCGCTGCGTTGAAAGATGCAAACATGAAAGCTGAAGAGATCGACTATATTAATACACATGGTACGTCAACTCCGATTGGTGATGGAGCGGAGATCAAGGCGATCACCCACGTTTTTGGAGAACATGCATATGATCTGAATATCAGCGCTACCAAATCAATGACGGGCCATTGCCTCGGAGCAGCCGGTGTTATCGAAGCAATCGCGAGTATCCAGGCTGTAGTGAATGACATTGTCCCTCCAACGATCAATCATTTTACTGATGACCCCGAGTTGGACGCGCGGCTCAACTTCACCTTCACCAACGCTCAAAAGCGAAAAGTGCAGGCTGCTTTAAGTAATACATTCGGCTTTGGCGGCCACAATGCCTGTGTTATTGTAAAGAAGTTTACAGACTAACGTTTAACAGTCTCAACTTTTTTCCGTAGCTTGATTTACGTGGATTTCCTGAAAAACATTTTTAAGAAACACTCGAGCTCTACATTTAAGAAAGACCTTAAAAATATCCTGGGCTTTAAGCCAGGCAACCTCTCCCTTTATAAGACCGCATTAACACACCGCTCCGTTCGCGAAGGGGCCGATGAAAATAACGAACGGCTTGAATACCTGGGAGATGCAGTATTGAGCGCGCTCATTGCCGACTATCTCTTCAAGCGTTATCCATATAAAGAAGAAGGCTTTCTTACGGAGATGCGCAGCAAGATGGTAAACCGGCAGCAGTTGAATGAAATTGCCATCCGGATGGGAATGAAAAAGATCACGCTCTACAATAAAATGGATGGCTCCCTGAAAGTGAGCCAGATCTTCGGTAATACATTGGAGGCATTGGTGGGCGCCATCTACCTTGATCACGGCTATAAGAAAGCAAGCAAGTGGGTACTCGAATGCATTATTTTACCGCACATGTTCATGGACGACCTGGAAAATCTTGAGATCAATCATAAGAATAAGCTTTATGGCTGGGCCAATAAAAATGGCAAAGTCCTGGAATTTGAAACGTTGAATGAACGGCTGGAAAATGGAAGGAGGCTCTTTACCGTTGCAGCTATGCTCGACGGCAGAAATATCGCGGAAGGAAAAGCATTTAATAAGAAGGACGCATCACAAATTGCTGCCCAGGTGGCGGTAGAAAAACTTGGGATCATCAATGCGGATTCTGCCGCCGAAGGATAGAAATTGTGAATCTATTTCCATGAGATTTATTTTTCTTACCATCATCGTGGTTTGCTTATCCGGATGCATTCAACCTGAAAAAAGACCGGGAAAACAATTCAGGACCGCCTCCGAATACAACAATTATATTATTGAACGGCAGAAGTGGGTAGCGAAATACATTAGTTCCTTTTATGACGTTTTGAACAGCGACATCGATTCTGCGGCAACGATGCTAACCGTCGGATTGGTTGAAATAGAAAAGATCACCGGAGAAATAAGGCAGATGCCTCCGTTCAATGGCGATACGGCTTTCCGGCAGGCCGCTATTAATTCCTTTGGATTTTACAAGCGGTTGTTCGAGGTTGAGTATCCGGCGATCATCGGCCTGCATAACAAAAATGATGATTATGGCATTGCCGAAGAACAGGAAGAAGCAAAGATCCTCAACCGTATTATAAAAGATGAAGACAAGTTCGATAAACAACTACACAACCGGCAAAAGGATTTTGCGGAAAATAATAATATGCTCCTGACAAAACCCTAAGCTTTTTACTTCCGTTCCATGCAAATTTCGATGAGCACATGGTTGGTTGACCGGGGATGTAAAAAGCAGATCAGCTTATTATCGGCGCCTTCTTTCGGTGTTTCACTAAGTAATGTAAACCCTTCTTGTTTTAACCGCGCCATCTCCCGCTCAATATCATCGACTTCAAATGCTATATGATGAAGTCCTTCGCCATTCCTTTCAATCCACTTACCAATCACCCCATCCGGAGCCATGGTTTCCAGTAATTCGATCTTGGTTTCTCCGGTCCTGAAGAAAGCAGTTTGCACACCCTCCGCGCTAACGGTCTCGGTTTTATAACAATTAGTATTGAGTAGACTTTCAAAGAGGGGAATAGCATCTTTCAGGCTCTTGACTGCGATCCCGATATGTTCTACATTGAGCATAGACTCCGTAAATATTTAATTTTTAACCTCCTGTACAAGCGAAATTAGCCCATCAGCGCCAATTACCAGTTGTCGTGCAATTGAAGTAATTTTGCAGTATGAACAATGACATCGGATCGATATTTATCAGTGACCGGGCAAAAGAAAAAGTGACCCAGTTGATGAGTGATGCCGGGGTGGCGGGTGATGCCTCTTATTTTCTTCGCGTTGGAGTAGTGGGAGGGGGTTGTTCCGGGCTCAGTTATAAGCTCGATTTTGATAATGAACTGCAACCGAAAGACCAGATCTTTGACCAGGACGGGATCAAAGTGGTGACCGATCTTAAAAGCTTATTGTACCTCGTTAATACAACACTCGACTTCTCTGACGGACTCAACGGGAAAGGATTCTTCTTCAGCAATCCCAATGCCAGCCGCACTTGCGGATGCGGTGAAAGTTTTGCCGTATAATTGCAGAAGAATCTATGTGGTCAATCTGCAAAAAAGAACTTCGTCAATACTTCAGCAGCTTAACCGGCTACATTGCAATTATTGTTTTCCTTCTGGTAAATGGACTGGTGCTTTTTGTTTTTGAAAATAATGTTTTCGACTACGGCTATGTGACGCTCGAACGGTTTTTCCAATTGGCTCCCTGGATATTGTTGCTATTGATCCCGGCCATCACGATGCGAACGTTCGCCGAGGAATTCAAAGTGGGTACTTTTGAAATCCTTCAAACGCGGCCGCTGAGTAAAAGGCAGGTGATTGCAGGGAAATATTACGGCAGTTTAATGGTTGTGGTCATCGCACTCGTTCCCACCATTATCTATATAATTTCCCTTCAACAAATGGCGGCCGACCAGGGGCTGGATATGGGAGCAACCATCGGGTCTTATATAGGATTATTTTTTCTGGCTGCGGTCTTCACCTCCATTGGAATATGCTGTAGCAGTTTTACAAGCAATGCCGTCGTGGCTTTTATTGTCGGGCTCGTTGCCTGCGCTTTATTTTATTATGGGTTCAGTGCGATCAGTCAATTACCTGCATTCGCGAATGGCGCTGACTATTATATTGAAATGCTGGGCATCGATTTTCATTACCGCAGTATGAGCCGTGGCCTGATCGACCTGCGCGACATCATTTATTTCTTAAGCATCATTTTTCTTTTTCTGGCGATCACCAGTCGTAACCTCTTAAAAAAATAGCAACACCAGGCTGTCCTCATGAAGAACACCGTCAATAAGATACTCGCATCCAAACTTTGGTGGTTGATTCTGTTGGTACTGGTGATTGGCATTAACTTAATCTCTAACCTGGTACTGCCAGCGCTCGGCAATATCCGCTTTGATCTTACAAAAGAAAAAAGGTACACACTTAGCAGGGCCACTAGCGACCTGCTGAAAAAACTGGACGATGATCTCGAAATAGAAGTGTTTCTTAAAGGCGAGTTTCCATCGGGTTTTCGCAAACTGGCAAACAGTACTGAGGAATTCCTGCGGCTGATGAAGGATAAAAATGCTACCAGAATTCATTATAGGTTTATCGCACCGCAGGATGAAATGCCGGGATCGGCAATGGCCTATGGTGATTCATTGGTTGGGCTGGGAGCCGTGCCGATCAATCTAACGGTGCAACGAAAGGCAGGAGAGAGCAGTAACATTATTTTTCCGGTGGCTTTGCTCCGGTACGGAGGCAAGCAGGCGCTCGTAAACCTTTATCCGGGTGCGAGCGGCAGGATCTCACAGGAAGAGACGAACAGTGCCGAAGCATTGATGGAATACCAGTTTGTAAAATCACTGGACAAACTGGTGAATCCCAAAAAACCGGGCATCGCTTATGCTGTTGGAAATGGTGAACCTACAGATGCAAGAGTATATGACCTTGTTCAAACCTTGCGGCAGGATTACGAGTTTGGAATGGTAAACCTTGCCGCACAACCGCGTATTCCCGAAAATGCAGATGTAATGCTGATCGTTAAACCCACCATTCCATTTACCGAAGACGAAAAATTGAAACTCGACCAGTTTGTAATGCATGGTGGAAAGTTGCTTTGCTTCATCGATGGATTGATCGCAGAGCAGGATAGCCTGGCGTTCAAACCTGAAACGATCGCATACGACCGGAACCTCAACCTCACGGACCTGTTTTTTAAATACGGATTGCGCATCAATCCCAATCTTGTGATGGACCTGCAATGTGACCTTATTCCGTTGGTGGTCGGCGGCTCGCAGGACAATCCGCAATTTGAATTTTTGCATTGGAACTACTTCCCTTTGTTCGCTCCGGGCAGGAACAACATACAAACCCGCAACCTGGGTTATATCGCCAGCCGCTTTGTAAATTCAATGGATACGATTGCCGCCCCTGGCATTGCTAAAACCATCCTGCTTGGTTCTTCACCCAATTCAAGGGTGATCGGAACACCTGCACTGATCAGCCTGAATGAAAACAAGGATGCGCCTGAAGATGAAAAGTTCAAAAGCCATGATATTCCGGTAGCCATCCTCCTGGAAGGAAAATTTACTTCGCTTTACCGGAACAGGACTTCGCAGGCACAAATGGATACGCTTGCCCGGTATGGTCTTAATTTTCGCGCGGAACCGGCGAATGATAATAAAATGATCGTCGTAGCAGATGGCGATATAGTGTTGAATGACGTCATGCCGGACACCGGTCCCTTACCGATGGGTTGGAATAAATACACATACCGCGAGTATCAAAGGCAAACGGAAACAGGGAAGTTATTTATCCCTGTGGCTAACCGTGAGTTTTTCCTCAACTGCGTCGAATATCTCACCAATAATCCCGCGATCAGTGAAACCAGGAACAAGGATATTGTTTTACGGTTGCTCGACACTAAAAAGGTAAGTCGACAAAAAACCAACTGGCAATTTTTGAATATCGGGTTACCGATTGTTTTGGTGATCGGCATCGGCTTCATTTATCAGCAGATCAGGAAACGGAAATATGCTGCAGCTTAATCGTGGACGCAAAATCCTTCTCCCTCGCTCCCTGTATCTTTGCACCTCACAATCGGCCGGCGAATGAACTCAGAACAGATCACTTATATTGTTTTTGGTGGTATCCTGGTGCTCGCGTTGGTCTTTGATCTGGGATTGCTGAGCAAAAAAAAGCATACCGTCACGATCCGTGAAGCGTTGTTCCAAACCCTGTTTTGGGTGAGCCTTGCGCTTGGTTTCTTTGTCTTTCTGTGGATTCAGAATGGTCAGTACATCGCTGTGCAATACCTGAGTGGCTACCTGATGGAGTGGAGCCTGAGCATCGACAACATTTTTGTGTTCATCCTTATCTTCTCTTCATTTTCAGTAAAGGAAATCTATTTCGGCCGTGTCCTGCTGATCGGAATTTTGATGGCCATTGTTTTTCGCGTCATTTTTATCACGGTCGGCGTTGCATTGGTGCAACAGTTTGAATGGATCCTCTACTTTTTTGGAGTTTTTCTTATTTACACCGGTTATAAAATGTTTTTGGCAAATAAGGATGAAGAATTTGACCCCGCAAAAAGCAGGGTTTATAAAATGCTTACCAGATTTCTACCCCTCACGCATGATGATGGGGGAGGAAAATTTGCGATTAGGGTCAATGGTAAGCGGGTGTATACAACCCTGTTTATTGTTGTTGCCATGCTTGCAGCGATCGACCTGGTTTTTGCACTGGACTCCATTCCTGCCGTGATGGGCATTTCGCGCGACAAGTTGGTAATATACACATCGAACATATTTGCTGTACTTGGCCTGCGTTCGCTTTTCTTCCTGTTGCGCGGCGCGGTCAGCCGTTTCGATTATCTACAGCAGGGAATTGCCATCATCCTGGTGATCATCGGCCTGAAAATGCTCGGCGAACATTGGATCAATCAGTGGATTCCGGATAAAACGGTACAGGTCTTTATTTCACTTGGGTTGATCGTGGTATGCCTGGGCGGTTCCATCCTGTACTCGATATTTAAACAAAGGAAGGGCGTGCCACCGGACGCAGATGATAAAACTATCTGAGTGAGTTATACGCTGAGCCATATTGCAGAGATCATTGGGGCTGATAATACAATTGAAGGCGGGCAAAAGATCGTACACCTTCTGTTGGATAGCCGCAAAGTATATTCTCCTTCCGATTCGCTGTTTTTTGCATTGAAGGGCAATCGCCGGAACGGTCATCTATTTATCCCGGAACTATATAATAAAGGAGTGCTTTATTATGTGGTCAGCGAAAAAATAAACGGGGATGGATTTCCCGGAGCGATCTTCCTTGAGGTTAGTGACACGCTGGTGGCCTTACAGCAACTGGCACAGTATCACCGAAGCCGCTTCACCTTTCCCGTTATCGGCATCACCGGAAGCAATGGTAAAACATCTGTCAAGGAATGGTTATATCAATTCCTCCATACTCAATATAACATAGTACGGAGTCCGCGCAGCTATAATTCCCAAATTGGTGTTCCACTCAGTGTTTGGCAGATGAATGAATCGAATACGCTCGGGATCTTTGAAGCGGGTATCAGTCAGCAGGGCGAAATGGCGAGGCTGGAGCGCGTGATCCGGCCAACGATCGGTGTGCTCACCAATATTGGAGAGGCGCACAGTGAAGGATTCAATGATAACGATCACAAGTTCCGTGAAAAGCTTGCCCTTTTCAAGAACAGTGAAGTACTGATCGGAAGAGGGGTCGATTTTGAAGGTCAAAGAGAGTTCATTGAACTGCTGAGCGGGGATTTAAAATTGCTGACCTGGGGAGATTCGCCTGCCAATCATTTTGTAGTTCGCAAAGTTGAAAAGAATGAAAACCGGTCGACCGTCCACTTGCACGCCGAAGACAGGGAGTGTATCATTACCATTCCGTTTTCAGATGATGCTTCAGTTGAAAATGTGATCACCTGCGCCTGTGTATTGCTTTATTTGAAGGTCGAACCTGCGGTGATCGCGACCGCTGCCCTGCATCTTCAGCCGGTCAACATGCGGTTGGAGATGAAAAAAGGGATTAATCACTGTTCGGTTATCAATGACAGTTATAGTGCAGACCTGAGTTCCCTGGAGATTGCATTAAATTTTCTCGGGCAGCAATCCAGCCATGCAGTTAAGACGGTCATCCTGTCTGATTTTTTACAAAGCGCTCTTCCAGACGAAGAATTATATGCCAGGATACTTTATAATGTGAGGTCGCATCACGTGAACAGGTTGATCGGAATTGGAGAAAGAATAAGCACTGCTTTACAAGAGCAGGCGCGGATCGACGGTGATCAGCTTAAGATCGAGCTCCACCGTTCAACAGATGAATTCATCAGTCATTTCCGGTCGTCATCCTTCCATGAAGAAGTGATTCTCGTAAAAGGAGCGAGAATATTTGAATTTGAACAGATCGTGCGGTTATTGGAGCAAAAAGCACATCAGACAGTATTGGAGATCAACTTAAATGCGATCGCCCACAATCTGAAAGAATACCAAAACTTATTAAGGCCCACCACCAAAATCATGGCAATGGTGAAAGCATTTGCTTATGGAAGCGGGGGCTCCGAGATCACGGGCATTCTTCAATATCATAAGGCCGACTATCTCGGTGTTGCATATGCCGATGAGGGAGTTGAATTAAGGAAGGCCGGAACGACGCTTCCCATTATGGTCATGAATCCCGAGGAGAATGCATTCGAAGTGATCGTCGAGCATCAATTGGAACCGGAAATTTATTCTTTTGAGTTATTACATGCCTTTGACCGTTTTGTACAACAGCAGGGATTAACGGAATATCCCGTGCATCTGGAAATTGAAACAGGCATGAACAGGCTTGGATTTGCAATTACTGATATCGAGGAACTTTCCGGAATCATCGCACAGTCAACCTCATTTAAGATCAAGTCGGTCTTTTCCCACCTCGCTGCTTCGGAAGATCCGCGCGAAGATGAATTCACACTCCTGCAATTTTCAAGATTGAGTGATGCGGTGAAGACATTGAAAGAAAAGTCAGGCCAGGATTTCATCAGTCATATCGCTAACTCGGCATGCATTGCACGCCTGCCCGAGCTCCAGATGGATATGGTTCGCCTGGGAATAGGATTATATGGGATCGATAACACGCATTCGGCCAACCTTAAACTTTACCCGGTAGCAACGCTGAAATCGACGATCGCCCAGATCAAAATGTTAAAATCGGGAGAGTCGGTAGGATACAACCGCAAGGGCGTCGCATTTGAAGATTCCACGATTGCTACGGTCAGGCTGGGTTACGCCGATGGTTATCCACGAAGACTCGGAAATGGATCCGGCAAGGTATGGGTCAATTCAGCGGCCATGCGTGAAGGCGGAGCGCTGGCGCCGCTGATCGGGTCGGTATGCATGGACATGATCATGATCGATATAACGGAGATCCCGGGCGTAGGGGAGGGGGATGAAGTGGTCATCTTCGGACCCGAGATCTCCCTTGAAAACCTTGCAGAATGGGCAGGTACCATTCCATATGAAATCATGACCGGAATTTCACAACGCGTTAAGCGTGTATACTACCAGGAGTAGCCTTCTTGCTGCCATTTTCTACTATCTTTGCAGGCTAAACTTACCATCTGAAGCTGCGGAATGTAATATTGATTATCCTGCTGATCATCATTGTCGATCAAACCCTTAAGATCTGGATCAAGACCAATTATCCCTTTGGTGATGTTACCAACGTAATGGGATTGCGCTGGTTTGAACTGTCTTTTATCGAGAACAAGGGGATGGCATGGGGTTGGGAGTTTGGAGGGGAATGGGGAAAGATGGTACTTACCCTTTTCCGGCTTGCCGCAGTCATTTTCGGCACCTGGTATCTTGGCAGGATCGTCAAGCACAATTATAGCAGGGGTTTTATTATTTGTGCCGCCCTGATCTATGCGGGTGCGCTGGGGAATCTGCTCGATAGTATGTTCTATGGATTGATCTTTGAAGAGAGTTCTTATTCGCATGTTGCCAAAATATTTCCCGAACATGGATATGCAGGATTCCTGCATGGAAGGGTGGTCGACATGCTTCATTTCCCCATTTTTACATCGCATTTTCCTTCCTGGTTCCCTTTTGTGGGTGGAGAAGATTTCCTTTTTTTCAGCCCGATCTTTAATATTGCCGATGCATCCATATCAACCGGCGTCATCACGCTATTGATCTTTCAAAAACGATTTTTAAGAAAACATTTTCCTGCGGGAACACAGGCTTCTGTCAGTGTCAAGGATAATGTGCAGACGCTATAACTAATTATTTTGTTTGATCACTTTGTGCAGGATCATTTTTGCCCCCATTTGCACGCGCAGGATATACATCCCCGGCAGCAGACCCCTGGTATCCGGAATAGATAAATGATTAAGCCCTGCCCCAATATCGATCATGGTCCTTTTCACCTGTACTCCTAACGGATCGATCAATTCAGCATTGATGCGGCCGCTGTGTTCGGAATAGATCTCAAAAGACAAACGTTGGCTGAACGGATTGACAACCGTAACGAAAGAGAAGTTTTCCTGCACGAGCGAGAGTTGGATGGTCCTGGAATATCTTGATTGATTGCTCTCATTCCTCATGTTAATCCGGTAATAAACCTTTCCATCTACTTTTTCCGGATCCAGGAACGTATAGGAATTGAAATCGCCATGGTTGTCGTTATTATTTAAGGTGCCGATCGTACGGAAACTTATGCCGTCATAGCTTTTTTCAACATCGAAATAAATTAGTTCATCCTCACCGGAAGTACTCCATTTTAGCGATGAATGACTGTTTTCCAGGGTTCCCGTAAACGAAACCAGGCGGGTGGCCAGCGGGATCCCGCAATCTACGATCGACAGCGTAATGATATTGCCATTGTCGGTGAACCTGCAGTTGGCATTGCTTAGGTTCGAACTGGTTGTAGCTACAACGAGCTTATATTTATCACCCGCATTAGAAACCAGGGTTTGCGTGGTCGGAACTGTATATGAGCTCACATATTCCCACGCGGTTCCATTCCATGTTGGCGTTGCGGGCCCGGCAGGCGCAGTTACATCCGACCAGGAAAATCCTCCGTCGGTGCTTCGCTGCCACTTGTAATAAGTATAGTTGTTGAAATAAGAACGGACAGTATCATATAATTTAATGATGTTACTGTCACATACGGTGGGATTCAACGAAGGCGAGTATTTCATATTTGGTGAACAGGTTGATACCGAAATATCATCCAGTGCCCAGTCGTTACCACCACCTCCGGGTGCATTGTTGAAAAACTTAAGGGTAAAACTTGTTTGCGCAGGCCCTGTCAGGTATGTAAATCCCTTTTTCACCCATTGGCCTGTGTAACGGATATTACCTGTTGTATAATAGTCAACACCATTTACTTCGAAGGTCAGGTTTGGATAAACACCCGATGAATCGCCAGGAGCTGTGGGCAGGTAACCCGCACCACCTGTCGCACCGCGTCCGTTGGAATCACAGCCGCACTTGGAACAGATATTTCGCATCCAGCAGGAGATTTCATAGTAAGTATTAGGACAAAGACCGGTGATCGTTTGCTGGAAGGCTGAGTCAATACGGTAAGCTGCATTGATGACCAGCATATATCCTGCATTTGAATTCGCAACGGTATCCGCTGCCGGGTTGCCCGCTGTCAGAGAGGCCGCTCCGGTATGGTCGCCTATGATATCCCACACTCCAAACACACGATGTGTTGGTGAACTGCCGTCTGGTTTAGCCCAGGCATTTGATGTGGTATAAGCCGGTCTCGTAGACGTATTATTCGCGATACCATAATAGTAGTCATTGGGTGAGTTTAGGTCAAACGGGTTATACGTGTATCCCACCGGAACGTTAGCCGACGTACCGCGGTTCCGGGGCTTACCTGAGCCGAACGTCCCATTGGTTTCAGTTCCGAGGGCGTTGGTTCCCACGGTATTCGAGCAAATTCCATAATTGGGATAAACCTGGATCGTATTGCCTGGAAAGGTGAAGGTTTGAAGTGCTGAGATACCATTTTTATAAGTCATCGAGCCGCCGCCCGTGCTGATGCTTGCGCCCGTCGCGGCAGTCACCTTTACCCGGAATGAGGCAATCATGATGCAGGTGGAACCATAGAACGAGGGTTTGTGGCTATTGGCCACCCTTCCCCTGCGCGTCGCAGTAGCGGGGGCTGCTGCCGGATTGTACCCAAGATTGATGCGAATGGTCGAGCCGGAGATCCATCCCGCGTCATCATTCATGGCATCGGTAAATCCTTTATAGATCTTTCCTTCATTTGTCAATACTCGGACTGTGCCGGGGACATAAGTGGTGCCGGCTGGAACTGCATCCGTGTAGCTGCAACTATCGTATGTGCCTGACCGGACGACAAAGGATGCTCGGATTTCAAGCGTATCACCGGTTTCGACTGTTCCTCCGTTAAGCCCTTTGGTAAGGTTTACATAACTTTTACCGAAGTCGATGTTTTGCGAGAATGAGGAAGATGCACTCAAAAGAAAGAGTACCGGGAGAAAAGTGAATCGCAGTAAATAAATAACACAGGGTACAGGTTTTATCATAGTCCGGATTTTCGGTGTTCGTACGCACAGTCCCTACTCTATAAAAGTAGCTATATAACCATCCATAATCAATAGGAGTTTATGCGTAGCTGGCGTCATTTTTTCCCGGTACCTTTTCCGTGGAAAAGCACTATGGGCGGGCATTTCATTGATTCTTAGTTGTATAAGAACCTGTTTTTTCCCGCTTAATAAAAGGGCTTGTATGAGGGTATATACCTAATAAAAAAGCCCTCGGGAAAGGGCTTCATTTAGGGTTAAGGTGTAAAGGTTATTCGTAATTGTTAAACCATTCTTTTTCCGGCAGCTCATTCGCCGGGGGTTGTTGATTCTTCTTGATCGTTTTCGACAAATTGATCTGCCGGTAAGCATTCACGACAGGAACGACCCTTATGCGTTGAAGGGTTAACGCTCTTGTTTTCCCACTTAATAATGCTTTTAAGAAGGGCGACTTTTTTTGGTTGTCGGATTGTTGATTCATTTAATTATTTTATGTTGTTTCGACTTGTTTATTTTCTTTATCCACTCACACTGGGCATCACCGGCCACGTATAAGTAAGACAGTATTGTTGAACCTGAGGTTGCCTTTTTCCTTGTTCTTCTAAAATGTTGGATTATTTGGCGGCTACTTTCGATGCCGATGCATCCGATTCCCTGTAAGGGTTGATCATTGGGAAAACCCTGACGCGGTTGATTGACCTGGTAGTGCGAGTCAACACGATTCTTAAAGGAGATTGATCGGGTATTGGTTTTTCAGCCAGATGTTGGTCCAATACCTTCAGCGGATAAGCTGAAAAATAGATCGATGACTTAACGCTATTTTTCATGGATAGATTTTTGGGTAAACGGATGGTTTATTCCGGAGAACAAGATAGCAATAAAGCCTTCTTAAGTACAAGTTTCAAACGTTAAAAAACACTTCCTGACTGAAATCTTCATGATAAAACGCGGGCTTTTACGAATGATAACGGGACCTGACGAAGCGTCGAAATTCATAATCAAATCTTTCCCACCATGTTAGCCGGAACCACCCATTTGTCGAACTCTTCAGGAGTAAGGTAGCCCAGCTTAACAGCCATTTCTTTCAGCGTTTTGCCCTGAGCATGAGCCTTTTGCGCTATTTCTGCTGCTTTATAGTAGCCAATTTTCGTATTTAGCGCTGTCACCAGCATCAATGAATTTTCAACGTGCCTGCTGATGTTTTCCATTATTGGTTGAATTCCTGTTGCACACTTATTATTGAACGATTCACATCCATCCCCGATCAGGCGGGCGCTATGGAGAAAGTTATAGATCATCACCGGTTTGAAAACATTCAATTCAAAATGCCCGGTAGCGCCTCCAACATTGATCGCCACATCATTCCCCAATACCTGGGCGGCGATCATGGTCAACGCTTCACATTGGGTGGGATTTACTTTGCCTGGCATGATGGAAGAACCAGGCTCATTGTCAGGAATGCTTATCTCACCAATGCCACTTCGCGGACCGGATGACAGCATGCGGATGTCGTTGGCGATCTTCATCAAACTTACCGCGACCGTCTTCAGCGCGCCATGCGCTTCAACGATCGCATCATGGGAGGCCAGCGATTCAAACTTATTCTTTGCCGACTTAAAAGGCAAGCCGGTCAACCGGGCAATATGCTTCGCCACTTTTTCTGAATATCCCGGCGGTGTGTTGATGCCGGTACCTACGGCCGTACCTCCAAGCGCGAGCTCACTCAAATGCGACAATGAATTGTTGATCGTCTTCATTCCATTGTCCAGTTGCGCAACATACCCGCTGAACTCCTGGCCTAATGTCAAAGGCGTCGCATCCATAAAGTGTGTTCTGCCGATCTTCACAACTTTCATGAATTTCTTACTTTTCGCGGCGAGGGTATTCCTTAATTTTTTTATTCCCGGCAGCGTCCGTTCCATCAACATCATGTAAGCAGCAATGTGCATGGCCGTTGGAAACGTATCATTAGAGGATTGTGATTTGTTTACATCATCGTTCGGATGAAGGAATTTTTCTTTGTCGGTCAGCCTGCCACCTTTCAACAAATGACCGCGGTAAGCAACCACTTCATTTACGTTCATATTGCTTTGGGTGCCGCTGCCCGTTTGCCACACGACCAACGGAAAGGAGTCATTCAATTTTCCGTCAAGGATCTCGTCGCACACTTTACCTATAAGGGTCGCTTTGGCCTTTGGAAGAACACCCGCTTCATAGTTGGTGAGGGCGGCTGCTTTTTTCAGGTAAGCAAATGCACGGATGATCTCCAGCGGCATCCGGTTGATATCCTGCGCTATCTTAAAATTTTCAATACTTCTTTGGGTTTGTGCTCCGTAAAGTGCGTCTGCCGGCACTTTTACTTCACCCATCGTATCTTTTTCAATTCTGAATTGCATATATTATAATATATCTATGAGAAGGTCGAAAGATACGAACTAAAAAAAATCTGTACCGGGCGGCCAGGGCATTCGATCAATTAAAAATTGTAACATTGAATTCCAATTATACGCATGAAAAATATTTGTTTCCTTCTATGCCTCGTCCTTTCATCGGCGGTGCAATCTCAAAAAGCTGTCGTGACGCCGGTGCCAAACC
>JADMIO010792729.1_pt1:52500-62409 | contig 62409 bp, 44 predicted proteins | sample 8958161 | NCBI WGS metagenome assembly JADMIO01 (sample SAMN16585339, study PRJNA669376) | soil metagenome | isolation source: Crop rotation soil | place: USA: Cullars Rotation, Alabama | collected 2011 | reverse complement strand
GCCGCGACTTCAAGTCACGTGAATTCCAAGCTTCGGATCCCACTGTGCTGGAAAGAAGCCAAAGCCTTCCGCGCCTCTTCCGCGCCGACGTTGTCGTAATAGATCTGGCCAGCTTCTGGCCCCGAGGAAGGCGATCCTTGCGGCGTGCAGGCCGTCCCAGCGAGCAGACCAACGATCAAGACAAAGCGCATTGGCTGTTTCATCTGACCAACCGTGCTCATTCGAGGATTGCCAGTGTAGATTGATATGGAGGTGCGGCAAGTCGCGTGACTTAGTTGGGCAAAGCCACCAGATGCCCGCCGCCGACGTCCTGCAGGGTCACGAATTGCGGCGTATAGCCGACCGGCTGGAACGGGCTCGGCACCTCGCCTTCCATGACGCCGCGCTCGAAGTGCCGGCGCGCCGGATCGGGAATCGGCACGGCGGATAGCAGCTTCTTGGTGTAAGGGTGCCGGGGATCGCCGAGCACCGCCTGGGTCGGGCCGGTCTCGACGATCTGGCCAAGATACATGACGGCGACGCGGTGGCTGACCTGCTCGACCACGGCCATGTCGTGGGAGATGAAGAGATAGGCGACGCCGAGATCGCTCTGCAGCTCCTTCATGAGCTCCAGGATCTGCGCCTGGATCGAGACGTCGAGCGCGGAGACGCATTCGTCGGCGACGATCACCTGGGGACCGAGCGCCAGGGCGCGGGCGATGCAGATGCGCTGGCGCTGGCCGCCGGAAAACTCGTGCGGATAGCGGCCCATTTGCTCCGCGGTGAGCCCCACGCGCTGGAATAGAGCGGCGACCCGGTCGCGGATTTCCGCACCGGTCGCGATGCCGTGGATCACCAGCGGCTCCGCCACCAGCGCGCCCACATTCATGCGCGGATCGAGCGAGGCCAGGGGGTCCTGGAAGATCATCTGCATCTGCCGGCGCCAGGCCTTCAGGGCGGCCGCCTCGGGCTGCATCGCCGTGCCGGCCAGGCGGATCTCGCCCCGGCTCGGCACCAGCTGCAGCAGCGCCTTGCCGGTCGTGGACTTGCCGCAGCCGGATTCGCCCACCAGCGCCAGGGTCTCGCCGTGCTGCAGGTCGAAGGAGATGCGCTCCACCGCGTGCACCCGCTGGGTGACGCGCCGGAACAGGCCCTCGCCGCGCACGTCGAACCGCACCACCAGGTCGCGCACGTCGAGCAGCGGTTCCGGTTGGTCGAGCGGCGCCGGCGCCCGCCGGCCGTTGGCGAATTTCGGCACCGCGGCAAGGAGGGCCTTCGTGTATTCGTGCTCCTGGCGTTCGAAGATGCGGTCGACGGCGCCGGTCTCGACCGCTCGGCCGCGGCGCATGACGACGGCGCGGTCCGCGGTCTCGGCGACCACGCCCATGTCGTGGGTGATCAGGATGATCGCGGTGCCGGTCTCGCGCTGCAGGGTCTTCATCAGGTGCAGGATCTGCGCCTGGACCGTGACGTCGAGCGCGGTCGTCGGCTCGTCGGCGATCAGGATCTTCGGATTGCAGGACATCGCCATGGCGATCATCACGCGCTGGCGCATGCCGCCGGAGAGCTCGTGCGGGTACTGCCGCAGCCGGCGCCTGGGTTCGGCGATCCGGACCGCGTCCAGCATCGCCACGGCGCGCTCCGCCGCGACTTTGCGGCTGAGGCCGAGGTGCCGCATCGGCCCTTCCATCAGCTGCCGGCCGATCGTGAGGATCGGGTTCAGCGAGGTCATCGGCTCCTGGAAGATCATGGCGATCTCGTTGCCGCGGATCGCCGCCATCTCGCGATCGGGCAGGGCGAGGAGATCGCGGCCCTGGAACCAGGCCTTGCCCGCGGCGATCCGGCCGCCGGGTTTCGGCAGCAGGCCCATGATGGAAAGCGCGGTCACCGACTTGCCGGAGCCGGATTCGCCGGCGATGCAGAGCGTCTCGCCCGGGTTGAGCTCGAAGCTCAGGTCCTCGACCACGCGCACAGCACCGGTCGAGGAGGCGAAGTTGACGCTGAGGCCTTCGACGCGGAGGAGGGGGGAGGTGGGTGGCGATGTACTCAGCATTCAAGTCATGCCAAGGCTTGGCCTTGGCATCCACGAGTTCCCTTGTGGCTGACAAACTCGTGGATCCCCGGGCCAAGCCCGGGGATGACGATCGAGTTTGAGCGAGCGGCGGAGTGAGCCGGCAGGCATTATTCCAGCACGACCCGCGGGAAATAGAACGACACGACCCAGTTCGGCATGTCGACGATCTCGCTGATGCGGAGGTCGCCGCAGACCGAGCAGAGCATGTAGGCCTCGACCGGAGCGATGTTGTGGCGCTTGGAGAGGAGCTCCACCATGCCGGCGACCGCAGCCTTGGCGCCCGCCATGAGGTCGGGGCCGATGCCGGTGGTGACGTCGTAGCCCTTCTCGTCGAGATGCCGGGTCACCGGGCCGGGCGTGCGGAAGCGCGGGAAGGCGAGGTTGGCGTGCTTCACCAACTCGAGCTTCACGGTGACGTCGAGCTGGCTCTCGATCGCCGTGCCGCAGACCTCGCCGTCGCCCTGGGCGGCGTGGGTGTCGCCCAAAGAGAACAGCGCACCCGTGACCTCGACCGGCAGGTAGAGCTCCGACCCCTTGGCGAGATCGCGCACGTCCATGTTGCCGCCGACCCGGCGCGGCGGCACGACGGAATGCTGACCCGGCTCCGCGGGCGCCAGGCCGATCGTGCCCGCGAACGGCTTCAGCGGCACCTTGGCCGGGCCGAACATCGCGGGTGCGAGGCTGCTGGCGTCGTATTTCCAGATGTTGATCGCCGGCTCCTTGAACTGGTCGGCGAGCAGGCCGAAGCCGGGGATATTGGCGGTCCAGCCCCAGCCGCAGGGCTTGAAATCAAGGAGCGTCACCTTGATCGCGTCGCCGGGCTCGGCGCCGTCGATCGCGATCGGGCCCAGCGTCGGGTTGACCCGCGAGAAGTCGAGCCCCGGCACGTCCTTGGCGGTCCATTGCGGCGTGATCTGGCCGGCGGAGGAATCCTTGCACTTCAGCTCCAGGGTCTCGCCGGAGCCGACGGTGAGGATCGGCTTCAGAGCATTGTCCCAGCCGAAATGATGCTGGTGGTCATGGATCGTGTGTCGCGGCGCGGCGCTCATGCGGTTCTCGCTTCCCCTAAAACGATCGGCGGCCGGGCGAAGCTTGCCCGGCCGCTGTTCTCTTGTGAAGACGCTCTACTGTGCGTCGAGCGCGTAGACCTCGTCGTAGTTGACGGGGATGTGGATCGGGTCGGCGAAGACGCCGTTCGGCCCGGCCACGCGCTTCGAATGGATGGTGATCGCCTTCTCGTTGAAGACGGGCGCCCAGGGCGCATCCTTCATCACGTCGACGAAGATCTTGCCCCACTCCGCGGCGCGGGCATCCGCCTGGGCGGGATCGGTCATCGCGTTTGCCTTGTCGGCGCGGGCGTCGAGATCCTTGTTGCAGTACCAGGCCCAGTTCCAGCCGCCGTCGACCGCGCCGCCGCAGCCGAGGATCGCGGTGTAGAAGTTGCTGGGATCCGGGAAGTCGGCGATCCACGCCATGCCACCGGACCAGATCATCGGCGCGCCGTCCTTCTTGCCGCCGGCGGCGATGACGTTGCCCTGGTCCAGCGATTTCAGGTTGGCGGTAATGCCGACCTTCGAGAGGTCCTGCTGGATTGCCTGGGCGATGCGCGGGTTGGGATCGACATTCTGCACGTAGAGGTCGGTGTTGATCTTCGGAACTCCGGCCTTGGCAAGCAGCGCCTTGGCGCCTTCGGGATCGTAGGCATAACCCTTGTAGCTCTTGTCGTAGCCGGGCATCGCCGGCGGCAACGGCTGATTGGCCGGCACCGCGCGGTTGTTGATCAGCTTCACGATGCGATCCTTGTTGATCGCCATGTTGACCGCCTGGCGCACCTCGACCTTGTCGAAGGGCGGGATGTTGACATTCATCGAGACATACCCGGTCTGCAGCTGATCGACGATCGTCACCATGTCCTTGGCGTCCGGTGCGCCCACGACCTCGGCATACTTGGCGGGCGGGATGCCGTCGCCGGCGATGTCGACCTCGCCCTTTTGCAGCCGGAGCAGCGCCACGACCGGCTCCTGGCCGATCTCGAAGGTGATCTTGTCGAGATGCGGCAGGCCCTTGTTGTAATAGTCGGTGTTGCGCTCGAATACGATCTTCTGGCCGCTGGTCCACTCCGTCACCTTGAAGGCGCCGGTGCCGACGGGATGCTTGCCGAAATCGGCGTTCACCGCTTCTTTGGGCACGACGAAGGAGAAGTTGAGCGCCATCAGGTGCAGCATGGTGGCGTCGGGATGGGCGAGCTCGATCTTCACCGTGTAGTCGTCGGGCGTGGTGATGCCGGCCAAATCCTTCTTGTCCTTCTGGAACTCGTCGAAACCCTTGATCGCGCCGTAATAGCCCGCGCCGGGGCTCTGGGTGTCCGGATTGCAGGTGCGCTCCAGCGAGTACTTGACGTCGGCCGCCTTCATCTCGCGGCCGTTGTGGAACTTCACGCCATGACGCAGGTGGAAGGTGTAGGCGAGCCCGTCGGGCGAGACCTCAAAGCTCTCGGCGAGGTCGGGAATGATCTCGGTCGTGCCGGGCTTGTAGTCCAGCAGCCCGTCGAACACGCTCTTGATCATCGACCAGTTCTTCCAGTCGTAGCCGATCGCCGGATCGAGGGTCGATATATCGTCCTTGAAGGTGACGGTCATCGCGCCGCCCTGCTTGATGTCGTCGGCGACTGCGGCGGGCGCCAGTGGCGCAGCACACAGCAGGGCCACGATAGAGGCGGTCAAAAGCAGCTTCTTCATAGGTCGCACTCCCCGAATGGTGGTTTATTTGAGTTTGATCCGTGGATCGATCAGCGGCGCCACGAGGTCGGCCAGCAGGTTGCCGAGAACGATGGCACAGGCGGCCACCAAGGTCACCCCCATGATAATGGGTATGTCGATTTGTTGAATGGCCTGCCAGGTCAACTGGCCGATCCCCGGCCAGCCGAACACCGATTCCACGACCACGATGCCGCTCATGAAGAAGCCGATGTCCAGGCCGATCATGGCGACGATGGGCAGCAGGCCGTTCGGCACCACATGTATGAGGACGATCGGAGCACGCCGCAATCCCTTGGCCCGGGCGGTCCGAACATAGTCCTGCCGCAGGACCTCGATTATGCTGGAGCGAGTCATACGGGCGTACCAGCCGCCGCCGATCAACCCGAGCGTGAGCGAGGGCAGTATGACGGTCAGCAGGGACACTCCGGGCGTGGTGGGCAGCCATTGCAACTCGAAGCCGAAAACGAAGAGCAGGATGTAGGCCACGAGGAAGGACGGCGTCGAGACGAAGAACAGGGCGGTCAACATCACCATGTGGTCGACCGCCGTGCTGCGCCGGAAGGCCGCGATGGTTCCCGATACCAGGCCGATCAGCAGCTCGCAGATGATGGCGCCGAGCATCAGCAGGGCGGTGGCGGGAAGCCGCGCCCAGATCAATTCGGAGACCTGGCTGCGCTGCACGTAGGAGCGGCCGAGATCACCCTGGACCAGCTTGGAAAGGTAATGCGCGTACTGCTGATAGAGCGGCCGGTCGAGCCAGAGTTGATGCCGCACTTCCTCGACTTGCGCGGCGCTGGCGGCCCGGCCCGCCACCTGGCGCGCCGGATCGGCCGGCAGCGCATGCAGCAGCACGAAGGTGATGATGCTGACTCCGAGCAGTGTCAGCAATCGATCGAAGACCACCCGCACCACGTAGCCGGCCATCAGTGCCGCCCCCGCAAGGTGGGATCGAGTATGTCCCGGAGCGCGTCACCGATCAGGTTGAACGAGAGCGCGAGCAGCGCGATGCAGATGCTGGGGAAGAAGATCAGCCAGGGCGCGGACTCGACGTAGGTCTGGCCCTCGTTCGCCATGTTGCCCCAACTCGCCGTCGGCGGCTGGACGCCGATCCCCAGGAACGACAGCGCCGCCTCGGTCAGCGACGTGGTGGCGATGCCGAGCGTGCCGTAGACGATCATCGTCGGCACCACATGCGGCAGGATGTGGCGGAACAGGATCCGGAAGGTCCCGGCGCCGAGACTCTGCTCGGCGACGATGAACTCGCGCTCCGCGAGGGAGGTGGTCTCGGTGTAGACCACGCGCGCGATCTGGACCCAGTTCACCATGGCGATCACCACCACCACGATCCAGAGGCTGGGGCGCAGCAGTGCCGCCAGCAGGATCGCGAGGATCAGCGCCGGGAACGCATTCATCAGGTCGGTGAAGCGCATCAGCAGGTTGCCGGCGAAGCCGCGGAGGTAACCCGCTGAGATGCCGACCAGCGCGCCGATCGCGACCGAAATCGTGTTGGCGATCACCGCGACGGTCAGGGTGGCGCGCGAGCCGAAGATCAGCCGCGACAGGAAGTCCCGACCGAGCGTGTCGGTCCCCAGCCAGAACTTGGCACTGGGACCGAGCGGGGCGCCGATATCATCCAGCCCGTCGTCGAACTGCAAATCGGGTGGATGCGGCGCGAACCACGGCGCGAACACTGCCGTGATCAGGAAGCATGAGATGATGGCCAGGCCGATCACGACCAGCTTGCGCCGGAAGAGCGCCTTCAAGACCGGCATTGCCGTTGGATTCCATTGCCGCGCGACGACCGCAGCATAGGCCGCAGCCGGACGCGGTCAATCGACGAGATTGGCTAGTTGGATCGAGCCTGGGCGACCGGTCCTACCGGCGCCGCGTCACTTGGCGACGCGGCGCTCCATCTGCAGCGAGCGGCGCTGCTCGCGGGCGAAGAATTCCGGCGTGTGGTCGCCGAACGGTCCGGCCCCCGGCATGGCGTCGCCGTAGTGGTGGTCGCCCTCGCCATGCGCCGCGGCCCGGCGCTCATGGCGGTTGCCGGGGCCCCTAGGATGCTGCGCGGAGCCGCTTTCCGGTGTCACCGGTGCCTGCGGCCCGTGGTTCGCCCCGTGGTTCGACGTGTGGTTCGACGTGTGGTTCGACCCGCGGCTCGCGATCGCCGGCGTCACGTCCTCGGCGACGCTGGCGGCGATCTCGGGCAGCGCGGTCGCCGATTCCAGGATGTCGCGGCGGTGCAGCGCCGCCGCCGGATGCGGGATCGCCGCATCGATCGCGTCCTCGGCCGGCTTTCGGTTTTCCGGACGCTCCTCGGCGGGGCGTCGCTCGGAGCGATTGCGGCCGCCGCGGCCACGCCCGCGACCCTCGCCGCGGTCCTTGCCGTGGCGCTCGCCGCCATGCCTATCGCCACTGGGGCGACCGCGGCCGCCGCGGCCGCGCCGCGGCGCCTCGTCGGAGAGCTCTTGCGGCGAGATGCCGTCGATCGCGATCCGCGGGATCGTGCTGCCGATCAGCTTCTCGATCGCCTGCACCGCCTTGCCGTCCTCGGGCATGGCGATGGTGAAGGAGTGGCCCTCGCGGCCCGCGCGTCCGGTGCGGCCGATGCGGTGGACGTAATCCTCGGCATGATGCGGCGTGTCGAAGTTGAAGACGTGGCTCAAGTCCTTGATGTCCAGGCCGCGCGCCGCGACGTCGCTGCACACCAGCAGAGTGACCTCGTTCTTCTTGAATTTCTCCAGCGTCTCGGTCCGCTTCGACTGCGGCATGTCGCCGTGGAGCTGGGCGGCATTGAAACCGTGCTTGGACAGCGAGCGGTAGAGGATATCGACGTCCTTCTTGCGATTGCAGAAGATCAGGGCGTTGGTGACGTCCTCGGATCGTATCAGCCGTCGCAGCGCCTCGCGCTTGTCCATCTCATCGACGACGATCAGGCCCTGGATCACCGTGGTCGCCGCGGTCGCCGGCCGCGAGACGGTGATCTCCTTCGGGTTCATCAGGAAGGCGTCGGCCAGCCGGCGCACTTCCGGCGCCATGGTGGCGGAGAAGAACAAGGTTTGGCGAATCTTCGGCAGCATGCCGACGATGCGCTCGACGTCGGGGATGAAGCCCATGTCGAGCATCCGATCGGCCTCGTCGATCACCAGGATCTTGACGTCGTTCATCAAGATCTTGCCGCGCTCGAAGAGATCCAGCAGGCGGCCAGGTGTTGCGATCAGCACGTCGACGCCGCGGTCGAGCTTGCGCTCCTGGTCGGTGAAGCTCTCGCCGCCGATCAGCAGGGCCATCGAGAGCTCGCAGTTCTTGCCGTACTTCTCGAAGCTCTCCGAGACCTGCGCCGCGAGCTCGCGCGTCGGCTCAAGGATGAGCGAGCGCGGCATGCGCGCCTTCGCGCGGCCATGGTTGAGGATGTCGATCATCGGCAGCACGAAGGCCGCGGTCTTGCCCGTGCCGGTCTGCGCGCAGCCGAGCACGTCGCGACCCATGAGGATGGTCGGAGTGGCCTGAGCCTGGATCGGTGTTGGGGATTGATAGCCGAGATCGGCGATAGCGCTCAGGACTTCGGGGCTGAGCCCCAGATCTGCAAAGTTCATGTTGTCCGAAGCGGGCGAGTGCAAAGGGCTATGTGGACGACCGATGCCCGCGAATCCAGGTCGTCTAGCCGCCGGAAATATAAGAAAAATCTGCATTTTGTCAATGTGGCCACGGCCCGCTATGGTCGCGGGGCTGGGACGCCGAATGCGCAGTGCGGGGGTGGGTCGGTGTTGATCGCGCGGGGAAATTCGCAGCTATTGCTGGTCGATATGCAGCAGCGGCTGGTGCCGGCCATGGCCAATGCCACGGAATTGATCGCCGCCTGCGGCAATCTGCTCCGGGCGGCGGGCGCCCTCGGCATCCCGGTCTTGGCCTCCGAGCAGTACCGCAAGGGGCTGGGCGACACGATTGCCGACCTCATGGATCTGGCGCCGGGGATGCCGCGGTTTGAGAAGCTGGAATTCTCCTGTTACGCGAACCCGGCGCTGCGGGATGCGCTGATCGACGCCGGCCGGCCCCAGGTGATCCTGGCGGGGATCGAGGCCCATGTTTGTGTGCTGCAGACCGGGCTCGAGCTGCTGGCCGGCGGGTTTCAGGTGTTTGTCGCGGCCGATGCCGTGGCCTCGCGCCGGCCGGAGAGCCGGAGCCTGGCGCTCGCGCGCCTGGAGCGGGCCGGCGCCGTGCCGATCAGCGTCGAGATGGCTCTCTTCGAGTGGCTCCGCACGGCCGCCGACACGGATTTCCGCAACGTCAGCCGGTTGATCCGCTGACTGGTCCGCCGGGCGCGATCAGCAGCCGCCGGGGAGGAAGCAGGGCGGATCCCGGTTCGGATCCTGGCGCGGGAACAGCTGCACCGTGGCGTTGCGCAGGAAGTTCTGGAACCGGGGATCGTTCGGGCCGGTGATGCCGTCGACCGAGGCCACCAGGTAGGTCGTGGCGGCACCGCCCCGGCAGAGGGCCGCCACCATGTTGATGGTGCCGTTGTTCGGCGCGTTGTTGCCGCCGGCATAGCAGGCGGAGTTGCGATCCGAGGCGGTTTCGCCGAAGGCGAAGTGGACCCGCACGCCCTGGCCTTCCGGGCTGCGCGCCTGCGAGGGCTGGATATAGGCGTTCACCAAGCTCTGCAGCTGCGGCTGCGGCATCGCGCCGAACGGGTTGCCGGCAACGTCGGCATAGATCGGCCCGGTATAAGGCAGGTGCGCATAGACCGTCGGATCGTAGCTCGAATCCACGTGCACATAATTGATCTTGCCTTCGGCGCAGCCGAACAGCAGCGCCACGAAGGCAAGGGGGAGAAATCGGGTGATGGAACGGGGGGACATCGTCATGGCTCCTTGAGGGGCTTGATGAAGGATCGGGCTTTCCTCTAAGCCAACCTTCAGCAGCCGGTCGTGTTCCGCCCCACGGATCAGGCCGGTCGAAGGTATAACGTAGTCCCTCGACCAACCTCGCGCGATTCAAACGTATGGCCATTCACCTTGTCAAACTGTGCGTCGGCATCGACAGCATCGACGAGCTGGTCACTTGGTTCGCCAGCGACGAGTGCAAGAAGGCCAGGAA
>JADMIO010792729.1_pt1:0-50000 | contig 62409 bp, 44 predicted proteins | sample 8958161 | NCBI WGS metagenome assembly JADMIO01 (sample SAMN16585339, study PRJNA669376) | soil metagenome | isolation source: Crop rotation soil | place: USA: Cullars Rotation, Alabama | collected 2011 | reverse complement strand
AGCGTGAGCTCGACGACGCTTTGAACCGGGCTAGTAGCTCAGTTGGTTAGAGCGCGCGCTTGATAAGCGTGAGGTCGGAAGTTCAAATCTTCCCTGGCCCACCAATCGCGCCCTGGCTAACGAGGGCAGTGGAGTTGAGAGATCGGGGCCGTAGCTCAGTTGGGAGAGCGCTAGCTTTGCAAGCTTGAGGTCGTCGGTTCGATCCCGATCGGCTCCACCACTTCGTGGCGTGGTCGATCTCGATAGTCTGATGTTCGCTGCGCGAACGGTGCGGCTCCACCAAGTTCCTTGAGAATAAGAGACAGAAGAGTTTGGTCGATCAGCTTCGGCTGGTTGATCCGTTGTTTGACATTGTTGATCGGATGCAATCGACCAGCTACGGGGGTCTTTCCGTGGTCATGGGCTGGAGAGTCATGTCTCTGGCGCGGACCCGTAAACTCCGAGCTGCTCTGGAACTTGCCGATTCGTTTGAGGGCTTTGGTCCCCTTGAGCGACGCCATCGGTATCGGGGCAGTGCGGCCTGTAGTTGGTCAAATGAGATTACTGAAATGCTGAGAGTGCCGAGGCGCCGTATCGCGCAAGCGATGTGGTGCTTTGGATCAAGCGCAATAAGGGCATTTGGTGGATGCCTTGGCACTGAGAGGCGATGAAGGACGTAGCACGTTGCGATAAGCCGCGGGGAGGCGCGAGCAGCCTTTGATCCGTGGATTTCCGAATGGGGAAACCCGGCCGCAAGGTCATCTCACTCTGAATACATAGGGGTGAGAAGCGAACCCAGGGAACTGAAACATCTCAGTACCTGGAGGAAAGGACATCAACCGAGACTCCGCTAGTAGTGGCGAGCGAACGCGGACCAGGCCAGTGATCTTGAAGTTTTGAACCGGAAGCGTCTGGAAAGGCGCGCCTTAGTGGGTGATAGCCCCGTACGGGTAGGAAGCTTTTTGATCCTTGAGTAGGGCGGGACACGTGTAATCCTGTCTGAACATGGGGGGACCACCCTCCAAGCCTAAGTACTCCTCAGTGACCGATAGTGCACGAGTACCGTGAGGGAAAGGTGAAAAGCACCCCGATGAGGGGAGTGAAATAGTATCTGAAACCGAATGCCTACAAGCAGTCGGAGCCCGAGCAATCGGGTGACGGCGTACCTCTTGTATAATGGGTCAGCGACTTAGTCTCACGAGCAAGCTTAAGCCGATAGGTGGAGGCGCAGCGAAAGCGAGTCTGAATAGGGCGAATGAGTTCGTGGGATTAGACCCGAAACCGGGTGATCTAGCCATGGGCAGGTTGAAGGTGAGGTAACACTTACTGGAGGACCGCACGCGTAACCGTTGAAAAGGTTTGCGATGACCTGTGGCTAGGGGTGAAAGGCCAATCAAACTCGGAAATAGCTGGTTCTCCGCGAAAGCTATTTAGGTAGCGCGCCGGACGTTCACCGATGGGGGTAGAGCACTGGATGGGCTAGGGGGGAGCGATCCTTACCAAACCTAACCAAACTCCGAATACCATCGGGTCAGAGTTCGGCAGACAGACTGCGGGTGCTAAGGTCCGTGGTCGAGAGGGGAAGAGCCCAGACCGCCATCTAAGGTCCCCAAGTTATGGCTAAGTGGGAAAGGATGTAGGAAGGCCAAGACAGCCAGGAGGTTGGCTTAGAAGCAGCCATCCTTTAAAGAAAGCGTAATAGCTCACTGGTCTAGTTAAGCCGTCCCGCGCCGAAAATGTCACGGGGCTAAAGCCATACACCGAAGATGCGGGATTAGAGAGACCGCTGGTCTCTTTGATCGGTAGCGGAGCGTTCTGCAAGCCTGCGAAGGTGTGCTGTGAGGCATGCTGGAGGCAACAGAAGCGAGAATGCTGACATGAGTAGCGACAAACAGTGTGAGAGACACTGTCGCCGAAAGCCCAAGGGTTCCTGCGCAAGGTTAATCCGCGCAGGGTGAGCCGGCCCCTAAGACGAGGGCGAGAGCCGTAGTCGATGGGAACGGGGTTAATATTCCCCGGCCTGCTGGTGGTGACGAAGGCTGTAAGTTGTGCCCGCTTATTGGATTGCGGGTGCCGCGAAGGACTTCCAGGAAATAGCCCCAGCTTAAGACCGTACCCTAAACCGACACAGGTGGGCTGGTAGAGTATACCAAGGCGCTTGAGAGAATGATGTTGAAGGAACTCGGCAAATTGCCCTCGTAACTTCGGAAGAAGAGGGCCCTGTTCATGGGCAACCATGGACGGGGGGCACAGACCAGGGGGTGGCGACTGTTTAACAAAAACACAGGGCTCTGCTAAGTCGATAAGACGACGTATAGGGTCTGACGCCTGCCCGGTGCCGGAAGGTTAAGAGGAGGGGTGCAAGCTCTGAATCGAAGCCCCGGTAAACGGCGGCCGTAACTATAACGGTCCTAAGGTAGCGAAATTCCTTGTCGGGTAAGTTCCGACCTGCACGAATGGCGTAACGACTTCCCCGCTGTCTCCAACATCAACTCAGCGAAATTGAATTCTCCGTGAAGATGCGGAGTACCCGCGGTTAGACGGAAAGACCCCGTGCACCTTTACTATAGCTTTGCAGTGGTATTAGGGAACGAATGTGTAGGATAGGTGGGAGGCTATGAAGCGCGGGCGCCAGCTCGTGTGGAGCCACCCTTGAAATACCACCCTTTGGTTCTCTGATATCTAACCGCGTCTGGTGAAACCCGGACCGGGACCCTGCATGGTGGGTAGTTTGACTGGGGCGGTCGCCTCCCAAAGAGTAACGGAGGCGCGCGATGGTGGGCTCAGGCTGGTCGGAAATCAGCCGTCGAGTGCAATGGCATAAGCCCGCCTGACTGCAAGGCTGACGCGCCGAGCAGAGACGAAAGTCGGTCATAGTGATCCGGTGGTTCCACGTGGAAGGGCCATCGCTCAACGGATAAAAGGTACGCCGGGGATAACAGGCTGATGACTCCCAAGAGTCCATATCGACGGAGTCGTTTGGCACCTCGATGTCGGCTCATCACATCCTGGGGCTGGAGCAGGTCCCAAGGGTATGGCTGTTCGCCATTTAAAGTGGTACGTGAGCTGGGTTCAGAACGTCGTGAGACAGTTCGGTCCCTATCTGCCGTGGGTGTTGGAGTATTGAGAGGATTTGCCCCTAGTACGAGAGGACCGGGGTGAACGTACCTCTGGTGTACCGGTTGTCGCGCCAGCGGCATCGCCGGGTAGCTATGTACGGAAGGGATAACCGCTGAAAGCATCTAAGCGGGAAACCCGCCTCAAAACCAGTACTCCCTATGAGAGCCGTGACAGACCATCACGTTGATAGGCCGGGTGTGGAAGTGCGGCAACGCATGGAGCTAACCGGTACTAATCGCTCCACTGGCTTGATCCAAACGGCCTCGGCACCCTCAGCGCTTCAGTAGTCTCAAAACAGCATCAACCCAACCTGCACTGCGATGACCTGGTGGTCATGGCGAAGGGTCAACACCCGATCCCATCCCGAACTCGGCCGTGAAAACCTTCAGCGCCGATGGTACTCCGTCTCAAGACGTGGGAGAGTAGGTCGCCGCCAGGTCTTCTCAGCGCAGGCACAAAACACAACGCATCCGATCACAATGCACTCAGAAGAGATCCGGTCTCCCTTCTGATCCAAAAGATCCCCGGTTAGCGCGGGATGGAGCAGCCCGGTAGCTCGTCAGGCTCATAACCTGAAGGTCGTAGGTTCAAATCCTACTCCCGCAACCAAACCAAAACGAACTCTGCAAAAACGCCCCGCGCATCGCGGGGCGTTTTGCTTTGCGCCTATGGTCCCACGCTGGTTCAATCAGGCGGGCCAGGGGGTGCGGCCGTTGAGCGCCGGCGGGCGATGCGCTACCACAAGGCCCGACTGCCGCGTTCCGGTTGAGAGGGATTGCCGATCATGAAAATGACCACCGAAGAAGCCTTCGTGAAGGTGCTGCAGCGGCACGGGATCGAGCATGTGTTCGGCATCATCGGCTCGGCCTTCATGCCGATCTCGGATCTCTTCCCACAGGCCGGCATCACCTTCTGGGACTGCGCCCACGAGGGCTCCGGCGGCATGATGGCCGACGGCTATACCCGTGCCTGCGGCCGCACGGCGATGATGATCGCGCAGAACGGGCCGGGCATCACCAACTTCGTCACCGCGGTCAAGACCGCCTATTGGAACCACTCGCCGCTGCTGCTGGTGACGCCGCAGGCCGCGAACAAGACCATCGGCCAAGGCGGCTTCCAGGAAGTCGAGCAGATGGCGCTGTTCAAGGACATGGTCGCCTACCAGGAGGAGGTGCGCGACGCCTCGCGCATCGCCGAGGTGCTGACAAGGGTGATCGCGCAGGCGAAGCGGCATAGCGCGCCGGCGCAGATCAACGTGCCGCGCGACCTCTGGACCCAAGTGATCGACATCGAGCTGCCGTCGATCCTCTCGTTCGAGCGCCCGTCCGGCGGCGCCGAGGCGATCGCCCAGGCGGCGGCGCTGCTGTCGAAGGCGCGCTTCCCGGTGATCCTGAACGGCGCCGGCGTGGTGCTGTCGCCGGACGGCATTGCCGCCTCGCAGGCGCTGGCGGAGAAATTGGATGCGCCGGTGTGCTGCGGCTACCAACACAACGACGCCTTTCCGGGCTCGCATCCGCTGTTCGCCGGACCGCTCGGCTACAACGGATCCAAGGCGGCGATGCAGCTGATCGCCAAGGCCGACGTCGTCCTGGCGCTCGGTACGCGCTTGAATCCGTTCTCCACCTTGCCGGGCTACGGCATCGACTACTGGCCGAAACAGGCGGCGATCATCCAGGTCGACATGAACCCGAACCGCATCGGCCTGACCAAGCCGGTCACCGTGGGCATCGTCGGCGACGCGGCCAAGGTCGCGCGCGAGATCCTGGCCCGGCTCGGCAAAGGTGCCGGCGACACCGACCGCGCCGAGCGTCGCAATGCGATCGCGCAGACCAAGTCCGCCTGGGCCCAGGAACTGACCTCGATGGATCACGAGCAGGACGATCCGGGCACCACCTGGAACGAGCGCGCCCGGGCCGCGAAGCCCGACTGGCTGAGCCCGCGCAAGGCCTGGCGCGCGATCCAGGCGGCGCTGCCGCGGGACGCGATCATCTCCTCCGACATCGGCAACAACTGCGCGATCGGCAATGCCTATCCGACCTTCGAGCAGGGCCGGAAGTACCTGGCGCCCGGCCTGTTCGGGCCCTGCGGCTATGGCCTGCCCTCGATCATCGGCGCGAAGATCGCCTGCCCGGAGACGCCGGTGGTAGGCTTCGCCGGGGACGGCGCCTTCGGCATTGCGGTCACCGAGCTGACGGCGATCGGCCGCAAGGAGTGGCCGGCGATCACCCAGATCGTGTTCCGCAACTACCAGTGGGGCGCCGAGAAGCGCAACTCGACCCTCTGGTACGACGACAACTTCATCGGCACCGAGCTCGACACCGAGGTCTCCTATGCCGGCATCGCCAAGGCCTGCGGCCTCCTCGGCGTGCAGGCGCGCACTATGGACCAGCTGACCGCTGCGTTGCAGCAGGCGATCGAGGACCAGATGCAGCACGGCAAGACCACGCTGATCGAGGCGATGATCAACCAGGAGCTGGGCGAGCCCTTCCGGCGCGACGCGATGAAGAAGCCGGTAAAGGTCGCCGGCATCGCGCGCGGCGACATGCAGCGCCAGCAGCCAAACTGATCTAGCGCGCCGGACTTCATGTGAACCGTCATTGCCGGGCTTTGCCCCGGCAATCCCGCGCGGATGGGGCCAGATGCCCGGATCAAGTCCGGGCAAGACGACTTTGGTTGCGTCTCAAAGCGCTAAGGCGAGGCCGTGCCGGTTGCAGCCGACCCAGCCGAGGGCGCCGACCGATCCGACGATCGCCTGCTCGAAGCCTTCAGCGCCGAAATGCAGGAACAGCACCAGGTCCTTGGCGAACTCGGGCGGCGCATCCCAGTTCTGCGCCACCAGCGCGCCATCCGGGCCGCGCGCGGCGATCGCGGAGCATCCGGTCGCCGCCGGGAGGCTCGGCTAGCTCGAAGTAAGCTCGAAGACGATGGCTTCGGGGTGGCTGATCAGATCGGCCAGGTGATTGCCGGAGAGCTGGACGACGGTGTCGGTCGCCGCTTCGAACGCGCCACTGTGATCTACGTCGGCATAAATCCGCGTGTCGTCGCCGTCGGTCTCGATCACCAAGCCACCCGCGGCGCCGAAGGCGCCCTGCGGCCCGGCTGTGTTGAAGCTGCCGACCACATTGCCAACGACGTCTTCGGTCAGCTTCAGTCCCGAGAAGTCCAAGGTATCGCCGTCGCTTTCCACATCGTCGGTGTGATCGAAGTCGGTGATGACATCCATGTGGTTGAGCACGGAATCGCCGGCACTGTTGAAGGCGAAGAAATCGGCGCCTGAATTGCCGGTCAGCGTGTCCTTCCCGGCCCCGCCGAGGATCGTGTCGTCGCCCAGGCCGCCTTGCAGAATGTCGTCCCCCTTGCCGCCGAGCAACAGCAGGTCGTTCTCGGTCACTTGCGCATCGACGATGACGGAGTTGGACCGCGTCGCATCGACCACGCTGACGCCGGCGAGATCCGCGTTCTCCCCGAGACCGATCTCGTATGCGCCCTTCTCGAGGCGAATGACGTGGAAATCGTGCACGTCGGCGAGGCTGGTGTCGTCCAGTTTCCAGCTGCTTTCGAACTTGAGGGTGTTGGTGCCGCCGCCGCCGGAAAGCGAGTCGTCGTCGCTGAGCGTAGAATCCGTGCGGAAAGTGACCGTGTCGTTGCCGCCGCCCAGAACCACGTCGTCCCAACCGGAACCCAGAACCACCTCGAGAGCATCGACCCGCTCGCTGGCATCCACGACCAGATCGCCCCCGTACGACGAAGCGTCCACCTGGCCGATCCCCGCCAGCTCGGACTTCTCCCCGAGATCGAGCTCGATGCCGGGAAAGCCGCCTTCGCCTTCAAGGGCGGTCAGCCGCAGAGCTTCTACGCCGAAGACGTTGGCGAGATCGGCGTCCGTCAGTACGGCGGGGTAGGCGTCCCAGTTGACCAGCTGGATCGTGTCCCAGCCGAGGCCGCCCTTCACGACGTCTTTGGAATTGAGCAGGAAGGCGTCGTCGCCGTCGTCGCGGAAGTCGAAGAGATCGTTGCCCGCGCCGCCGATGATACGATCGTTGCCGTCGCCGGTATGGACCTGGAGGCCATTAAGGGCGCCGGTCACGGCGGAGGCATCGATCACGTCGTCGCTGTCAAATTCGTCGTCGATCCAAATCGAGAACACCTTGGTCCCATCGTCGGCGGTCACGCCATTGCTGGACAGGAAGTCGTTCTTGATGATGAAGGTGCTGGGTGTGGGGTCGCCGCCCTCGAAATCGCCGAGTGAAAGGACATAGACCTCCTCGACGTTCTGGAAGCCCTTGAACTGGTCGGAGGAGTAAGTGCCCGCGCCCACGACCACGTCATCGAAGCCGTCGCCGCCGAATACCTTGTCGGCACCGGTCAGCTCCCCGGGCTGGTGAAAGAAGAACAGGTTGTTGCCGGCATTGCCGACGATCGTATCGGTGCCGCCACCCGACACGATTCCAACATAGGTTTCCGGATCGACGCCCGAGATGTCGATCTTGTCGCCGCCCTTGCCGCCCTTGATCAGGAAGTCGAAATAGCCCCATTCGTCCAGGAAGGCGCCGGCGGTGGCAGTCTGTACCAGGAGGTCGGGCACGGCGACCGTGTTGCCGAAGTCCGAAAGCTGCAGGATCTCGATATCGGAGACCTGCGCGAAGGCGCCGGGTCCGACAATGCCTGCAGTCGTCAGCCGCAGCACATCACCGCCGCCGGAATCGCCGCCATCGATCTTATCGTCGCCGTTCAAGGTCTTGGTGTCGATGACGATGACGTCGTCGAAGTCTCCACCCTCGATAGTGTTCTTGTTGCCGCTGGCAAGGATCGTCAGCGCACGGTCGATTTCGGATGCGTCGAGCTTGAAGTCGACGCCCGCGAGGGAGGCGTCCACGGCTACGAGCTCTCCGTCATCGCCCACGGATGAGAGCTCCACGTCGTAGCTGCCGACCTTGGTGGCGGCCAGCCGCAGGATCTCGATACCGAAGACGTTGTCGAAATCGCCATCGACGATGGGGTTCAGCGCATCGAGGATCACGAGCTCGTCATTCAGGCTGTTGCCGCCGAAGACTAAGTCCTCGCCGTCGAAGAACGCCGAGGCAAACCGGAAGCTGTCGGCCTTTTGATCGGCTCCCTGGACGTCCGAACCCACGAAGTTCATGTCGGAGGCGCCGGCGATGAAGATATCGGAGCCGACCGAGCCGACTGCCGTCAGCGAAGCCCCGCCGCCATAGGTGAGGCCGGAGAAGTCGAAGGCGACCGGGTTGCCGGCTTTCTCCGAGAAGCTGCCGTGGATGTTGAATCCGCCCTCGCCGAGGAATTTATCATTCGCGGTGAGCCAAGTGGAGAAGGCGGCGCCGAACACCGCCCCCGCTGCATTGTCGAACACCAGCTGATCGAATCCGGTCACATTGCCGAGGCCGGCGAACCAAGCGTCCCCGAGCTTGACCGCGTCGGTCAGATGCAGGGTGTCGAACTCGCCTGAACCGGTGATCTTGTCGGCGGCGTTCAAGTTGGAAGATTTGACGAAGATGCTATTGACGCCGCTGCCTTCCTCGGCGTCGCCGAGCAGGACCTTGTCGGCGCCGCTGCCGAGCAGCACGGAAAGGCCATTGTTCATTTTGGTGGCATCGAGGGTCAGATTACCGGTCAGCTTGGAAGCATCGACCAGTTCAAGACCGGCGCCGTCCGCCTTGCCGCCCAGGGTCACGATCTGCTTGCCGGTTGCGTCGAATACCAGCCGCTCGACGCTGGTGAAGCCGACAAAATCGCCGTCGGTTACGGTGAAGCCGGCCTTGGGATCGAAGGAGTCCAGGATCCGGATCTCGTCGCTGCCCAGCCCGCCGTCATAGTCGTGGCTATTGCCGAGGTTGGCCAGCTTCACACGATAGGAGTCGTCGCCACCGCCGGCGTCGAACGTGTCGCTGTCCTTGCTGCCGATGAAGACGTCGTTGCCGCTGCGGCCGATGACCTCCAACCCCGACGCGCGGGCGCTGGCATCGACGGTGAGGCCGATTTCATAGTCGTTCCGCACGACCTCGATGCCGGCCTTATCCGAGAAGGCGCCGAGCGTGACCTTCTGACCGGTCACGTCGATCGGCAGATTGCCCGGGCCGATCAGCAGCTCTTCGACCTCACGGACGTTCTTGAAGGCCGCATCCGTGACCGCGGCCTTGTCATAGATGACGATGGTGTCGAAATCGAGGTTGGTCTCCGGATCGACGCCGACGATCGTGGACCCACCGTTGACCTTGTCGCTGGCGTTCAGTCCGGTGCTGGTGAAATAGAACCAGTCATCGCCGAAAGAGCCGGTGAGGTTGTTCACGCCGCTGCCGGAATCGATGTAGACCGGCATGACCCGGAGCGAAGCGTCGATCGTGACCGGCCCGGTGACCGAAAAGGCGTTGATGTAGGAAAGGCCGGCGGTCTCGGAGCTGGTTCCCAGCGTGATGTTGTAGCCGGGCTTGCTGGGCGCGAGGTCGAGCGAATCGAAGCCCAACAAGCCGTCGAAGGTGCTGTCGGCGTAGATTCCCCCGGTGGAAAGGTTGAACGGCGTTTCGCCCAACCTGGCCGCGGCCGGATCGGAATTCACCGGATGCAGTACCGTACCTTCACCGAAGATCAGGCCGCCGGTGCTCAGCGCAGCTGCGACGTCACCGTCGAACTGGATCACCAAGTCGCGGTTCAATGTGAAGTTGCCGTCGCCATCGATGTCGGCGTAGAGCCGGGTGAGGTCGCTGTCCGTGTCGTAACGGATGAAGACCGATGTGGTGAACAGACCCGGCGTGTTGTCGGTGACGAAGCCGCCGGGCGCCGACGTGGTGAGGACGGTGTTGGCGAGGCCGAACGCGCTGAGATCGACGAAATCGCCGCTGGAGAAATCGGTGATGATGTCCATCCGTCCCAGCACATCGCCGCTGAAGCCCTGCTGGGAATCCGCGAGGCTGCTGTAGACGAAGGTGTTGTTCCCGTCGCCGCCGATGAGGAGATCAGCGCCGGAGCCGGCGATGATCCTGTCGTCGCCGTCACCGCCGGTGATGATGTCGGCGAACGCCGAGCCCAAAAGAGTGAATCCCGCCGTTGTCCCACCGGCGTCGATGGTCACGGCGCTGTTGGCGCCGGCCGCGTCGATCTCTCGGATGCCGGCATTCTGGGCGGCCAGGCCGGCCTCGATGTAGTCGGCATCGCCGCGCAGGGCGACGCTCTCGAACTCGGACACGCCAATGAATGGATCCTCGATCTTCCCTGCGCCGAGGAAGACAAGCCGGTCGATGCCGTCGTTGCCGACAATGAGATCGTCCCCATCCAGTTGACTGTTGACCAGGAACCGGACCGTGTCGTCCGCATCGCTTAGAATCAGGGTGTCGTCGCCGGCACCCGCGGTAACCGTGAGGCCGGAGACGACGAACCGGCCGTCGGCGTAATTGCTGGCATCCAGTGTCAAGCCACCGTTGAAGAAGGCAATCTCGCCGTCCTCGTCGAAGTCATAGGCTCGCACATCCTCAACGCCGGCCGCGGCTGCGTTCGGTCCGAGAGTGAGGTTTATGTTGTTATTACCGGTGACGCTGATCTGCTGGACGCTGCTGATCCCCGCGAAAGCACCGTCGGTCAGCGTCGTCGTGGTGCCGTCGCTGTTATGGAGCTGGATCGCATCCCAGTTGAGGCCACCGTCGACCCGGTCGGCGTCGGTCAGATAGGAAATGGCTCCGCCGCCGGTATCGAAGACAACGACGTCCTTGCCTGCACCGCCCACGACCGTATCGTTGCCCTCGTCCAGGACGGCGGTGACGCCGTTCAGCGCGCCGGTGACCGCGGAGGCGTCGATCCGGTTGTTTCCCTCGCCTTCGATAAGCACCTCGAACCGCTTGGCGCCCGGGAAGAGAGGATCGGCGGCCGCGTTGGCGAAAAAATCGTTCTTGAGGACGACCGTGCTGCCGGCACCCTCGAGATTTTCTATCCCGAGGATCTCGACGTTCTTGAATCCCTTCAACTGGTCGGAGCTGTAATCGCCGCCGTACACGGAGACGAGGTCGACACCGGCCCCCCCGAACATTTTGTCGGCGCCGGTCAGTTCCCCCGGCAAGTTGAACAAGAAGACGTCGTTGCCGGCGCTGCCCACGAGCGTGTCGGCGCCGCCACCAGCCTCCACGAAGATATTCGGTGTCCCTGAGAGGCCGGAGAGATCGACGATGTCGTTACCCTTGCCGCCCTTCACCCTGGTCAAGCCACCGGCCAGGAGGTCGTCGGAGAGCGAGACGGTGTTACCGGCATCGGCCAGTTGCAGGATCTCGACACCCGACACACCCTTGAAGGCGGCCGGCCCCAATACGCCGCCCAATACCAGGCGCAAGGTATCCTCGCCGTCGCCGCCGGTGATGGTGTCGAACTTGTCGAGGGACTTGGTGGCGAGGGCGAAGGTGTCGGATCCATCGCCACCAATCAGAGTGTTGTTGGTGGCACTGCCGATCAGGATGAGGTCGTTGTCCGCCAGCGATCCATCGATCTTGACATCGACCGCCGCCGCTGAACCGTCCACCTGAACGATTCCGACGGAGTCCGAGGCATCGTCCAGGACGACCTGGTATTTGCCGGCCTTGGACGCGGCGAGCTGGATCGCCTCGATGCTCTCCAGATTGTCAAAGGCGTTGCCATCGATCACCGTGCCGGGATCGAGCACCACCAGCGTATCGAAGTCGTCGCCGCCATCGATCAGGCCGCCGATCTTTGCCGAGGCGAAGGCAAAGGAGTCCTGGCCCGCCTCGCCGAAGAAATCGAGGGCAACGCCGCCGCCGAGGAAGAGGTCATCACCCCCGGAACCTTTGACGTCGACATCCGTGCCGCCATAGCCGCTGAAGTTGAAGGTGAAGCCCGCGAACGTGTTCTCGGACGTGGCGTCGATCTCGATCAGGCCGGCGGTGGCGACGAAGGCGGCAAAATTGGTCCCCGCGATCAGGGATTGCCCGGCGGCGTCACTGTCGAGGTCGAGAATCGAGACCTGTGTGATCTTGGTGTTCAGTCCCGCGAAGTTAGCGTCCGTGAGCTTGACGGCGTCGATGAAATGCAGCGACGTCTCGTCGGTGTCCTGCGATCCACCGTCGATGGTATCCGCCGCGGTCAACGCCGAGGACTTGATGTAGATGGCGCGGTCGCCGCTGTCGCCGAACTCGATCTTATCCGCGCCGGTGCCGGCAATGACGGACAAGCCATTTGCCATGTCGGTGGCGTCGAGCGTCAGGCCGGCGGAGACCTTGCCGGCATCGACCAAGGCGAGCCCAGAGAGATCGGCGAAGCCCGCCAGGGTCACGTCCTGCTTGCCGACGGCGTCGAACACCAGCCGCTCGACGCTGGTGAATTGTTGGAAATCGTCGTCCACGACGGCGTCGGCGGCTTTGCCGTCGGCGAGGATGCGAATCTCGTCACTGCCCTGGCCACCGTCGTAGCGGTCGGCAGAATCCCATGCGGACAGCTTCACCCGATAGGAGTCGTTGCCGAGGCCCGATTGATAGAGATCATCGCCTCCGGTACCGACAAAGACGTCATCGCCGGTCGAACCGGTGACGGAGAGTCCCTTGGACCGGGCGCCCGCGTCGACCGTGAGCGCGTAGTCGTTGTCGCCGACCACCGAGACGATACCGGCGGCATCCGAAAGCTTGCCGAGCGTGATCTTCTGGCCGATGTAGTCGAGCGGCGTACCGCCCTGGCGGATGGTGATCTGCTCGATGCCGTTGACATTGGCGAAGGCGGCGTCGGTGAGCGCCGCCCGGTCGTAGACCGCCAGAACGTCGTTGCTGCCGGTTACAAAGCCCTGAAACTGACCGCCATCGGCACCGAACCCTCCGCCGGTGATCTTGTCGCCTGCTGTGAGCAGCGTGCTGGTGACAAAGACCGTGTCGGCCCCAATCCCTCCGACGAAGGTGTTATTCCCGGCGCCGGTATCGAACAGCAGTCCCTGGGTCATACCGGCGGCACCGACGGCGACACCGGCTCCGACGTCGAAAGCGTTAACGTAGATGATGCCGGCGGCCTCGGCCTCCTCGCCGAGGAGCAAGGCGTAGCCTTTCGCTGGAGAGGCGAGCCAAAGGGCTTCGACGGAACTGGTGCCGGCCAGCTGGTTATCGAACAGGGTGCCGCCGCCAACGAGCGCGATCTGGTCGGTGCCGGTTCCCGCGTCGATCGTATCCCCGGCCGCCAGCGTGGCCATGGTCGGCGCCAGGATCAGATCGTCCACATCATCGCCGACCGCGGCGGTGAGCGTGTCCGCGCCCGCGGTCAGGGTGAACGTTACCTTGTCGAAATTCAGCACGAAGCCCTCGCCCCAGGTCAGCCCTACCAACCGCCGGCTTCTCTTTGCGATGCTGAATCTGGCCGGATGTCCCCGCGCCAAGAATACGCGAGCGGGGCTCAGACCGCATCATCAGAATACCGGTTTCCGCAGCCCAATAGTCGTATTACGCTAGTATCCCGATGGGTGCCGGAGCTGGCCGCCGGCGGGAAGGCGACCTCACACAGCGGCACCCAATGATGTGGGGTAGGGCACCATGCGATTCGGCCGGTTCCATCCGGTTTGGGGAGGCGTTCTCTGTGCATCCGTCCTGTTGGCCGGGGCCGTGACGGCTGCCGCCGACACGGTCGGTGCCGTCCAGGTGGTGAAGCGCAACGTTTACGGCAAGCCGCCGGAGGCCAACGAGACGCCGAAGCATCCGGGCAACCCGGTGGTCTACCGGGAAACGATCAAGACTTTGAGCGACAGCGCCGCGCTGATCCGCTTCGACGACGGGTCCGAGCTGACCGTCGGTGCGAAGTCCGTGGTCCAGCTCGACGAGTTTGTCTACGACCCGAAAACCAATACCGGGAAGGCGCTGCTCTCGGTCAGCGGCGGGGCGATCCGCTTCGTGACCGGCTCGATGCCCAAGGGCAACACTACGATCGTGACGCCGACGGCGACCATGGTGCTGCGTGGCACCGAAGTGACCGTCCAGGTCTCCCCCGACGGAACAACCACGTTGAACGTGGTCTCAGGCAACGTGGACACCACCGCCAGCGGCACCAAAGACAAGACCAATGTGCCCCCCGGCCATTCGGTGAAGATCGGTAAGAGCGGCTTTTCCGGTGGTACCGGAGGGTCGCAGCCGGGCAACCAGCCACAGAGTGGTCCCGACGACCTCGGCGGGGATACTGAAACCGGGGACGACGCCGTTGATTCTGGACTGGGCGACGGTCCTGACGGCAACGACGGCCGGGAGATCAAGTCCGGCGAAGCCCCCAAGCAGACAACGCCCGGAGACAGTTTTGTCGGGGGCGGCAACCAGAACGCCGGTTCCGGCCACGGGAACAACGGCAATCTCTGAGCGCTGTCAGCGGTGCGCCTCGACCAAGGGTAGCGACCTCCCGTCGATGATCTTGATCTCGAGCGCGAGGATATCCAGCCCTTCGACGCAGCCGAGATTGACGCGATAGCCGTCCTTTCCGTTCTCGCCGTCGGCGATGTAGGTGAAGATCCCGCAGCGCTTGCAGAAACAATTGGCGAGCACCCGTTCGTTCCAAAGATAAACGGCAAGATCGCCCGGTTTGTCGTGCGGGGTGAAATCGGCTGCCGGGATGTAGCTCGGCGACAACACGGCGGCGCGGCGGACGCAGAGCGAGCAGTTGCATCTTGCCGCCCGCGTGATTTCCGAACTGCGAAACGAGAAGCGGACTTGGCCACTATGGCAGCGGCCCTGGTATTCCATGCGCCGTCTCCTTGCTGGAACAGGCCGCTGCAGAGTGGGACAACGGCGCCGGTGTCGCAACCGGCCGCATTCTTTCCTTTTGCGGGCGGCATCGCTAACGTGCAGGCATACGGGCAGCAGGATCGGATATCCATGGACAAGGCGGAGTTGGAACTACGCAAGGGAATCATCGCCGCCTGCCGGTCGATGAACAGTCTCGGCATCAACCAGGGCACGTCGGGCAATATCAGCGCACGCTACGGCGCGCGCATGCTGATCACGCCGACCAGCGTCCCATATGACGAACTCGGCCCACGGGACATCATGTCGACTCCCATCAAAGGCGACGGCGGCACGTGGGACGGGCCGCGAGGGCCCTCGTCCGAGTGGCGCTTCCATCTCGCCATCATGCAAGGCAAGCCGGAAGTCAATGCCGTGGTCCACACCCACAGCATCTACGCGACGGCATTCGCGATCTGCAACAAGCCGATCCCGGCGGTGCACTACATGGTGGGCATTTCCGGCGGCCCGGAGATCAAGGTGGCGGATTACGCCACCTACGGCACCCAGGAGCTCTCCGATTTCGCCATGCAGGCGCTCCAGGGGCGCACTTGCTGTCTGTTGCGCAACCACGGCGTGATCGCGACCGGCAAGGATGTGAAGAAAGCGCTGTGGCTCGCGGTCGAGATCGAGACTCTGGCAAAGCAGTATTATCTCTCGCTGCAGATCGGCGGCGCCGGCATTCTCTCCGATGGCGAGATCACCAGAGTGATGGAGAAGTTCAAGAGCTACGGTCCGGCCGGGAGATCGGCGCCGGCGAAGGCCAATAGCGGCAAGCAGGCCGCCGCCAGGGCGAAGACCGCGAAGAAGGCGTCGCAGCGCCGGCGCTAATAGATCACCGGCTCCTTCACCGGCGCGCCGAACCCGGTCTCCAGGAAGTCGAAGTCGCAGCCCTCGTTGGCCTGTTGGATGTGGCGCGAGAACATCCAGCCATAGCCGCGTTCGAAGCGGACCGGCGGGGGGCTCCATGCGGCGCGCCGCCGCGCCAGCTCCTCGTCGGAGACTTCCATCCGGATCGAGCGTGCGGCCACGTCGACCGCGATCCGATCGCCGGTTTTGAGCAGCGCCAGCGGCCCGCCGATATAGGCTTCCGGCGCCACGTGCAGGATGCAGGCGCCATAGCTGGTGCCGCTCATCCGCGCGTCGGAGAGCCGCAGCATGTCCCGCACGCCCTGTCTCAGCAGCTTCCGCGGGATCGGCAGCATCCCCCATTCGGGCATGCCCGGCCCGCCCTGGGGTCCGGCGTTGCGCAGGACCAGGATGTGGTCGGCGGTAACGTCGAGATCGTCGCGATCGACCGCGGCCTTCATGGACGGGTAGTCGTCGAACACCAAGGCCGGGCCTGCGTGTTTCAGCAAATGCGGGGCGCAGGCACTGGGCTTGATCACGCAGCCGTCGGGGGCGAGATTGCCCTTCAGCACCGCCAGCGCGCCCTCGGCGTAGATCGGATTGGCCGTTGTACGGATCACGTCGTCGTTGAATACGGCGGCGCCTGCGATGTTCTCGCCGAGTGTCCTGCCGGTGACGGTGACCGCCGTGAGATGAAGGTGATCGGCGATCTGGCCCATCAGCGCCCGCAGGCCGCCGGCGTAGAAGAAGTCCTCCATGAGATACTTGTCGCCGCTGGGGCGGATGTTGGCGATGACCGGCACCACCCGGCTCAGGCGCTCGAAATCGTCGAGGCCGATGTCGGTGCCGGCGCGCCGGGCCATGGCGACCAGGTGGATGATGGCATTGGTCGAGCAGCCCATGGCCATGCCGACCGCGATGCCGTTCTCGAACGCGGCGCGAGTCTGGATCTTGGCCGGCGTCAGGTCTTCCCAGACCATCTCGACGATCCGCCGTCCCGCGGCCGAGCACATGCGGATATGGTTGGCATCGGCCGCTGGGATCGAGGAGGCGCCGGGGAGGCTCATGCCGATCGCCTCGGCGATCGCCATCATGGTGGCGGCCGTGCCCATGGTCATGCAAGTGCCGTGGCTGCGCGCGACGCCGGCCTCGACGCCTTCCCATTCCGCCTTGCCGATGGTGCCGGCGCGGCGCTCGTCCCAGTATTTCCAGACGTCGGAGCCGGAGCCGAGTACATGGCCCTGCCAGTTGCCGCGCAGCATCGGCCCGGCGGGGACGTAGATCGCCGGCAGTCCCGCGCTGGTGGCGCCCAGCAGCAGGCCCGGTGTGGTCTTGTCGCAGCCACCCATCAGCACGACGCCATCGACCGGATGCGAGCGGATCAGCTCCTCGGTCTCCATCGCCAGCATGTTGCGGTAGAGCATGGTGGTCGGCTTGACGAAGACCTCGGCCAGCGAGATCGCCGGAAGCTCGATCGGGAAGCCGCCGGCCTGGAGAATCCCGCGCTTCACGTCCTCGACCCGGGTCTTGAAATGGGCGTGACAGGGATTGATGTCGGACCAGGTGTTGACGATGGCGATGACCGGCTTGCCAGCCCATTCGCCCTCTGCGTAGCCCATCTGCATCGCCCGCGAGCGATGGCTGGAGGATCGAAGATCGTCGGGTGCGAACCAGCGCGCGCTGCGCAGGGTTTCGGGGCGTCTTTTGGCGGTCATCACACCATCCGGCAGGCCATGGATGCCCATCCATAGCATGCCGGGCGCTCAGACGGAATCGCTCGGCAGTCCCAGCCGGAAGGCGAGATGCCCCTCAATCGTTCGCGTCGAGGAAGGCTCCGACCGTCTTCATGTAGAGCTCGGTCTCCTCGATGTGCGGCATGTGGCTGGAATACTCGAAGATCTGCCAGCGCACGTCCTTGATCTTGTCGGCGAAGGGTTGGACCGTCGCGGGGGTCGCTTCGTCGTAGCGGCCGGAAATCAGCAGGGTCGGGACATTGATGCGGTCCAGCCGGTCGACGATGGACCAGTTCTTCAGGCTGCCGATGACGTGAAATTCGCTGGGCCCGTTCATCGTGTGATAGACCGTCGGATCTTCCTCGATCCCGGCGAAACTGCGCAGCACCTCCGGCGGCCAGGGCACCACGCGACAGACATGGCGATCATAGAATACGCGCATCGCCGTCTGGTATTCCTCGGACGCGGTCGTGCCGGCGGCCTCGTGCTTCAGCAGGGTCGCCTGAACGTCGGCCGGCAGCGCCTCGCGCAGCTTGTTGGCCTCCTGGACCCAGAGCTCCATCGAGGCGGGTGAATCCGAGATCACCAGCGACTTCAGCCCTGCGGGCCGGGTCACGCCATGCTCCGCGCCGAGCATCCCGCCCCAGGACTGGCCGAGAACGTGGTAGCGGTTGGCGATGCCGAGATGCTGCAACAGGTTCTCGAGCTCGTCCAGGAACAGCCGGACGGTCCAGAAGTCGGCACCCTTCTCCTTGAGATGCGTGGACCGCCCGCAGCCGAGCTGGTCGTAGTGGATGACCGCGCGGCCCTGGTTGGCCATCAGCTTCATGCGGTCGATGTAGTCATGGAGCGCGCCCGGCCCGCCGTGCAGCACGACCAGCGGCGCCTTCGGCCCGCCGAGCGTTCCGGTCACCCGGTACCATGTTTCGTAGGACCGGAAGGGCGCTCTGCCCTCGGCCACACTTGGTTCCGCCATATCGTCCCCCTTCGATCCCCGCTGGAGAGGCTAACGCGTGTCCGATCCCGGCAACCAGCTAGCAATATTCATAGGGACCGGGCGCTTCCGGCAAACCGACCGGACCAGCCGGCCAAGGTTCCCCTAGCCAATTTGCTAGCTTTGCCGCCGGAAGCGGGGGGCCGTACCCTGGAACATAATTGCGTCAACTTGTCCGGGAGGGTCTGGTGACAACCCGGCAATTCGGGCATGTTGCGTTGCAAGAGGGGCGGGTCACGTGCGGCGACCTCGCCTCGAAAAGATCAGGACGTTGAAACAGGAGGCTCAGGATGAAGAAACAGTGGCTTGGCTGGTCGGTCGGCGCGTTCTGCGCCACGGCGGCCCTTCTCTCCGGTACCATGGCAGCCGAGGCTCAGGAGCATCGCGGCGGCACGATGCGTCTTCTGGCGGTCGGCGCCGGCGGCACGCTCGACCCGCAGATCAACTACACCCTGCAATATTGGCAGCTCTACCAGGGTGTCTATGACGGCCTCTTGAACTTCAAGAAGGGCATCGGCGAGGACGGGTTCAAGATCGTGCCGGACATCGCCGAGGAGATGCCGCAGGCCGCGGATGATGGGAAGACCTATGTCTTCAAGATCCGCAAGGGCATCAAGTTCTCCAACGGCCAGGAACTGACCGTGAAGGACGTGGTCGCGTCGTTCCAGCGCATCTTCAAGGTCTCCAGCCCGACCGCGGGCGGCTTCTACAACGGCATCGTCGGCGCGGACAAGTGCTTGGCCGAGCCCGCGACCTGCACGCTCGAAGGCGGCGTGGTGGCCGACGAGGCGGCCAACACCGTAACCTTCCACCTGACCGCTCCGGACTCGGAATTCTTCCAGAAGATCTCGGTGCCCCACGCGGTGATCCTGCCGGCCGATGCTCCGACGAAAGACGCCGGAACCGCGCCGATCCCGGGCACCGGCGCCTATATGTTCGCGAGCTACGACCCGAACAAGCAGCTGAAGATGGTCCGCAATCCCCACTTCAAGGAGTGGAGCAAGGACGCGCAGCCGGACGGCTATCCGGACGAGATCAACATGGATTTCGGCCTGACCGACGAAGCCGCGGTCACCGCGGTCCAGAACGACCAGGCCGATTGGGTGTTCGACCAGGTCCCGGCGGATCGTCTGGCGGAAGTGGGCAGCAAGAACGCCAAACAGGTGCATGTGACGCCGCTGACCGCCATGTGGTACGCGCCGATGAACGTCAACATCCCGCCATTCAACAATGAGAAGGCCAGGCAGGCGGTGGCCTACGCGGTCGATCGTGATGCGTTGGTGAAGCTGTTCGGCGGCAAGGTGTTGGCACAGCCGGTCTGTCAGGTGCTGCCGCCCAACTTCCCGGGCCATGTCGACTACTGCCCCTTCACCAAGAACCCCGGCGCCACCTGGTCGGCCCCGGACATGGAGAAGGCCAAGCAGCTGATGGAGGAATCCGGGCAGATCGGCCAGCCGGTGGCCGTGATCTCCGAGGACAGCGCCGTTTCGAAGGCGGTCGGCACCTATCTCCAGAGCGTGCTGAACGACCTCGGCTTCAAGGCGGAACTGAAGCCGATCTCCTCCAACATCCAGTTCACCTACATCCAGAACACCAACAACAAGGTGCAGATCAGCGTCTCGCAGTGGTACCAGGACTATCCGGCGGCCTCGGACTTCCTGAACATCCTGTTCGGCTGCGATAACTTCCACCCTGGGTCGGATTCCTCGGTCAACATCTCCGGCTTCTGCGACAAGGAGATCGACGCGAAGATGAAGGCGGCGATGGCGACCGCCATCACCGACGAGAAGAAGGCCAACGAAATGTGGGCCGAGATCGACAAGGCGGTGACCGACAAGGCGCCGGCGGCCTATCTGTTCACGCCCAAGCATCTCGACTTCGTCTCGAAGCGGGTCGGCAACTTCCAGTTCAATCCGCAATACTACTGGATGGTCTTCCAGTCCTGGGTGCAGTGACGACCATCCGGAGAGCGTGCTGACGCATTCGATCGCGTCATGACTGCGTCGGACAATGCGATCACCAACCCCGCGACGTCGGCCGGCTTGAAGCGCCGGCCGGCGTCCGGGCCTTGGGTCACCGCGTTCCGGAAACTGGCACATGACGGGGCCGCGATGGCGGCCCTGGTGTTTTTCGTCGTGATCGTCGTTGCCTGCTGCTTCGCCCCGTTCTACGCCGGCGAGATCGCCCACACCGACCCGTTCCGGTCGGATATCAACAAGATGATCACCGTCAATGGCCAGGAAGTCGCGGTCCTCGAGCCGTCCACCGAGGGTCTCGGTCTCGGCACCACGCCGATCGGTCCGACCTGGGACATAGACAGCTATTTCCTCGGCGCCGACAACCAGGGGCGCGATGTGTTCGCCCGGCTGCTATACGGCGGCATCAACTCGCTGGTGATCGCCAGCGCCTCGACCGCGATCTGCCTGTTGTTCTCAGCCCTCATGGGCGTGGTCGCCGGGTTCTTCGGCGGCGTGGTCGATGCCGTGCTGTCGCGGATCCTCGACGTGATCTGGGCCTTCCCGATCTTTCTCCTGGCCATCTCGCTTTCGATCGTCCTGATCAACCAGAGCATCGATATCGGGCCGATTCACATCACCGCGGGCAGCCTGTGGCTGCCGATCTTCATCATCGGCGTGGTCTACGTGCCTTATGTGGCGCGACCGATCCGCGGCCAGGTGCTTGCCTTGAAGAACAGCGAGTTCGTGCTGGCGGCGATCGGACTCGGTGTACCCAGCGCCCGCATCCTGGTGAAGGATATCCTGCCCAACGTCGCCACTACCCTCATCGTGTTCGTGCCGCTGATGATGGCGCTGAACATGCTGACGGAATCGGCGCTGTCCTTCCTCTCGATCGGCGTCCAGCCGCCCGACGCCAGCTGGGGCACCATCATCCAGGACGGGCAGGACCTGCTCTACACCCGACCGGCGGTCGCTCTGGCACCCGGGATCGCCATCGCCTTGACGGTGCTCGCGCTCAACGTGTTTGGCGACGGCGTGCGGGACGCGCTCGATCCGCGCTCCAAGCTGCGCCTCGGACGGGACTGAGCGGAGCCATGCTGAATACGCTCGTCCGCCGGCTGGTCCAGATGATCTTCGTCATGTTCGGGATCAGCGTGATCGTGTTCCTGATCTTCTTCGCGACTCCCGGATCCGATCCGGCGGCACGGATCGCCGGTCGCAACGCGTCGCCGGAGGTGCTGGCGGCGGTGCGGCACGATTTCGGCCTCGATCGCCCGCTGCCGGTGCAGTACGGGCTGATGATGCGCAAGCTGTTCATCACCCACGATCTCACCTCGTTCCAGAACCGGGGACAGCTGGTGATTCCGCAGCTGATCGAGGCGACGCCGATCACGCTCTCGCTGGTGATCGGCGGTGCATTCCTTTGGGTGGTCGGCGGCATCGTCGTCGGGCTTGCCGCGGCTGCCACCAAGAACAGCCTGCTCGACCGCGGCCTGATGATCCTCGGGCTGATCGGCATTTCCATGCCGGTGTTCTGGCTGGGCGAAGTCCTGAATCTGATCACCCAGAGCCGGTTCCACGACACCTGGCTGTTCTCCTGGGTGCCGGGGCTTGGCTACAAGTCGCTGCTCGACAGTCCCTGGGAATGGTTCAAGACCATGCTGATTCCCTGGATCTCGCTGGCGATCCTCTATATCGGCCTCTACGGCCGGGTGCTGCGCGCCAGCCTGATCGAGGCCGGCGAGGAGGATTACATCCGCACGGCGCGGTCGAAGGGCCTGAGCGAGACCCGCGTCATGTTGCGGCACGCGCTGCGCACGTCGCTGATCACCTTCGTGACCCTGTTCGGCCTCGACTTCGGCGCCCTGGTCGGCGGCGGGGCGTTGCTGACCGAAGTGGTGTTCGGGCTGCAGGGTGTGGGCAAGCTCACCTACGACTCGCTGAAGAGTCTCGACCTGCCGGTGATCATGACGTCGGTGATGTACGCCTCCTTCTTCGTGGTGGGCGCCAATTTCGTGGTGGATATGGCCTATGCCGTCCTCGACCCCCGTGTCCGTGGCCGGTAACCCCGCCACCGGCGGCGAAGCGCCGCTGCTCGAGGTGCGCGACCTCACGGTCTCGTTCCGCACCGAGGGCGGCTTGGTGCGCGCGGTCAGCGGCGTCTCCTTCACCATCGACAGCCACGAGATCGTCAGCGTGGTGGGCGAGTCCGGCTGCGGCAAGACCGTGACCCTGCTCTCGGTCGTCGGCCTGATCAACGACCCCAACGTCGTCATCGGTGGCTCGATCCGGTACAAGGGACGGGAGCTCATCGGCCTGCCACAGAAGGAGCTGCGGCACGTCCGGGGCGAAGAGATCGCCATGATCTTCCAAGACCCGATGACCGCGCTGACGCCGGTCTACACGGTCGGCTGGCAGATCGCCGAGCAGCTCCGCGCGCACAACGACATGTCGGCCAAGGCGGCCAGGAAGCGCGCTATCGAGCTGCTGCGCGAGACCGGCATTCCCAATCCCGACGTGACGGTCGACCGCTATCCGCACCAGCTCTCCGGCGGCATGCGGCAGCGCGCCTTCATCGCCATGGCGTTGTCCTGCAACCCCTCGCTGCTGATCGCCGACGAACCGACCACCGCGCTCGACGTCACCGTCCAGGCGCAGATCCTCGATCTCATCCGCCAGCTCCGGAAGAACTTCGGCTCCGCGGTGATGCTGGTCACCCACGACATGGGGGTGGTCGCGGAGATCGCCGACCGCGTAGTCGTCATGTATGCCGGCAAAATCGTCGAGGCGGGGACCAAGGAGCAGGTGTTCCGGGCGCCGCAGCACCCTTACACCTGGGGCCTGTTCAACTCGATCCCGCCGCTGGAGGGCGCCAGGCCGAAGCGCCTGGTGTCGATCCCCGGGGCGCCGCCGTCGCTTCTCAATCTGCCGCAAGGCTGCGCCTTTGCGCCGCGCTGCAGCCAGCGCTTCGAGCCCTGCGACCAGCAACCGCCGCTGGAAGGCGAGGGCGGCCACCTCGCCGCCTGTTTCATTCCGCCGAAGGATCGCGCCGCCGCGCGCTTCCGCGCCGCGCATCCCGACAGCCGCCAGAGCCGGGCCGGCCGATGAACGCCCTTTCACCGCAAGCGACGCAGCCGCTGCTGAAGGTGCGGAACGTCTCGAAGCAGTTCCGGGTCGGCAATGCGATTCTCCCCGGCGGTAACACCGTCGTGCATGCCGTGGACGATGTCTCGCTCGACGTCTGGCGCGGCGAGACCTTGGGCCTGGTCGGCGAATCCGGCTGCGGCAAGTCGACGCTGGGGCGCTGCATGGTCCGGCTCTATGAGCTCAGCGCCGGCAAGCTGGAGTTCGAAGGCATCGACATCTCCACGGCCGGCACCCGCGCCTTGCGTCCGATCCGGCGCCGCATGCAGATGGTGTTCCAGGATCCCTATGCGTCGCTCAATCCCCGCCGCCGCGTCGCCGACCTGCTGGCCGAGCCGCTGAAGGTGCATCGGTCCGCCGGAATCCGCCGCAGCCGGGCTGAGATTAAGGATCGTGTCGCCGAATTGCTGCGGCTGGTGGAGCTGTCGCCCGACCACATGAACCGCTTCCCGCACGAATTTTCCGGCGGCCAACGCCAGCGTATCGGCATCGCGCGGGCGATCGCGCTGGAGCCGAGCCTGGTGGTGGCGGACGAGCCGGTCTCGGCGCTCGATGTTTCGATCCAGGCGCAGATCGTCAACCTGTTCGCCGACCTGCAGGAACGTCTCGGCCTCACCTATGTCTTCATCGCCCATGACTTGAGCGTGGTGCGCCAGGTCTCGACCCGCACCGCGGTGATGTATCTGGGCTCGATCGTGGAATCCGGTCCGACCGAGGAGATCTTCAGGCAGCCGCGGCATCCCTACAGCGAGGCGCTGATCTCCGCTGTGCCGGTCCCGGACCTCGACCTGGCGGGGCAGCGCCAACGCATCGTGCTGCAAGGCGACGTGCCGAGCCCGATCAACCCGCCCAGCGGCTGCCGCTTCCACCCGCGCTGCCGCTACGCGACCGAACGCTGCCGCCTGGAGCGCCCCAAGCTCGCGGAGTTCGAGCCCGGCAGGCTCGTGGCCTGCCACCACCCGGTGCAGGATTAGCGCTGACCGTCGTTGATCTTGATGTCCTTCGCCGCTAACCCGCCGCTGCGCTGGTGCACGCGGCCGCCGGTGGCCATGGCGAGGCCGTAGACGATCTCGTCGCGCCGCGGTGCGTCCCAGATGGTCAGCTCGGCGGTGCCAAAATGGCTGCGGACATAGGCAGCCTGGATGTGCCCGAGCGGGATCATCAACCGCGTGCCGAGGGTGCCGACGGTCTTCGCCGCGGGCACGATCGCTTTCGGCTGGCCCAATTCGGCGCGCATCGCCCAGCCGCCCGCTTCGTGCCAGAGCGCGCCGTGCTCCAGCTCGCCGTCCTCGCCGACGATGGCGCCCTTGCCATAGGCCTCGACCTTGTCGGCGCCGAGCCGCTCGATCAGCGCCTTGGAGAGCAGGGTGCCGAGCTCCCGCAGTTCCGCCATGAACGGCAGGAGATCCTTCTCATAGCGTCCGGCGAAGGGGTTTCGGATCACCGCCGCGGCGACGGCGACGCGCAAGGGCGCGGGGAGGCGCGGTCCGCGCTCGTGCCAGATCTCCTCGACGGCGACCTGGGTCTTGCGGATATCGAACGGCATCAGCTTAAGGCCACGGCGTTGACCAGCTTCGCCCCGCGCGAATGCATGAAGTACAGCCCCATGTGGTGGGTCACGTCCTGCGGATGCGCGGCGCTGGACGGCAAGCCCAGCTTCTCCGCCACCGGCCGCGGCAGGTCATAGGTCGAGCAACCGGCGTCGTAGACCAGGATCTCCTTCAGGCTCGGCATCATGCCGTGGTTGCGCGCGGAGAGCATGGTCAGCACGAAATCCATGACGCAGATGTCGGTGCAGATGCCGACCACCAGGATCTCGGCGAGCTTGTGCTTGTTGACCCAATCGACCACCCGGTTGTTGCCCTTGTCGGTGATCGAGCCGACAAAGCCGTTGATGCAGTCCTTCCGCACCAGCGTGGTGTTGGCGTCCTTTTCCAGCCATTCCAGCGCCGGCACCAGGTTCTCCTCGCCGGTGCCCGCTTCGCAATGGGGCGGGTAGGGCGGCTCGGGCTTGCCCGGGACATGGGTATCGAGGAAGGCGAGGATCGGGCGGCTGCCGGTGGTAAAGGCCCGCGCCAGCCGGTCGGTCTCCTCCACCATGCGCGCGACCTGGGCGTTCGGCGCTGGGGGTGCCAAGTACCCGGCGCCGACCGTCGCGAATCCGTTGACCTCGTCCACGATCACCAGCCCCACGGCGGTGGTGCCGAGAGCGGCGGCGCTCATGGTGAGCGGCATGGCTTCGGTCAGCTGCTTCAGCAGCGGGCTTTGCGTCGGTGTCGCGATGTTCATCGTCCTCTCCGGTCGGCGGGCGCGTCCGCATCTTGCCGCCGTGAAGATCGAGCGGCAATCCGATTGCGCGGGTGGTTTCTACCTTGACTCCGGGGCCAGCCGACAAGATCATTTGTACACAAACAATCTATCGTGTGCGAGGCCCGCCTGTACGCACAGCCGACACGGCTCGACGAAGCACTCGACCTCGCGGCGCGCTACCGGCCGCGGGTGCTGGCGGGCGGCACCGACGTCATGGTCGGCGCCATGGCGGACCTCGGCCCCGGCCCGGTGCTGGACATCACGCGGGTCGCGGAGATCAAGGGCATCACTCTCGCCGATGATGCCGTCACCATCGGTGGCGGCACGACCTGGTCGGAGCTGGTGGCGGCGGACCTGTCGCCGGGGTTCGACGGGCTGAAGGCGGCGGCGCTGGAAGTCGGCTCGGTGCAGATCCAGAACCGCGGCACCATCGCCGGCAATCTCTGCAACGCCTCGCCGGCGGCGGACGGCGTGCCGCCATTGCTGACACTCGATGCCGAGATCGAAATCCGGTCGAGCGTGGCGCAGCGCCGCATGCCGCTCTCCGCCTTCATCACCGGGAATCGGCGCACCCGATTGGAGCCCGGCGAGCTGGTCACGGCGATCCGCGTGCCGCGGCGCCTCGCCGAGGGGCGCGCTGCGTTCCTGAAGCTTGGTTCCCGTCGCTATCTGGTGATCTCCATCGTTTCCGCCGCCGTGCTCCTCCTGCCCAAGGGCGCGCGCGTCGCCGAAGCGCGGGTTGCGGTCGGGTCCTGCTCCGCGGTGGCCATGCGCTTGCCGGAGTTGGAGGCCATGCTGGCGGGACACGATCTTTCCCCGGCACTCGCGGACCGCGTCACCGGCGACCATCTTGCCGCGTTGGCGCCGATCGACGATGTGCGCGGCAGCGCCGGTTATCGCCGGGATGCGGCATTGCATCTGGTTCGGCAGGGCGTGCTGGCGGCGATCGACGGCCGCGCGGGAGGCATGGCGTGAAGCCACAGCCCGCGCCGATCCGCTTCACCCTCAATGGCCGGCCGGTGACGGTCGATGCGCCGGCCGGGCGGCGGCTGTCCCACGCTCTGCGCGAGGATCTCGATCTCCGCGGCGTGAAGGTGGGTTGTGACGCCGGCGATTGCGGCGCCTGCACGGTACTGTTGGGCGGCGCACCGGTCTGTGCCTGCTTGACGACCTTGGGTCAGGTCGCCGGCGCCGCCGTCGAGACCGTCGAAGGACTGCGCGACGACGATCCGATCGCCGCGAAACTGAAGCAATCCTTCCTGCGCCATGGCGCGGCGCAATGCGGCATCTGCACCCCGGGCATGCTGATGAGTGCCACCGCCCTGTTGCGGTGGGAGATCGCTCCCAGCACGGCCCAAGTCGAGCAGGCCCTGGGCGGTGTGCTGTGCCGTTGCACCGGCTATCGCAAGATCGTCGCGGCCGTCGCGGATGTCGGCCGCACGCTGTCGACGGAACCCGCGGTGGCCGTGGGCAAGGCGGTCGGCGCCCGGGTGGCGCGAGTCGATGGTGCGCGCAAGCTCGACGGCAGCGAGGTCTTCGGCGCCGACGACTGGCCCGAGGATGCGCTGGTCCTGCGCTGCATCCGCTCGCCGCACGCGCATGCGCGTTTCGTGCTCGGCGACATCCAGGCATGGCAAGGAGAAAATCCCGGCGTGGTGCGGGTCGTGACGGCGGATGACGTGCCCGGGCGAAACCGCTTCGGCACACTCGGCCCGTTCATCGACCAGCCGGTCTTCGCCCGCGACATCGTCCGCTTCAAGGGCGAGGCGGTCGCCGCCGTCGTGATGGAGCCGGATTCCGGCTGGCAGCTCGATCTCAACAGCTTCCCCGTCACCTGGGAATCCTTGCCGCCCCTGACCACGATCGAGGCTGCATCCGATCCGGCGGCAACACAACTTCACGAGAATCGCGCCGGCAACATCCTGACCACGGGCAAGGTGCAGCGCGGCGATCCTGCCGCCGCAATGCAGGGGGCCGAGGTCGTCGTCGAAGGCCGGTTCGAGAGCGGCTTCGTCGAACACGCCTATATCGAGCCCGAGGCAGGTTTCGCACGCCGGGTCGGCGACCGGATCGAGGTCCAGGCCTGTACGCAGTCGCCCTATCTCGACCGCGACGAGACCGCGGCGATCCTCGGCATCGCGCCGGAGAACGTGCGCATCCTGCCGACCGCGGTCGGCGGCGGCTTCGGCTCCAAGCTCGACCTCTCCGTCCAGCCGTTCCTGGCGGTCGCCGCCTGGGTGCTGAACCGGCCGGTGCGCATGGTCTATTCGCGCACCGAATCCATGATGACGACCACGAAGCGGCACCCTTCGCACCTCAGGATGAAGGTCGGTGCCGGGCGCGACGGCCTATTGCGCGCGATCGAGTTCCAGGGCGACTTCAACACCGGCGCTTATGCCTCCTGGGGTCCCACGGTCGCGAACCGGGTGCCGGTGCATGCCTCCGGCCCTTACTTCGTGCCGCATTACCGGGCGACCACGCGGGCGGTCCACACGCATCTGGTGCCGGCGGGCGCATTTCGCGGTTTCGGCGTGCCGCAGACCGCGGTGGCACAAGAGCAGCTCTACGACATGCTGGCCGAGAAGCTGGGCCTCGATCCGCTGGAGTTCCGCCTGCGGAACGCGCTGACCGGCGCGCAGCCGACGGTCTGCGGCCAGGTGCTCGGCGCCGGTTTCGGCTTCAAAGCCTGCCTCGAGGCGTTGGCGCCGCATTGGCAACGTGCAAAAGCCGAGACCGAGGCGTTCAATCGCGCGAGCAGCCGGCTGCGGCGCGGTGCCGGCATCGCCGGCATGTGGTACGGCTGCGGCAACACATCCTTCGCCAATCCCTCGACCGTCCGCATGGGGCTGCGACCCGATGGGCGGGTGACGCTCTACCAGGGCGCGGTCGATATCGGCCAGGGTTCCAACACGGTGATCGCCCAGATCAGCGCCGATGCTCTGGGGGCGCCGCTCGACCGTTTCGACCTCCTCGGCGCCGACACCGACCAGACGCCCGATTGCGGCAAGACCTCGGCCTCGCGCCAGACCTTCGTCACCGGCAAGGCCGCGTTTCTCGCGGCGCGGAAGTTGCGCCAGGAGATCCTGCGGCTCGCCAATGCCGGGGAGGACGCGTCGCTCGATTTCGGCGACGGCTTCGTCACCGTGGCGGACGGCGCGCACCGTCGCGATATCGACTTGAAGCGGATGCCGGTCGACGGACGCGGCTTCGTGCTGATCGCCGAGGAGACATTCGACCCGCCGACCTCGCCGCTGGACGGGAACGGCCAGGGCTCGCCCTATGCGGTCTATGGCTCCGGCGCACACATAGCCGAGATCGAGGTCGACACCGATCTCGGACTGATCCGCGTGTTGAAGATGACCTGCGCCCATGACGTGGGGCGCGCTGTCAACCCGACACTGATCGAGGGCCAGATCGAAGGCGGCGTCGCGCAAGGGCTCGGCATGGCCTTGATGGAGGAGTTTTTCCCTGGCCGCGGCGAGAACCTGCACGACTACTTGATCCCGACCATCGGCGACATCCCGCCGATTGAATCGTTGCTGATCGAGGACGCGTCGCCGATCGGCCCCTACGGCGCCAAGGGGATCGGCGAGCAGGCGCTGATCCCGACCGCACCCGCGATCCTCAACGCGCTCACCCATGCGACCGGTGTCCGCCTGCATCGTATCCCGGCGACTCCCGATCGGGTGCGCGCCGCGATCCTGGCGCAGAAGGGGAGCGATCATGGCTGACAGCGACACCGTCCGCTGCGACGCCTGTCCGGTCACCTGCTTCATCAAGCCGGGCATGGCCGGCGCCTGCGACCGCTACGCCAATGACGCCGGCAAGCTGGTGCGGGTGGACCCCCTGGTGGTGCTGGAGCACACGGTCGAGGCGGGGCAAAAGGTCGTCCCCTTCCTCGGCAAGAGCGATTGGAACGGCGAGATCGTCAAATCACCCGGCGCGTTCGTGACCGCGATCGGCGCCGGCACGACCTATCCCGACTACAAGCCGGCGCCCTTCATTGTCTCGTCCCAGGTGGACGGCGTCGATACCGTCACGGTGGTGACCGAAGGCATCTTCAGCTATTGCGGCTGCAAGGTGAAGATCGACACCGACCGCCATCTTGGCCCCGAGCGCAACTTCGTGCGGGTGGACGGTGAGCCGATCGGCCATGTCACGACCGGCGAATACGGCTCGCAGATGCTGTCGTTGGGCGGCGTCAATCACCTGACCCATGGCGGCAAGAAAGAGGGGCGCGTCACCTGCGACGCGCTGCTTCGGCTCTGCAACGGCGAGGCCGTCGAGATGACGGTCGATGAGGGCGCCACCGCCATCGTCCAGGCCGGCAAGCCGCCGGTCATCAACGGCAAGGTCGAGGAACGCATGCGGGTCGGCTGCGGCTCCGCCACCATCGGCATGTTCGCCAAGCAATGGTACGGCAAGGTGGACGAGGTCGTCGTGGTGGACGACCACATCACCGGCGTCTTGTCGGAGCACCAGGCGGGAAAAGTGCTGGGTGCCGGCGACACCGGCATCAAGATCCGCGGCCGCAAGTCGACACCCGGCCGCTACTTCCACGTTGCCGAGCCGGGTTCCGGCTGGGGCGGCACCAACGTCACCGATCCCCTGGAGATCGTCACCGGTTTCGACAAGAAGCACGCATGGCCGGGCTTGCGCATGCTGATGGTCAGCACCACCGGCGAGCAGCATGCCTATTACGAGCTCGACGAGGCGCTGAAGCCGGTCGAGCGGGATCTGCCGGCCAACCTCCAGGAATCCGTCGCGCGCATCGCAGAGAACTGTGAGCCGGCGCTCAGCACGGTGCTCTTTATGGCGGGCGCCGGCGGGTCGCTGCGCGCCGGCGTGACGGAGAACCCGGTGCGCCTCACGCGTTCGGTGCGCGACACCATCACCCGGGTCACTTCCGGCGGCGCGCCGGTCTATGTCTGGCCGGGCGGCGGCATCACCTTCATGGTGGACGTGACCCTTCTGCCCGACCGCGCCTTCGGGTATGTGCCGACGCCGGCTCTGGTGGCCCCGATCGAGTTCACCATGAAACTCAGCGACTACGCCGCCCTCGGCGGCCATGTCAGCGAGGTCCGACCGGTGGAGCAGGTGCTGAACGACGTTTCGCTGCGCCAGACCCGCACGACGGCGAAGGCGGGGCGCTGATGCGGCAGCGGATCCAGCGCCTTTCCGGCAATCGCCTGCACCTGCAGGATGGGCCGATCGACCTGGTCATCGCGGCGGTCGGACCGGATGACCAGATCGAGCGCGCCTATGCTGCCGCCGTGGAACGCTTCGCGACAATTCTCGATGAACTCTGCTCCGAGTTGCCGCTGTTACGCGCTGCAGCCGATCGTTCGCGGCCGCCAGCAGGCGCCGTGGCGTACCGGATGTGGAGCGCCGTCCTGCCCTATGCCGCGGAAATTTACATCACGCCGATGGCGGCGGTCGCCGGCTCGGTGGCGGAGGAAGTGCTGGGCACGATAGCCGCCGTAGCGGCGTTGCGCCGTGCCTTCGTCAACAATGGCGGCGATATCGCGCTCTATCTGGCGCCGGGCGAGCACATGACCATCGGCATGGTGGACCGCCCCGATCGTCCGGACCTCTTCGGGTCACTCCGGATCGCGTCGGAACAGCCGGTGCGTGGCATCGCCACCAGCGGCTGGCGCGGGCGCTCGTTCTCCTTGGGTATCGCCGATGCCGTCACGGTGCTGGCGGAGACTGCTGCGATGGCCGATGCGGCGGCGACCGTCATCGCCAACGCGGTCGATCTGCCGAGCCATCCCGCGATCGCGCGCCGGCCCGCGTGTGAACTCGATCCGCAAAGCGATCTCGGTGATCGGTTTGTGACGATCGCCGTCGGTGCGCTGTCGGTTGCCGAAATCGATGCTGCGCTGGCATCCGGCTGCGCCGCGGCGCAAGCCTGTCAGCTAGAGGGTCTGATCCGCGCAGCAGCGTTGCATCTCGGTGGCGAGACGCGACAGATCGAGACCGCGGCTTTGATCCGAGCGGCATGAGGGGGAGAGCATGAAGGCCAAGATCCGGAAGATCGTCACCGTCGTCGAGGAGACCATGACCGAGGCCGGCCGCGACGTCAGCCCGCCGACCCGAAGAGCGGCGGCGATCGCGGTGATCGCCAACCCCTTCGCCGGACGCTACCAGGAGGATTTGGGAGAACTGATCGACATCGGCGAGGAGCTGGGCGGTCTGCTCGGCGAGCGCGCGGTGAAGGCGCTGGGCATCGATCCCGCCAAGGCCGAGAGCTACGGCAAGGCGGCGGCGGTGGGCGCCAACGGCGAACTGGAGCATGCCGCGGCGATCCTGCATCCGAAGCTCGGCGCCCCCTTGCGCAAGGTGCTGGGGAAGGGCGCCGCGCTGATCCCCTCTTCGAAGAAGCGGGGTGGTCCCGGCGTCGCCCTCGACATTCCGCTCGGCCACAAGGATGCAGCCTTCGTGCGCAGCCATTTCGACGGCATGGAGGTGCGCGTGGTCGATGCACCGGCCGCGGACGAGATCGTGGTGGCTGTGGCGGTGACGGATTCCGGCCGGCCGCTGCCCCGGGTCGGCGGCCTCACCAAGGCCGAGATCAAGGGCGAGGATGGGTTGCGGTGAAACCCTCCGCAGCCAAACCCGCGACAGCGCGCGCGTCGGTCACGCCGTCGGTCGGCTACCGGCTGGAGAGCCAAGTCGGCTACATCCTACGCCAGGTCTCCCAACGCCATGCCGGCATCTTCGCCGCCCGCATCCCCGAGGGCCTGACCACGACGCAGTTCGCCGCTTTGGTGAAGCTGCAGGAACTCGGCCCCTCGTCGCAGAACCGGCTCGGCCGAATGACCGCCATGGACGGCGCCACCATCAAGGGCGTCACCGACCGCTTGATCCAGCGCGGCCTGGTGGATGCGACGCTCGACCCCGAGGACGGCCGTCGCCGCGTCCTCGCCCTGACGCCGGCTGGCCTCGACACGATCCTGCGCGCGATCCCCGCCGCAATCGAGATTACCGCGGAAACCCTCGACCCGCTCGACGCAGAGGAACGCGAGCAGTTGCTGGGGCTCTTGAAGAAGCTCCGGTAGTCAGCCCTTAGCCACCGTCGGCACGCGCGTCGCCGGCGGGGTGTTGCGGCTCCGTTGCGTGCGCACGATCCCGTCGATGATGGTCATGCCGATCCCCGGCAGGTCGCCGAGACGGATACTGTGCAGCAGGTCGTCCCCCGCCGAATGCTGGGCCTTGTCCAGGAACACGAAGTCGGCCGCGCGGCCCTTCTCGATCAAGCCGACGTCGAGCTTGCGCATCCGCGCGGTGTTGCCGGTGGCAAAGCAGATGGCGGTCTCCGCCGGCACCTCGCCCAGCGCCGAGAGCATGGAGATCATCCGGATGATGCCGAGCGGCTGGACACCGGAGCCGGCCGGCGCGTCGGTGCCGAGGATCACGCGGTGGAGATCGCCCAACTCTTTCGCCGTGCGCAGGGTCACGAGCGCCGCGCGCTCGTTGCCGTTGTGCACGATCTCGAGCCCACGCTTGCACTGCTCGCAGAGGCACTTGATCTGGGAGTCGGGCAGGGCGGTGTGGCCGCCGTTGATATGGCCGATCACATCCGGGTCGGCTTCCAGGATCACGTCCTTGTCGATCAGGCCGGAGCCGGGGATCGAAGGGCCGCCCGTGTGGATCGTGCTCTGGATCCCGTACTTCCGGGCCCAGGCGACCATCTTCTTCGCCTCGTCGCCGGTCTTGACGCCGCCCAGGCCCACTTCGCCCAGCAGGGTCACACCGGCTTCCGCCATCTCCTTGAAGTCGGCCTCGACCATGCCCTGCTCGATCACCGGTGCGCCGCCATGCACCTTGACACCGGCTGGGCGCGCGTTGGCGAAGATGCGCTGCGAGGCGATGGCGAAGGCCTTCAGCCCGGCGATGTCCTTCGGCCGGCCGGGCATGTGGACCTCGCCCGCGGAGATCATGGTGGTGACGCCGCCATGGAGGCAGCTCTCGATCCAGCCCAGCTGGTTCTGTCGCGGCGTCCACTCGCCGGCGACCGGATGCACATGGCTGTCGATCAGGCCCGGCGCCAGCGCGGTGCCGTTGGCGTCGACCACAGTCTTGGCGCCCTCGGTGTCGAGATCCTTCTCGCGCCCGATGCCGGTGATGCGTCCGTCCACCGCCACCACGGTGTCGCCATCGCCGATCGGCGCCGCGAGATCGCCGGTCAGCAGCAGCCCGATGTTGCGGATGACCAGCTTGCCGGCGGGTGCGCCGGCCGCCGCTTCGAGCGCCATGAATGCCTCCCTGGATCGTGCAACGCCATCATTGCACGGAACCGGGGCCGGGCGGCAATCGCCGGTGTTACGCGATCCGGCGTGGCGGCTCGGCGGCGCCCATGTTGCCGGCGCTGGGACCGACCTGCTTCGGCTCGCTGGCCGGGCGAATGGCGAGAGCGGCGCGGATGTCGGGTTCGTCCATCTGCTCCGGCGTCAGGAACCGGTAGGAGTAATCCATCCAGACGTTGGATTCGAGGAACAGGTCCAAGAGGTCCGGATCGAGATGGCCGTTGCGCTTGAAGGCGCCCATGATCCGGATCGCCTCCGAGAGCGGCTTCGCCTTCTTGTAGGGCCGGTCGCCCGCCGTCAGCGCCTCGAACACGTCGGCGATCGCCATGATGCGCGCCAGCACCGACATGTCCTTGCCCATCAGGCGCCGCGGATAGCCCATGCCGTCCATGCGCTCGTGGTGGCCACCGGCAATCTCCGGCACGTTCCGCAGGTGCCGCGGGAAGGGCAGGCTCTCCAGCATGATGATGGTCTGCACGATATGGTCGTTGATGATGTAGCGCTCCTCGTCGGTCAGCGTGCCGCGCTGGATCGAGAGGTTGTGCAGTTCGCCGAGGTTGAACTTGTGTACCGGGACCTTGAGCTTGAAGCCCCAGGCGTTGTCCGCCGGCATCTGGTCGTGCTCCGCGCGGATGACGATGTGCTCGGGCTTGTCGCCGATGACCTGCTCGACCACCGGCAGCGGCTTGGGCGGCTGGGAGGCGAGGCGGGTCATCTCCTCGTGCGAGATGCCGATCCGGTCGTCCAGGGTACGGGTCCAGGTGCGTTGCGCGATTTCCTTGACGCGCTCGATCTTTTCCGGCGCCAGGTTTTCGCCGCCGATATTGGCCTCGGCGACCAGGGCGTATTCCTCGTCGATGACGGCGTTGAACGCGGCCACCTCGCTGTCCACGTCGCCATGGAACTGGCCGGCAAGCTTCTCGCGCAGCAGCCGGATTTCGTTCTCGCGCTTCACCACCTCGAAGCGGGTGCGGATCTCGTGCACCCGGTTGTAAAGGGTCTCGAGCTTGGTAGCCTTGTCCACGACGTATTCCGGCGTCGTCACCTTGCCGCAATCGTGCAGCCAGCTCGCGAGCTCCAGCGCTTCCCATTCCTCCTCGTTCAGCCGGAAGTTGGCGAACGTGCCGTAGGTTTGCTTGGTCGCGGCCTCGGCCAGCATCTTGGCAAGCGCGGGCACGCGGGTGCAGTGGCCGCCGGTGTGCGGCGACTTGGCGTCGATCGCGCCTGCAACCAGCTTGATCAACGAATCCATCAGGTTCTTCTGCGCCATCAGCAGCTGCTTGTTCTCCAGCGCGATGGCGGCCGAGCCGGAGATCGCCTTGATCAGTGCCAGCAGATGGCCGGAGGCGGTGGTGCCTTCACCCTTGCCGTCCGCTTCCGCGACCAGCATCACGATGCCCAGCGCGTCACCGCGCGGGTTCAACAGCGGCACGGCGATCAGCTCGACATGCTCGCTGGTGACGCCCAGTTTCGCCGCGATCGCGCGGTCGACCGACTTCAGCTCGTCGCCGCGCACGCGCCGGTCCTCGATCTTGCGCCGGAGCGCCGAGTCCGAGACGATGCTGTTGCGGATTTCCAGCGGCACGCGCGCCGCGTACTCCTCCTCGATCGCGTCGAACGTGGTGCCATCGGCGATCCGGCCCAGCTCGAACTTCAACGCTCCGCCATCCTCCTCCAGCAGATAGATCACGCCGCCGACGGCGCGGCTGACGTCCACCATCTCGCGCAGGATCCGCTGCAGCAGCGAGGACATGTCCCGTTCCGCGGTCAACGTGCTGCCGATCTCGAGGAAGCGGCGGATCGTGGTCTTCATCTCGTTCATGATGATCGAGAGCTCGTCCACTTCCTCGATCCCGGTGTTGACGGAGAGGGTGTTGGAGAAATCGAAGTCGCGGATCGACTGGGCTTCGTCGGTCAGCGACTTCAGCGGCCCGGACAGGCGGCGGGCCAGCTCCCACACCGCGAAGATCGACATCAGCAGCAGCACCGCGGAGATCGTGATCAGCATCAGCTTGGTGCGGTCGACGCCGGCATCCATCTGCTCCTTGGGCAGACCGGTCAGAATGCTGAGCTGCCAGACGCTGAAGAATCCGATCGCAACCACGGCGATGAAGAACAGCGTGGCAAAGAACGCGGTGATGTGACGTCGCAACGGATAGCGCGACGGTCCTTTGCGAAGTGCGAAGTTCGTTCGAAGGACGGTGGTTTGCATCGTCTGATTGCCTCTCGGCGGCGCACACGCAAATGTGGGAACGCCCGCAAATACTCTGCTACCCATTGGAGTATCGGGCAAGTTCGTTGTCACGTGGTTAATTGCCAACCACTTTTGTTCCGCGCGGTTTCCCCGAGCGCCAACAGGGCCGAATGCGGCCACGCCTTTTAGGACTTAAGCCCCAGGATGAGGCAGGGGAGGCTGAAAGGGCCGCCTAAAGGGCCGGAATCCGGCCATGGGACATACCGCGATGCCCGAGCTGCTGTGAAACCGTTTCCGCGCAGCGGATCACCCGCCGGGCCAAGTCCTCGACCCGACTGGACCAGTCCCGCTGCTTGATCCCGGTGACGCTGATCGCCCCGGCAGCGACGCCGGCTCGGCCGAAGATGCAGGAGCCGACGCAGGCCACACCCTCGTTGTCCTCCTCGTCATCGACGGCATATCCGCGCTCTGCGGTGCGTGCGAGTTCCTGGATCAGCAGCGGCAGCGCCGTGATGGTGTGCGGTGTCCGCCGCGGCAACTCGATGCCTTCCAGGAGGCGGCTCGCCTCATCGCGCGGCAGAGCGGAGAGCAGGGCCTTGCCGACCGCGGAGCAGTGCGGCATCTCGCGCCGTCCCAGCGCCGCGTCGAACCGGACCGCCCCCGGTGCATCGACGCGCCCGACCACGACCGCGTGGCCCTCGTCCAGGATCGCCAGCCGCGACGTGAGGCCGGTCTCACTGGTGAGCTTGCGGAGCTCCGGCATGGCGACGTCGGCGAGCGCGATGTTGGCGACCGCCATGTCGCCCAGGCGCGCCAGCGCCATGCCGAGCCGATAGCGGCGATTGGCGCCCTCCGAGAAGTCCGAGAGGAAGCCGCGGGAGAGCAGCGTCTGCAGCAGGGCATAGACCGCGGCCTTGGAGAGTCCGAGCTCGCGCGCAAGATCGGTCAGCCGCGCGCCGTCCTTGCCCCGGGCGGCGATCAGCTCCACCAGGTCAAGCGCGCGCCCCAGGCTTTGCACACGGTAGCGCTCGTCAGTGGCGCGCACGTCATCCATTTCCCAGCCTCACCGGTTTCATGGCGAAGCGATTTGACTTCGCCCCGCTCGGGCCACTAGTCTAGCGATACAAAACATAGTTTGGCCATACAAAACAATACGGGCGGGGCGGCATGAGCGAGAAGCGGCGCAAGCTGCGCTCCAGCGCGTGGTTCGGCGGCGAAGGCAAGAACGCCTTCATGCACCGCAGCTGGATGAAGAACCAGGGCATCCCGGCCGACCTGTTCGACGGCCGGCCCGTCATCGGCATCTGCAACACCTTCTCCGAGCTGACGCCTTGCAACGCGCATCTCAGGCAGCTGGCCGAGCACGTGAAGCGCGGCGTCTACGAGGCGGGCGGCCTGCCGCTGGAATTTCCGGCGATGAGTCTCGGCGAATCCAACCTGCGGCCGACGGCGATGCTGTTCCGCAATCTCGCCAGCATGGATGTCGAAGAGTCGATCCGCGCCAACCCGATCGACGGCGTGATCCTGCTGGTCGGCTGCGACAAGACCACGCCGGCGCTGATGATGGGTGCCGCCAGCTGCGATCTCCCGACCATCGTGGTTTCCGGCGGCCCGATGCTGAACGGCGACTTCCGCGGCCAGAAGATCGGCTCCGGCACCCATGTCTGGAAATTCTACGAGGACGTGAAGGGCGGCCGTATGTCGCTGGAGGACTTCCTCTCCGCCGAGCAGGGCCAGAGCCGCTCGGCCGGAAGCTGCATGACCATGGGCACGGCCTCGACCATGGCCAGCATGGTGGAGGCGCTGGGCATCGGCATGCCCGACAATTCCGCGATCCCCGCGGTCGATTCCCGCCGCGCGGTGCTGGCGCAGCTCGCCGGCCGCCGGATCGTGAAGCTGGTCGAGGAGGACGTGCGCATGTCGCAGATCCTCACCAAGCGCGCGTTCGAGAACGCGATCCGGGTCAACGGCGCCATCGGCGGCTCGACCAACGCGGTCATCCATCTGATCGCGATCGCGGGAAGGCTCGGCGTCGATCTCACGCTCGACGACTGGGACCGGCTCGGGCGCGACGTGCCGACCATCGTCGACCTGATGCCGTCCGGCCGGTTCCTGATGGAGGACTTCTACTACGCCGGCGCGCTCAGGGCGGTGATGCGCGCGATCGGCAATGCCGGCTGGCTCGATCTCGACGCCATGACCGTCAGCGGCCAGACCATCGGCGAGCAGTGCCGCGACGTGGTCAACTACAACGAAGAGGTGATCCGGCCGCTGAACAACCCGCTGACGCCCCAGGGCGGCATCGCGGTGCTGCGCGGCAACCTGGCGCCCAACGGCGCCGTCATCAAGCCGTCGGCGGCGACCCCGAAGCTGATGCAGCATCGCGGGAAGGCGATCGTGTTCGAGAATATCGAGCACTATCACGCCAGGGTCGATGATCCTGCCCTGCCGGTCGACGAGAACAGCGTCATGGTGCTGAAGAATTGCGGACCGCGCGGCTATCCCGGCATGGCGGAGGTCGGCAACATGCCGCTGCCGGAGAAGCTGCTGAAGCAGGGCGTCACCGACATGGTGCGGATCTCCGACGCCCGCATGAGCGGCACCGCCTACGGCACGGTGGTGCTGCACACTGCGCCGGAGGCGGCGCTCGGCGGGCCGCTCGCCTTGGTGCAGGACGGCGACTGGATCGGGCTCGACGTCGCCGGGCGCCGCCTGGAACTCGAAGTCTCGCATCAGGATCTCGAGAAACGGCGCGCGGCGTGGGTTTCGACCGCGCTGCCGATCGAGAGCGGCTACCAGCAGCTCTATGTCGAGCGCGTGTTGCAGGCCGATCGCGGCTGCGACTTCGATTTCCTGATCGGCAAGCGGGGCTCCGGCGTGCCGCGGCATTCCCACTGATGGCCGACGTGAACGCACGGAAGGGTGCCATCGATGCGCCCGCGTCTTTCCCGAGCCTGAAGGACCGGGTGGTCTTCATCACCGGCGGCGGCAGCGGGATCGGCGAGAGCCTGGTCGAGCACTTCTGCGCCCAGGGATCGAAGGTCGCCTTCGTCGATATCGCCGAGGCGCCGTCGCAGGCGCTGGCGGAGCGGATCGCGGCACGCGGGCATCCGAAGCCGCTGTTCATGCCTTGCGATCTTCGAGAGATCGAGAACCTGCGATCCTGCATCGAGAAGGTGCGCAAGGATCTGGGCGCGATCCGCGTCCTGGTGAACAATGCCGGCAACGACGATCGGCACGCGACGGCCGACGTGACCGTGGACTACTGGAACGACCGCATGGCGGTCAACGTCCGGCATCAGTTCTTCGCCGCGCAGGCGGTGCGACCCATGATGCGCGATGCCGGCGGCGGTTCGATCATCATGTTCGGCTCGATCACCTGGCTGGTGGGCGACGGCGACTGCCCGGCCTATGTCACCTCGAAGGCGGCGATCACGGGAATGACCCGGGCACTCGCCCGTGAGTTCGGGCCGGAGCGGATCCGCGTCAACTGCATGCTGCCGGGCTGGGTCATGACCGAGCGCCAGGTGAAGCTCTGGCTGAACGAGGCGGGCGAGAAGCAGATCGACGACCGCCAGTGCCTGAAGGACCGGCTCTATCCGGCCGACATCGCCCGCATGGCGCTGTTCCTCGGCGCCGACGACAGCCGGATGTGCAGTTCGCAGAATTTCATCGTCGATGGCGGGTGGGTATGAGCGGCAATATGCGTCTGATTCAGTACCGGCCGACGCCGGACACCCGCGCGGTCGGCTTGGTGACAAGGGAGGGCGATCGGGCGCACCCGCTGCAGGGCTTCGACACGGTCTATCGCCTGGCGCAGGCGGCGATCGACCAGAACCGCAGCCTGGTCTCGCTGGTCCAGGCGGCGCTGGCCGACCGGACCGTCGACTACCTTGCGCTGCTGCGGGCGGGGCAGGTCATGGCGCCGGTCGAACATCCGGAGCCCGCCCGCTTCTACCTGACCGGCACCGGCCTCACGCATCTCGGTAGCGCCGACGCGCGCAACAAGATGCATGCGGCCACCCACGGCTCCAACGCGCCGGAATCCGATTCCATGAAGATCTTCCGGATGGGGTTGAAGGGCGGGAAGCCGGAAGCGGGTCATATCGGCGTGCAGCCGGAGTGGTTCTACAAGGGGATCGGCACCGAAGTGGTGGCGCCGGGTGCGCCGCTGCCGCTGCCGGCCTTTGCCTTGGCCGGCGCCGAGGAGCCGGAGGTGGTCGGCATCTACCTGGTGGATGGCGATGGACGGCCGCGGCGCATCGGATTTACCCTCGGCAACGAGTTCTCCGACCACGTGACCGAGGCGCAGAACTATCTCTACACCCAGCACTCCAAGCTGCGGGCGTGCTCGCTGGGGCCGGAGCTCCTGATCGGCGACCTCCCGGAGGATGTCCGTGGCACCTCGCGCATCATCCGCAACGGCAAGGTGTTGTGGGAGGAGGAGGTGCTGTCCGGCGAGGCCAACATGTCGCATTCGATCGCCAACCTGGAACACTTCCACTTCCGCTACCCGATGTTCCGACGGCCAGGCGACCTGCATGCCTATTTCATGGGCGCCGCCGTGTTGAGCTATGCTGCGGGGGTTAAAACCGAGCCTGGCGATGAGTTCGAGATCGACGTGCCGGCCTTCGGCCAGCCGCTGCGCAACCGGATGGAATTGGTTGCGGATGAAGGTCTGGTGACGGTCTCGCCGCTTTAGAATGCAAGACAACGACAAACAGGGAGAAGGAGAATCGACATGCTGAAGTCAGTGACGGCCTTGGCGGCTGCGGCCGCGCTTGCCATCGGCTGGACCGCCGCGGCCCAGGCGAAAGAATTGCGGGTGCTCGCCTGGGACGGCTACGCCGACGAGGACTGGGTGAAGGAGTTCGAGAAGCAGACCGGCGCCGAGGTGAAGGTGGTCTTCATCGGCAGTGACGACGAGATCTGGGCCAAGATCAAGGGCAGCGAAGGCAAGGACTTCGACGTGATGGCGGTCAACACCGGCCAGCTGCAGCGCTACATCGACGCCAATCTGGTGCAACCGATCGACCTTGCGAAGATCCCGAACCAGAAGGCCAACCAGCTGCCGAACTTCAACGACCTCACCAAGGTGAAGGGCGTCACGCGCGACGGCAAGCTCTATGCGGTTCCCTTCTGCTTCGACTCGATCGGCATCATCTACAACACCGACGAGGTGAAGACGCCGCCGACCTCGATGGATGTGCTGTGGGATCCGCAATACAAGGGCAAGGTCCTCGCTTATGACAACGGCGAGCACAACTTCTCGTTCACCGCGCTGACCCTCGGCATCCAGGATCCGTTCCATCTCTCGGCTGACCAGATGGCGCAGATCAAGGACAAGCTGGTCAACCTGAAGGGCAACGTGCTGAGCTTCTACACCACCGCGGACGAAGCGACGCAGATCTACAAGAACAACGACATCGCGCTGATCTGGGCCAACTACGGCCAGCAGCAGGTGAAGTCGCTGCAGGATGCCGGCGCCCACGTCGCCTATGTGAACCCGAAGGAAGGCGCGCTCGCCTGGCTCGACACCTGGGCGGTCACCGTCGGCGCGCAGGACAAGGACCTGGCGGAGGCCTGGATCAACTTCCTGATGCAAAAGGAGATTGGCGCGCAGCTGACCGAGCGCACCGGCTTCGGCAACACCACGGCGCCGTCCAACAACGCCAAGCCCGACGACAAGCTGGTCTATGTCGAGCAGGTAGAAGACCCGACCAAGCGGGCCGACCTCTGGAACGAGATCAAGGCCGCGCAGTAGGGTAGAGTGATCCAGCCGGCCCGTCTCCGAAACGGGGGCGGGCCGGTTTGATTCAGGGGGATGACCCCTCCCCCGTCTTCGGGGTAGGTGGGTGGGGGAGCCCCGCAATGACTGTCGCTGAGCTTCTCGCGCTGGGGTTTTGATGGCGATCCTTCTCGAGCTGAAAGGCGTCAGCAAGTCGTTCGGCGCGACCCGCGTGCTGGAGCATATCGACCTTGCGGTCGAGGACGGCGAGTTCATCACCATCCTCGGTCCCTCCGGCTCCGGCAAGACCACGATCCTCCGGATGATCGGCGGCTTCACCGAGCCCGACGCCGGCGAGATCCTGCTGGATGGCCGCAACATCGCCGGCGAACCGATCAACCGGCGCCCGTTCAACACCGTATTCCAGGACTACGCGCTGTTTCCGCACATGACCGTTGCCGGCAATGTCGGCTACGGGTTGAAGGTGCGCGGCGTCGCGCGCGCGACCGTCGAGAAGCGCGTCAAGGAAACCTTGGATCTGGTACAGCTCGGTACTTTCAAGGACCGCTATCCGGCGCAGCTCTCGGGCGGCCAGAAGCAGCGCGTGGCGCTTGCGCGGGCCATCATCTGCGACCCGCGCCTCATTCTGCTGGACGAGCCGCTGGCCGCCCTCGACGTCGAGCTCCGCAAGCAGATGCAGGAGTTCCTGAAGACCATTCACCGCGAGATCAAGACCACCTTCCTGTTCGTGACCCACGACCAGGAGGAGGCGATCGCCATGGCGGATCGGATCTGCGTCATGAACTACGGCAAGATCCTGCAGCTGGGCTCGCCGACCGAGGTCTATTATCGGCCGCAGTCCGAGTTCGTCGCGCGGTTCTTCGGCGACAACAACCTGATCGAAGGCACATTGGGACCGCTCGCCGGTGACCTCCGGACCGTCGAGACCGCGATTGGACCACTCACCTGCTCGGTCGACGAGGCCAACGCATTGGCGTTGCCGGGCGGGCGCGCCTTTGCTGTGATCCGTCCGGAAGCGGTCCAGATCGATGTCGGCCAAGGTTGGCCCGGCGGCCCCGTGGTTTCGATTGTCGCCGGCGAGGTGACGGGCGTGAACTTCGGCGGTGCAGCCACGGTGGCCCAGGTCGCCGCCATCGGTCCCTCGGGCGCCGTGCCGCTCCGCGTCAAACTCCCGAGCCGCATCGAAGGACTGCCGATCAAGGCGGGCGACCGCGTACGGCTCGGCTGGAAGGCCGGCGATTGCCGGCTGGTCGTGACCTGATGACGGCCGCCGGCGGTCGGATCGACGGCGGTCGGATCTGGCGGGCTCTGGCGCTCCTGGCCGCCTACGGCCTGCCGCTGGCCTTTATCCTGCTGCCGCTGGCCGCGTTCCTGGTCTACAGCCTGTTCTGGGTCGAGGGGACGGAGATCCACTACGACCTGACCTTGCTCAACTACCAGCGCTTCGTCACTGAGGAGACCTTCAAGCGCGTCCTCTGGCAGACCATCGTGCTCTGTCTGGAGGTCGCGGCGCTCGGTATCGCCTTCGGTTATCCGGTTGCCTATTTCCTTTCCGGGTTGAAGGGCCGCAAGAAGTACACGCTGCTCATGCTGCTGCTGGTTCCGCTGCTGATGAGCTACATCATCAAGATCTACGCGATCCGCAGCATTCTCGGCGGCAACGGTTTCCTGAACCGCGCGCTGATCGCGCTCGGCATCATCGACGAGCCGCTCACCTTCTTCGTGTTCAATCTGAATGCGGTGCTGTTGACCCTCACCGTGCTGCTGCTGCCCTTCGCGATCCTGCCGATCTTCCTGTCGCTCGAGCGGATCCCGCGCAGCCTGCTGGAGGCGTCGTCGGACCTCGGCGCCTCGCATTGGCAGAGCTTCTTCCGGGTGATCCTGCCGTTGAGCCTGCCCGGCGTGGTCAGCGCCACGACCTTCGTCTTCGTGCTGGCGATCGGCGACTTCCTGACGCCGCAGATGGTCGGCGGCCAGAACGGCTTCACCTTCGGCCGGATCATCTACAGCCAGTTCGGCTTTGCCTTCAACTGGCCGTTCGGCGCGGCCTTGAGCGTGATCTTGGCCGCCCTGGTGATCGTCGCCATCGGCGTCGGCGCCAGGTTCGGCGGCCGGAAGGCGGGCGTGCTGTGAAACGCCATCCCGTCGCAACCCTGCTGCTCGGCCTTGTGACGGTCCTTGTCTTCGTTCTGCTTTATGGACCGATCTTCATTCCGATCGTCAGTTCGTTCTTCACCGTGAAATACGGCGCCGTCGATTGGAGCCAGGTAAATCTCGATGCCTATCGCAAGCTGACCGAGAACGAGAGCGTCCTGGAGGCGGTCACCAACACGTTCATCGTCGGACTCTCGGCGGTGGCCCTCTCGCTGATCCTCGGCACGATCATCGCGCTCCATTGCAACAGCGGCCGGTCGCGCGGCCGGGAACTCCTGCAGTTCGTCGTCTTCATGCCGTTCCTGATGCCGCCGATCATCACCGGCCTCTCGCTGCTGATCTTCTTTCGCGAGGTCGAGCTGCCGCGTTCGATGGCGACGATCATCATCGGTCATACCGTCTTCGTGCTGGCCCTGGTCTATCGCACCATCCTGGTGCGGCTGCAGGGGATCGGCCTCAGCATGATCGAGGCCTCCTACGATCTCGGCGCCAATGCGCCGCAGACTTTCCTCTATGTGCTGCTGCCGAACCTGAAGAGCGCGCTCATCGGCGCCGGCGTGCTGGCTTTCGCGCTTTCCTTCGACGAGACCATGATCACGATCCTGGTGACCGGCACCCAGAACACGCTGCCGATCCGGCTCTGGGCGATGATGCGTCTCGGCTTCACCCCGGACATCAATGCCCTGGTCGCGATCATCCTGGCGCTGACCACGGTGATGGTCGTGGTCGCGGCGCGCTACCTGATCCCGCGGGAGTTTGCGGGATCGGAGGCGTAAGGTGTTTTTGGCTGGCCGGCATTGCACTTGCGGCCAGACCCTCATCCCAACCTTCCCCCCACGGGGGAAGGGGCGCACCCGGCACTCGCTGGCAGCGAGTTGGAACCCTCGCCCGTAGGGAGAGGGTAGGGTGAGGGGTCTTGAAGCTGCCTCAGACTTCGATTTGAGCACGCGCGACACGTGATGGAATTCCCGCCCCAACTGATCGACGCGCTGCGGAAGGCTGAGCGCATCCTGTTCTTCACCGGCGCCGGTGTCTCTGCGGAGTCCGGCCTGCCGACCTTCCGCGATGCGCAGCAGGGCCTCTGGGCAAAATATCGGCCGCAGGACTTGGCGACCCCCGAGGCGTTCGCCCGCGATCCCGAGACGGTCTGGCGCTGGTACCAGTGGCGCCGCCGCGTCCATGGCGATGTCGCGCCCAACCCGGCCCATCGCGCGATCGCCGGGTTTCAAGAGCGTCTGCCTGGTGCGACTCTGGTCACCCAGAACGTGGATCGACTCCACGAGTTGGCTGGCAGCCCATCGGTCATCCACCTCCACGGCAGCGTCTTCCGCAACAAATGCGCTGCCTGCGGCGCCGTCATGCCGGAGGTGCCGCACGATCTCGAAACACCGCCCCGCTGCGAAGCCTGCGGCGGTCTCTGCCGCCCCGACGTAGTCTGGTTCGGCGAGGGGTTGCCGCAAGCGGAGTGGGAGAGCGCGGTGCGCGCCGCGACTGAAGCGCAGGTCGTCCTCTCGATCGGCACCTCGGCGACCGTCAACCCGGCTGCACAACTGCCGCTGATCGCACAACGCGCCGGCGCGCTGGTGGTGCAGATCAATCCGGAGCGCACGCCGCTCGACGCGATCGCGCATAATTTACGCGGGAAGGCAGGGGAGATTCTGCCGATGCTGCTGGAGGCAGTCTCGAGCGCCAACTAGCGCGCAATTTTTGACTCGTCATCCTCCGCGAAGGCGGAGGATCCACGAGTTTGCATCCATTGCTCCAGGAACCCCGTAGAGTTCTACCCTCGGGTCCCGAAACCCCGAAGCCTATCTGCGGAGCTTGCTTGGCCTGGACTTGGAAAAATCGGGTTGCGCACAGATTACATTGGCGCCCCCGTCGTCGAACTGGGCGCAGACCTCACGATCCTTAATCCACCATTTTCCGAAACGTATTTTTCCGTAGGTGTCTGAGTCGACGAAGGTTCCATCTCGCCGATAGTCGCGCCATGAGTAGTAGCTGGCGAAGGTATGGTCCGCCACAGCTTCGGAAAGGTCCTTCCCAGCCAGGTCTTGGTGCGGGGCGCAAGAAGCCGCCATGCAGCCAAACAGCGCGATCGCGACGGCCGCCCGAAGCCATGTCTGCCAACTTGCTGTGATCCTTAGATTTCTATTCGGGTAGGTCAGGCGATGCCTCCACCAGTCCACTTAGTGGTCTTGCAAACACACACACTATAGTATATCATTTGGCTAATTACCGCCACCGCAGGCACATCCCTAGGTAATGGACGAGTATACCTTTTTCCACGGCTCTTCGGCACCCCCGGAGATGGGCGGCGCCCTGCGCCGGTCCGCCGTCCGGTTCGACGCCCTGGGCGAGACAGCGGCGCCTGAGCGCGACTGGCTGGTCGAGGGGCTGATCCCGACCGGTGCCGTCACCTTCATCAGCGGCGACGGTGGGTTGGGGAAGAGTCTGCTCGGCCAGCAGCTGGTGACCGCCGCGGCGCTCGGCGTGCCGTGGCTCGGCCGCAAGACGGCGCAGGTGGGCTCGGTTTCGCTGTTCTGCGAGGACGATGCGGCGGAGATCCATCGGCGCGCCGTGGCGATCGCCGCGCATTACGGTGTCTCGCCCGCCGACCCCCGGCTGGGCGGTGCGCATTTCCTTGCCCGCGCCGGCGCCCACAACCGCATGATCGAGTTCTATGCCGAGACCGAGCGCGGCAGTGGCCGGCAGCGCGTGTTCTGCCGCACGACCCAGGTCTATGACGAGCTGCTCGAATGGGCGGTGGCGGAAAAGCTCCGCCTGGTCTTGCTCGATTCCCTGCATGAGTTCTTCCTCGGCAACGAGAACAACCGGTCGCAGGCGAAGACCTTCGTCAACGAGCTGACGATCATGGCGCGCGAGATCCGCGGCGCGGTCGTGGTGCTGGCCCATCCCAGCATCGGCGGCATCGCGCGCGGCAGCGGCACCTCCGGCAGCACCGCCTGGAACAATGCCGTCCGTTCGCGGCTCTACCTGACGCGTGCTCCGGCACCCGCCGGCGAAGCAAATGACGACGTCCGCATGCTGACGACGGTCAAGGCCAATTTCGGACGGCTCGGCCGATCGATCCGCATCACCTGGCGTGACGGCGTCTTCATCGCCGATCCGCCGCCGGACCTTCCGGTCGCCGAAGCCGAGCGCCTGCGCTGCGAGCGCGCCTTCCTGGAGGCGCTCAGCCTCGCTACCGCGCAGGGGCGTGCGGTCTCCGAACATCGCAACGCGCCCAATTTCGCGCCGACCACGCTGCGGGACTATCCGCCTTGCCGCGGCATCAACGCCCGGGAGCTCGGGGAGACCATGCGCGCGCTGTTCGCGGCGGGCCGGATCGAGAAGCGCCGCGTGGGGCGCAAACCCAATCGCCACGCCTTCGTGACACTGGCGCCGGTCGAGCGTCCTGGAGGCGCAGCATGATCGCCTGCGTCACGGCTGCGCCGGAGCGCGCCGAACCCTCTCGCAACGCCTTGATGCGGTTATGCGCCGGACTTCCGCGCGAGCGCGTCGAAGCTTCCAGCAAGTGCCTGATGGCGTTCGGCGAAACTCGAGTTTCCGCTGTATGCGGGCCGTCAGTCGGCCGTGACCGCCATCCCGAAATCCTCGGCGACCAGGCCGATCCAGCGCCAGAGATAATCGGCGAAGCTCTTCAGGATATAGATCTCGTAGTTCGGCGCTTCGCCGGTCTGGTGCAGCAGCACGTTGGCCTTGCTCATGCCGGTCTGGGCGCACTGGCCGGGTCCGAACACCCGGGGATGGAGGTCGAGGCTCACGCCACGCGCCAGCACCTCGCGAGCGGCGGGACCGGCCAGCGTGATCACCGTCCGGCTCTCGGAGACGTCGATCACCGCGGCGTGCTGGCCCTGGAAGGCGCTCCGCAGCCTCTCGATCAGTTCCGCGCGCCTCTGGTCGCTCGACACCACCCACCACTCGTTCGGCCCAAGCCAGAGGATGCGCGTGTCGCCGCTTGTGTTCACCCGGTTGGCCTCGACCGGAAGGTCGACGCCGGTGGCACTCTTCACCGCCGCGACGAAGGCGCCGTCCTCGGCATTGCCGCGGATGTTGATGATCGCGCGGTGCGCCTGCTCGCCGACCGTGATGCCGGCCTCGGCCGCGTCGCTGTTCGCGGCGAGCGCGTTCAGGCCGAAATGCGCGAGCGCGCTGCGCCGCTGATAGGCCTCAACCATTTATCCGCGCTCCCTCGGGGTCGAAGAACTTGGCCTCGGTCACCTTCAGCTTCACCCGCTTCTCTTCCCAGCAGGCGTAGAGCGTCTGGCCCATGCGGTTGCGCCCGTTCTTCACCACGCCCATCGCGATCGACCGATCGACGTTCGGGCTCCAGTAGGAGGAGGTGACGTGGCCGAGCATCGCCATCGGCGGCTTGTCCTTCAGGTGCTCGACGATCTGCGCGCCGTCCGGCAGCACGATCGACGGATCCTCGGTCAACAGGCCGACCAGGTGCTTGCGGTCGGGGCGCTTGGTATCGGAGCGCAGCATCGAGCGCCGGCCGATGAAGTCCGGCTTCGACTTGGCGACGATCCACTCCATGCCGAGGTCCTGCGGCGTCTGGGTGCCGTCGGTGTCCTGGCCGACGATGATGAAGCCCTTCTCGGCGCGGAGAACGTGCAGGGTCTCGGTGCCGTAGGGCGTGATCCCGTATTTTTCACCGGCCTGCATGAAGGCGCGCCAGACGTGGAGGCCGTAGGAGGGCGCCACGTTGATCTCGTAGGAGAGATCGCCGGTGAAGGTGATGCGGTACACCCGGGCCGGCACGCCGGCGACCGTGCCCTCGCGGAACGAGAGATGCGGGAAGGCGGCATCATCGAGCGGAATGTCGCTGGTCAGCTCGCCGAGCAGCTTCCGGGCCATCGGGCCGCCGATCGCCATCACCGACCATTGCTCGGTCACCGAGGTGAAGTAGACTTTCTTGTCCGGCCATTCGCACTGATGCCATTCCTCCAGCCAGGCCAGCACGCGCGCGGCGCCGCCGGTGGTGGTGGTCATGTGGAAATGGTTCTCGGAGATGCGGCTGGTGACGCCGTCGTCGAACACCATGCCGTCCTCGCCGCACATCAATCCGTAGCGGCATTTGCCGGGCTCGAGCTTGGACCAGGCGTTGGTATAGACCATGTTCAGGAACCAGGCGGCGTCCGGTCCCTGCACGTCGATCTTGCCGAGGGTCGAGGCATCGACCATGCCCACACCGGTGCGGACCGCCTTCACCTCGCGGTTGACCGCGTCGTGCATGCTCTCGCCCGGCTTCGCGTAGTACCAGGGGCGGAGCCACTGGCCGACCGGCTCGAACTTCGCGCCGTGATCGACATGCCATGGGTGCATCGCGGTCTTGCGGACCGGATCGAGGAAGTCCTCCTTGTCGCGTCCGGCGAACGCGCCAAAGGTCACCGGCGTATAAGGCGGGCGATAGGTGGTGATGCCGACCGCCGGGATCTCGACATTGCGCAGGCCCGCCATGATCGCGAGGGCGTTGACGTTGCTGGTCTTGCCCTGGTCGGTCGCCATGCCCATGGTGGTGTAGCGCTTCAGGTGCTCGACCGAGCGATAGCCCTCGCGGTGCGCCAGCATCACGTCGGCGGCCGTCACGTCGTTCTGGTAGTCGATGAAGTGCTTGCCGCCCTGGCCGACCGGCTTCTCGCCGGGCACGATCCAGAGCGTGCGCAGCGGCGCCTCGGACGGCGCGGCTTCGGCGCGCGGCGCTGCGCCGGTCTCGCCGGAGATGCCGGAAAG
>JADMIO010799941.1_pt1 | contig 62411 bp, 67 predicted proteins | sample 8958161 | NCBI WGS metagenome assembly JADMIO01 (sample SAMN16585339, study PRJNA669376) | soil metagenome | isolation source: Crop rotation soil | place: USA: Cullars Rotation, Alabama | collected 2011 | reverse complement strand
CGCGACAACTTGTCCACGTGGAATTCTAAGCTTAGGATCCCAATGTGCTGGAAAGCTTTCCAGAAAGCTTTCAAGCGAATGCCGCAGTTTTTAGCGTGAGCATTGCTCTGCTCACCATTGTTGCTGCGGTCGACTTCGCGACGGGGCCGGAGGTATCTCTTTCGATTTTCTATCTTATTCCCAGTGCTTTGGCTGCCTGGTTTGCAGGACGGAAAGGAGGGATTGTGGTTGGAATCATTTCATCGATGATTTGGTTGAGCGTCGAATTGAATTTCGGACGGCAGTATCACCACAAGCTCGTGCCGTATTGCAATGGGTTGCTGCAACTTGTCATGGCACTTTTGTCCGCCATTTTGACAGCGCGCGTCCGGGAGAGAGAACAGGAAGTTTTCCAGGAAATGACCGCTCGCAAGAGAGCCGAAATGGAGCTGCACGTTGAACGTGTGTTAGCTGATGCGATTGAAAAAGAGCAGCAGCGACTGGGCAGAGACCTTCATGATGGATTGGGACAACACCTTGTCAGTACAGGATTCGTCGCATCGATGCTCAAAACCAAATTGCAGGAGAAGGAGCTTCCAGAGGCAAAAGATGCGGACGATCTAACCGCGCTGATAGCCGACGCCATTGGCCAAACTCGGCGTGTTTCCCGAGGGCTTTCTCCGGTCAAACTGGAAGCTGAGGGCCTCTCTTCGGCTTTGCAAGAATTGGCCGACAATGTGAGCAGTCACTCCCGGATCGCTTGCCGCTTCGAATCGCATGTTGGGGGCCTCACCGCCGACCCCACTGTAAGCTCTAATCTTTATCGCATCGCCCAAGAAGCCATTAACAATGCCCTCAAGCATGGCGCAGCCAAGACTATCGTCGTTCAGCTTCAGCAGACCAAATTTCGCCTGGAACTGACCATCGTGAATGACGGGAAAGAGTTCCATCCTCCGACAGAAGGGTTCTCTGGCATGGGTTTACGGGTTATGGAACATCGAGCGCGCTTAATCGGGGCTAAATGCCAAGTTGGGCCTGGACCGTTCGGAGGAACCAAAGTGCGTTGCACCGTTCCGATTGATTCCCGTTCTTAAAGATTTACTCATGAATTCGAGTTCGAAAACTTTGGAGAAAAAGCGAATTTATCTCGTGGACGATCATCCAATGGTCCGCGAGAGGCTTGGCCAGATTATCAATCACGAATCCGATTTGACAGTGTGTGGGGAAGCGGACGATGGGCCTCAAGCGCTGGAAGCATTGGCAGCAGAGCAGCCCGATCTGGTTGTGACTGATATTTCGTTGAAGGGTTCGCATGGATTGGAACTGATAAAAGACCTCAAAGCAGCGTATCCCGCATTGCCGGTTCTCGTTGTTTCGATGCATGACGAGTCCCTCTATGCCGAAAGAGTGCTTCGGGCTGGCGCGAAGGGCTACATCACCAAGCAAGAAGCAACGACAAAAGTGTTAATCGCGATTCGAACAGTCCTCGCAAATCAAATTTATGTCAGTGAGCAGATTATTGCACGGCTCTTGAACCGAACGGCCCAGGGGCCATCGTTCGGATCATCCCCGATAGAAGGTCTTGCTGATCGTGAATTGGAGGTTTTTCAGATGATTGGTCGCGGCTTAAATACGCGACAGATCGCGCAAGAACTGCGGATCGGCACGAAAACCGTTGAAACATATCGGACGCGCATCAAAGAAAAGCTTAATATTGAAACCGGGCATGAGTTGATCCGCGAGGCAATTCGCTGGGAGAGTGAGTTGACATAGGAACAAGCGGTTCGTTTTCGGTGATCGAATTTGGTGCAACTGTATTTGACTTGGGAGTCGATCATGGTTTTTGGGTGAAACTCCCTTTTGGCGGTAATCGGCCTGACGTCGGGCTTATAGGGCTGCTCATAGCTTTTGTTCTCGTGAGTTCTCATCCTCGATCTCTTCGAACACGATTGAGCGCCGTCGATTTGGAGAGTTCGGAATTGCCTAGCACATGAAGCATTCCGTTAGAGATCAACATCGAATCGTGCTGTACTGCGCCAATTTCTGTACGCGGGTGCTCAAGTGGTTCAGTTGATTTTGGGTTGTAAGGATTTCCCCTACAAATTTCGCGTATCCATTCGACTAGGCTTTTTCAAAGCGAGTCATTACAACAAGAATCGGGAGGAGCCATTAGGAGTTGTGGCTTTTTTTCGTGCCAAGCAAACAATGCGAAAAGATTAATGCACCCTGGATTTGGTAACGATCAGGCCAGGTCTATAGGTCGATGGGAGTTCAAGCTCATCGCCAGAAAGGAGAATAACAACCACGGATGCTCTTACTTGACCAGGAGCGTGAAGAGGTTCTATTCCGCAACGAGAAGATTTTGGTGACAAGCTTCCATTTGGAAATTGGGACGACCACTTATTCGATGCGGAGCGTGAAGAATGTCTGGGCGGAACGGGCCGACCCATCTATTTTGGTTCCGTTGGCATCGCTTTTGTTAGGATTTGGGGTTCTTTGTTGGGGTTTGACGGGCCCGGAAGAAACAATGTGGATGAGTTTGCTCGGGGGCGGGGGCGTGCTCGGTTTCGGTTTGTAGCTCTGGCGAGTATGCGACCTACCTTTGCAATTTATTTGAGACTGGTTTCCGCAGAAACATTGAGCCTTATTGTGACTAACAATGGGCGGGAAGCGGAGGCATTGCTTCGGGCGCTTCAGAAGAGCCTGATTTTTGACGCTAACGGTACGGTCGCAGCATAGGCAGGCTTCCGGTGATTTGCTCAAACAGACAGGGAATTTAAGAAAGGAATTATGAAAAAATGTCTTGTGTTGATTGCGACCATCATTGGCAGCTTGTTTCTCTGCCCGACCGCCCAGGCTGGCAAAATCAAGCTTGTGCCTAGCAGCAAGTCATTTGGCAAGGCAGATGTCACCACCAGCGCGCTGGTCATTGTTAATGGTGCCACGCAGGTTGTCTCATTCGGCCTAAGCCTTGACGGCAAACAGTGGCAAAACTTCAATCTTAAGGCTGGGGAAGTCAGGGAGGCTCGCGGCGACAATGACCAAATCAAGAAGTTATTAATCAGAATCTGGACTGCGCCCGCTGCTGAACCGAAGAAATATACGTTGGAAGTGGGAAAGCGATACAAAATCTATTGGAATAATGATAAAAAGCTATGGGATGTCGGACTGCTCACCGAAAAGTGACTAGATGAGGAGCAGCCTGACGCCCAAGGAGAAGTCCCAACGCACATTTAGGGCAACCTAGCATGCACTGTTTTTCAAAACGTATCGATGCGCGTGAAATTGCCTACGGGATGTTCACCCCATCCCTAAGTGATCGTCTCTTCCGTATTTCCCATAGAAGGCCGGGTTGAAAGAGTGAGTCTTTCCGGCTTTAAAGGCTACCTGTGTGGGTAGCCTTTTTTATATACGCCGGACATGACTCAGAACATATGGGGTTGAAGTGCCCTGCAGACCGTTGCGAGCGGACTGCAAGCCAAGGGCAACTGCGGAGTAAGCATCCGTGGGAAGGAAGCCGGAGGCAAATCACTGACACGATGAACAAGAACCGAATACAAGGCCTTTCCAGATGGGCAAGGAAGCATTGGCTTCCCAACGCCCGGTACTCGTGGCGATGTTTGGAGGGTAAATTCGGCGTGGGCTGTGAGGAGGTTCTGAGCCTTATTCCGGGAGGCCCGTCATTCTGTCCGCAAGGGCTATTGGAGTCGCGAGGCTCCGAGACGGAGCGGCGGGAGTCAGCCGAGGGCGTAGTAGCGCGAGCCAACCTTTACGCGTGAAGGCCCAAACCAAAAGACAACAAGGAAGCGAACTGGAAGACTCGACCGACATGGAGAGACAGACAACCAGCGGAGGACCGGAGCAACTCCATTTTGATTGGAGTGTCAAGGCATCCGTTGGCCCCGGCAAGGAGGGTGAGGCCGCAGGCGGAGCTATTCTGAGCGAGGTGAAGCAAATGTCGGCGGCGGAACAAAGGACACGCGCCTTGGAGCAAGACCTAATGACCAGAGTGGCTGATGAGGCCAATCTGGTGGAAGCCCTGCAAAGGGTGTGCGCCAACAAAGGCAGCGCGCGAATAGACCGGATGTCGGTCACCGAGTTGAAAGCATGGTTCAGTCAGCGCATCCACAGGGAAAAGCTAAAAGAACAGCTGCTCAGCGGAAGCTATGAACCGGCGCTGGTGCGGGGAGTGCAAATTCCCAAGCCCGGCGGCCAAGGGATGCGGCAATTGGGCATCACTCTGCCAGGAACGTTTGTTGGACGGGAATCAACAACGCCCTGTTCAAAGATTTTTTTGCCGGCGCGGTTGGGTTGGGGCAATCTGTGTATTTGGCGCGAGGATGAATCAAGGAGATGAGTGAGAACGGTTTGTCAGAGTCTGTGGAGCGATTTATTGCTGCGGAGATTCATTCGCTGGAGCAATTGGAAATCCTGCTGCTGCTTTCTGGCAATCCGCACAAATGGTTCAACACTGGAACTGTCTATGAGGTCATAAAAAGCAATCGCAGTTCGGTGGCGCAGTGGCTGGAACGGTTGACCGAGCGGAAAATGTTAACCAGGGACTCTAGCAGTGCCGAAGCATATTATAAATTCAGCCCGACTGAGGAGAATGTTTGGAAACAAGTGACCGAACTTCGGGACAGCTATAAGGAGAGATCAGTAAAGGTCGTGCAGGCGATCTACGCAACAAAAACCCCAACTGGTGTAACAGAATTTGCACGCGCGTTTCGAGTAAGAAAGAAAGAGGGATAATGGCGCAACTCATTTATCTGCTCTGTGCATTGACGAGCCTGGGATGTACGGTGCTGTTGGTTAGGCAATACCGGAGAAGTCGGGTCGGTCTCCTTTTCTGGAGTGCGGCAGGGTTCCTGGCCTTTACGGTAACGAACATTTTACTCTTTGTGGACCTGGTTATCGTGCCAACAGTTGATCTGTCCATTGTCCGAAACTCTATCACGATGTTTGGTGTTTTGGTTTTGTTGCTTGGCCTCATCAAAAACAGCACCTGAAAATGCTCCCAATGATCAACCAGTTTCTTTCGGGAGGAATCACGATCGGATTCCTGGCGATCGCTTTTTTCTTTCTGCGCTTTTGGCAAAAAACAAAAGACAGCCTGTTTGTGGTTTTCTCGTTTTCCTTCTGCCTCTTGGCAGTGGAACGAGTACTAATGCTGGTGATTGCTCCGGGAATGAATGGCGTCGCATCGAGCCTGGAAGGGCGTTGGGCGATTTATCTTGTTCGTTTCGGGGCGTTTGCGTTGATCATGTTTGCGTTTGTTTTAAAGAACAGGAGAAAAACGCACTGAGGAGAAACAAACTTTTGCGCAACTCGATGATTAACTGATCTTTCAAGCTTCACGCGCACATTGAGCGCGTCGTGGTTTCTCCCGATCTTTATTCACGCCAGTGAGCTGGTCAGCGTCCACCCAGCGGACCGCAAAAAGATTTAGTTCGGTGCTGGATTTAAACCGTAATTTGCGTTTGGTCCGCTCACGGTGGGCGTCGACAGTCTTGATGCTGAGATTGAGCAATTGAGAAATCGATGCGTTGCTGTGACCGTGCCCAATCAAAGAGAGTATTTCTAATTCACGATCTGTAAGTAGCCCAGTGCCATTGGGATCATTCGAGTGACGGGGGGAGACAGGCGATTGCAGTAGGTCCGGAGGGCGATAAACTCCTCCAGCCAACACTTCGCGAACGGCCTGGAGCAACTCCGTGCCGTCATCGTCTTTCATGACATAACCACGAGCCCCCGCGCGCAAAACACGCTCCGCATAAATTTGCTGGTCATGCATCGAATGAACCAGGATCTTAACTGACGGAAGATGCGCCCGAATCTCTTTGACCAGTTCCAAGCCGTTCTTACCGGGCATCGAAATATCTACGATCACAAGATCAGGCCGCAGGCGGGTGGCGGCGGCGAGCCCTTCTTTGGCATCAGCAGCCTGCCCGCAAATTTCCAAATTTGCTTCATCGCGTAGAAAGTGCACCAGACCACGACGCATCATTGGATGATCGTCAATGATGAGGGCCCGGAAGCGGCGAACGGAGTTCTTTTTCATCGTTTACTCGGCTCAAGATCAACGGCGCAGATAACACGGGTGCCACCATTTCTAGCTCGTTCGACTTGCAGCGTGCCGGAGAGGATGCTGGCTCGATGGCGCATGAGTTGAAGCCCTAGACCGTCAGTCTGGGGCTCTGCTGCCGGCAGGCCAATGCCATTATCCAGGATGGATAACCTGATGTGGGTATCCGCTGTTCCCAAATTAATCCAAATCCGACGGGCTCGTCCATGACGCACCGCATTGGAGATAGCTTCCTGAGCGATACGGTAAAGGTGTAGAGAAACAGTATGATCCTCGATTAACACCGGTTCCTGACAGCGGAATTCGCACCGGTTGCCGAACATCACTTCGCTCTCATCGGCCAGCTTTTGCAGAGCGAGCATCAATCCGTTTGGACTGTTCATCAGCGGCACCAATCCGTGCGCCAAAGCGCGGGTCTGAATAATCGTTTTGATTAGTTGATCCGCAAGGAGCTTGGCCCTTCCAAATTCAGGATCACCACGCTTCCTGAGAGAATGAGCCAGTGTCTTGGCAAGCAATGCCATGCCGCTTAATTGTTGGCCCAAACCATCATGCAGATCGCGGCCAATCCGTTGACGCTCGCGTTCGCTGATGGTTAATAGCTCCGCTTCAAGTTCACGCGCGCGAGTGACGTCCCGGGCAATGGTGGATGCGCCGAGGATTCGCCTGTGCCCGTCACGAATGGGAGAAACTGTGAGCGAAACCACAAGTCGCGCTCCATCCTTGCGGATGCGGACCGTTTCGAAGTGATCGATTCGTTCGCCGTTCTGAATCCGTTCCATTAACCGGTTTTGCTCGTCCAGGCGATCCTGAGGCAACAATTGGGCTCCACTTTTACCGACGATTTCGCGCGCGGAGTATCCAAAAATTCTCTGGGCGGCCGAATTCCAACTAGTAATGATTCCATCGAGAGATCGACTGAAAATCGCATCCGAAGACGATTCTACGATATCAGCCAATAATCGGCGCAAAGCATTTTTGCCCGCCGCCGGTTCGCCCGCCGGAACGCTGTTTAACGGCTTAAGTGGCATTACACTCCGATAAGTCAACCCGCAGCGCGATTCAAGCGCCATTTTAAATTTAGGGAAAAACTCCACTATCGGACGATCTCAAGCTAGCTTTTGCTTGTCCGGTTGTTTCAGCAAAACACAGCCCGTTGTCGTTCGACTTGGTTGATGTCACCAGTCCCTGGAAGTTCCTGACGACATAGACGTTTTTGCTTCCAATTGGTTTATTATGAGGACGGGACACGACAGCGGAATACACATACTTTGTGCCGAGGACGATCCGGCAACACGAAGATTGATCCGACTCTGCCTGGAAGAAGTCGGCTTCCGAGTTTCCCCCGCAACGGACGGCCAAAGCGCTTGGGATATTTTGCGGACGCTGGAGGTGGACGCGCTGGTGACGGACCACCAGATGCCGGGAATGACTGGGCTGGAATTGGCTGGTCGCATCCGTCGGGCAGGTATGGAACTGCCGATCCTTTTTGTCAGCGGATCGATCGCAAGCCTCGCGGAAGTGGAAGATATGAACTTGGACCATACTGCGGTGCTGGCGAAGCCCTTTACACCCGAGCATCTGATTGAGGCGGTCCGACAAATTCTGCACCGGTTTGGAGCAGCGCCATCGAGGGAAACCGGGACTTGACGGTCGGGTCGGCTCTCGGCACCGGTCTCCAAGGTTTTGATTCTTGAGCAACTCCGCGGAACCTAATGGAAAGGATTCGGATGAGCATAATTGCAGAACGAAAGGAACCCGAGAGAGGGTGCCAACAGGTGAGTTATTCGGTTTTACGTTCGTCACTTTTCCCGGCTTGCCTGCGCTCTTTGGCACGGTTGTCCTGATAAACCGCCATTAAAAAAGAAACCGATACCAACTTTGCCAACGAATTCAAAATTTGACGAGAGGAACTCGCAGGATTTTGACTCGATTTTGGAGGTCGATGTTTCGACTTTTGAAAGGGAGGTATTGAAGAACCCGGACCCCATACTGGTGGAATTCCGTGCCGATTGGTGCAGCCAATGCGCTGCGTTGGAACCCGTCCTCAAATCAATGGCGGACGAAACAAGAGGAGACGTTAAGTTCGCCACAGTCGACGTCGAGCTAAACGAGACCCTAACCTCTGAGTATTTGGGTTCGCGCTGTTCCGACGCTGCTCGTCTTTTTTAAGGGCATCGCGCGGGAAGCCATCGTCGGAAAAGCTACAGAACGCGACTTGCGCCAACTGTTGGAACGGTATCGAGCGGTTTAGGGCGGGAACTGAGGGAGAATCATGAAAATCATCAGAAGGGTTCAGGCGATATGGATACTGACTATCCTGGAGTGATGTAATGCGTTAAAAAGCCATTTGATAGATTCAAGTTGACCGTCGCGCATAGTCATTCCGGATTTAGGGAAAATCCCCAATTGCCACTCACTTCTTTACTCCTTTATTTTTGAAGCACACTGGATTGCAAGTGTTCCCGAGTTCGGAACTCGTTCACTGGAAGATCCACTAAACAAAGGATAATGGTGAGACAAATTTTTATTGCAATAGCAGCGCCCCTTAACAACCGCGAGACTGGTGAGCATCAAGTAACGCGGTAGGCACCGTTAGTTGTGAAGGAGCTGGCGCTACTACAGGGACGGTGATGAAGAGAACCTGTGCACGAAGACAGTTCTGGCGATCAACCCTGTTGATGCTGGTCCTGTTTAGTTCCTGTTCCGGACCCGCGGCGGTTTCTTCCCCGCCGAGTGTGGGAACCAATGTTTCAAACGCTAATGACAATTGGATCGCTTTTCAGATTGAACGCATAGAATTACTCCGTTGGTCTCCGTTTGCCGGCATTGAGCTATGGCAATATCTGACCTCGCTCATTCATATCATCCTGGCATTCGGCCTGACGCGTTTAATCGACATGCTTGTTCGCGGCCGTGTGCGCAAATGGGCCGAAAAGACAAAAACGATCTTCGATGATGTCATGATCGATTTGGTCCGCGGCCCGCTCAACGTAGTGGTTTTTGTGTCTCTTTTGCGCATCGGGATGACAGCCTTCAAGTGGCTCGATGCACTGGAGACCATGTTCTCAAAGACTTTCACCCTTATCGTGGCCGGAACCATCACTTACGTGCTCTTTCGAGGTGTCGATGTGTTTGTGGGGTTGTGGCACAAGAGATCAGTCCATGGAGACAACGAGCAATTCGGAAAAGAGTTGCTGCCGCTCATCCGAAAATCTCTGAAAGTATTCGTTTTGATTGTAGCGCTGCTTGTTACGTCGCAAAATCTTGGCTTCAATGTAACGGGACTGATCGCCTCTCTCTCGATTGGAGGTTTGGCCATAGGTCTGGCCGCCCAGGATACTCTGGGAAATCTTTTCGGCGCGGTCGCCATCCTCATGGACAAGCCGTTCCGGGTAGGGCAGTTGATCACGCTCGGCAATGTGACGGGCTTTGTCGAAAGTATCGGGTTTCGCAGCACGAGGGTCCGCAATCTCGATGGTCATCTGGTAAGCATTCCAAACAAAGAGGTTGGCAACGCGACCATTACCAACATTACCGAACGCCCCAACATAAGAACGGTGATGAATATCGGGATTGTCTATGACAGCAGCCTCGAAAAAGTCGAACAAGCGCTCCAGTTGCTGGATCAAGCCCTGCGCGCTCATCCGCGAACTGAGGATGCGTGGATCAGCTTTAATCGCTTCGCGGACTTCGCTTTGAATATTCAAGTGATTCACTGGTGGAGTGGAACGGATTACAAAGGGTATCTCGCGGAAATGAATCAGATCAACCTGGAAGTCAAGCGGCAATTTGATCTGGCTCAAATCGACTTCGCTTTTCCCACACAAACCGTCCATCTCAAGCCTGAAACCCGGCTCCCCAATGGTAATATGAGCGGTTCTGGCCTCGGTTTCCTCCGTGGTGGGCCCGTCAATATTCAAACTTAAAAATCAATTTTAAACCAAGATAAGAACCGACAACACAAGAAATGAACGACCAATTACTCCAGAAACTAAAAACACGCCTGGAAGATATGGAACGGGACATTTGGTTCGATTTGCAGGAGACGGATGGAGAAGTGGCAACAATCGACTCGGATTGTCTGGAAGATTACGCCTCGCGCGCTGAAGCTCGGCAATCCAAGCGAGTCGCCTTGGAACTAAAGGCGCGTCAACAAAGAAAGCTTCGTCAAGTGCAGGATGCCTTGGACCGAATTTCCGCTGGACACTACGCCCGTTGCAGCCGCTGCCGGAATGAAATCGCCCCAGAGCGCCTGAAGATTCAGCCTGAACCGTTCTGTGTATTGACTGCGCGAAAGAGCTCATGACCAAACGAAGATAAAGTACCCGCACATCTGAAGAGCAGATGGTGAAAAATCTAAGTACAAAGAAAGCGTGTATTCTTGCGGTGGGCAACAACCCAAGAGCGCGCCAGGTGAACAAATCGATAATGGCGCCTGTCTAATCCGATGAGGTTAAATGATTACAAGCCAATTGCCAGACTCTGACGTTGTCCAGTTTCCTGGATCTTCACAAATCCGCTCCAGTCGGGCCGAAGAGCGCGTGAACAGCTATCCCTCGCAAGGGAAAACAATCACAAACAGGTTGAAGGTGCTCGATGCGGAATGGGATATTGATCGCGTGCTTGCCACGACCGGAGTCGGGTTATCCGTAGCCTTGCTGTGGTGTGCACCTCGGCGTTCTGGACGGTGGGTTGCGCTCGGCGTCGCTCTGCCACTCTTGGCGTTCCGGTGCGCGGCGATGGGTCGCAACAGAAAGGGCTTGCTCAAGCTGCTGCGCCTGAGAACGCGGGCGGAAATTGATGCCGAAAAGTTTGCTTTGCGGGTGATTCGCGGCGATTTCGACGGAATTGATGACGAACTGCACCGAAGAGCGTGCGCGATGAACGCGTTGCGATCAATGTCATAAACACGAGGAGAATCTCACCACTTTCCATTGGTTCTTACAAACGCTCAGCTTAATAGAGTGTCTGAACCTTCGAGCAGGTGTTGGATCAACCCAGTGCATCTGCAAACGGTTTGGGATGGGGGATCGAATCGGCTAGCTCGGTTCCTTCTGGAAGATGGCAGTATTGTGAGAGCGCGATAGCCGATCAGAATTTGGCCGTAACTTGCCAAAGTGGAAAATTGATACGTGGCCCGGAAGGCGTTCTTTTGGCCATTGGTTGTGTGTTGAACAGGGCGGCTGGCGTCCATACTCATTACTCGTTGGTTGCGACATGTGAATCGCAGACAAAAAGGCCGCACAGAAAAATTGTGCGGCCACTCCCTCCCGAGGCCGCGCCATATGAACAGCGTTTCGAACACAAATGGCCGTCCCCAAAACGGACGGACGAAGATTTGTAAGGATTCAACCAGTGGTTCGCATATACAGGTGGAGTTTTTTCTCGAAAGAATGAATTATGAAATTGAAAAGGAATTTTAAAACGGCTGCCGTCTTAATGGTGGCAGGATTGAGTATGATGGCTGCGAGGTCGGTGAATGCGGGCAAGTCGGCGAACGCCATCTGGGCGGAGGATCGACTATTCGGAACGGTGGCGACACCTACAAGTTTCCATGCGCCTCCGCCGCAATCGACGGATGTGATATTTAGTTTCGCAGGGAGTGGTCTGGCCGGGCAGCGGAGTGTGGCAGTGTATGCACCGGCAGACCCCGCGTATAATGGCGGCAGGTGGCATGTGTACGCGGTGACGTTTACGGAGGCGGGGCAGATGGCCTTTGATGAGGATGGGGACGGGATAGTGAATTTCGAACTGACGAACTCAGATGCTGTACTGGAAGCGGCGGAGTCCGGGCTCTTGGTGATCAAGGACACGGAGATTTACTTCGAATGTCCGCTGCTGCCGTCAAAGAAGTAGATACCAAGCCGGTTCCTCCAGGTAAGCGCTTGGAGAACTCTGCGGAGTGGAAGTGTTGTCGAAAAGTTTGGAAACGCAGAGCAGCGCCGAGCAAACAAGGACGTTGAGTCCTGAGCAGTGGCTCGCACGCTATGGGGATATGTTGTACCGTCATGCCTATGTAAGGTTAGGGGACCGAGCTACGGCTGAAGACTTGGTGCAACAAACATTCCTAGAGGCGTTCCGGGCCCGTGACCGTTACGATGAGAAAGTTTCGGAGAAGAATTGGCTCTTTACGATTTTGAAGCACAATTTGATCGACCTGCTGCGACGCAAGAGCGTTACGGAACTCGATGACGAAGAATCAGAAATCGAGGAAAGCTTTTTTGATGAAGCCGGCTTGAGGAAGGGAAAGTGGAAGAAACGAATGGAGCCGGTGGATTGGAAATCGCCAGAAGCGAGCTTGGTGCAGGATGAATTCTGGAAGGTGTTCCACCGATGCCTCGGGAAGATCCCTGAAAAAATGGCGCGAGTGATGTTGTTACGCGAGCTGGATGATATTCCCTCGCGGGAGGTTTGTGTAATCCTCGGAATATCGCAGAGTAATTTCTGGATCCTGCAACATCGGGCGCGCTTGGCTCTGCAGAGATGCTTGCAAACGAATTGGTTCCAGTAAGGGCGTTGTGAAGATAAAAGGTTTGCTTTCAGAGATAAGTCCTCGGTGCCAGCAAGTGACGCTGCGTTTGACGGAAACGCCGTTGGAACAAATGCCAGGGGGCCAACGGTTCTTTACGCGGGTTCACCTGCTCTTGTGTGGGCCGTGCCGTGCTTATCGGCGGCAGGCGCTGTTCGTGTCGAAAGCTTTTGCGCATTACGGATCGCGAATCGCGGAGCTATCCGCGCAACGGCTTTCCAGTGAAGGGTGGGAGCGTATCCGGATGGACTTGGAGAAGATGCGAGCTGAGGCAGAATGACAAGCTACTTGGAACAAATCATCGAACCACCAGGAAAGAGCGCACCTTCAATAGAACCTCTCAAGTTGCAGAAAGCGCCCACCCAAAGACACCGTACGGCGCCAACAGTGCAATTCTTTCCGCTCATCCGCGGCTAATTGAGATGGGTCATTTGCGCCTCGGCTTGGACGAGAACGAAAGGAGAGTCTCGACAAATGAAACTTGAGATGTAAGGAGTTACGGTCGAAACGGTTTTCGAACAGCGGCTTCTTCGCGTCCGTCTAATCCTTAGAACGATATTTAAGAGAACGGAGGAATTATGGCCATCAAACTGGAAGAGAAGCAGAATGGAAAACTGGTGGAAGTTCACCTTAGCGGCAGGATTGCAAAGCAGGACTACGAACTTTTCGTCCCGGAAATGGATCGCCTCGTACATGATCACGGAAAGCTGCACCTACTAGTCGACATGCATGACTTTCATGGCTGGACCCCTGGTGCGCTTTGGGAAGACATCAAGTTCGACGTGAAGCATTTTGCAGACATAAAACGCGTCGCAATGGTCGGTGAAAAGAAGTGGCAGAGAGCCATGAGCCAGTTTTGCCGTCCATTCACGACCGCCAAAATCCGCTATTTCAACCACGCGGAAATGGATGCGGCTCGTGAGTGGGCTGAAGCCGCCTGAAATTTCTGTCGAAATTATTCGCCGCTTTTGGCGACGGAAACTTCTGCCCGAAGTAAATCGTGCAATGTGACGAGTCCGAGGATTTTTCCATTGGGTTGGTCGAGCAAGATGACCATCAAAGCGGTGGATTCAATAAGGAGGGATTGAAGGTCCCGGATGGTTTGCCCAGGGAGGCAACTTGCGGCTTTTTCGAGCTTGATGGGACGATTTTCCCCCAAGGCGCTCTCAGCTTCCTTCCTGGTGAGAATGCCGGCAAGCTCGCCGTCGCTAATCACTGGGAATCGTTGATAAGGATGGGCCTCGAGCGCTTTGGTCAACTCTTCGGGATTTGAGGTGTTCAAAACGACGGGGCAAAAATTGGCGATGGCGGACACAGGCAACTGATGCCAACTCCGCAAATCGCGAGGGGGTTTGACATGTTCGAGTTGATGGCCGTCCTGCCGGATAAGCGCGTCATAGAAGTTATGGCGATTCATCCGCCGGCTGATCGTTTCGCTCACGAGCGCGCCGATCATCAACGCGGGCACAAGCGAAAATTCGTGCGTCATCTCGAACACCATCAAAATTCCAGTTACAGGCGCACGGACCACTGCTCCAAGACAAGCACTCATACTGACCACGGTTAAGGCCAATTGGTCCGGGGCACTCAGTGGCATAGCTTTGGACAGCAATCCTGCAACACTAACGCCGCACATGCCACCGAGAAAAAGAGTGGGCGAGAAAATCCCGCCGCATCCGCCAAGACCGTAGCACGCCACGGTTGCGACAAACTTTGCCGCGAGGAGCACGGCAGCGATCTTCCAGGTCAGCCCGTGGCTCAATCCCGCGGAAAGGTCATCATAACCCAAGCTGAATACACCAAGGTGGCCGGTGGCAACAAAGACACACGCGCCCAGGACCCAAGTGATTAGGCCCCCCAGTGAAGGACGAATCCACGCGGGCACATGCTTGAACTGCTGGCGTCTCGCGCGCAAGGACAAGGTCCATTTCTGGAAAAAGATACCAACAAGCGAACTCGCCGCGGCGATGATCGGGGTAAGCGCATAGACCAGCCACGCGGGCGCTTCAACTCCGGTCAGCGCGAATGCGGGCTGTTGGCCGACCAGTCCATGTACTACAAAAGCGCCGATTACCGATGCGAGCAAGACTCCACCCAGCAACCGGCTGTTCAAGTCGCCAATGATTTCTTCGAGCACGAAGGTCACTGCGGCAAGGGGTGTATTGAACGCCGCCGCCAGGCCCGCGCCCGCGCCCGCGGCCGCCGCCAGACGCCGTGCTTGTTTGGCTTCGCCAAGGAGGCCGGCGACGTTGGACGCCAGCCCACCAGCCAGTTGCACGCTCGGTCCTTCGCGCCCGAGACTGCATCCGCCCCCGATGCTTAAGATCCCTGCAATGAACTTCACCCACACCACACGCCAGGGCACAACGCCGAAATCTTTCCAGAATGCCAGCTTGAGTTGCGGGATGCCGCTGCCAGACGCTTCGCGGCAGAAATGATTTAACAAATATCCGACGAGCAACGAGCTGATGACGATCACACCAAAGCTACCAATCAAAAATGCAGTTCGGCTTTGATGCGAAAATTGAACCAACGAAAGGCGATACAGCCAGTTCAGGGCCAGTTGAAAGGCCACTGCGGCCAAGCCCGCTGCCAATCCGTAAGTGCAGGTCAGGATGACGGGCCGACTTTGTCCGGGAAGTTTCTGCGCGAGAGCTGCGAGACGATCCAAGTGCACAATCAAGTGTCGATAAAATTGAGAGGAACTTCAAGCGAGGACAAATAGCCATGGCTTCGAAATCGTCTCGCTGACCGAAACGGTTCATCATGGTTTTGATGGGGTTTCTTTTCCTTGATTGTTCTCAGCTTGTTCTCTGGAGGACAACGAGGTCACAGGGACAGATGTGAATTATCGGAGTGTGTGGGCCCGTGACGGCGGGATTACCATCTTAGGTACCGCCTCGGAAAGAACCAGGATTGGGAATTCAACGAATGGATTCATAGTCGGACTGGCCGGCCAATGGGCAAAGCCTTTCAAGCCTGGTCTGCTTCATCATTCATCCATGCCTGCCACGAGATGCAGATGAGTCCTGAAAGTCTTGCCCAAGATTGAGACCCGTTTTGGCTTCGCTGAAATTCTTTTTGGACCTCTCAGGGCGTGATATTGTGCAATAGCGAACAGAAAAGAGTCATCCTCATTTTTTAAAACCAAAGGATCCGAGGATTCGCGGCTTTGTTAAGATTTCACGCTGGGCCTGCGTCGTGCCGACACGGTTTCCTGATTTGCAGGCTTGAGTTCAAAGATTCCCTCGTCGTAGCCGCATTCATAACGACACAAGAATTCATCCCCTTCAATGTGTCCTCTGTATGAGTACACCCCGCCAGCCAAAGGACCCAAATCGGTTCTACCCTCCAGCTCAATAAATCCATTCCTCTCGCTGACGTTCAAAGTTACTTTGTAGCAAGCCCGGAGAAATCGCGAGTATTTTGCCTGAAAAAATGCGACAAATTTGCCGTCCTCGGCACACTGCAAAATGCACCGAAGCCGTCCGTGATGTTGGTTGCGCTCGCTTCGCCATTCACCTTCCCACCGCGTTGCGGGTGCCTGATCCCAAACACGAGCCTTCCACTCCTCGTTAAACTCGCCACATTTGCTGGTTACCGCTTCCAGCGTGTGAGCCACCTCACGTAACATGTATTTCAAACGGTTGGCCATAGTTGTCTCATTTAGACGAAACTTTCGGCCTTCTTATTTATTGAAACTTTCGGCTTTAGGTAATTTGGTTGCAGGTCGGTACAAGGCTCTTCGCTTCCGTGATCTACATCCAAATGAATATCCAAACCCCCGGGCAAGCTTCTCGGCGGATTTTGATGGTGACGTTCCGGGACGCCCGCTCGAAACTGGCGCATTATTATCGCGAGATTTCCTCTCCGATAAGATTGTTGTACAAAAAGGAAAGATGACGGTGTTTCAAATCATTGCGCTGCTCGTCACGCTCACAGCTTTGTTCAGCTATGTGAATTTCAGGTTCATCAAGCTGCCTACAACGGTTGGCGTGATGTTGATCGCATTGCTTGCGTCCCTTGGCCTGATAGGGGTGGGTCGCTTCAACCCCGCAGTTGCGGAAATCGTCGCGAAGTGGCTCCAAAAGGTGGATTTTGATCAAGCTCTCATGCAAGGAATGCTCAGCTTCCTTCTATTTGCCGGCGCGCTGCACATCAATCTCAGTGAATTGCACGAGCAGCGCACAGTTGTTTCTGTGCTGGCCTTAGGCGGCGTAATCATTTCCACGTTTGTATTCGGGACTTTGATATTCTTCATTCTCGGCTGGCTCGGATTGAAGCTGAGCTATTCCTGGTGTCTTTTATTTGGAGCGCTCATCTCGCCCACCGATCCAATTGCCGTGATCGGAATTTTGAAAAGCGCGAAAGTGCCGCGCGCCCTGGAAATTCAGATTGCTGGCGAATCACTTTTCAATGACGGCATTGGAGTGGTTGCCTTTCTTGTTTGCTCAGAAATTGCACTGGAAGGCAGTCAAATATCCGCCGGGCACATCGCGGTGCTGTTTTTGAAAGAGGCCGCTGGCGGAGCTTTGTTCGGTCTCGCCATCGGTTATGTCACCTTTCGTTTTCTCCGAAGTGTGGATCATTATCAGGTTGAAGTGCTCCTCACGCTCGCGTTAGTCACAGGAGGTTACGCTTTGGCGAGCGCGCTGCATTTGTCCGGGCCAATCGCCATCGTTGTGGCGGGCTTGCTCATAGGCAACCATGGACGGCGTTTTGCGATGAGTGATCGCACTCGTCAGCATCTGGACATGTTTTGGGAACTACTGGATGAAATTCTCAACGCGATTCTGTTCGTTCTGATTGGCCTGGAAATATTGGTGTTGGCATTCACGCGCGATTTGCTTTTCGCGGGGTTGCTCGCCGTGCCCGCGATCCTTCTCGCGCGGTGGGTGAGCGTTGCGCTTCCTGTTGCACTGCTGCGGAAATCGAATTCGTTTACCCCGGGAGCAGTAACCGTCATGACGTGGGGGGGACTGCGGGGCGGCATTTCTGTTGCCCTCGCCCTTTCATTGCCAGCCAGTCCTGAACGGAATTTGGTGGTCGGCATGACTTACGTTTTGGTGGTCTTCTCGATTCTCGTCCAGGGTTTAACAATCGAGAAGGTCGTGAAGCGAGTCATCAAAAAAAACAATGTTGCTGTTTAGCCTCTTTCTTATCGGTGGCTTGTTTCTATTGGTAGGCGGCGCTCAAGTCATGATTCGCGGCGCAACCCGCTCAGGCAAAAGCTTTCTGTATCCCGCCCGTCGTAATTGGCCTAACGATGGTAGCTTTCGGGACAAGCGCGCCCGAACTCGTTGTGAATTGCACTGCCGCCTTTCATCCACGCAAAGCACCACGGCGCGAGTCTGTCCCGGCGGGCTGATATAAAGTCCTACTATATGGCGAACCTTCTCCACAAAGGAGATCTGTAGAAAGCTTGAAAGTCCCCCTTCAAATAAACTTAATGCCCTCTGGCTCTTTTGGCAGGCTATTCCGCCGTTGCCAAAAAGGCGAGCCAGACCATCTGGTTTCTTTTTCGTACCAGAGGCCAAGATGGCGCCGGTACGCGTCTCGAATACCGCCAATTATACTTGAATAACCACCAAGAGCGTCCTCATCTCCCCGAAGGTATCGATTTGTGGCTTCTGCACCGGCCAATCCCGTGAAAAGCGCATTATGCAACCCTTGCGAGGAAAGTGGATCGAAAGTCAAAGCGCTGTCGCCGATTGCCAGCCAGCCTTCTCCAAAACAAGGCTCCAGAACGCTGCTGTTCGCGGCCACTGCAATGACCGAATGTTCTGGCATAAAGCTAGCACTACGGAGCACCTTGGGAATTTCCAACAATGCTTCCGTTTTAGCCAGGAAAGGCTGAGATCTTCGTGGGATTCTTGGAGCAAGCAAATCGCCGTCGGTATGGAACGCAAGCACACGACGATTTTCAGGGAGGGGGGCGCTGTACCACCAACCATGCTCGCTTCCCTCAAGATAGGTCATCCCCCGTCCGAACTTTGTTTCATCACGTCCATAAAGCCAATGGCATATCAAGCGGTCAGTGGCCTGACGATGTGCTCCAAGCTTTCTAGCTACGGGAGCGGCCCGACCGCCAGCATCGATCACAATATTCGCCGTTATTGTGATCCTCTCATTCTGAGTTGCTAACTGAGCTCTCCATTTCTTGCTGCCGCAAACAATATGTTCAAGTGAGCTAATTAAAGGAATAGCTCCTCGTGCGACCGCGATAGCGCGAAGCCAGTTTTCAAATCGGGCCCGGTCGAGGTGCCATCCGTGCCCATCAGGATCGCGAAGGAAATCGGTTTCCTCCGGTTTAGGACTGCCCCAGACTGTGCGGTTTCCAAACCACGGCGGGAAATCTTCTCTCAGGAAGCTCTCCAGTATGCCCATATCGCCTAGGAGCCGTCGTGCGGCCGGGACCAGACATTCGCCGATCCGTTGATGAGCCTTCGTTCGTCGGTCAGCAAGAATGACTTTATGAAACGGTGAGAGGTTGAGCGCTGCAACTGCGCCTGCGGGGCCGGCTCCGATTATCAGCACATCAGTTTCGAGCACCTCTAACGCCTTAATCCATAAGGGAACCGCCGCACTTTTTCGATGGTCGTCAGGTCCACATCCTCCTGTTCAGAGGATTGGGCTGGCTGGTTTGGAACCGCAATCGTCGAGACCTTCGTCGCTGCAGGGACGCCAGCATGTTTATGGGCAAGCTGCTCGACCTGCATCACCGCAGGAAAGTTATTACTGTCCTTAGGACCGACACGCTCCTCTACAACGCCCATTTTTCCAAAGTCTTCGATCATGTTGTTTATCTGGTCGGTATAACTTTTGGTTCCGAGTGGCCGAATCCAGGCTGCACGGTTTGCAAAAGCAGCAAGCCGCTCGCCGAGGGAGCGCTTTTCATCCATGACGATCTCGTAATTCGCGTGCGAGAGTACTTGATTTGGGACTCGCGCCGGCCAGAAGGTCGGAAGGTATGGGTCATAAGTTTTAAGGTAACCGGATCTACAGCTTGCTGTATCTGTTTGCCAGGGTAATGCCATCCAACGGGTAATTCCCCCTGGTACCTGTGCACCCAAAGGCCCATTCGGCAGCGAAATGGTATCCTGAATCAATCCCGCGCCATACTGTGGTTCGACCCAATTAGCAGGGGAGTGCAGAATTCGGAAGGGGCCCATATACATGCTGGCATGACGCATCGGCCAGGTCATCTCACATCCAGGATGGAATGCGTCGGCCAAGCAGTGATCCAGCGCAGCTTTGTCCAGCATCGCTGCCTGATCGTTTGGATGCAGCTGGTCCAGCGTTTCCAGATGGTGGGGATCAGCCACGTAATCTGCTTCAAAATCACCGTTCGACCACTGTTGCAGAAACCCAAGCTGCGTAGCCGTCAGAGCTGTATTCTGGCGAGGCGTTTCCGCAGCAGGAACGTTCATCGCGTCCCCGCAAAGCCACGGCCAAGGGGTCGGTGACCAAGAGTCTCTATCAAAAGAACGGAAATGGTTGGCAATTGTCCGTCGCATCTCCTTCCCATCCGGGCCCGGATCACCCAGACGAGCCATCCACTCCGGGCGTGTTAGATCGTTTGGCGCGTTCCATCCGAACGCGGCGGCGAAACCCGCGTTCACCCATTGCAGCCGAGACATTCTTTCGAAAAGAGGCCGTATATCGCGTTGGAATGAAGGTCGTTGCGGTTTCGTGAGCATGCCGGCTTGAATTGCAACATCGCGCATCAAATCCCACATGGTCCGAACAGACTTTTGTTGGGGTGCGTAGTTGGGAGGGGCAACCACAACCCACGCGGGATCAACTTTCAATTCGTTTCCTTGGTAGGTTACCCTAGCCCTAAAACAAGCGCGTATAAAGTCGGAACCTGGCCGATGTCGGAAATCTTAAAATTTTGCGATTCGAAATCGCGAATTTTGCTCATCGATCATAACTGTGCCTCGCTTTCCCTTCTAAATTGACCCAGGAGAGGCGATTGAAGGTTGCTCCCACATCAAAACCCCGTTTTTTCGTTATAGACAAAGACACTGCTTCTATTCTTTCGCCTCTTGAAAAATACCGGGCGGCCTGTGCTCATTCCACCAATACTAATTGCTGGAGCCGTTCCCACGTGGCAAAAAAATCGTCCAGCCAGTCATTATAAGCCAGCACCCGGTAGATCACCCGCCGTCCCGTGCGCACGATCTGACAGGGAATCAACATGATCTTGTTTAGAAAACCCCGAAATTCCATCTTCATGATTTGGAGGCTCCGCTCCCCGTTGGGCATGAGCAGTCCATACCAGGCTTTGAGATTCCACGCCAAGGCAGTCATGACCATGTAGGCCCAGTTGCTCAAGAGGTCATTGACCGGCATGCGCATGGCGTTGACTCCGTTTTTCAATTGTTCGATCACGTTCTCCTGATCGCACCGTCCGTTGGCCAGCCCCACGATCTTTGCGGCTTTGCCAGGCCGGTTGGTAATGTAGAAAAAATAGCGAATCTCATCCAGGAGCGGCTTCTCCCCTTGTTGCACACTGATGTTCTTGCGCAGGATTACCAGCCGATATTTCCGCGCGCATTTGAGCGGTTGATATTCTATTTCGGCAATGTCTTCTCCCACCAGGACCTGATTTTTGAATTCTTTTTCGATCACGATCTGTTCTTTGTAACGAAATGCCTTGGGCCGCGGCTGGGTCAGAATTTCATATTTGGGCAGCCGTTCCAGCTTCTGCCAGGCGCTGGCGGGCAGTTCGTCAGCCAATTTCACCACCTTGGGATGCGCATCCATGCCCAGAATAAATTGGTGCCCCGCCTGGTCCCACCGATCCAGATGCGCGCTGTGCGTAAAATCGGTATCGCCGCGAATCGTGATTTTTTCCGCCACCTTGGAAACCAACTCCACCGAGCGGTCAATGCATTCCACGCTTCCGCTGTGGCTGGCCACTTGTCCAGGGCGGTTGACCAACTCGAGCACTTCCTTGGTATTGGCCAGACTGACAATGAGTGGCGCGTATCCCCAGATCCCTTTGTAAGAGAGGCCAATGCCTTGCTTACATTCACCGCCCGTCCCGGCAATAGTCCCATCCACATCGATGAACGCCTCTTTCAAAAACCCTGCCGGTTGCACTTTCCAGACCGCCAGGCGCTTGCGATTCAAACATTCCTGCAAGCAGAGAATATCCGCTTCATCAAATCGTCGCGTGAAATCTCCCGCAGTGGTTGGATCAGGAATGCGCTCCGCCTCCAGGCCATTGAGGAAGCTTTCATCCTGACGGCGTTGCTCGATATCTTCCAGGCGCATCCCACCGGCCAGAATATTATAGGCAATGTTCAAGACATGATCGCTCTCGTGATAAGGCAAGTGGACTTTCAATAACTCCAGATTGCGATCAATCTCGGCGGGCAAACCCAGCCGTTGGACCATGAGATGAATTGCGCCGATGCCGCCACAGTTGGTTGCTCCAGCCCGCTCGGCCATCTCATAATGAATATTGCTCGCTCCGAACATGGGAGTGGGCCGATCCTCCCAGTTTTTCGGCTGCAATCGGCGTTCAATTCTGCTCTTGCGATTACGGAGAATCTTGCGGTAGGTTCTATTCACTCGAAATGACCCTTGGTTGGTTGTTTGTGTCTTTCAACAAACGCATTTCAACCAATATCCATGGCCATTTCGAGCTTTTTTATTTTCGCGCTAAAAAAATTCGCGCTTGTTGAAGGCCTAGCGGTCACGGGCCCGTCAGATGTATCGTCATGCCATCCTTCGTTGTTGGCAAAGGTAACCGCTTTGCTCCCATCAAAGGACGCGGATTTGCCCCGGCCACCTAAAACAATCAATCGGCCTGCTTCATCTGTTCTGATTTCACCGAGGTAAACTGGGGTCCCCATGAATTTTCCAGTGTCAAAAATGTGCCGAGCAGCTCGATGCTGATTAGCACCTTTAATATGACGGGGCCCCGGATCGATCACCAACTGAGAGCGATCGCCTACAGCCGCATTTCGCAAGAGCGAGGGGGGCGCCGAAGCCGCCTCGGGAATATCCAGAGCCAGCTGAAACTGATACCATGCCGATTTCTTGTTTGCCAGGTGGACTGTCCATTCAACTGTAACATCGGGACCAACTAGCTCGGCCACCACTTTGCCTTCGGCATTCAAACCGTAAACTCGAAACCGCGCTGCTTGCCTCTTCAGGGCCCCTGATCCATCGCGATAAAAGCCCGGGGGGTGCGGCGGTGGATCAACTACCTCAGGGCCGATGAAGAACTCCTTTTCGCTGTTGCCGACCCTTGCGATCCCAATGGAAGGATGGATCGCCGCCTTGACGATGCACCTGTCCTCAGTTGCCTCACTTAAGTTTGCGGGCTTCGCTTTACCGGGTTCCCGGATGCTGATCCCGTTCGCGTTCCGTCGCTCGTCGGCGCTTGCCTGATAAACGATCTTGCGGGCTGCGGAAATGCTGCCTTGTGGTTCATGCTCCGGGAGGCAATGCCATGGATTAAACGAGAGATTCTCTCCATATGCGGGCTGCCCGAGCGCCTGGATGTCCTGCCTGGGCAAGATTAAGGTGGCAATATGAATCGGCTGGCTTTCCTTTTCGTTCCAACGCACAGTTGCCTTATCTAGGGGCATGTCATCCGCATTCGTTTGGAATTGCACCATGAACTTGAACCGCGCTTCGCTTTCGCGAAGCCTTCGGGCGAGATCGCCAGAGAGATAATTTGGATCATCACCCGGAGGCTGGCTAGATGGCTCCTGTTCAGGGTCCAGTTTGTATTTCACGAACCTGGTTTTTCCAAAAGAATACGGAAGTACGCTCCAATACGCGGTGCTCAAAACGCTTGGCACAATCTTTTGCATTTCATCTAGGATTTTTTTCGTAGTTGGGTGAGTCCGAAGATATGGATCATAATTCCCACCCACCACACCGGCCTTCGTGAACTCGCACATATCCACGGCGGTATCGACAAAGAAGACGTCATGGTTCTGAAGCAAGAAATCCTGGGTGTCACCGTCACCAAGGAGCTTTTTTCCACGAACCTCAAAGAGCTTAATCCCAATTCCACATGTAGTCTTTAAATCAGAGTTCGTTGGGAGGGTGTCGCTGGAAAAGCGGACCCATGCGGGCAAACTCTTTAAAGCAAATACCCCCACTTTCATGTTCTTCGATAGATCCGCACGCGTTTCGAATCGGCCAAAGGCAATCCCGTGAGGCTTCAAGAAGACCGGACGTCGAGCGGGGGATTGGCCCTGTTCGATGCGGCGTTTTTGGACAATATCAACGAACATCGCTTTAAGACGCCCGCCTGGATCCGAACGGCAATCCCAGCAGCTTCCACCCGTGCCTGAATCATTATTTTCAGTTGTTTTCATTCGTTTCGCGGCATGCTTATGTTAATAACCTTGTCCTTCTAAACAGAGGGAGCAATTCATCTAATGGCCAAAACTCCTGAGCGGCGTCAAGAACCAATGAAGAGATTTTTCCCTTCAGCGATCCATTAACTCGATTCTTTAATCGCTCTCGCGGTCACCGCATCAGCCAAAGCCGTACCGCGTGTCAATCCGCCCGAGAACCGGAATCTTTTGCCAGTGAGGGAACCTGTTTACGATTCGCCTCCTGACGGCCACTCTACCTGCAGATTCCATTGCAGAACAAGCACTGCAAAGGCGTAAGAAAACCGATCTCCACTTCGAGACATGCGCCAAGTTCGAGACAATTGCATCCTCGAAACAAAATATCCCGATCCGCCCCACTCTTTTCTTATTGGAGAGCGATAATCTTGCGACTTTCGTTGAGCCTCTTGTTCCAAGAAGAATCCCCCAGAATTGCCGTATGAGATTTCGACTTCGAAGAAAAACGGGTGCAAAAACTGTCACGAGCGCCACTCTCGTTACGAACCATATGTGAGACCGATATTTTTGTTAGAAAACGAAAGTCAAATGAAGAAGCTACCGTCAACGAAGCGATTTAAGGACAAAGAGGTAAGGTTCGTTCAAGGCCTTGATGGCAACTACCATGCACTTGCAAAGTGTGAGGTTTCAAAAGGGTATTTTACTGTTCCATTAACAAAAGACCAAGCTCATGTGCTGTGCGCTTCGGATTCATTCTCATTACCCGATTTGTTTCCTATATCCATGCCCGAGGGCGCCTCTCACATTACCAGTAAGAATGTTGAAAGTTTTCTCTCGATTCCAAATTTTAGGGCTCAACGGCTTTTTCAGCACGGCCAAACACCCGGAGAACTGTTCTCTGGATTGCATTTAAATCAAATGTCAGAGCAAAGAGCCGAAATGGCAAGGGTAGATCTTTCAGAGAGCTTGGGATATTTGAGAGCCGTTTCGGATCTTGAAAGACGCGGAAGCTCTGAGCAACCAGTTCCAAAAGAAAAGAGGGCCAAAAACTACACCCTCGCGGGTGAAAAACTCATCGTTTTTGAACCTGCGACTATTGGCACATGTACTGCGAAGTGCTTCTGTAATGAGTTTGAATGCGAGGTTCGCGTGCCTCTCGAAATTGAACAAATGCATGAACTTCTGAGTCCAGATCGTGGGCGTATTCAAGACATACTTCCTGAAATGGACACACGCGTTCGAGAGATTTTCGTGAGTGGCATTACGCCGGCGGAATTCGACGGGATTTTTTCGGGCAAACCGAAGTCTCGGGATGTATATGACGATCTCGGCTACAAGCCGCTCCAAGAACGCCATCCCCGTGTCCCTACTAAGGAAGAACTTCCAGAAAGTCTACAATCGTTCGAAGACGACCACGACTTCGATCAGGAGTAGTAGCCATATTACCAACCGAGTGCGGTTTCTACAAAGACGCTTCACGCAACGACGCGCAGTCACATTGCCTCTTCTTTACTCGATTTCCTTTTGAATGAAACAATTAAAAAGGGTACTTTCAAAAATCTCTGGTCGCGATGTTTTACGCAACCTTCACAATATTTCTAAAAGTCAGGGAACGTCATTCACAATCGCAGACACCGGCATAATTGCTGAACTCGCGAAAAGAGACCTTCTACATCACCTCGAAGAATTTGCGGGAGATTACCGTTCCAAGCATGCCTCGAGCTACAAGACAAAACGGCTTCATCATCAGGCATGTTCCATAGGGTGCGGGAAGCCGGAGTTGGAGTCACGCTAATTCAGGTCAATCACCGCGACTAGGCCAGGCCCGAGTTCGGGCGGCGCGAGACTCAAAGACAGCTACCCGAGAAACGCACGGATGAACCCAGAGAACGTCATTTGCCCGAAATGCTCAAGCTTGTGCCAAAGTTCGAGGGTGAACCGATAAGTGTCTCCGACAGTCTTTGATTGTTTTGAAGCAACGTCAAGTCCAGAGGCTGCAAACGTGCTTAAGACGCACGTTTGCAGGCATCGCACACAGGCTGCGTTGAAACCTCTTACGAATCATGCTTTGTCATCTTCTCGGAAAGTTCGGCGAGCTTTCTTTCTAATTTCGCCTCCGCTTCGTAGCTAGCCGCAAGCTCCTCTAAGATTGCAATATCATTCTCCAAATCTCGGCTAAGTTGTTCAAGGTCCAAGTCGTCCTCCTTTTTCTTTTTCCAAAACCATGGGATTTTCATATATTTGTATTTGTTGCCTTGTTAAAGGCGTTGCTTTCTTCCAACATTTCTTCGTGCAGGTTCAAAAAATGTGACCGAATAAGTTTGGGACGCGAACACCTAGAGAGACAATGATGCGTGCGCAAGGCGTGGGATGGCTTCTGACCAAATAGGGCGTCTCGAAGGGCTAAGGCAAAACCAACGCTGGGGTGGTATCGGGGCCGCGTGCTCTGTTCTTAAAGCGAATGCCCATTTAGTAAAAAACATGTCCTTTGCGCCCGAGACTGGACTTGGTGCTTACTGACGGAAATGAGGTCGCGGAGGCTAACAATTTTGCCTGTTTAGCATCTAAACTTTGTTATTGGACTTCTTGTCAGCGGCCTTATTGCGATTTACGGAACCATGATCGGAGAAATCATAACCGGGGACAAATATATCCTGACAGTTTGGGTATGCAATTCTCTGCCAAGGAAAGAGAATTGGTGCCGGTAACCACGGCTCATATTCCCAGAGCTCTAGGGCCGAGCTTTAGGTTGAGGCGGTTGGCCTTTGGACAGCCAACCATTATGTCACCGCGAGGTTCGTAGATTCGCTTCCGACTGGTGCCGGGTGCCTACGCCATGCGCGTTCAAGCCACATCAAAATGGTTTCGAAACTTAAATAAACCACAAACAATGCCTTTTCAGACCAAAGAGCGGCATGGAATTAGCGGCTCAGGTCCCGCTCCCAGCGTCTGTTGGCCCTTTCGATGGCGTCGTTTATCGAGATGCCCGAGGATCGATTCAGTTCATATCCCACTAACCTTTCGACCAAACTGCGATCTCCGAGAGATTTGAGGAGCAACGAATGGTACGCGCTGGACATTGAGTCCTCAGTCGTTGGGATAAGGGAGTTCATCGTTTTGATTAACGTATTCATATTGTTTACCTGATTTTTTCGTAACGAGCCCGCAAGCCCGTAATTGTTGATGCAATGAAAACTAAAGCGATAAGTTACAGATTTGGGAGTGGCGGCGACTGGGTAAGGCGTGGCTGCCTGCGAAACCGGAAATTCAATCGTATTTAATCCGGATTTTGCGGGCGGAGTTCTTCTCAGCGCCCCTTTTTTCGACCTGACGAACCAGGATCGCCGAAATCATCACCGCCGTCTTCCCCATCATTACGTTTTTCCTTCCACACTTCGTAGAGGTGATCGGTAATTTTGCCCAGCTTGTTTGGGTCATTGGCGATTTCAAGAATTTCTCTCGTACCAAAATACTTTATTGAATTGCGTCCTTTGGGGCATGAAGAGCCAAGAGGCTTTATCAGCTTGGCTTTCACCAGATGGCGAATGGAATGCTGCCTGCAGTTTAGCAGCCAGGCCGTTTGCTCGCTATTCAATCTGATCGGCTTTTGAGCCAGGTTCAGAAAATCGGTAGCGTATTTGGATAACGGATCGGTGAGCATAAATAGTGCAAGTGTTAATGGTTTAATGAGCATTGGTTGTTTTTGAAATGAGGTCACGAAGCTGCGCGTAAATCCGGCTTATCTTCTGGCGAAGAGCTGCCGGTTGGAGCTTCGAATATTCGGGCAGCCCGGAAATATCTTTAAAAGAGAGTTTTTTCCAAAAACGAAGGTAAATTAACCGGCGAGATGCTTTGTCGATTGAGAGGAGAGCGCAAGCCAAAGCATCGCGCTGATGCTGTGATAGTGCGGAAGAACAGGTGCAAACTTCAGTCCGCACTTCATCCATAAAACGGGACCTTTTCTCGCGAAACCGCCCACGAATTTCATCCTGAGTGCGCCGCCAAAGCACGCGGGAAGCAAATGACGGAAACGATACTCCCCTGGACGGGCAATATCCTTTTGCAGCTTCAAGAAAAGAGGATATTACGAGCTCGCATGGGTTTTCCGCACCTTTGAGAACGACTTTGTCGACTGCGGCTTTAATTGTCTCCCCTGCCCTTTCCCCAAGTTTCGCGACTAAAAGCTCAAGATCGAGCGCGCTTATCGAAGTAATAATATGTGATTTCATGATGACTGGGGTGGTTAATTGTTCATTGGCTCCAACGTGCTGCGCCAGAGCTGATGCACTGCAAGGCAAGCGTTTCGATGAAAGGCCCACGCTCTGACAAACTGGGAAATCGAGAAATCTCGCATCGCTAATACCTCCAGGATTTCCTGGGCCTCGAAGAGATCATGTGTTCTACGGAACTCCTGCCAAATGGACCGATCAGTCAGGGAACATTTGGCAAGACAGGACCGATGCTCCTGGATCCACTCGAAAAGCGTTTCGACTTCCGCGCCCGTTAAACTTTTTTGGGTTTGCTTTTGGTTTTTCATATCACCCATTTACAAAGATCATTTCAGGTCATCTTCGTCGGCGAAAATATCTGTCAGCTCCTTGGAGCGCGTGGATTGCGCCGGCTCTTTCTCGGTGGCAGGCATTCCAAGCCCCAACAACTGGTGAAGTATCTTTCGCTTCTCAGTCAGCAGGAAGAAAAGCCCTGTCGCTACCAGGAGAGCACCTCCTGGAATCTCGTAAATCCGACCGATTCCAAGGGAGAAGACAAAGGTAAGGGACGCCATCTTCCAGTTCTTGGAGATGAAGTCTTTTTGCCCCGCTTTGACAACTTTCCTTGAATCAACCGGGACGGATGGAATCAACTCTGGTTGGTTTTTCAGTTTCATGTTTAATAAATATCTCGTGTTAGGAGGGCTTGAATTCGTCGGCAAGTTTGGGGACTGCAAAGAGCCTGTCGGCAAGGGCCCTTATCGACATCTTCGACTCCCAGGTACCGAACAGAAGCGATTCTTGAATCTGAACAGGAAGCTTTTCTTGAATTGATCCCGACCCTCTCGCGGAGAAAGGATCTACCACTCACCAGGGCCAGGAGAGACCCATAGATCGCTAAAAACTTAGGAAAGGAAAGCCCCTCGTTGAAAAAAGCGATTCCAAACGCAATCGGAGCCACAAACGCTATGTCGATCAAGAGCATTTTTCTCCATTTGGACTTCTGCAGGTCCTCCAAGACCTGTCCTGTGTTTGAGTTGGGAAATTTCTTGTTCATTTGTTTTGTTTGTCGGAATTTTGTTCTCATTTGCTGGACCGTTCTTCCAGCACCAGAAGACCCAAGTCAGTTCGATCTCCTTACTTACCTAACTACTGAAAGGGCAGCGTCTGACAAAAATTTTCGACGAGTTTAGATTCCCGACAAAACAGAGACCTAAATCCAAATTCCCGGAGACATTTTTGCCGAGGAAAGCTGAGGCGTTTGAAAACGCCACTGCAGGGTTCAAGGATGGGCTGGAGCTTAAAACTCAAGCGCGGATTTTTCTGCCGCGCAGATTTTTCTTGCCGCTTATAAAAGAGATTTATACGCTGTATTAATGTCAGGTGCGCGAGACAAAAGCTCTCTCGATATTCTGCTCAGAAACTACCGCGTAGCGGACAACGTGGAGGAGTGCTTTCAAATTTTTACGGAGATCGAGGGCAGCGTTGGGGGCCTGATTGAACACTGGGCGTCCCAGTATTTAACCCAAAAGGCTGATGTACCGGATGTCATGCAGGAAGTCCGGCTAAAGCTCGTTCAGAATCTGGGGAAAATTGATGAGGAACGCTCACTTTTCAGCTGGTGCCACGTAACCACGCGTAACCTTTGCTTTAACCAGAATAAAAAGCGGCGTCCGCTGCCCTTCGATCAAGACGAGCTTGAAAAGCTGAGCGATGAAACGAGGCAGATAAAATCCTTTGAGTTCAACCAATCGGATATTGATTTAATCCTCTCAAAACTTAGTGATGAATGCAGACGGCTTCTCGGAATGTATTATCTGGACGCCGAAGCTTACCGCCGCTATGGAGAATCTCATAATTTAAATGACAACGCTGTCCAAAAGCGCGCTTCCCGCTGCCGGGATGAGGCGATTCTCATCTGGGATAAACTAGCTGAATATGTCAAACCCCGAACATCCATTTGACCAGGCAATGACTGAGAAAGCTCGCCGCGAATGGGATGAAGCGGCAAGCAATTCCACGGTCATGACTGAGCCCGAGGCCGAAGAGGTCCGCCGGGCAATTCGCAACACGATGGAAAAGGATGTGGCTGTCGAGCAGATCCAGACGGAGCGGGTTAAGCCTCAGTCAAGGCCTTCCAGGATATATTTCCCTTTCTGGCTTTTGGGGTTTGCAACAGTTGTGGCCCTTGTCATTTCTTTAGTGCGCCCCCAGCCTCCAAAAGAGAGATGGACAGGATGGGTTGAAGACGGTACTCCCAAGGGCCTGTCCACGAATGCAACTCTTTTGGAGCGTATTTCTCATAAGGAATGGAGCTTTGAGCCAGATTTCCTTAAAAAAAACGTCACAATACTCTTCGAAAAGGAAGCCAGCCTAATTGGGAGCCTTTCTGATGCGCCAGAGCTTAATGTTTTCAATGACAAGAGTCGCCGCTTTTACCGCATTTTGAGTTTAACGAACGTAGCGGTTGGCGGGCCGCCTATTGCCGGCTCAGGCATTTTGGACATGAGTAGCTCAAGTTTTTCGAAATCCGATACAACATCGCCGCACCTTTCAGATTTAGAATCAGTAAAACTCCACTTAGACCTCAGCGTAACAGGATTGCCAAATGTCACTATATCCCGAAAAATCGAGAAGGACGCCCACTGACAAAATTATTACCCAAGCTGGGCGGTTAACAAAGGGTCACGTCGTTTGTTTTTTGATCCTTTTTGGAATTACCTTTGCAGGCGGCTGCGTCACGCCTCCTCCCGAAGCTGCCCTTCCGCCTATGGGAAAAGTATTTGTGATCGCTAAAATCTCGCAAGGACAGCAGGGAATGCCCGGTCTTAGCGGCTCAACAATTGGCACCGTCGAGCAGGCGTTTACGGAGGTGCTCTTACAGCGCGGCTACCGGGTCGTGGCAGCTCCAAAGGACGAAGTCCCTCCACCTGGAGTGACTCATTTTTTTGAGATCAATGTAAACGAAGCCTATGCGGAACCAGACGGCGGAAAACGCTCACTCCAAGTTGCCGTCGGGTCAAAGTTGTACGAGTGTACAAGCAACGAGATTATTTTGGCCAGATCCAGGAGCGCTAAAGAGTCAGATCGAAAGGAAGGTGCGATTGTGGATCTCGTTGACCGTTTGGCCCGGGAACTGGCCGCACAATATCCGCCCGCAAGTCACCCCGTGACCCCCTAAGGAGCGGGCCGAAGGTAGGGTCGCAACGACGTTCGAAGGTTCTCAACGATTTGAGAGATCACTTTCGTTTGCACGTCGCTGCTTAATCCTTGCCAGAGGGCTAAATCGCTCTTACCCGTTCGCGGTTCTTTGGGAAACTCTTTCGGATTTACTGCCCCGCGACGATTTCCAGGTGCATCTCCAATATTCTTTTCCGTCGGGTCTGTTGCCTCCCCCGAAAATTCCTTCGTTGTTGCCTTGCCATCGATTCGAGAAACTAGAGTCCAGCGAACCGTGTATACGAATTGCTCTCGCTTATTCGTAGCAAATCGCGCTTTTAGGCTCCGAAAAGTTCCTTGGATGGAAATTCTTAAAACATGGCTGCAGCCCTCACCGGCATTCAACGCAATCGAGGTAGCACTTGGAGATTGATGATATGCCGTTGGCATCCCGTCTACACGATCCGATTTTAGGAAAAGGTTCTTTGGCGGGCTGATTGTTTCATCGATGCGCGCCACAGTTTCTTCCCCCAATTCCGTAATGGTAAGATCTGCCTCCTTCTTCAAGGCGGCGAGGACTTGTTGGCCGAGGTCACATTTCTCTTTGGACTGATTTTCGCAGAGGACATATGCTCCGATCGAGCTTCGCACCGGGGCGCCTTTCGGGACGGGAAGCTCTCTTTTTTTACCAGCGATCTCACTCTCCATGAAACGCTTCCACCACTTTTGCAGCCGAACGACATCAGAAGCGCTTAAGCTTTTTGGCAACGTTTCAATCCTTGGGACGAGTATCTTTTGCCTATCCTCCGACCTGCTTCTCAACGTAAACCGCATTGTCTGGAGCAAATCCGAACTTAACTGCCGCTGTTTTTCAAACTCATCTAAGCGGCTTTCAGCCAATTTCACTCTCGATGCGTGCATTCGTATTATTGATCGGGCAAATGGAGAGATGCCAACCGGAACAGCAGTTGCCTGTCCCTCCCCCAGGATGAAAGGATGCTGGCCATCACCATGTTCTTCGAACGCGAGATCGCTCGAACTTTTACTCACCTTATCAATGATGGACGCGAGGTTTATGATTTCTGAAGCTCCCACATCCTTCGCGCCTCTACTTGCCTCCAAAAAGGAAGAAGTAAAAACTCCGTGTTTTAACCTGTCACTTTCATAGCTCCTTTCTCCAGAACTGCACGATGAGAAAATCAGCCAGCCTTGGGTTTTACTAAGGGCCGATATAAACCGGGCGCTCAGATCGTCACGGAGGTCACTCTTTCCCGGTTCAGTTCGGCAGGCGTCGATGAGAAGAAGCCGTAATGCAAGATTGTTTAACTGAGCCATTTCAAAACCGATTTTCTGAAGAGAAACAAATTCATTTTTATCCTCTGGATTCGGCGGGGCGACAAGACGAGGGATTCCGTCCTTTTCATTTCCGTGACTGCTTATAAAAACAATAAAAAGACTCCCCTTTTGCAACTTTCTTCCTGCTTCCTGAGTCAGTTGCTGCCAGGAAACTTCAACGCTTTTAGCCGTGCCGTTGGTTATCACATGGGCTCCATTTTGGATGAACCACTCAAGGTGGTCTTCCTCCTCAGAATCAGGCAATACTTTCCCGTCCAGGATGAGCCAGGTATTTTTTGCGGGGATGAGTGCAAGCTCCTCGACGTAACGCCAGGCAAAGGCCATGGCATCATTCGCCGCGTAACGAAGGCGGTTTGCTCCAAGATGCGTTCCATTAATTCCAATGAAAAATCCATAGCTCGTTTGAGCGTTTGAGGATTCCGCGCTATCGGCTCTGGCAAAAGCGAGCGCAAAGAGCGGCACAATGAGAACTAACCACCGTGATCGCATTTGGCGTAGTGTCCTAAACCTATGAAAATGAGCAAACGCTAAATATATGCCAACCACGGCAACAGTCGCCCGGGATTCAACGGCTTAGTGAAAAGCAGGATTGGATAACCCGATAAATCCCGCGCGGATTGCAGGCATTGGAATGCGATGGTGGAGTTTCTTCGAACTATTTGCGCGCACAGGCTTGTCGCGACCAACACACTTTCTTCTGCATTTTAGCCGGAGTCGGTGCCCTTAACGAAGAAAGTGCGTTCGTCGCGTCTCGTCTAAATATCTTCCGTCAGGCCCAAATAACGGAAGGCGGCTCACTTGAAAGAGGATTCCAGGTTGAAAATTGTCAGCTGGACCGCCTCTTTTCGCCCTCCTTCCGTCATTTAGCCTGACCGAACAGGTAAGAGAAATTTCTAAAATGCCCTGGCAGATATGCGTGTAAACGAAAACGCGTAACTTTGATTCGCAGCCGAACCAGGTAAAATATCCCGACGATCCACACGGCTTGGTAAAGATAATGGCAGGGACTGGTGGTCAAAGGATCATCATTGGCGCAAATCAGGAGCGGGGCTAACGCCACAGCCCTCATTGGATGGCCCAATATTCATTTTGCTAGCCAATGGCCCCCCTCAGAAGTAAGGGGCTGCGACAATGCCTTGGACCCCCGAGCGATGAATTTGGCGATGAATTCCAAATGACCATTGTGGTCGTGGCAGTCCCGCATCAAGGTAGTCTCCCCGCCGCCCCCCAGCTCCACCTTGACCCGGGCTGCCACTCCGAAGCGCCTGATCATTTAGGAAATCATCGCGGGGCATTGAATCCGAAAGAGGCGGAACTTGTTGTGGCCTGGCGATCTCGACAACGACGGTAATCCTGAGCATGCAACTTTGCACAGAAGAAGGATCTTTTGGCCCGTGAGTCCTAACCACTATGCGTTTCCCGCTCTGCAAAGCGTCATCATCGACTGACGAACTTCCTGAGGTGAGAATCGCGCGGCAGCGGCATGGACATGCTGATACCAGTTCAAAGCAGGCTCCTCCTCGTTGACCACGAGTTTTTCGTAGACGTATCGGCCCAAAAAGCGGCACAACGAGAGCTAACCATCGTGATGGCATTTGGCGAAATGTCTTAAATCAATGAAAATGAGCAAACGCGAAATATCGCGAGTTTATTAACGTGGCGGATTGATTGCTGGATTCCAGCTAAGCCCCGTTTTTTCAAGCTTGGGCTAAGTGTTTCGGGTGCAAAGGACTTGTTTTGGAATTCAGAATATGTTATTACTTTTGTATATACCTGTGGAGTAATCATGACTTTGGAACTCAAACTTCGCCAGATTGGAAATTCGATTGGGACTGTCCTCCCGAAGGAGGCTCTCGCTCGCCTGAACGTGGCCGAAGGTGACAGCCTTTTTCTTACCGAAACTCCAGATGGATTTAAAGTCACGGCGCATGACCCCGATTTTGAAAAGCTCATGGCTTCGGGCGCCAAAGTAATGCGAAAATATCGAAATACTCTCCGAGCGCTCGCAAAGTGAAAGAGCCTCTCTGGCTTTCCAAAGCATTCATTTTCGCTGTTCACGAGCAATTGCTCGCAGAGCACGGTGGCAGCGCAGGGTTAAGAGATGGAGGCCTTTTGGAATCCGCCCTCAATCGCCCGATCCACTTTTTCGCCTATGGCAAACCAAACCTTTTCGATCTGGCAGCCGCCTACGCCTTCGGTCTCTGCAAGAATCATCCCTTTATTGATGGTAATAAACGCGTCGCCTTCGTTGCCGCCGTTTCTTTTCTTGATGCAAATAGAATCGAGCTCACTGCTGGAGAAATGGAAGCTAAAGTAATGATGGAGGGACTCGCCTCCGGTGACCGCACGGAAACGGAATTTTCGCAGTGGCTGGAGGAGAATTCAGTATCTGGAAAGCGGAGCCAAAGGCGCAAATAATAAGGAGCCAGTTTCAGAGTTTCGGCTGGAGGAGGAATATCCCAAGCGATGCGGATTTGGGTACCAAACGAACAGGATCGGTGGTAAAAGGATATCCTAAACAGAAGGGAGGCGATGATGGAAGCCAGCCGCACGAATTTACATCCGGGCAGATCGACCAAATTTTCAGAGCCAGAGCCGACCATTGGACGCACTCTCCAGAATCCCTTAACTCGGCCCAAATTTCCCCTTGGGCAAATCGTAATCACACCGACAGCTGCTCAAATCCTATCGTCGGCCGAGATCAATGCGGCTCTGACCAGGCATTCACAAGGAGACTGGGGAAATCTCGACAGAAAGGACTGGAAGGAAAATGATCTCTCACTTGGGATTGAATGCCGAATCCTTTCAGCTTATCAAACCCAAAAAGGTGAGAAGTTTTGGATCATCACTGAGGCCGACCGTTCCTATACCACAATCCTTCTCCCGTCCGATTACTGAACCCATCCAGGGTTCTTCAAGCCCCGAAATGCTCTCATCAAAGTCAAACAAGGGGAGTTCGCCCAAAAGCGGCGAAGCCCTTTTTCCCCCTCCGCAGCGCGGCGCTTCGCTGAATTCAGCAAGTCGCGCCAGCCAGGCTGTCACGCCCTGCATTTGAAATCAGCTCCGCTTCCTCCGCGCTGACTCCGCCACGATCTCATTGGGCACGGCCTGGGCACACTTTGCGTCCAAGCCAAAAACACGTTGCCGTGGTCGGCGGCTATTCGATACGGTAATCGGATATGAGCAAAGCAAGCATCTGTCCGAAGTGCGAAGGGGCGATGGTTCAAGGGTTCGTTCCTGATTTCCATCACCATTGGAAAAATCGTGTTGGCGGCTGGCACGAGGGTCCACCGAACAAGTCGTTCTGGACGGGCACGAACGTGGAGCGTTCGGAAGGTATTCCGATCGGCGCTTTTCGCTGCAATCGTTGCGGCTTTCTTGAATTGTATGCGAATAAAGAATTTGCGGCGACCTGAATGAACAGGGCGAACGCATCCAAATTCCGATTGACGCGCGGATCGTTGATATGGCCGAGGTGTTTGACACGACTCTTCTTAGGATTGCATCCGTGTCTATCTATACAGATATTCAGCTTGTAAATGCAAAAACTGCCTGCCCCCTCGCGGTCCCGAAATTTAGATCCGTCTGCCCTGGTGGTGTTTCCAGCCCCCGATTCATTTCACCTGCGCGTTTTTTGCTGTTCCCATCCGGCAAAGCTCATCAAGCGTTTCGGCAAATAGATCGAACAAAAGCCGAAGATGCTCCTTATCCTCGATTGCCCTATCGATGGAAAATTCGAGCACATCCAGATATTCCGGGGGTTTTTCGGCAGAAAAATTCCGCTCAAAAATGCCGTGGGCATCTTTGACTTCGAAATGAACTCGAGGCTGCGCGGCGATCAGCTCCCGGATGCGCGCATTGCCAAAGACCTGCCGGAGCTTCGCAGCGTCCGTGCCTTTGATGACAAAATCGCGGTCAAAATCCTGATCCCCGACCTCCACGTCCTGCATCCCCAGGTATTTGCCCATTTCGGTAAAAATTCCCTTGCGATAGACGGTAAAGCGAAAACCACCCGGATTCAAAAAGGGCGCGCGCATGCGGGCAGGATGCTTGCCGTGTTTTTCCAGGGTGATGAGCCAGCCGGCGTGGGACGCCTGAACTTTACCCTGCTTCCAAAAATCGCCCTCGACATAGTTGGCATCGATTTCGCGCGCCAGTTGCCGCCAGATTTCCTCGCGGCTTGGCCCGAACAGTTCTCGAAGGAGAGACATGTCCGCATGATTGGAAAAGCGATTAGCTTCGTCCAGAGGAATTGCTAAAGACATTTGTAATTGCACACGCAAAAGCTGGCTTGCTGGCCCGGTCCCAATCCTCTCAAATTTAGATGTGTTGGCCTGCTCAAAAAGGGGAGAATTTTTGGATCATCACCGAGGCCGACCGTTCCGTAACAAATGTGGAGCTCCACATTAGTAATTTTATGTTGAGTCTTCAAAAATGGTGGGTTGCAGAAGATTCGTTAGTTCCCCAGCGTTTTCGCGTTGGGGAACTTCACATTTTTGAAAGCCAACCATGCGCCTCCCCTGGCGTTCATTCGTCGCCTCCCGTCGCCTCAAGGCCGTGCGGGTCATCCCCGCGCGGAAAGTTCACCTGGCGCTGCAAACCGCCAAAAACCGTTACCTCCCAGCCATTCGGCAAAAAGTCTCATTCATTACTATTGACTCCGTATTTCAATATACGAACCATCAGTTGCACAATCAAAGTTGAACTAAACCGCTTCGCGGAGAGCGTTCGGCTATGTCCACAATCATGAAAATTGGGCTTCCGGCAGTCTGGAAATATGAATACGCATTGGCAAAAAATCGCGTTTGGGTTTACTTTCTCCTTATATACAGGGGGTTTAATGGGGAGCTTAAAGTCCCTCATTTCCGTCGTTGGCTCAGCGGCTCAGTTCAACTGCAGTGTAGCCTCCATGCCCCCTCACCTTCTGCGAAGACTCAAACGCTTGTTCATTCGGGCACGGAGGATACACTGCTTAAAGTTAGGCGGCACCAGGTCACAGGTTTTTACGAACGATTCGCACCAAGTAACACCCCGATAAAATGAAAGGACAACGAACATGAAGAAGAGCGCGAACACGGAACAGGGAACAGAACAACGACAACTCGTCTGGCACAAATTGAATTCGTCCACTGCGGAAAGCAGAGTCTGGAAGCTGGGCAATGTTCATCGTGCAAAGGTTCCTGGTGGTTGGCTTGTGTTGGTGGCCGACAACGCCACTGGCCTCACATTCTACCCGGACCCCGAGCACAATTGGGATGGGGGGAGTCTAACCGCCTAACAAGGTCACCGGAGCGAACAGCTTCTCCGCTCGACGCTCGGCGGGCAGTTCGGATGCGCCTCGTGCGCTCCACCGTCACTGTCGGCGGCTGTCGCTCAGTTCTGTCGTAGGCCGCTGACCAAAACCCACATGCCATGCCAACGAACGGCAAACTCTCGTCCAAGACACTCGACCACTCGACCACTCGACCCGATAATTGATGAGGCTCAAAGAGGGAACACAAAACGTTCGTGAGCGATTCGAGCAAGCGAACAGCAATAACAAACAAAGAAAAAACGAAGAAATATGAAAAACATCACGAAAACCGTCATGTGTCTGCAAATAACGGCAGTTTGCTTGATAGCGGCGCTCGACAGCCCCGCGGCGGCAGAGAAGCCGGTACCCTTCAAAGGCTCCATACAAACATTTGAAATCATCGACCTTAGTGGGTTGCCCACTACGATTACTTTGGATGCGATCGGGACGGGAAACGCCATGCATCTCGGACGATTTAGCGCGACCTGGTTTGTCGTGATAGACACCACAAGCATTCCTATTGTGGCAATTGGGTCTGGTGTCTTCACAGCGGCCAACGGAGACACCCTCTTCACTACGCTTGAGGGTCGAGGTTCCCCGACGGATGACCCCGATGTCATCTCTATTGTGGAACTGCAGACCATCACTGGCGGTACGGGTCGATTCGCGGGCGCCACGGGGAGCTTTATCAGGGAGGCCTTGTCGAATCAGGTTACGGGCTTCACATCCGGTTCTTTCGAAGGGACCATTTCCTATTGATTCGGGTGAGAGTGAGGCAGGAGAGAGTAGCGGGCGCAAAGCTGCCGCTCTTTTTGTTGAACCGCGCAGCGTCAAAAAAGCAAATTCCTAATTCTTCGCATTAACCACCAAATCCCAGGAGTACCATGATTTCAGACCAGGTAATCAAAAACCGCAAGACCCGAATCGTCCAACACTGGCAGGGCCATTGGATGCGGACTCGGAGCCGCAACAGGTTTTGCTGTTTATAAACTGATCGGTTTCGAGAACGGCTGCTTTGGATCCTCCTTGTGGTCGCCTGCATTGTCATTGGGGGTTTTCTTGCCCAAAAGATAGCCAGCAAATAGAGAACAGTTTGCCCAACAGACTGTCCGCGAACGGGGGCCAGCCGTCTCACTCAAGGTGAAACACGAACGCTTCATTCCATTGCTGGCCGCAGAGCAGCGGCTTCGACCAGCGACCCCGAGTTTTCGGGTCAGATTCGCAGCGGAGCTTCACTTCCACCACCAACCGACGAAGACGAGAGATGAGCATGAGAGTTACGCGGCCTTAATCCGGCCATCACGCTGCGTTTGCAATCGTGGCCTCTCGTGGGCCGAGTCGCTGGATCCACCCAGTTCCTGAGTGTTCTGGCCTTGGGAAACTTTACATTTCTGAAACTGCTCACCGGAGGTCATGCTGACCTCCGGTATGAAAATCACTCCCACACTCGTTCATGTTCGCCCTCGGGATCATCAGCGTTATCGCGAGATTCCAATTTTTGGTCCCCTCCTCGATGACTTTGTCCCCTGGGCTTTCGGTCGTGGCTACGCGATCCACACGGTCTATCTCCAGTTGGATTCTGTCCGGCAGTGGGGACTTGGTTTCGGAAAAAGGGGCGCCGTTCCATCGGAGCGTTGACCGCCGATGATCTGGCGGCAGCGCACCACTGCTTCTCCACGCGTAGGCGGGATCCGCGTTACGCTTGGGGGTTGCGCGGGTTTGTCGCGTTTCTGCAGGCACACGGATTTCTCAAGATTGGGCGCTCGAAGCCCCTCATCTGTTCGGAACTGGAGGTGAAGCGCTTTCTGGAGTATCTGCGCAAGGATCGCGGAGCGGCCGAAAGCACCTGCGGTTCATGCCAACGGCGCGTGCAGCACTTTCTGAAGTTCGGCGAACCTTTTTTCCCGCTCCACAGAGCGGCGCTTCGCTGAATTCAGCAAGCCGCGCCAGCCAAGCTGTCACGCCCTGCATTTGAAATCAGCTCCGCTTCCTCCGCACTGACTCCGCGCAACATTCCTATCGCCCAGCCCAAGGGCTGGAAAGTTGTCTATTTAAGCTTTCCCGGAAGCGGGGTGTTTCAAAAAGGGTGAAAACACCCCGCTCCCAGGAAAGCCTTTTTGAGGGTGGGAAATCATCAAAGGAGAATGAAATGGAACCTGTAAATTCGATAACCTTCAATTTCGATTTGGGCACTTTCGAGGGATTTAACTTTCGCTGCCAATCTGCAATTGAGAAAAATCTCAACGCTGTGGAAGTGGCAAGCTGGGATCACGATCTGAATGGTGAGGCGGAATTCTGGCCGTCCGGGAATCACTCCCTTGTTGCGGCCCTTTTTGAAGGCAATACCGTGACGGGAAGAGATCTCCTGACGGTGGACCGGCTCCTATCCGAACTAGGAGGCGATGTTTCCGAGAATTTTCTGAAAATCTACTACGCTTTCCGAGTTTCTGGAGACGACCTTCAGGAGATGTCCGCTGAGAAGGTGGAGGATTACAATGTCCACATCTTTTTAGGGATGAACTTTACTGACGTCCGACAGCAAGCCGCGTATGAACTCTTCGAACTTTATTATCCCGAAGCTTATGCCATTTGGGAGAAATGCAGTTGCGATGGTCTCATTTTTGATACCGACCGGTTTCTTGATTCACCCTCTCTTACAACCTGTGAATTGCGTCTCTCGGACTCAGTTGCCCTGCTTGTGAAGCCTGAATGAGCTGGGCGCGCCAGCAAAAGGCGCAACGGCCCATCCAGTCGGCTTCATTGGCATTGCTGCTCAAGAGGGTTCAAATCGGTTCCGGACCATCTTCAGGGAATTAAACGAGGACCGCGCGCGTCGATTTGGCGCATAAACCCGGAAGCGTTCCGTCGAATTTCAAGCTGGATTAAAACCGCCGAGACGGAATGTTGACCATGATTCGCGTCAATTACGAACCTCTCGGATGCCGCCGTTAACGAAAAAGGAACAAGCGGAGGTTCAAAGAGCGGCAAAGACTCAGACTGATTCTGAGGACGACGAGGAACGTTTAACTTCTGGTGTGATGCCCGCCGGAACGAACAGGGCCGTGCGGCCGCCCTTAGACACTCGAATATGACTGGCTCGATCCCATGGTTTTGCCAGCAAGAGGTTCGGTGCCAAAAATTAAAACCCTTTAATTAAATTGTCGCCTTCAGGAATTCGAGGGGGTTCCAATCCTTTGCTCTGTCAGCATCCACGCGGAATATGCCACCACCGATTTTAGACCTAGGAAGTACACCGGAGCGTTGTGAACTTTGGAAAAATCCAAGCCAGTATCTGGAGGAACGACACAAACACGGACCGAGGTTGAATGTGACAACGAGCAGGTTACTTCTCGAAAACGGGTCATGGAAACGGTCAGACAGTTTTGGAAGGGATGAACTCCTGCGTGTGCTTCAAATTGCCCATGATTGGATTCGGGATCAGAAAAATGAAGAGGAGGTTGAGGCTTAAAATAGATTTTGGTTAATAGGGTAAAAAAAGGAGAAGACAATGGAATCTGTTGAGTTGGTTTTTGGCGAGTGGGATGATGACATTTAGAGAGCACGAAGGAATGCATTGAAGGAATTGACAGCCACACACCGGACGCACCTGCGGTGCTAACAAAACAAATCAAAAATGCGGAAAAACCCAATGAAACTTCCGTTTTCACTGTTAACACGAGAAAAACCCTAAAAGCGAGTTCATTAATTAAGTTCTTCAGAATTAAGCCTTTGGCTCGTTAACAAACCTGCGCCCATTTAAAATGGACTCGAAACGAGGTTCGAGGTGAGTAGAAATTACAGCTCTACCGGGCTAAGTTCAGTGGCAAAGTCTCACCACCAAAAGCGCAAGGCTGAACGACCATCTGGTAGTCAAAAAGCTAGAGGTTCAGATCCCAAGGCGGGTCAAATTAGCTCCTTCCAGAACGCTATGGACCGGTCCGTCGCGGAGGCAAAAGTTAGGTCACAATCCAACATGGAATTGCGGTGAATTCGATGTGCCCGGATGGGTAAGAACTGACATGAGAGGATCAGCCGCGCCTTGCTTGGTGGAAGAGGGTGCGGACATGGCAGCTTGGCTCGCAAACCGAAGCCTGTCAGAAGCTCACTACAAAAACGGTCGTACATTTGTAATCTTTCAGAAGCTTTGGAATTGCTTTGTAAACCAAGCAAGACGCGAAAATCTTAAGCGTTGAGGAACACAACAAATGCGCCGAAGTGAAATGACTGAATCCTGCGTGGGTGCTTGGGCAAGGCCTTTGGTGAAATGGCGCCCCGTCGTGTTCACCCGTCGAGCTTCCACGGTGCTAACGTGTCGCCTTCTGATTAGATTGGCAGGTGTCGATGCATTAGTGCAAACTCCCTTTTTGTGCAGATGCTCTCAATCCGGATGGTGCCTCCATGAGCGCCTCTAATCAATCGTCTCTCATTGCGGAAGCCACTCTGGCCGAATCAACCTGCTCGCCGCCGGTTATCCCCGACCACAAGCTGCTCCAACGGATCGGTCGCGGCAGCTATGGCGAAGTCTGGCTCGGGCGCAGCACCCTGGGGTCTTTCCGGGCGGTAAAAATCGTTTATCGGAAATCTTTTGACCACGACAAACCCTATGAACGTGAATTCGAAGGATTGAAACGATTCGAGCCGATCTCCCACGCACGCGAAAGTCAGGTGAATATTTTTCACGTTGGGCGCAACGATGAATCGGGATTTTTTTATTACATAATGGAACTGGCCGACTCAGCTAGCGAAGATAGCAGACCGAAGGCGGAAACCGGGCAAAGGACCCAATCCCCCAACTTCCACCTCCGATCTCCTGCCATCTTCGTGCCTCGCACCCTCAAGCACGACTTGCGCACGCGCGGAGCGCTGCCTGTCGCCGAATGCTTGCAGTTCGCCCTCTCGCTCGGTCGCGCGCTGGAGCATTTGCATGCGCACGGATTGGTCCACCGCGACATCAAACCCTCGAACATCATTTTTGTGAACGGCGTGCCGAAGCTGGCGGACATCGGACTGGTGACGAGCGTCGATGCCACGCGCTCCTTCGTGGGCACCGATGGCTACATCCCGCCCGAAGGCCCTGGCACACCCCAGGCTGATCTCTACAGCCTGGGCAAGGTTCTCTACGAATGCGTCACAGGCAAAGATCGCCTCGATTTTCCTGAACTCCCCGCCGACTTGCGCACGCGCCCTGACTTCGAGCAGCTCCTCGAGTTTAACGAAATCCTGACCAAAGCTTGCGATGCGGAGCCGAGCCAGCGCTATCAATCCACCACTTCGCTCTTAGCCGAACTTCAGTCGATAGAAAGGGGCAAATCGCTGAAACGTGACCGCGCATTTCGGCAGATGATCAGTCGCGGAAAAACTCTCGCGCTTGCCGGCGGCGCACTCGCGGTCGTGGCCGTAATTGCTTATTGGCTCCCAACTCTGCGGTCCCCGCGATCTGATTCCCCTCAGCCGTTCGGGTGGTCCACAAACGCGGCGGCCAGAGAGGAATTCTTAAAAGGGGTTCGGTTCCTCCAAGCTGACACTGATAACGGCCGAGCAATCGAGTGTTTCCATCGTGCCATTCAACTAGACCCCAAGTTTGCGGAGGCTTACGCTCGGTTGGCTTGGGCGCATTACTCGTTTGGAGAGGACGATCCCAATCCGCTTGAAGGTCCTGCGGCAGCAGAAAAGGCCGTAGCGTTGAATCCCAAACTTGCTTATGCGCATTCCATGTTGGCGACGGCCCGGTTCGCCTCGCTGAACTGGGCTCAAGGCGAAAAAGAGCGCGCAATTGCGATCGGCCTGATCAAGCCGAACTCTCCCAGCGCTCAAGAGATTCTCCTGGAATCCGCTTTAAATCTTGCCTGCTCTGGATACCCGAATGAGGCTTTACGGGACTTGCAGAGTGCTCGTCTGGCCAATCCCGATTCCGCCTCGAAAAAGCGCGAGCTTTTTTATGGGCTGGTTTACGCATGGTGCAGACAGTATGACCGCGCCTTTGAAGTCTGGAGCCAGTTGCCCAAGGACGATTCTTATTTCCTGAATGATCAAAAGGCCCGCGCATATTTGGGGATGGGCAATTTCACCAATTTTATCCGATTTTCGAAACAGGCGGCTTTGGCGCATACTGTCGATAAGGAACGTGTGAACGGCGAATTTGACGCGCTGGAAACAGCCTTCAAGCAGAGAGGGGAGCACGGTTTCTGGGAACTGAGGCAGAAGATGGAGGCCGACAGCCAAAACTCGGACCGTCTAAAGCGGGATCCGGACTGCCTGATGCGGATGGGGGCAATCTACGCGCGACTGAATCAACGGGACGAAGCATTTAGGTATCTGAAGCGTGCCATGCAGGAAACACCGGTGTATTTCTGCGCCGGCCTTTACACAAATCCAAGTTTCGACAGCTTGCGGGAAGATCAGCGCTTTCGCGAAATATTCAACCAACTGTGGGGCCGGAAGTGAGAAGCGCCGCGCAGCGGCTGTGACAGATGTGAGGTCAGCGAACCAGGTGAACACGATAAAAAGCCCGAGGTCCACGGTTCACGTCATCTACGGTAATAAGAGAATTGGTGGCGTGGACGGTTCCGCCGATCGCTTGCCAATTCGAGGAGTCGATACTGGGAACAAATTCGAGTTGGTAGTCCCGATTCGGGTACGCGCGCCAAGTGACGGTCGTGCGCTCAGAATTGCGCGCAATGGTCTTTAAATCGGGCGGGGGGCGCAGTCGAACGATGGAAGATGTACGCTGGCCCGGCCAATAGCTGGTGCCGTAAATGTGACCATCTCGTCCGTGGACCAGACTGCTCGCTGGAATTCCGTCGGCATAATCGTACGTCGCGAGCGTCGTCAATATGCCTGAAGCTGAGAGCTTAAATACTGTGCCAGGCCCGGGCACCCATCCGGGAAATATCCGAAAGCTCGTCCCGTAGAAATCGCCATCGTCCCCGGGCAAAATTGACGAGCCAAAAGTGAGGCTATGAAGGATGGATACTTCACCCGAAGTTGAAACCTTAAAAGCTTTGTCCTCGTTCACACCGTACAGATTCATGTCACTCGCCTGGACTAAACTGCTAATTCCTCCGCCCCCCACGCCGATGTTGGCGAATGCGGCTAAGCGTCCTGATGAATCGAGTTTTAGGATAGCATTCCCCGCTGCCGCATATAGTTCTCCATCCAAACCCTGAATTAGAACTTGCGAAAACGAATTAGTCCCATCGAAAAGGGCAAGGGTGCTAAAACTGCCCGATGGAGTGACCCTGAAAAGTTTGCCCGGATTGGGTCCCCCGCCTGTTCCCGTAATTCCATAAAAGTTGCCATCTCGCCCGTAAATCAGAACCGAGGGATACTCTTCTAGCGTGGCAACCGTGGTAATCTTGCCGGCGCGTGTAATTCGATTAATCGCGTTCTTAAGAGTTCGCGTGTAAAACGCACCGTCCCCACCTTGAACCAAAAAGTCCCCCAAGGGACTGTTTTCACTGTCAAAGGACAAAAGAGTCGTGAGCGTGCCCGAGGCGGTTAATCGGAAGAACGTTCCGTTCCCGGAGAAGCCACCGCCTCCGATCCCATAGAAGTCCCCGTTAGTATCCTGAATAATGCAGCTAGCCGAGGTCGTCTCGGTGGAGCCGAAAGAGAAAAGAGTCTTCGGCGCAGAGTTCGTGAGTCGAAAAATAGTTCCGTAACCGGAGCCGCCAGGGCTTCCGCCTTGCGAGGTGGTGCCATAGAGCGATGCATCAGAACCACGGACCAGATGAACGTCGCCCGCCATAGAAACCAGATTCGTTATCTCTCCAGTTGGAGTGATCTCGAACATCGACTCAAAAGTTGTTCCATATAAAACGCCGGCGGCGCTCTGCACAAGGGAAGACACCGCCGGATAGTCAACGAGCTGCGTTAGCTGGCCGCTGGAATCGACTTTGAAAATCCCTCCCCATCCGAATTCGCCGCCTCCAGTGGTTAGGCCGTAGAAGGTGCCATCCGGAGCCTGGAGCAAAGAATGTAAGTTTGCTCCGTAATCACCCGAGAATGCGCGCACGATGGAGAGCTTTCCTGCCATTGACAATCTGAATATGACGCCCAAAAAGCGTTGGTTCTCTCCTCCGCCGATCACGAAGCCGTCGTGGGCCATACCATAAAAATTTCCATCGCTCGCCTGGATCAAACTCGTCGGAACGAGAGACCAGACCGGGTCAGAATCAACGAGCGTGGAATCGAACACCGCAAACGCGGTAAAATCTCCGGCTAACGTCAGCTTATAGATTGCAGGTCCGGAGGGTCCAGGTCCATCTTGCGCAACGGTATAAAGGTCGCCGTCTTTGGCTTGGAGGAATGCAATGGGCTTGGCGCCATTGGTGCCGTCAAAAGAATGCAAAGTCGTAAAGTCTCCGGATGGTGTGATCTTGAAGATGGTGCCGTAATCGCCGAAAACCCCTCCGCCAAACGTAGTGCCATAAAGATTTCCGTCCTGTCCTTCGATCAGCACATTTGGAGAAGCGCCGTTTCGCCCATCGAACCTGGCTAACCTCTTGGCGCCATTTCGAATGGTGTACTCATAGATGCTGCCCTGGGATTCTTTGGTAATACCGTAGATTTTGCCGTTGCCGGCCTGGATGAGTGGACCGGGATGGGAGAGGGGTGGCGGCGGAAAGTTAAAGACGGTCTCAAAAAAGGGGTTTTCCTGCGCCAAGACATGCCGCATGAAGGCGAAAGTCCAGATTAGGCACCAAAACCCTTGATGCCCGATTTTGATATTCGATGCTCCTTTCAACTTGTAAAAGCTTTCCATAAAAAGATGAGTCAAGAATTGTCAGATTACTGAGGCTTTAGATACTCGAAGACATGCCCTAATCATGTTTAGCGCAATACAGCGCGATAGAAGCGCCTCCCAGGACCCGCTGCGTTTGTATCCGTGATCAAAGCGGTACCCTCTACATTGGTGATTGTAAGCGCCTTGAACAACGACCAGTCCGTAAAATCGGTTGTCATTTGAATCTCATATTGCTGGTTACGCCCGCCAGAGAGAATCAACTGCGGGACGGAGTTGATCACGCTGATCGACAGTCGTGACGGTTCAGTCACCGTTAAGTACTGTTTGCCCGGAACATTCTGAAGCTGTTGCACCGTACCAGACGGCCACTCGATGCGAAGAATTTCGACATTCGTCGCGTCACCCAGACCGAAATGCACTTCCAGCGGAACACCCCACCACCCGGTGCCCGTGTTTATTTCACGGAGTTGCCAGAATGTCTTGCCCTTGATCGTCGCTTTCACGCGCACCTTGGCCCCGATGGCCGAGCGGTTCGAGCGAGTGCCGACACATTTGACAGTAATCCAGGCATTTGAATTTCCATCATTGTGGTAGAGATAACTATTCAATTGTGCCCCACCATATGGAGGAACGTTCGCGACGAACAAATCGAGAAAACCGTCGCGATCATAATCACCCCAACTACCGCAACAACTGTTGGCAACATCATTCACAATCGCACCTATGAGCACACGCGAGAAAGTTCCATCGCCGTTATTGTGATAGAGCCAATTCTTGCCAGCGTCCGATTCCGTGACGAAAAGGTCGAGCCATCCATCGTTATCGTAATCCACCCACACGCTCGAGCCAAAGTGACCGAAGTCGTTCACGAATGAGCTTGGCTGCACCGGCATGAGCGTCCCGCTCCCAGTATTGCGAAACAAGACCGATGACAAAGCTAGAGCGGAGTTGCCGCGGGCAAGGAATAGATCAAGAAAACCGTCGTTATCGTAATCTCCCCACGCAGCGCCCCTGACGGAGGTGCTTTGCTGCGTCAATTGGGTGTTCGCGATCCGTGTAAAGACGCCATGACCGTCATTTAGATAGAGCCGGCTGCTGCCTCCGCCACTGCCTGAATCTTCGGTCACTAATAAATCCATGTCTCCATCGTTGTCGTAATCAGCCCAGGTCATTGCATTCCCGGAAACGTCAATTGTGGAAATGCGCATTGCGACGAGCCCCTTTCCATTGTTGTGCCAAAGCTCATTGACGGAGAAGTTCGCTATTCCTAGATCAAGCCATCCATCGTTTTCATAATCGACGCTGGCCGCACCAAGGGCGGTCAAGGAACCCAAGGAGGTTTGAACGAATGTTCCATCAGGCTGTTGGTAAAAGAGATGGGACGCTTTCGATGTGTTTCCAACGAAAAGATCAATCCGCCCATCGTTGTCAAAGTCAGCCCATGAGATGCTGTGTGAATCCAGGCCGCTATTCACAATAGGGCCGTCATTGATCTGTATAAACGTGCCGTTGCCTTCATTGCGATACAATTGATTGGGTCCATCCCTGTTGACCAGGAACAAGTCCAAATCACCGTCATTGTCGTAATCTACCCACGTCGCGCCCGCACCGCTAGCCAGATTCGTCGCGATCGGGCCAGTGGTGATCCTGGTGAAGGTTGCCTGCGCAAAAGCCCTCCATGGAATGGCCGCCAGCAGCAGCGAGCAAAAAAGTGTGCGAATGTTCATTGTAGTTCGGCTGAGTTAAGGACTTCTTACGACACAAAACCGTCGCGTGATTCGTGGTTTGAATTTTGTTTCCTAAAATGGATTGAATTCAGGATTTATTCGGTCTGAAGGGACGCACGCTTTCGCCCTTCAAACCCGCCGCCCACTCACCCGAGCCGGGCCGCTGTTCATAAATTCCCGGCGCACCAAGGTTTCTTACAAAAATCGTCAGACATTGTACTCTTTTCAGAAAGCTTTGGAATTGCGTTGTAAAATCAACCAGGAAGCGAAATTTTAGCGTTTAGGAAGAGAATTGTAAGAATTGACTTATTTCGGGGAATATTACGCTGTGCCGCTTATGAACGACGATGAATTCATCCCGACTCGAAAGAGTTTGTTGAGTCGCCTCAAACAGTGGGACGATCGACGAAGCTGGCAGGAATTCTTCGATGCCTACAAGCAGTTGATCTATCGCGTGGCCATCAAGGCCGGCTTGAGCGACGCCGAAGCCCAGGACGTAATGCAAGAAACCGTGATCGTCGTCGCACGGAAAATTCCAGGTTTCAAATACGATCCGGCGCTGGGCTCCTTTAAGAGCTGGTTAATGCTCATCACTCGTCGCCGGATCGAAAAGCAACTAAAGAAACGGCCCTTGCTCAAAGGAGGCTTGACTCCGAGCGTTTCTAGAGAGGGGACGATGTCAACCCACGACTTTGACAGCGGCACGCGCACAGATACGGTCGAGCGGGTTCCGGATCCAATGGGGTTCGACCTGCAGAAGACGTGGGACGCTGAGTGGGAGAACGGTCTTCAGCACGCGGCACTCGCGCGAGTGAAAGGACAAGTCAAACCGAAGCAGTTTCAGATGTTCGATCTATATGCGCTGAAAGCCTGGCCAGTGAAAGATGTAGCACGGGCACTCGGAGTCAGCGTCACACACGTTTACGTGAATAAGCACCGAGTTGCCGCTTTATTAAAAAAGGCGCACGAAGTGTTGAGGCGCGAATTTGACACAATCCAATCCGGTAGGACGTCTTTACGTCGACCATAGATGTGTTTCCAACCAAAAGATCATCGGCCCATCGTTGTCAAAGTCAGCCCATAAGATGCTATGTGAAATCCAGGCCGCTATTCACAATAGGGCCCTCCCCTTTCTCTAGGGACGGACGGATCAACGACCGATCCATTCCCTCATTCCAACTTCTTTGCGAGAATCGCCGGGACGCCTCTTGCCTCTTTCACCTGTTCCCTGTTTCCAGGATCCAGATCTATGAACCTTCGAAGAGCCGCAACTGCTCATGCTCCAGCAACTCCTGTTGTACGGCGGACTGCGCTTTATACAGAAGCACAGCAAGAGGGTTTTGGTCTGGCAAAACTTGAGAAGTTCCATTTCCTGAGAGGTTAGGTGACCAAATCCAATCGGCGATTGAACAAACATCGGGGTCGCGGTATTACTCCCCAGTGCAAATGGGCACAAACAGCAGTCCGTCCGTTGGCGGGGCCTCGGGTGCTCGAAAAGGGACACCCCCGGATGTTGCCGATCACAAATTAATCGAGCCGATCGGTCGCGGTAGCTATGGTGAAGTCTGGCTCGCGCGTAACCGCACCACCAACACGCTGCGCGCAGTCAAACTTGTCTTTCGGGACGAATTCGAGGATGAACGTCCGTACCAGCGCGAGTTCGAGGGGTTGCTCAAGTTCGAGCCGATCTCCCGTTCACATCCCAGTCAGCCACGTCGGGCGTAACGACGATGCGGATTGCTTCTACTACGTGATGGAACTCGCCGATCCTATCGGCCTTCCAGCCAGCAGGTCCGGAATCGGGGGAAAGGAGCAGAACTCAGTCCCACCTCCCAATGCCAAAAGCTTATCTGCGGGCGCATACTCGCCTCGGACGTTGCGCTCCGAAATCAAAAGCCGCGGAAGACTCCCGGCAACTGAAGTCATAGAACTCGGCCGCGTTCTGGCCACAGCTCTGAATCATTTGCATTCGCACGGACTTGTGCATCGTGACATCAAGCCAGCCAATATCGTCTATGCCTGTGGAGTGCCAAAACTGGCTGATATCGGCCTCGTGACCGACGCGAGCGACACTTGCTCGATCGTCGGCACCGAAGGTTACATCCCGCCAGAAGGTCCCGGCACGCCGCTGGCGGATCTCTTCAGCCTGGGCAAAGTTCTTTACGAAGCAGCGACGGGGAAAGACCGCCGCGATTATCCCGCGCTGCCTGATGAACTGCGCGCCTGGCCTGATGCTCCATTGCTGGCCGAGTTGAATGCCGTCATTCTCCGTGCCTGCGCGCCCAACCCGCGCGAGCGTTACCCATCGGCGGAAGAAATGCGCGCGAACCTAGAACTTCTGCAACAGGGCAAATCCGTCAAGACGAGGCAACGACTTCGGTGGGCGTGGACCGTTTGCAAAAAGGCTGGCCTGGCCACAACACTTATCACCTCCGCCTTGATTGCTGCTTTTCACTTTGCGCGCGACGACTCTGACAAATATTTAAAATCTTCCAGCGCTGAAGTGAACAACCTGGTCCAGCAGGGACATGACCTTATCCGTCTTGAAAAGCGGGACCAGATTCGAAACGCGGTAGCCAAATTCAAACAAGCCATCGAGATCGAACCGGACTTCGCACCCGCACATAACGGTTTGTTTCATGCTTATGTACACCTGCTCGACGAGCCTGGAAGCATGGAAGGCATACGCGCCGAGACCAAAAAACTAATGGCACTGAACCCTCTATCGGCAGAAGCTCGCGGGGCGGATGCTTTCGTAAAATGGCTCGATTGGAAGTTTCAGGAAGCGCTTGCTGAATCGGGTGAGGCCACAAAACTGCCCGCCATTTCGAAAGAGGGCGAAGGCTACAAATATCTCGAATATGGTTATTTCCTGGAGGAGACCGGCGATTCCACGAATGCGCTGCGCCAGTACAAGCTGGCCCACAAGTTTTTGCCGAACGATCCCACCATTCTGGATCACCTCGGACAACCGTACTTGATGCAGGGGGATTACGCCGAAGCGGAAAAGCATTTTCGTGCCTCTATCGTTCAGCAACCGGACCACCGAAACGGCCACAACTTTTTAGCCCTGACTTTCGAACAAACCGGACGCTTCGAGAAGGCGATTGCTGAATGGGAGGCATGCCGCCGCCTGTCCGGTGACAAAGAAGCTGATCTGCAACGATACTTCAAGGGACTCCTCGCCGCCCTCCAAGAAGGCGGCGCCACTGCTTACTGGAAAAAAAAGCTTGAGGAGGCTCAGAAGGATCCACAACCGAAGCTTTACTACATGGCCACCCTTCACGCGCGCCTTGGAAAAAAGGACCAATATGAAATGGATCAGGCTTACACGCTGTTGAAGAAATCCTGCCAAGAGCAACACGACTTTGGCGGAGCAATGTACGATCTGTGCTGGGATCACAACGACCCGAAATTCAGGTCCATCATGAAGAGCATTGGACTGATTAAATGAGATGCTTCCACATAGCGCCCGGAATTCCTGCCGCGCGGTAGAACGTTTAGATCCGCCTCACAGCCCAGCCGAGCGAACGCAACGAAGCCCAAGGCCATAACCCAATGCGTCGGCCGGGTTGGCGCCGAGGTGGTCGCGTTTGGCACAGCGGCATTGCTCGGATGAACGAGCCGGACCGCAACACCAGGTTCCACCTCGCACTATGCGATCTGATCCAGAAGAGGGTCCGTGCGGGTTCGTTTGCGCCGCGCTGTTATATTGGGTGTAAACATCCCAGCATAAATTGGCGACATTACCCGTCGCGTCATACAGCCCATATCCATTGGGCGCGAAATATCCAACAGGACTGGTGTAAGGTTCGACGCCGTCATTGAATATAGGGTTGTAGCCACTCATGGTGCTGACATCGTAAGCATATGCTGCCGTATCGGCATAATAATTGGCGCGGCTTGAGTTAATGGTATCTGTATCCGACCAGGGAAAACGATGGCCACTCGCCCCGCCGCGCGCTGCCTTTTCCCATTCGGCTTCCGTCGGCAAGCGATAACCATTGGCATCCCAGTTCACAAATGAGTTGGCCAGGTTGATTCTGCCTGATCGATAAGGGGTTGTCTTCGCCGCGCTGGTGAAATAGCAGGGCGTGATGCCTTCCATCTCCGAACGGGCATTGCACCATTTCGCGGCGTCATACCAGTTCAGCGTATGCACCGGGTGATCGGATGCTTTCCCCATACCGGGATTGTCGAATTTGTAGCCGTGATCCGTCGCCCATTGATAGACCTGCTGCCAGAGGGCATAAGTGACAAGCTTCGTATCCATGTAAAAAGCGCTTACCGTGACGGTGTGCGTGGGCAATGCGTCTGGTTCGTGGTCGAGGCTGTCGCCCATAATGAACGGACCCGTGGGAATGAGCGTCATTCCGACGGGTGTGGGGGTGGCGATCACGCGATAAAACCTCTCCCCGGACGACGGGGCGTTTGCATCCACAAACCAATAAGGGCTTTGCGTCACGGTTAGGTTGGTCAACGCCAGCCAATTCCCTTGACTCAAATTCGTGCTGTATTGGATGGTGTCGGTGGTAGCCGGGTCGCTCTTAATCGAGAGGCGGGGTACGAGCCCAATGTTTTCAATTACGGGTTCCGCTGCATGCGCGACCAGACTTTTCGAAAGCGCCAGACAGCACGTTACAATAGCTGCGTTTTTCACTACTAAGTTTTTCAGGATGTTCATTTTTGTTCTTGGTCAGTGGTTGCATTCACTTCTGTTCAGATGTTGGAGCGGCGGATCACTGAATGGTTTGCGCATCCAACTCTCGGAGCCAATCGCCCAAATTTCGGTAAGGCGAAGGACGTTGAGCGCCCCACTGGATCTGGAAGCCACTCGTTTTGTTGCTTTGAATGGCTCACGAGTTTTCATACCGTTCCAAGGAGTAGAAGCAGCGATGTGGCGAGGATCTTTCAAACAATTTAAAAAATTGAAAGATTCTCCTGCCTTCGGCGCTTCTTCCTGATAGAAACTGATGATCATGCCCACCGAGACAGACGACTGGCTCCCGACGCGCCTCAGCTTGCTCACACGTTTGCGGCAGTCGGATGATCACACAGGCTGGCAGGAGTTTTTCGACTCCTACTGGCGGCTGCTCTACGGCGTGGCGCGCAAGGCTGGGCTGAACGACGCGGAGGCACAGGACGCAGTGCAGGACTGCGTCATCACAGTGAGCCAGCAGATGCCAAAATTTCAGTATGACCCGGAACGCTGCTCGTTTAAGGGGTGGCTACTGATGATTCTACGGCAGCGGGTAGGCAGGCAGTTTCAAAAACGGACGCAGCCCACGCTCGATAGTTCTTTCCCAGCATCGGCTGCGCCCGACGAAACATCAGAAACAAGTCCGCTCAATCGGTTGCCGGACGGGGCGGAAGACCAGCTTAACTCCATTTGGGAAGCGGAATGGCAGCAGCACTTGATTGGGCTGGCATCGGAGCGTGTGAAGCGGCAGGTGAGCGACGCACAGTTCCAGATCTTTGACTTGCACGTATTGAGAGGTTGGTCGGCTCGCGACGTGGCGAAGACACTTGCTGTCAGCGTAGCGACGGTTTATCTCGCGAAACTTCGGGTGGGCCGGCGATTCAAGCGGGAGATTGAGGCGGTGAAGAACAACGAGGGGGCTCGCCAAATTGCCTGTTACTCGGAGAGCGGGAAAGGCTGAGACTAGAGAGAGGCGGAGTTTAGCATGCTCCTGCAGATTCCGTACGGGTGGCTTCTTGAACAGGGCCCGATACCTGGCTCCTTACCGCCCAATTAATCAATTGATTTTCCACAGATTGGGCCCGACTACAGTAGCAATGGGTTAACTCCTCTTGCGACGAACGCGTTACCAACGTCGAGTTTGGCCACTCTTAAAGCCCTGCTCCACCATAGCTCCGTACTAACCACCTATTTTACCTCTACTGCTCGTTAAACCAAAGGCAGTCGCGAGCATATATTTTGACACAATGGTCAGAATGAACCCCAACCTTTTCTATGAGAACGCTTTTCGCAGGACATGTAGCGTCTTTGATTCTTACGTGGTAGATCGACCGCACCTAGAAATGGTTTCCCCAAGGTTTTCGTTTGTCGGCCCACAATTGTGATCGCTTTACGACAGCGCTCACGATTTTATGCCAAAAGACAAACCGGTTCACGAGGTTCGGGTGGGGGTCGTAAAGGCCGCCATCTGGAAAAATGACACCGAAAACGGTGTCCGTTTCAACGTCACCCTCTCCCGCCTTTATAAAGACGGGGAGGAATGGAAGTCGACCGACTCATTTGGTCGGGATGACCTGTTGGTTCTAGCCAAAGTCGCGGACCGGGCTCACTCCTGGATTCACGACGAAGCAAGTGCCGAGGAAAGAGAAGCGCCAGCTGCTGCGCGAAAAAAGTAGCCGGCCTCCCTCCCTGGCAACTAAAGAGGTTTATGTAAAGGTTCATGGCTTTTTGAGGATCTGTGCCAAAAAACAATCCTCCACTTCCCTCTGGTCAAGATGCTTCAGCCCACGGCTCCAACAATAAACCAATTTCCTGATCGACTTATCGTCAACTGGCGCCGGTTGTCTTCTGGTCTTTGGCGCATCAGTGAAGGCGATATTTCAGCCGCCTACAGTGCCGATATATTTCCACGGGTAAAAACTTTCCGTCATGAAAATCACCTTTTTACCAATTGCGGCTGCACCTTCTCTGGCACGATTCGAGCTGTGGTGAGCGCCTATCCCCTGTTCCCAAAAGTTTTGGATTCTGAACCCGTTATTCGCCCGTATTCCTATGAGGCACGCGAATGCAAATTTCGGGGAGAGACATTTCAGCTTGGACCTCCGGTTCTCTTTGAAAGTTCAGATCCTACAGTTCAGGAATGGCGCAGCCTTTACCGCGCGCTTTATGCCGATGGCGGATACTTCGCAAGCCAGGCAACCTATGGTGAGTTTTTGCGGGAGTACGGAAAGGACGAGGGCAATGCGGCCCAGGCCCGTCTTCTGGAACTGGAACATCCTTTCAGTCAGCTCGGAAAAAATGACCTTTCTCTGAATGAAAGTTTCGTTCAGGCGGAGGCTCCCCTACAGGCAGAATTTAAACTCTGAGCAGCGGGATTACACCCATTGTTTCATGAACCCCTGAAGCCGCCGTTCACTCCAATTCCCCCCTTGTTGGGACTCTTGCTTTAAGCTACTTAAAGCGAAGGGGGAGGCCATCGCGGATGTTGCCCAATGCCCCGGCGGCCATTGCCGCCGTGATCTTTTTCATTGTTCTTTTTCGACGGCTCGCTGCCAGGCCAAAGGTCGCTCATGTCCATCTGCGCGGCAGAAAGTTAAGAAACCCAAAAGAAATAGAATCTGTCTTACTCGGAGGGGGTACATTCAGAACCGGGCAAGACTCCGGCATTCAGTTGGGTGACAGGTTATTCCCTTCCCGTCTGGCTTCCGGCCATTTTGCGGTTGTGGGTGCGACCGGTTCCGGAAAAACCTTGATCCAACGATTACTCCTCCAATCTGCCCTGCCACTGATCGGACGTGGGCTTGGCCACCGGGCCCTCATTTACGATGCAAAACAGGATCTTTTGGGCTTGCTCGCCGGCATGAAGCTTAATTGCTCCCTTCGGCTTCTTCACCCGTTCGATCTTCGCTCTGCCGCATGGGACATGGCCCTTGATATCACTGGCCCCGCCAGTGCGCTTCAAGCCGCTTCGCTCCTCATTCCTGAAACTAAGGGAGATGCAAACCCCTTCTTCACGAACGCCGCCCGGCATCTCCTCTACGGAACACTTTTAGGATGCATCAGCCGTGCTCCTAAACGGTGGACCTTCCGCCAGGTGCTTCTCACCGTCCGAAATAAAGAGCGCCTGCGACAAATCCTTTCCACTCTTCCCCAAAGCGAGCCGCTCCTTCAGTACTTTGAGCATCCAGCGACGCTCCAGAATATTCTATCCACCGTCCTCACCTGCACCGCCCCCTACGAAATCCTGGCGGCTGCCTGGGACCAGGCAAAAAAGAAGTTTAGTTTACGGGAGTGGCTCCAAACTGAATCGATTCTGATCCTTGGAAATGACGAACAGAACCGGGTTGCTCTGGACACCATCAATCGTCTTATCTTTCGGCGGGTGAGTGAACTCATCCTCAGTGGTCCGGAACTCACCTCCTCCTTTTCCAATCGAACCTGGCTTTTTTTGGATGAGGCCAGAGAAGCGGGGAAATTGGATGGTTTATCCCGTCTTCTCACCCAGGGCCGAAGCAAAGGAGCCGCCGTCGTCCTTGGCTTCCAGGACATCGCCGGACTCAGGGAGGTTTATGGCCGGAACTTAGCCGATGAACTGGTTGGGCAATGTAATACCAAAGTGCTTTTAAGGCTCAATAGTCCTGAGACAGCGGAGTGGGCTTCCAAATTAATTGGCAGCGAGGAGGTGCTGGAGAGCCGGGCTGGAAGCTCCAGAAACCGGGACAACACAAGGCCACTGGCTGGAAGCCAGGGAGACTCCATTTCCCACGGAATTACCCAGAGGCCAGTGGTGCTTCCCAGTGAACTCCTCGGGCTTCCGGAAACCACACCCGAAAACGGATTAACCTCTTTTGTTGTTAGCCCGCTCACCGGCCCCTACCGGATGCATCTCTCCGGTGAGTGGCTTGCCAGGAAACTGCGCCCGTCCCGAACCGATATTCCAAACTTCCTCCCTCGCCCTGAATGTGACCAGTACCTTCGACCCTGGGCCGGGGATGACGGTGAAACTTTTCCTCCCGCTAACGAAGGAGCCCAAGCCGTTAACGATTCCTGAGAGTTCGAAATGACAGAAAGGGTGATCAGAAATTTACTACCCTCTGATGGGACCACACCCCACGCATTAAACTGCTTTTTAAAAATCAGAGGGTAAGTTGCTCTCCATTTCCAAATCAATTAAGGGCGCGGGGCAGGGTGAATATTACCTGAACCTTGCTGCAACAGATGACTACTACCTGGAGACCGACCGCGAAGCCCCAGGGTTCTGGCTTGGAGAGGGTGCAAGGCTATTGGGCTTACAGGGCCTTCTGAAACCGGACGATTTCAGGCATCTGCTTCGAGGCTATTCTCCTGATGGAACAGTCTCGCTTGTCCGAAATATCACATCCAGACGAAGAGCCGGCTGGGACCTCACCTGGTCAGCTCCAAAATCAGTCTCGGTTGCCTGGAGTCAGGCTGAACCTGAAACTCGAATGGAGTTCGAGGCGGCGATGAGATGCGCCGCCGCACTCGGTGTCGCTTACCTGGAAGGTGTTGGGGTGGTTTCCCGCCAGGGAGAGAATGGAGTCTTAAAATCGAAAGCTTCTCTGGTTTTTGCAGCGTTCCCCCACTCCACCAGCCGGGCGCAGGATCCCCAGCTCCATATTCATACCTCCTTCTTAATATTGGAGTGCGCGCGGACGGAACAACCGGAACACTGGAACCGCGGGCGCTTTTTCGGCATCAGCTTGCTGCCGGTGCTTTATTTCGGGCCGAGCTTGCCTATCAACTGGAATGGCGGCTTGGACTTCGAGCCATGAGAGAGGGCCGAGTATTCGAACTCATAGGTGTGAGCCGCACTCTCATGGCGGACTTTTCCAAACGAAGAGCCGAAATTGAAGCTGTCCTGAAAAGAAATGGCTGGGCTGGCCCGGCCGCTTCCGAATCGGTGGCGCTGGACACAAGGCGTCAAAAGAACGCAGTCCCCCGCTCAGTCCTTTTTGAACGCTGGCAGGAGCTTGGGCGGGTACATGGCTGGAGCACTCCCGAACTCGAATCTCTCCTTTACACCCCTTCCCTTGCCTGGAACAGGACAAGAGAGAGGGCGGAAACGAGCGTTGCCGCCATTACAGAACTGACCCGGGGCCGGAACTATTTTGCGGAGCGTCATCTCCTTCAAGCGGTCGCAGAAGAGGCGCAAGGCCGGGGTCTCGGAGGACGGGAGGTTATTTCTCTTACGAAGGCGTTCTTTCAAACCCCGGGACTCGTGCCCCTGGCAGAATTTCGGGGCGAGCCGGTATGGACCACAAAAGAAGTGCTGCAACTTGAGAGGGAACTCTTCCGCTCGGTTGAGGCACTACGAGCAAGGCAAATTCCGCGTGTTCTGGAAGCGCTTTCCTTCGAGCTTAACCCTGAGCAGCGGGAGGCGCTGCAAAATGTTTGTTCATCTTTTGGTGGAATTACCCTCGTTCAAGGAATGGCGGGGACTGGGAAAAGCACCCTGTTCCGCACCGCCCGGGAAATCTGGGAAAGAGCAGGGTTTACAGTTCTGGGGCCGCCCTTGCCGGGAAAGCAGCCCGTGGTCTGGAAGAATCGACCGGAATTCCCAGCCAGACCCTTCACCGAACACTTCATGATTTGGCGCAGGGACAGGTGACCCTAAATCCTAATACGGTCCTTCTCCTGGATGAGGCTGCCATGATCGGGACCAGGCAGCTCGTTGAAATAGTTCACGGGTGCGAGAAAAGCGGCGCAACGCTGGTTCTTTGCGGCGACTCAAAACAGCTCCAGGCCATTGAGCGGGGTGGAAGTTTCGCCGCCCTGACCCGCCGTTTGGGCGCGTCTGAGCTGACTGAAATTGTGCGCCAACAAGACTCCTGGGCGCGAGAGGCGGTAAGGGACTTTGCCAACGGAAACGCCAGGCGCGCCCTTGGAGCCTATCAAATTCATGGTTTGATTCGTGAAGAAACCGGAGATGCTGCCCTTGTCAGTGAATGGAAAGATGTCTCAGAACCGCGCGTTATTCTGGCAGGGCGGGTAGAAGAGGTTTCTGAATTAAACCGGCTTGCGCAAATTGAGAGATGGAAAGCCGGAGAGCTTTCAAATATGGGAGTCTCACTCGGGGCGGAGCAGTTTTTTCAAGGTGACCGGGTTCTCTTCACCCGAAACTCAAAAGAACTGGGTGTTATGAATGGCGATTTGGGGATGGTTTCTGCCATCACCGGTTCGGTCCTCCAAATTGCTCTTGATTGCCAAAGGACCGTTGCAATCGATATCAATCAGTATCCCCATCTTCGACTCGGCTACGCACTCACTACGCATAAAGCCCAGGGCGCCACATTTGAGCGCACCCTTGTTCTCACAGGACCAGGCCAGGACCGGGAGCTGACTTATGTCGAAGCGTCCCGAGCTTCTCAGGAAACTCGCTGGTATCTGACCGAAGACTTTGATTCCACGGTCAAACAAATGTCCCAAAGTAATGAGAAGCATCTGGCAAGTGACCTCGTCCCCGACGGTATTGACCTTGAACTCCTTCTTCACCGCTAAGGAACGGTTCAACTCCGCGCGCCCCCATAGTGGCTCCAGGAGTGTGTCTTTTCAAAAAGCGCCCTCCCCTTCATCCGCAGAGGAAATCGTTCAACCTTGGCCCTTCTACGGCCTTTAAACGTGAAGCGTGCATCAGGACTCTCCCCGAATCCGGTTTTCTCTAACCAATTCCGATGGGGAGCATGCATGAATGCATGCATGCTTCCATCCATCCCCTTATGCATGCGTTTATCCATGTATGCTTCCATTCACGTATTGTTGCGTGCGTTCGTGAATCCTTTCCCGCTTGCATGGATGATTTCATTTAATTGTAAGCGTCCGGTGAATCCCATCTATTTGCCCAGAAGTGCTGAAGCTATAGTCAATGGACTACCTGCTTAAACAGGTTTGTTCTTTGAAAGGTCCTTCCAGCGCGCGGGGGTGAACTCTTTGATCTGCTGGTTGGTGGCAGCGGGAAGGCGGGTAAAGACATCCTTCAAGTATTCCCAGAGATCAATGCCGCGGCGTTTGCAACTGCCCAGGATCGAATAGATCACCGCGCTGCGCCAGCCCGCTTCTGGATGGCCAATAAACAGCCAGTTCTTTTTGCCCACGGCGCTGGGCCGAATGGCGTTCTCGGTCAGGTTGTTGTCGATCTCCAGATGCCCATCTTCCAGCCAGTTTTGCAGCGCCTCCCACTCATGGAGCAGGTAGCTCAAGGCTTTGCCCATGGGACTTTGGGGTAAAAGCGCCGGTTGCAATTCCTGGGCGCGAGGGCGCAAAGTTTCCCAGATCGGGCGGGAAAGTTCCTGGCGCAAAGCCTGTCTTTGGGGCGGAGCCAAGCCTTCTTTACGGGCGTGTTCCTCGATCAGATAGAGTTTGCGGATTTGATCCACAAACCACCGGGCCTGTTCGGGTTCATCATCCAGCGCATCCACAAAGCGGCGGCGCACATGGGCCAGACAACCAACTGGAATGAGCCGGGGGCGTTCCCGGCAAATGGAGCTGTAAACACCGTAGCCATCCCGTTGCAAATATCCTTCAAAAGAGCCGAGCAGTTCCAGGGCATATTCTTTGCCGCGACCGGGATGAAATTCGAAAATCACATCGCCGCCGGGCCGGCCCATCACCCAGAGGTAACCGGTGGCAGCTTTTCCCTGGACTTCCGGGTCGAGCACTTTGACCGGTGTTTCATCCACCTGGAGGTAATCGCCGGCGAGCAACTCCGCTTTGATGGCCCGCGCAATGGGCTGGAGCAATTCGGCCGCTTTTTCCATCCAGTCACAAAGGGTCTGGCGCGGGAAATGAACGCCCAGCCGTTGGAATTGCTCTTGTTGGCGGTAGAGCGGGATGTGATCTTGGAATTTGCTCAAAGTCACATGCGCTAACAGGCCGGGACCAGGTTGGCCTTTATCCACCGGCGCGGGCGGCAACGGTGCAATGACGACCGTTCCTTCTCCGCAGGGGCAGGCCAGCTTGGGACGAAGGATTTCCTGGCGCTGGATTTTGGCCGGAACATATTCAAAACGCTCGCTTTTCTCGCAGCCAATCTCGCATTTGGCCTGACCACAGTGCGGACAGGTTTTTTCCTCCGGTTCGATCCGGATGGTAACTGTTTCGAGCACTTTGAGGGCGGGCTGGCGGCGGGGACGCTTGTGCGCGCTGGGTTGGCTTTGCTCCACAGCAGGCAAAAGAACCTCAACGGTGGCGGGAGGCTCCGCCGGCGCCGGAAACAAACTTAAAAGAATCTGCTCCTTGGAAACAGACTCGGGCAAAGGCGCTTTTTCCGAACTGGGTCCGTAGAGTTGTTTTTTAAGCTGGTCCAGATGCCATTGAAGAGCCTGGATCCGCTCGTATTGCGAGAGGATAAGCTGGTGCGCCTGGGGCAGGCTCTCTGGCAGAATTGGCGGGGCGGCGGTCAAGTTTTACTATAGGCGCGAGCATAGCTATTAGTATTAGTATATGTCAATACTATTTTGTAAAATATATAATATATTTTACTTCCATCCGGGCTGATGCCTTCACCGCCGCAACCAGGGACGCATCTGCCGCACCTGAATCCCATGCACCAGCGCCTGCAACTGCTCCGGTCGAAAAGCGGCCGCCGCTCCTTCCCCCTGCTCCGGCCAGAGAAACGTTCCTTTCTCCAGCCGCTTGATGCACACCCACAACCCCGAGCCATCCCAGTAAAGCACCTTTAAACGGTTGCGGCGCTTATTGGTGAAAACAAACAAATGTCCGCTCACCGGGTCGGCCCCCAGCCGGTTTTTCACCCAGGCCGAAAGACCGTTAAAACTCTGGCGCAAATCCACGGGGCTGAGCGCGACAAAAATGCGCGTGGCCGGTGAAAGGGTCAGCATGCCTTTTGCGCGTGATTGCAGAGTTGTTGAACCAAACCCGCCGGCACATGGCTGGCCAGGCGCAGCGTGATCCCCGAAGGCCATCCGATCTCCGCCGCCCAGGCCGCAGAAGCCAAAGCTCCAGAAGGAACTTCGGTTAAAGCGATTTCATTTAATGGAGCGGTCGGCTCGCTTTGCTCGCGAGCCAGCCAGCGACTCAGAACATTGGCGTTCAAGCCCTTCTGCTGGGCAAAATCACTTTTGGTCGAGCCGCTTTGTTTGAACTGGGCAAGTATCTCTTGAATTTCCTGTGGGCTCCGATAACGACGCACCACTCCGCTTTTGGTCCGAACTTCTTTCATTCACCGAAACTCTCCAAAATTTCCCTGCGGGTGAATAGATGCGCTTCTTTCCAGCACAGTGGGATCCGAAGCTTGGAATTCACGTGACTTGAAGTCGCGGC
>JADMIO011374040.1_pt1 | contig 62427 bp, 63 predicted proteins | sample 8958161 | NCBI WGS metagenome assembly JADMIO01 (sample SAMN16585339, study PRJNA669376) | soil metagenome | isolation source: Crop rotation soil | place: USA: Cullars Rotation, Alabama | collected 2011 | reverse complement strand
CGACAACTTGTCCACGTGGAATTCTAAGCTTAGGATCCCAATGTGCTGGAAAGCGGACTGCCGGCCGCCAAGCTGGCTGACCTGCTCGAGAGCCGCCGCCAAGCCGCCGCTGCTGAGCAGCCGTAGTGGACGCCGGCGAGACGGCTGAACCGGAGCGACGTGGAACCCCGCCACGGGAAGGAAGCCGCCATGAGCGCTACCTCGTCCGTCTGGACGCCACACCGACGCTCGTCTCTGACCGTCGGCGAACTTGCGTCGGGCGGCGAGGGCGCCCTCCCTAGGACCGGGCGTGGTGCGGTGACGGAGCCGTGATGCAGGATCAGCGGCGAGGCCGGGAGGTCGACCGCAAGATCCATATCTGGCGGACGATGAGCAGCGATATCCCTGCCACCGACCACCAGAGCTGAACACGCCCGGTCGCTATCGCAATGAGCCCGACCACGACGTACATGCTGCCGAGACCGAGTATCCACCAGGCCATGACGCGCCGGTGTCGCAACGTCGACGACCGCTCGTTTCCGGCTGCGTTCACCTTTACGTCCGTGACCCGGCAAGCATCCGCCAATGATGTCGCACCGAGACCGTGGCGGCGCGCCGGCGAACGGTGCTGGTTGGTACCGTGACGGCACGCGGGTGTAGCTCAGAGGCAGAGCCCCAGCCTTCCAAGCTGGTTACGCGGGTTCGATTCCCGTCACCCGCTCCGTCCGCCCAACGATCGACGTCGTTCCGTTGCACCTCTGTGCACTGACGACATCGCTGTAAACTCCCATCCGTGGCCGGCAGCGAGGACGAGACGGGACGATTCCGGCAACGCCGGCGAACCCGGGCCGCCATCGTGGCCGCCGCCGGCGACCTGCTCCGGGAGGGCAAGACGCCCACCGTCAACGACGTGGCTGACGCCGCCGACGTGTCCCGCCGCACCGTCTACCAGTACTTCCCGACCCTCGAGCAGCTGCTGATCGACGCCACCCTGGGCATGCTGAGCCAGACCGCGGTCGACGAGGCCATTGACGCCGCTGACACCGGCGGTGACGGCACCGAGCGGGTGACGGCCATGATCGACGCCCTCAGCGCCATGTCGACCGAGACGCTGCCGCTGGGCCGCTCGCTCATCAAGCTGACCGTCGATGCCCCCGCCGAGAACGGCGACGCCCCCGCCGAGAACGGGGACGGCGCCGCCCCCCGTCGCGGCTACCGCCGGATCGGCTGGATCGAACGGGCCCTCGAACCGCTCAAGACCGAGCTGGACGACGACACCTTCCAGCGGCTGGTGTCAGCACTGGCCATGGTCGTCGGATGGGAGGCGCTGATCGTGCTCAACGACCTGCGGGGCCTGCCGCCCGACCAGCAGGTGGCCACCTCGCAGTGGGCCGCCCGGGCCCTCATCCGGGCCGCGCTGGACGAGGCCCACAAATGAGCGACGACGTCGTCATCGGCGAGGACGGGCTAGCCCGCTGCCGCTGGGGCACCGGAACGCCCGAGTACCAGGCGTACCACGACGACGAGTGGGGCCGGCCGGTCGCCGACGAGCACCGCATCTTCGAGAAGGTCTGCCTGGAGGGCTTCCAGAGCGGCCTGTCCTGGCTGACCATCCTCCGCAAGCGGGAGGCGTTCCGCGGCGCCTTCGCCCAGTTCGACCCCGAGGCGGTGGCCGAGTTCGGCGAGGCCGACGTCGACCGGCTGCTGGCCGACGCCGGGATCGTGCGGCACCGGGCCAAGATCATGGCCGCCATCGGCAACGCCCGGGCCACCGTGCGACTGCACCAGGCGGGGACGTCGCTGGGCGCGATCGTCTGGCGACACGAGCCGGCGACCGCGAACATCACGGCGCCGACGAGACTCAACGAGCTGCCGCCGTCCACGCCCGGGTCCAAAGCGCTGTCGGCCGAGCTCAAGAAGCTCGGGTTCACCTTCGTGGGACCGACCACCGCCTATGCGGCCATGCAGGCCCTCGGCGTGGTCAACGACCACCTGGCCGGCTGCTACGTCCGCCCGGAGGCCGAAGCCGCCAGAGCCGCCTTCAACCGGCCAGCCTGACCACCAGGTCGCGCTGCTCGGCGGTGAACCACGGCGGCGAGCCGGCAGCCAGGTTCTGCCGGGCGTGCGAGACGTCGGCGGTGGCCGGAATCGCCACCGTGATCCGGGGATCCGACAGGCCCCACCGCAGCAGCGCCTCGGCCCACGAACCGACGGCCAGCGGCGCCAGCCGCGCCGGATCGGGCCCGGGGAACAGGCCGCCCTCGCCGAACGGTCGCATCACGATCACCCCGATGCCCAGCTCCTGGGCCAGCGGCAGGATCCGGCGCTCGACCTCCCGCTGATGGGGGTTGTACGGCACCTGCACCGTCTGGATGCGGCCAATTCGCATGACCTGTTCGAGCTCTTCGAAGGCCGACTCGCTGTAGTGAGTGGCGCCCAGCAGGCCGATCCGGCCGGCCTCCCGCTCCCCCTCCAGCCAGTCCAGCTGCTCCCGCCAGGCCACCAGGTTGTGGACCTGCTCGACGTCGACCCGCCCACCGAAGAACTCGAGCTGCCGGGCGAACTGGGCCCGCCCTTCGGATACCGACGACGTCCAGATCTTGGTGGCCACCACGGCATCGGCCCGCCGGTCGCCCAAGGCGCGGCCGAGCACCGACTCGGCCCGGCCGTACATGGGCGAGGAATCGACCACCCGCCCGCCGCCGGCGAAGACAGCCGACACCACGTCGTCGGCCGTCGACTGCCGATCGGGCCCGACGTCGAAGGTCTGCCATGTGCCCAGCCCGATGACGGGGACGTCGATCCCGACGCCCTCAGGGCCCAGCCGCCGGGTCTCCACCGGGCAACTACTCGCCGGCGTCCTCCGACGGCGGCGCCTCCCGCAGCTCCGACTCCTCGCCGGCCACCACGCCGGTGGCGGACGGGGCCACGTCGGCCGGCGGCGGCGTCACTGCGGTCGGCTCCTCTTTCCGGTCGTTCTCAGCCATGACCGACAACTACCCATTCGGGGCGGCGGCCACGCTCCACAGCGGCGCCGCGTCGGTCGGTGCCGTCGTGCACGGCTGACCGTCGGTGTAAGTGACCGACGGCGCCGCCGCCGGGTCGGCCGGCACCATCACCACCGCCGACCACCGGGTGCCGTACCGCTCGGTGTGGACGCAGGCCGCCTTCACCTCGGCAGGAATCTCCTCGCTGGCCGGTACGTGCCCGGCCGGGACCTCGTGGTCGCTGAGGACAGCCCGTAGCCGCTCCACCAACGCCGCGCCCGGCAGCCCGGCCAGCGTGTCCAACGGCCCGACCAACCGCCGGACATGCTCGACCTTGGGCGTCTCCGCTCCCACCGGGGCGTTCTCGAGGATGTGGAGCCCCGGCGCCAGCGGATGCACGACCGGCCGGTCGTCGCCGGTCATGTCGATCCCGAAAGCCAACACCCGGTCGCCGACCAGCAGCCAGGAGGGGTTGTAGTCGGCCGGCCGGAAGTCGCAGACGAAGGCTTCGACCGCGGCGGCCGCCGTGCGGTGTGAGGCCAGCGCGATGGGCAGGCCGCCTCGGGACGCCTTGGTCGGATCCCGCTGACCGGCCAGCGGCCGGTTGGTCAGCCCGGCCACCACCCCATGTTCGTTCGCGGCCAGCCAGGTGCCGCCGGCCAGCTGGTCCCGTCCCCCGATCACCCGCGGGTCGGCATCGCGCAGCACGGTCATTGCCACCGCCGGGCGGTCGCGCAACTCGTCCCGGTTGGCCCCGATGACCAGCGGGAAGTCCGCCGCCACCTGCACGAGCATGATCAGCAGGCACACAGCCGGGACGGTACCGCCGGCTCCACTACGCTGCTTGTGAAGACATTCACGAACCGGCAGGTGGGGGTACAGCCATGGGCGGACTCGACGTCGTCGACCGGCGCTACCGGGAGCTGTACGAGTCGGCCGCGGCCGTGCTCGCCGCCGACGACAGAGTCGAGCGGGTCGAGCTCAGCGGTTCCATCGGCACCGGCACCGCCGACCAGTGGAGCGATCTCGACCTGGCCGTCGTCACCCGGCCCGAGCACCACGACGCCTTCCTGGCCGACTGGCCCATCTGGTTGGCCGCCATCACGCCGACCGTGTTCGCCCGTACCCCGATCGCCCCGTTCATCATCAACGCCATCACCGCCGACGGCCTCACCCTCGACATCGCGGTGTGGGCCGGCCAGGTGCCGCCATATGCGCCGCCCAGCCAGTACACCGTCGGCCTCCTGTCCAACCCCCGGTTCGACAAGGTCGGCGACGCCCTCGAGTACGCGGTGGCCGAGCAGCTGCGGGGCATGGCCGGCCCGTTCGTCAGCCTGGTCCAGCGGGAGGAGCATCTCCGTCACCTGGCCGGGATACCGCACCTGCTGGGCCTGTTGACGACAGTCTTCCTGGCCGAGACCGGGGCGCCACCGCCCGGCAAGCACTGGAACCGTACGTTCACTGACGAACAGCGGGCCGCGGTGGCAGCACTGCCGCCGGTCAGCGCCACCCGCGAGGGAGTCGTGGACTTCGGCCTCGGGCTGGCCGAGCTGGTGATCACCCGAGCCCGGCCTCTCTACCCCCACTACGGCCTGACCTGGCCGGGCCAGCTGGCCGCGGTCGTGGCCGCCCGGGTCCGGGAGACGCTCGACCTAAATGTAAGTAGTTGGCTCTATTGAAAGTGGACTACTCCAGGGCGCCTGACACCAGCAGCTCACTGATGCGATCGTCGTCGTAGCCGAGCACCTCCTGCAGGACCGGCCAGAGGTGCTGGCCCAGCGTCGGCGCCGCGCCGACCCGGCCCGGCGTCTCCGAGAGGAAGCAGCGGGGGCCCTCCAACTCGACATCGCCGTACTCGGCGTGGTCGGTCTTGACGAAGTGGCCGAGCGCGTTCAGCTGCGGATCGGCCCGGCATTCGGGGCTGTTCTGCACCACGTGGGCCGGCACCCCGGCCGCCTGCAACCGCTCCGCCAGCTCGTTCTCAGCCAGACCAGCGGTCCAGGCCGACACCAGCTCGTCCAGCTCCCGTCGCCGGTCCAGCCGCTCCCCCAGCGACAGGCCGGCCAGATCCTCCCGGCCGATCAAGCCGGCCAGCGTCCGCCACTGCTCGTCGGTGTCGCACACCACCGCCACCCACCGGTCGTCGCCGGCCGCGGGATAGACGCCGTGGGGTGCCAGGTTGGGATCGTCGTTGCCCACCCGCCTGGCCGGGGTGCCGTTGACCTCGAAGTCGAGCAGGGCCGGGGCCAGGAAGTGCAGGGCCGCCTCGGCCTGGGAGAAGTCGATGTACTGGCCCTCGCCGGTGCGGCGGCGGTGATCGAGGGCGGCCAGCAGCGTGGCCAGGGCCACTCGCGGCGCCACATAGTCGGTGTAGGCGCCGAACGGCCCGGCCGGCGGGCGGTCCGGCCAGCCGACCATGCCGGCGAAGCCGCACAGGGCGGCAGCCAGGTTGCCGTACCCGGCGTACTTGTTCATGGGCCCGGTCTGGCCCATGAGGCAGGTCGACATCATGATCACGCCCGGGTTCAGCTCCCGCACCTTCGGGTAGTCGAGGCCCCAGCCGGCCATCACGCCCGGCGTGAACGCCTCGCTGACCACATCGGCCCAGCGGATGAGGTCGGTGATGACCTCCCGGCCTTCGGGCTGACCGAGGTCGATGCTGATGCCCAGCTTGCCGGCGTTCATGTTCTGGTAGAGGGCCGAGACCTCGACGCCGACCTCGTCCCGCCAGAATGGCTGGATGGTGCGGGCCGTCTCGATGTGCCGGCTGGATTCCACCCGCACCACGGTGGCGCCGAAGTCGGTCAGCACCCGGGACACCGCCGGGCCGGCCATCACCCACATCAGGTCGAGCACCTTGAGCCCGGCCATTGGCAGCTGGCGCTGGCCGGTGCCGGTACCGGTGCCGGTGCCTGAGGTGGCCGGCGCCGGGCGGGATTCGATGGCGCCGTTGTGCTCACCGAGCCGGGCCGCAGTGCCGAACGGCTTGATCGGTGTGGCCGTCAGCTTGGCGAACGGGCCGGGCGTGCGCACCGCCCGCCCGCCCAGCTCGGCCGTTTCCCAGTAGTCGCGGTCGGCGAAGTGGCCTGTTTCCAGCACGTCCTCGGGCGTCGACACCGGGGCGATGAGCAGCCGGCGGGACATGGCCTCGGCCAGCAGGTCGGCCTTGGTCCGCTGCTCGGTGAACGCGGCCACCGTGCCGGTCAGTTGGTTCCACTGCTCGATGCTCAGCTTGCCGCCCAGCAGCTCGGCGCCGAAGCCGATCCAGTCGACGTCCCGCCACATCGGGTCGAGCGCACCGCATTCGTCGATCCAGGCCATGAGCCGGGCCGTGAACGGGCCGATGGCCGTCCCGAACAGGAAGGTGATGGCGACGTGGCCGTCGGCCGCCGGGTAGATGAGGGGCAGCCGGATCTCGCCCAGCCGGACGCCGCCGGCGAAGCGCTCCAGGGTGGTGGCGTGGAACGAGTGGGACAGGATGTACGACTGGGTGGCCTGGGCCACCGACACCTGAGCCGACACGTCGACGTGCTGCCCCAGCCCCGAGCTGGCCCGCTCGGCCAGCGCCAGCAGGGCCCCGCAGGCGGCGTCGCCGGCCGCATGCAGGTAGGCCTGGGGCACGGCGATGCGGACCGGGGGACGGTCGTCGTCGCCCGACATAGCCAGCGGCCCACCGGCCGCCACCGCGATCAGGTCGGTGGCCAGCCAGCCGTCCTTGGGCCCGCCCCGCCCGAACGGCGTCACCGACACCGTCACCAGCGCCGGGTTGGCCGCCCGCATGGCGGCCAGGTCGACCGGGACGGCGCCGCTCTCGATGACGACGTCGGCCCCGGCGGCCAGCTCGGCCAGGTCGACGGCGTCCAGCGTCACCGATTTCTTGCCCCGGCTGTAGGCCCAGTGGGTCAGCGACTCGTCGGTGTCGCCGACGAACGGGGCCAGCCGGCGGGTCCGGCTGCCGCCGGGCGGTTCCACCGCGATCACCTCGGCGCCCAGCCCGGCCAGGATGAAGCCCGCCAGCGCGCCCCGCTCATCGGTCAGATCGATCACTCGGTAGGGCGAGAGCATCGGCGGGATCGTATGCCTTTGCTCACTCCGGGAGCAGGGGAACTTCGAAGTCGGCTTGGCCGAGCAGCGCGGCCCGGGTGACGGCGGCGTTGCCGAAGCGGTCGCGGACCGTGTCCAGGGCCCGGTCGAGGTCGCCGCCGACGTGCGGATCGAACGGCAGCATCAGCTGCACGGCGTCGTCGTCGTCGAGGTTGGCCACCGCCACCCCGATGAGGGTCAGCCCCTGACGGCGGATCATCGGTTCGGCCTCGGCCAGCAGGGCCCGGGCCGCGCCAACGATGGCGTACGTCTCGGCGGTTGGAAAGGGCAGCGAGTGGGACCGGGTGGCACGGCTGAAGTCATCGAAGCGCAGCCGCAGCACCACCGTGCGGCCGACCCGGTGCGCGGCCCGGAGCCGCCGGGCGACCCGGTCGACCACCGAGACCAGGATGCTGTCGATCGCCTCGAAGGACCGGCGGGACCGGCCCAGCGCCCGCTGCGATCCCACCGAACGCCGCCGCCGGCCGACTTCGACCGGACGGGGGTCGCGGTTGTGGGCCAGCGCGTGCAGGTGGTGGCCGGAGGCGGGGCCGAGGATCGAGACCAGGATCTCCTCGCCGAGCGCGGCCACCTCCCCCACCGTCCGGATCCCCCGGGCGTGCAGCTTGGCCGCCGTCACCCCACCCACGCCCCACAGCCGCTGGACCGGCAGCGGGTGCAGGAACTCGAGCTCCCGGTCGGGCGGCACCACCAGCAGGCCGTCGGGCTTGGCCACCCCGCTGGCCACCTTGGCCAGGAACTTGGTGCGGGCCACCCCGACGGTGATCGGCAGCCCGACCCGCTCGAGCACGTCCCGCCGCAGCTTCACTGCGATCTCGTACGGCGTGCCCGAGACCCGGGCCAGGCCGCCGACGTCGAGGAAGGCCTCGTCGATCGACAGTCCCTCGACCAGCGGGGTCGTATCGTCGAACACTTCGAACACCCGCTTGCTGGCCTCCGAGTAGGCGGCGAAGCGGGGCTTGACGTTCACGACCCACGGGCACAGCCGGCGGGCCTGGCCCCCGCCCATGGCGGTGCGGATGCCGAAGGCCTTGGCCTCGTAGCTGGCGGCCAGCACCACCCCGCCGCCGACCACCACCGGCCGGCCTCGCAGCCGGGCGTCGTCCCGCTGCTCGACCGACGCGTAGAAGCTGTCGAGGTCGGCGTGGAGGATGGTCGCCTCCCTGCGCTTCGCCGGCAACACGAACATATGTTCGCACACCGGCGTGCGACCATGACCGGGTGCTGACCAGCGAGTCCCGCATCCTCACCACCCACGCCGGCAGCCTGCCGAGGCCGGCCGAGCTGGCCGCCCTGCACGGCCGCCGCAGCCGCGGCGAACCGGTCGACGCCGACGAGATGAGGCAGGCAGTCGAGGACGCCACCGCGGCGTCGATCAAGGCCCAGGTCGACGCCGGCATCGACATCGGCAACGACGGCGAGCAGGCTCGGGAGAGCTTCTTCACCTACGTGCAGCACCGCATGACAGGGTTCGGCGACAGCAGCCACCGCCCGCTCATGCGGGATCTGCAGGAGCACCCCGACTTCCTGGAGCTGGCCGCCCCCCGCTTCGGCCGCATGAAGGTGAGCCTGATGACGGCTCCGGCAGCGATCGGCGATGTGTCGTACCGCGATACATCGGAGGTGGCCGCCGAGTGCCGGCTGGTGGCCGGAGCGCCGTTCGGCCAGACCTTCATGACCGCCTGCAGCCCCGGCATCGTGGCCTCGGCCATGGAGAACCGCCACTACTCCTCGATGGACGAGTACGTCGGCGCGCTGGCCGACGCCCTCAGCACCGAGTACCGGTTCATCGTCGACCAGGGCCTATTGCTGCAGATCGATGCCCCCGACCTGGCCATGGAACGCCACACCCTGTTCGCCGACCGGCCGCTGGCCGACTTCCAGGCCTGGGTCGAGCTGGTCGTGGGCGCCATCAATCGGGCCCTCGACGGCATCGACCCGGCCAACGTGCGGCTGCACGTCTGCTGGGGCAACTACGAAGGCCCGCACACGTTGGACGTGGCCTTGGCCGACATCCTGCCGCTGCTGTACCAGGCCCGGGTCGGCGCCCTGGTCATCTCGATGGCCAACGCCCGCCACGCCCACGAGTACGTCCGTTTCTCGGAGCAGCCTTTGCCGGACGGGATGGTGCTGGTGGCCGGCGTCATCGACACCACCAGCAACTACGTCGAGCACCCCGAGGTGGTGGCCGACCGGCTGGTGCGGGTGGCCGGCGCGGTCGGCGATCCCCGTCGGGTCATCGCCGGGACCGACTGCGGCTTCGACACCTCGGCCGGCATCGGCGACGTGGCCCCGTCGCTGGTGTGGGAGAAGCTGCGGGCTTTGCGGGACGGCGCCGACATCGCCAGCTCACGCCTGTTCTGACTCATGATTCGCTCCGGTCCATCCCGGACCTCCGCGAAAACTGGCTACGCCGACCGGCAAAGCCGGCTCGGCTCCGCTGGCGCGATCATCATCCGCCACGGGTGGCGGCCATCCATGGCCGCCAATGAGCGTCCATCCCGATGAGGCCGCGGCCCGGCGAGGTCCTCCACTTCTCGGAGGACCCGACCATCACCCGGTTCGAGCCCCACGTGGCGCAGACGTCAGCGTTGGACGAGCCCTACGTGTGGGCCGTCGACCACCAGCGGGCCCCCGACTACTGGTTCCCCCGCCAGTGCCCGCGGGCCATGGCCTGGGTCGTCGAGGGGACCACTGACGGGGACCGGGAGCGGATCATCGGCCCGGGCGGCGGCTCCCGGGTCCACGCCATCGAGTACGGCTGGCTCGACGCCATGCGGACAACCCGTCTGTACGCATACCGCTTTCCCGCCGACCCCTTCCGCCCGGTCGGCGACCCCGGCCCGGCGGTGGTCGCCACCGAGCCGGTCGAGCCGCTTGGTCCGCCCGAACCGGTGGGCGACCTGTTCGCCCTCCACGAGGAAGCCGGGATCCAGCTGCGGGTGCTGCCCGAGCTGGGCCGGTTCTGGGAGGGCGTGGTCGGATCAACCCTCGGCTACAGCGGCATCCGGCTGCGCAACGCCCGCGGCATGGGCGGCTAGCCCGTCGACGGAGCGCTTGATGAACTTGCCGAGGCCCCGCCGAATCAGCCAGCCGGTGCCCGGGATCTTGGGGTGGAACGTGCTGCGCCACTGGATGGCGGTGCCGCCGTCCCTCGGCTCGATGTCGACGTCGGCCCGGTAGTCCTTGATGGGCAGGCCCGACAGCAGGATGTAGCTGAGGCGGCGGTCGGGGCGGAGCTCGACCAGCTCCTCGACGCTGGTGGCCCGGCCGGTCTTGAAGACCCGGATGGCACCGAGGCTCTCGCCGCCACTGTTGCCTTCCCGTTGCAGCTCGAACGAGTCGATGGGCGACCACACCGGCCAGGTCGCTCCCTCGGCAAGGAACCGGTAGACGACTTCGGGTGGGGCCGCCGACCATGCCTGTTCGCAGATGACCTTCTTGTTGTGTACCACGTGGTACATGTACCACATGGTACAGTCCTTGGGCAAGGTGACATCCGAACCACGAACCAAGCTGCTCGACGCCGCCGTCGACTACGTCGTCGAGCACGGGCTGGCTGGACTCAGCCTGCGGGAGCTGGCCGCCGCCATCGGCACCAGCCACCGCATGCTCATCTACCACTTCGGCTCCAAGGAAGGGCTGGTGGTGGCCGTGGTGCAGGCGGTGGAGGCGGAGCAGCGGGCCCAGCTGGCCAAGCTCAGAACCGATCCGGACGTCCCCGCCGACCGGGCCATGCGACTCATGTGGCGACGGTTCACCGACCCGGCCATGTGGCCGCACGAGCGGCTGTTCTTCGAGGTCTACAGCCAGGCCCTGCAGGGGCGGACCGGCACCACCGGCCTGCTCGACAACATCGTCGACTCGTGGGTCGAGCCGATCGCCGACTACGCCGTGTCCCGGGGTGTACCCCGGGCCACCGCGCTGGCCGACGCCCGCCTGGCCGTCGCCGTGTGCCGCGGCCTGCTCCTCGACCTGCTGGCCACTGGCGACCGCAAGTCGGTGGACGCCGCCTTCGACCGCTACCTCGCCCTCTCGGCGTTTTCTGGCCCGTTCGGTCCCCATAGCGCTCCCAACGGGCCACAAAGCGCCAAACGGCGGGCCGGCGCCGGTACGCTCCGCCGCCGATGAGCGCGTCCCCGACCCTCACCTTCGAGTGCCCCCGGTGCGCCGGTGCCGCCAGCGAGCCGTTCTACGGACCGTGCCGATCGTGCCGTGACGAGCTGCGGGCCACCCAGCGACGGGAGGCCGAGCAGGTCGAGGTCGAGGCCTACGAGCCGAAGATGAACGTCACGCCCAACCAGGTCGCCACCAAGGACTGAAATCCGCCGCTGGCTGGGCCATCCGGCCTAGCGTGGGCTGCCTCTTGAGAAACCGAAACGGCGTCTTCGTGCTGCTGGGCAGCCTGGCCATCGTGCTCTTCGCGATCGGGGTGGTCGGTGCCTTCGTGGTGGACGACGGCGGCTCGGGGACGGCCACCGTGGTCCAACCGGTGGCGCCGGCGCCGACCACCACGGCGCCCACGGCCACGACAACGACGGCCACCACGGCGGCGAAGGCGGCACCGCCGACCACGGCAGGCACGCCGACCACGCTGGCCAGCGCCGCCGCCCCGACCACGGCCAGCCCACCGACGACCGTGGCCCAAACCACCGTGGCATCGAGCCCGACGACCGCGGTCAGCGCGGCGCCGACGACAGCCGTCACCACCACGCCGGTCACGGTGGCGGCCACCACTGGTCTGGCCCGGACCGGCGGCCTGCCGCCGTTCCTGCCGGTCGGGGCCGCCCTGGCGGTCGCGGCCGGCCTCGGCGCCGCCGGACTCAGGAGGCGGGCGTCGGAGGCATCGGCGGAGTAGGCGACGGGTCGCCGGTCGACCCGACTGTCCCCGGGGCCGGCGAGGCGCCCTTGGGCACCGGGATCTCGGTGCCGGCCTCCTCGAACTGGCGGATCTCGGCCATCAGCATCTCGATGTCGGACGAGATGGCCGCCGTCCCCCGCCCGGTCCGGTCGAGGAACACCGCCGCGCCGAGGTCGTGCAGCAAGGCGTCGAGCTTGCGCTTCTCCTGAAGATCCTCGATCTTCTGCTGGCCTTGCTGCAGCCCCTGCTGCGTCTTCTCGGCAACCTTCTCGGTGGTCGCCTTCACCTTGTCCAGGAATCCCATGGCCCGGACGCTACGCAATCAGCCGGCCGGAGCGGTGTACACCTCGGCGCCGGCCTCGACGAACTCGGCCGACTTCTCCTTCATGCCCAGCTCGATGGCGACCTCGTCGGACACGCCGTGGGTCAAGGCGTACTCCCGCACGTCCTGGCTGATCCGCATCGAGCAGAACTTGGGCCCGCACATCGAGCAGAAATGGGCCGTCTTGGCCGGCTCGGCCGGCAGCGTCTCGTCGTGGTAGGCCCGGGCCGTCTCCGGGTCGAGCGAGAGGTCGAACTGGTCCTCCCAGCGGAACTCGAAGCGGGCCTTCGACAGGGCGTCGTCCCACGCCTGAGCGGTGGGGTGGCCCTTGGCCAGGTCGGCGGCGTGGGCCGCGATCTTGTAGGCGATCACGCCCTGCTTCACGTCGTCGCGGTCGGGCAGTCCGAGGTGCTCCTTGGGGGTCACGTAACAGAGCATGGCGGTGCCGTACCAGCCGATCATGGCCGCTCCGATGGCCGAGGTGATGTGGTCGTACCCGGGCGCCACGTCGGTCGTCAGCGGTCCCAGCGTGTAGAAGGGCGCCTCGCCGCAGACCTCCATCTGCAGGTCGACGTTCTCCTTGATCTTGTGCATCGGCACGTGGCCGGGCCCCTCGATCATCACCTGCACGTCCTTGGCCCAGGCCCGCTGGGTCAGCTCGCCCAGGGTCCGCAGCTCGGCGAACTGGGCGTCGTCGTTGGCGTCGGCGATCGACCCCGGCCGCAGCCCGTCGCCCAGCGAGAAGGCCACGTCGTAGGCGGCCATGATCTCGCACAGCTCGTCGAAGTTGGCGTAAAGGAAGTTCTCCTGGTGGTGGGCCAGACACCAGGCCGCCATGATCGACCCGCCCCGGCTGACAATGCCGGTGACCCGCTTGGCCGTCAGCGGCACGTACCGGAGCAGCACGCCGGCGTGGACGGTGAAGTAGTCGACGCCCTGCTCGCACTGCTCGATGATCGTGTCCCGGTAGACGTCCCAGCTCAGGTCCTCGGCCCGCCCGTCCACCTTTTCGAGGGCCTGGTAGATCGGGACGGTGCCGATGGGCACCGGCGAGTTGCGGATGATCCACTCCCGGGTGGTGTGGATGTTGGCGCCGGTCGACAGGTCCATGACCGTGTCGGCGCCCCACTGGGTGGCCCAGGTCAGCTTCTCCACCTCCTCGGCGACCGACGAGGTGACGGCCGAGTTGCCGATGTTGGCGTTGATCTTGACCAGGAACTTGGTGCCGATCGCCATGGGCTCGGACTCGGGATGGTTGACGTTGGCCGGGATGATGGCCCGGCCCCGGGCGACCTCGTCCCGCACCACCTCGGGGTCCATGCCTTCCCGGGCGGCCACGAAGGCCATCTCCGGGGTGATCTCGCCCCGCCGGGCGTAGTGCATCTGGGTCACGCACCGGCCCGGCTTGGCCCGCAGCGGCCGCCGAGTCCCCGCAAACTGCGAAGTGTCGGTGTCAACCGGGACAGAGTCCCGGTCTGGACCGACACTTCGGGAGGCTTGGCGGCGGACGGCGGCCCGGCCGTCGTCCCGCAGCGCGGCGACCCGGCCGTCGTACTCCTCGACGTCGCCCCGGGCCACGATCCAGTCCCGCCGGGCCGGCGGCAGGCCGGCGGTCGGCTCCGACCCCGGGCCGCTGGTGTCGTAGAGCCGCACCGACTCCCCGTTGGTCAGGACGATCTCGGTGAACGGGACCCGCACCCCCGCGCCCGCTTCCACGTAGACCTTGCTGCGCTGGCCAGCCATCTCGGCACACTCCCTTCGCCGGCATTACCCGGATCAGGTCGACGGTCGGCACCCTGGGTAGGCGCCCTCTCAGCCCGGTCCGTCCGAGCTCCCGTGTTCGTCAGCGAGTGTAGGCCTGCCGGCGGCCGAGGGCCTCAGTAGCCCTCGAGGCCCTCGAGGTCTTCGGGGTCGGGCTCCAGGAAAATGCACTCGCCCGGGCAGTCGAGGGCGGCCGCGACCACGCTCTTCTCCAGCTCGGGGCCGAAACGGCGGGTGCACTCGTCCATGCCCGGGTCGTTGCCCAGCCAGCGCCCGTCGTGGACGTAGGAGATGCCGTCTTCCAGCAGCACGAACACTTCCGGACAGTGGTCGACGCACAGACCGTCACCAGTGCACAGATCTTGATCGACCCAGACTCTCATCGCGGTTCCAACCTACCGTGGTGCTGTGGGTGAGCAATTCCACTTCGACCCGTCCACCTACCTGGAATTGGTGACCAGCGAGGTCCCCGCCTACCCCCGCCTGCAGGACGAGGTGGCCGCCGCCACCGCCGGCCTCCTATCGCCGGTGCGGCGGGTGCTCGACCTGGGCACGGGTACCGGGGAGACGGCCCGGCGGGTGCTGGCCCGCCACCCCGACGCCGCCCTCACCGGCATCGACGAGAGCGAGGGGATGCTGGCCGCGGCCCGGACCGTCCTCGGTCCCGCCGCTGATCTGCGGGTGGCCCGGCTGGAGGACGAGCTGCCGTCAGGCCCGTTCGATCTGGTGGTGTCGGCGCTGGCCGTCCACCACCTGGACGGGCCGGGCAAGGCCGACCTGTTCCGCCGCATCGCCGCCGTCCTGGCCGCCGGCGGCCGGTTCGTGATGGCCGACGTGATCGTGCCCGACGACCCGGCCGATGTCGTCACGCCGATCGACGGCGTCTACGACAAGCCCAGCCGGCTGGAGGATCAGCTGGCCTGGCTGCGCGACGCCGGCTTCGCACCCCGGGTCGCGTGGCTGGAACGGGACCTGGCCGTCGTGGTGGCGGACTGCTGAGCGGACTGACCGCCCCCGGGCGGCTTGAGCGCCGCCTCGAACAGGGCCAGCACGCCGGCGGTGGCCTCGCCCTCGGGCGACACGCCGGTCTGCAGGGCGGCGATCAGTAGGGCCATGACCGAGGTGACCAGGCCGGCGCTGATGAGGTCGGGGTCGATGTCGGTGCGGACCATGCCCGAGCCCTGCTGACTCCGGATCAGCGAGGCGATGCCGACCCGCAGGTCGGCCAGCGCCGGGATGTTCAGCAGCCGCTCGGTGTGCTCCGGCTCCAGCCCGGCCAGGATGCGGCGGGCCAGCGGGTGGTGCTCGAGACCGGCCAGCAGCTTGGCGATGAGCTCGACCCAATCGCCGTCGAAGCGGTCGTCGACCACATGGAACACGGCCTCGTCGATCAGGCCAGCGGCGTCGGCGTCGACCGCGGCGGTGAACAGCCCGTCCTTGCCGTCGAAGTAGGGATAGGCGGCGGCCGGGGTGATGCCGGCGTCGCGGGCGATGTCGGCCAGCGATGTGGCCCGGTAGCCGTCGGCGGCGAAGCGGCGGACGGCGGCGTCCAGCAGGGCCTGGCGGGTGCGCTCGCCCTTGGTCACACCGCCCTTCGTCACGGTCATTGCCACGAGAACAGCATAGTGCCTCGGGTCACAAAAATGAAGACTTGACGAGAATCTTCAATTCGTTAGACTGGGGGACATGGCTGCAACGCTCGAAGACCGCATCGACCGCTTGTCCTCCGTTTCGCTGAACCGGGTGATCGAGCCGGACGAGCAGGTGCCCGGCCAGGTCGGCCCCGGCGCCGTGCTGCCGCCCGAGCTGCTGAGCATCGCCGGGCTCGACCTCGACCTCACCCCCGAGCAGCTGGCCACCCTGTCCCGGGAAGAGGTGGCCTCGATCGTCGAGGCCGGCATCCGCTTCGAAGCGATCCTGATCGCCGGATTCGCCCTCGACATCGCCGGCCGGGCCGACGTCACCGACCCCCGGGTCGTCTACATGCTGCACGAGCTGGGCGAGGAGACCCGCCACTCCCGGCTGTTCATCCGCCTGCTCGACCAGTTGGCCCCGACCGCCAAGAACCCGCTGGCCAACCCGTTCTTCCGGTTCGTCCAGCAGCGGGTCCTGCACCGCCTGCTGCGCAAGCCGGCCTTCTTCGACCTGCTGGTGCTCACCGGCGAGGAGATCCCCGACCTGTTCCAGAAGCTGGCCTCGGAGCACCCCGACACCGACGAGTTCGTGCGGGCGGTGAACAAGTACCACCGCCAGGAGGAGGCCCGACACCTGTCGTTCGCCCGCATGCTGCTGCCCGAGCTGTGGCAGCAGGCCAGCCGGGGCGAGAAGTGGGCCATCCGTCACCTGGCGCCGCGGTTCATCCGGGGCATGTTCGACACCATCGTCCACCCCGGCGTCTACGCCACCGTCGGCCTGCCGACCTGGGACACCTGGAAGCAGGTCCGCAACGCTCCCAAGCGGGTCGCCCTGCGGCACCAGGCCCTGCGGCCGCTGCTGACCGCCCTTCTGGACGCCAACGCCTTCCGTCCGGGCTCCATCCCCAAGGCCTGGCAGGACCTCTGCGGGGTCGACAAGTACGGCGTCCCCGCCTGACGGGGGCCTGACGAGGAGCTGTCATCCGGCGGGGGGCGGGCGCCGAACAAGGGCCATGACGATCAAGGTGGTTGGCGCCGGTCTCGGTCGCACCGGGACCCACTCCCTGAAAATCGCCCTGGAGCAGCTGCTGGGCGGCCCCTGCTACCACATGTTCGAGGTGATGCAGCACCCCGATCACATCGCCGAGTGGCAGCTGGCCGCCGACGGCGGTACGCCCGACTGGCAGCGGCTGTTCGCCGACTACGTCGCCGTCGTGGACTGGCCGGCGGCCGCCTTCTGGCGGGAGCTGGCCGCCGAGTACCCCGAGGCCAAGGTGCTGCTGTCGACCCGGCCCACCGACGAGTGGTGGAAGAGCGCCGACAACACCATCTGGGAGATCTCCCGCCGGGGCGCGCCGCCGGACGCGCCGCCGCCGGTCCAGGCCCAGCTGCGCATGATCCACACCCTGTTGCCAGCCCGCTTCACGCCCGGTTGGTCGGAGGAAGCGTCGAGCAAGGCCGCCTACGAGCGCAACAACGCCGCCGTCCGGGCCGAGGTGCCGGCCGACCGGCTGATCGAATGGCACCCGGGCGACGGCTGGGGCCCGCTCTGCGAGGGCCTGGGCCTGTCGGTCCCGGCCGAGCCGTTCCCCCACGTGAACACCACCGCCGAGTTCCAGGCCATGTTGGCCGGCATGGGAGCCGGCACCGACCCCACCTGAGCCAGCGCCGGTACCGGCGTTTGTACGATCCACCCGGCTATGTCCCGGTGGATCACGCAAACCCAGGATGGGGGGACCATCGAAGTGGCGGGAGAGGCCGTCTCGCGGGACGAGCTCTTCCAGCGGGCCACCGCGCTGGCGGTGGCCGAGGTGCGGGGCGCGACCACGGTGGCGCTGGAGGCCACCCCCACCCTGGAGACCGTGGTCGGTGTGGTCGCCTGCCTGCTGGCCGGCGTGCCGTTCGTGCCCATCGCCCCGGATGCCGGGCCGATGGAGCGGGACCACGTGCTCGAGGACTCGGGCGCCGACCTGGTCCTGGCACCGGGCGCCCAGCGCCCGAACAGCAGCGGCAGCACGCCGCTGCCCGAGCCGCCCGAAGACGCCGCCGCCATGATCGTCTACACCTCGGGCACGACCGGTCCCCCCAAGGGCGTCGTGCTGTCCCACCGGGCCATCGCCGCCGACCTCGACGCGCTGGCCGACGCCTGGGCATGGACGGCCGACGATGTGCTGGTCCAGGGCCTGCCGCTGTTCCATGTCCACGGCCTGGTGCTGGGCGTGCTCGGGGCGCTGCGCACCGGCAGCCGCCTCGTCCACACCGGCCGGCCCACCCCCGAGGCGTACGCCAAGGCTCGAGGGACCTTGTACTTCGGCGTGCCCACCGTCTGGTCCCGGATGGTCGAGGACCGGGCCAGCGCCGAAGCCCTCAGCTCGGCCCGCCTGCTCGTCTCGGGCAGCGCCGCCCTGCCCACTCCGGTGTTCGACCGGCTGACCCAGCTGACCGGCCACCAGCCGGTCGAGCGCTACGGGATGACCGAGACGCTGATCACGCTCAGCACCCGGGCCGACGGCGAACGACGCCCGGGCTGGGTCGGCCTGCCCGTCCGGGGCATCGAGACCCGGGTGGTGGGCGACGAGCCGGGTGAGCTGCAGGTGAAGGGTCCGACCCTGTTCGACGGCTACCGCAACCGCATCGACGCCACCGCCGCCTGCTTCACCGCCGACGGCTGGTTCCAGACGGGCGACGCTGCCGTCATCGACGAGGGCGGCTTCCACCGCATCGTGGGCCGCCAGTCGACCGACATCATCAAGACGGGCGGATTCAAGGTGGGCGCCGGCGAGGTGGAAGCGGCCCTGCTGGCCCACCCCGGCGTGCGGGAGGCCGCCGTCGTGGGCCGGCCCGACCCCGATCTCGGCCAGCGCATCGTGGCCTACGTGGTCGGCGACGGCGTCGACGCCGTCGCCCTGGAAGCGTTCGTGGCCGAGCAGCTCTCGGTCCACAAGCGCCCCCGCCAGGTCCACCTGGTCGACCAACTGCCCCGCAACGCCATGGGCAAGGTCCAGAAGACACTGCTGCCTGGCTGACCGGCTGAAGCATCGGCACCGCCGAGCCCGACCTGAACGTCATTTTCAAATGATCCGCGCGGGTCATAGAAGTCACGCAGAGTGGTCAGGCATCCTCTCAACCGGACGCACGCCTCGGCGGCGGCGGGAGGGAGACAGCATGGATGCGATAGCACTCGAACAACGGTGGGCCGCTCGCCCACGGCCAGGCGGCCTGCGAATGGTGGGAGCCGCGATGGCCGCGCTCACACTTGCGGCACCGCTGGCCGGACTGGGCCGGCCGAACACCCCGGCCGGACCGATGGCCAGCGTGATCGTGCGGGCCGTGCCCGGCGCCGAGGCGTCGGTCGAGCGGGCCGTCGGCAAGCTGGGCGGCCGGATCGGCCGCCAGTTGGGCATCATCAACGGCTTCACCGCCAAGGTCCCGGCCCACCGGGTGCCGTCGCTGACCCGGAACGCCGGGGTGGCCGAGGTGACGCCGGACGGCAAGGGACATCTCCTGGGCACGGCATCGACCTCGCCGACCACCGAACCCGGCTCGTCGGCCGGCGTCACCCAGCAGATCGACGCCGCCAACGTCTACAGCAACGGTTACAACGGCGCCGGCATCGACGTCGCCCTGATCGACTCGGGCGTGACGCCGGTCCCCGCCCTGGCCGGGACCAACAAGATCGTCAACGGCCCTGACCTGTCGTTCGACTCGCAGGCGACCAACCTGCAGCACCTCGACGGCTACGGCCACGGCACCCACATGGCCGGCCTGATCGCGGGCAACGACCGGGCCTTCACCGGCGTCGCCCCCGGCGCCCGCATCGTCAACGTCAAGGTCGGTGCCCACGACGGCTCGGTCGACGTCTCCCAGGTGATCGCCGCCATCGACTGGGTCGTGCAGCACAAGAAGGACGCCGGGCTCAACATCCGCGTCCTCAACCTGTCGTACGGCACCGACTCGACCCAGAGCTACACCCTCGACCCGCTGGCCTACGCCGCCGAGGTGGCCTGGCGCAAGGGCATCGTCGTGGTGGTGGCCGGCGGGAACGACGGTTCGCAGACGCCCCGGCTGGCCGATCCGGCCATCGATCCGTACGTGATCGCGGTCGGCGCCAGCGACTCGATGGGCACCGTCGGCATCACCGACGACACGCTGGCCTCGTTCTCCAACCGGGGCAACTCCAGCCGGCACATCGACGTGCTGGCCCCGGGGGTCTCTATCCAGTCGCTCCGGAACCCCAACTCGGAGATCGACCTGGCCTATCCCAGTGCCCGGGTCGGCACCGAGCTGTTCAAGGGCACCGGCACGTCACAGGCGGCCGCCATCACCTCGGGCGCCGTCGCCCTCATCCTCCAGAGGCGACCCAGCCTCACGCCGGACCAGGTCAAGTACCTGCTGGTGACCAACGACCGCAACGAGACCAGCCTGGACACCGGCCGGGTCGGGATCATCGACGTGGCCAAGGCGATCACCGGATCGGTGGGCAACGTGACGCAGACGTGGCCGCAGTCCAGTGGCAGCGGTTCGCTCGAGTCGGCCCGGGGCACCTCGCACCTGGTCGACCCGATCACCGGAGCGGCGCTCACCGGCGAGATCGACATCATGGGCCACGGCTTCGCCGCCGCCCAGATGGCCAGCGCCGAGGCGGCCGGAACGGCCTGGAACGGCGGCACCTTCAACGGCTCCCGGTGGACCGGCAGCTCGTGGTCGGGCTCGTCCTGGACGGGCAGCCGCTGGACGGGCGGCTCGTGGTCCGGCTCCAGCTGGAGCAGTTACACCTTCGATAGCAACACCTGGGACGGGTCCCGCTGGACGGGCAGCCGCTGGACCGGGTCCGGGTGGACCGGCAGCAGTTGGAACGACTCCACCTGGGCCGACGAGTCATGGTCGTGAGAGGCGGAAGAACGATGAACAACATGCGCAAGACGATTGGCACTGCTGCCTGCATCCTGGCCGGCATCAGTGCCGGGGCACCCCTGGCTGCGGTCGGCGGCGCCGGATCGGCCGCCAATGCGGCCGGGTCGGTGATCCATTTCAGCTCGACCGATGTCAAGGCGTCTCCCACCAAGGTCGACGCCAGTTCGCTGAGCGAGGTGTCCGGCGCCCGCAAGCAGTGGAAGGCCAACTTCACCGGCGCCGGCGTCGACGTGGCCGTCATCGACTCGGGGGTCACCCCGGTCGACGGTCTGTCGGCCCCCGGCAAGGTCGTCTACGGACCCGACTTCACGTTGGACAACGCCGACGACACCACCCGCAACCTGGACGTGTTCGGCCACGGCACCCACATCTCGGGCATCATCGCCGGCCGCGACGACGAGGTCACCGGGCCGCCGATGAACGACACCACCCACTTCATGGGCGTCGCCCCCGACTCCCGGATCCTGTCGGTCAAAGTGGCCAATCCCGACGGCACCACCAGCGCCCAGCAGGTGGTGGCCGCCCTCAACTGGGTCACCGACCACCGCAACGACAACGGGCTGCACGTCCGCGTCGTCAACCTCAGCCTGGGCAGCGACAGCTCCGACAGCTACCGCAGGGACCAGCTGGCCGGCGCCGTGGAACGGGCTTGGAAGGCCGGCCTGGTCGTGGTGGTCGCCGGCGGCAACGACGGCTGGTACTCGGCGGGCCTGAACAACCCGGCCTTCGACCCCTACATCATCGCGGTGGGGGCGGCCGACACCCAGGCCGTGACCGACAACACCGACGACGCCGTGGCCAGCTTCTCCTCGGCCGGCGACGGGAATCGCAACCCCGACGTCACCGCCCCGGGAGCCGGCATCCAGAGCCTGCGGGTCCCCGGCTCGGTCATCGACCAGGTCGCCCCGCCGGCCGACGGCGCCGACCCCCGCTTCGTGCGGGGCAACGGCAGCTCCCAGGCCACCGGCGTGGTCTCCGGCCAGATCGCCCTGATGTTGCAGGCCCGGCCCACGCTCACCCCCGACCAGGTCAAGTACCTGCTGGCGAAGACGGCGATCCCGCTGAAGTGGAAGACGGCCTTCGGCTCGGGGACCTGGCCGGCCACCCTGCAGGGCAACGGCGAGGTGGACCTGAACAACGCCATGCACACCAACCCGCCCAAGACCGGCGTGACGCAAACCTGGAAAGCCTCCAAATACGACAACTCCGACGTCACCACCGTCGACCTCGACACCAGCGGGGTCCGCTGGAGCGGAGTTCGCTGGAACGGTGTGCGCTGGAGCGGCGTTCGTTGGAGTGGAGTCCGCTGGAGCGGTGCCGACTGGAGTTGAATCCACCGTCCCGATCCCCTCAGATCACCACCCAATGTGGTCGATAGGGTCGGGACGGCGGACAACCCTGTCGCACCACGGATGGTGATAGGAGCACGATGAAGATCGGGAACCGGACACGTGTCCGGTCGTTGTTGGCGTCACCGACAGCACGGACGATTGGCCTCACCGTGGCCATCGTCGGTGCTGCCGGTGCTGCCCTCCCGAGCCTCACCGCTGCCCCCATCGCCGGGCAGCCCTTCACCATCCCGTGGTGGATCATTGCCATCGCCTTCGCCATCACCGAGACGGTCGTCTTCCACCTGGAGATTTACCGGGAGGCGCACTCGTTCTCGTTCAGCGAGATCCCGCTGATCATCGCCTTGTTCTTCTGCAGTCCGCTGACGCTGGTGGTGGGACGGCTGGTGGGCGAGGCGGTCGCCCTGTCCCGTACCCGCCAGCCACCACTCAAGGTGAGCTTGAACCTGGCCACCTTCTTCGCCGAGTGCGTGGCCGCGGTCGCCGTCTTCCAGTGGGTCGGCGGCGGCGTGAACCCCCTCCACCCCAGCGCCTGGCTGGCTGCCTTCATGGCCATCGGGGTGGCCGACCTGGTCAGCATCCTCACCGTCTCGCTGGCCATCATGTGGCACGGCGGCCGGCCCCGCTGGCAGCACCTGGCCATCGCCGGCGTCGTCACTTTGGTGGCCAACTCGGCCATGGCCCTCGTCGCCGCCAACCTGCTCTGGGTCAGCCCGTGGGCCACCGGCCTGCTGCTGGTCCTGGCCGCGGTGCTGGTCGCCGCCTACCGGGGCTACTCCCGGTTGGTCCAGCGCTACTCCAGCCTGCACCTGCTCTACGACTTCACCCGCATGGTCAGCGACTCGGTGAAGGCCGAGGCGGTGATGGAAGCCATGCTGGGCCAGGCCCGACGGCTGCTGCGGGCCACCACCGCAGAGATCATGCTGGTCGAGCCGGGCAACCGCATCCTGCGCTGGCGCATGGACGAGAGCGAGATCGTGGTCGTCGGGGGCGCCTTGGACGACGGTGAGGACGACACCGCCCGGCTGCTGGGCGACGTCATCCGCCGGGGCGAGCCGCGGCTGATCCCCCGGGCCAGCAAGGTCGACAGCGATCAGGAGGCGCTGGCCCGGCTGGCCGTGCGCGACTGCATCGTCGCCCCCCTGCGCTCTCCGAGCGGCCCGCTGGGCACGATCCTGGTCGCCAACCGCCTCGGTGAGGTCAGCACCTTCGACAAGGCCGACCTCAAGCTGTTCGAGACGCTGGCCAACCACGCCGCCGTGGCCCTGGAGAACGGCCGGCTGATCAACCAGTTGCGCCACGAGGCGGCCGAGCGGGAGCACGAGGCGTTCCACGACTCCCTCACCGGGCTGCCCAACCGGGCCTTGTTCCACCAGCGGGTGGCCGAGGCGATCGCCAAGGCCCGTCCCGGGGACCGGGTGGCGATCATGCTCATGGATCTCGACCGCTTCAAGGACGTCAACGACACCCTGGGTCACCACAGCGGCGACCTGCTGCTGTGCGAGGTCGCCTCCCGGCTGACCGGCGCCGGCCTGCAGGACGCCACCATCGCCCGGCTGGGCGGCGACGAGTTCGCCATCCTGGCCGGCGCGGTCCACGGCGACGGCGACGTCGAGGCCGTGGCCCACCGGGTGTCGGCCACCTTCGGCGAGCCGGTGGTGATCGACGATCTGGCCCTCGAGGTGCAGGGCAGCATCGGCATCGCCCTGTGGCCCGAGCACGGTCTCGACCCGTCGACCCTGCTGAAGCGGGCCGACGTGGCCATGTACTGGGCCAAGGCGGCCGAGGACCCGGTCGCCGTCTACGACGCCGGGCGGGACCACAACACGCCCCGCCGGCTGTCGCTGGCCGGCGAGCTGCGCCAGGCCATCGACGAGGGACGGCTGGTCGTGCACTTCCAGCCCAAGGCCAACGTCGGCGACGGGAAGGTGGTCGGCGCCGAGGCGCTCGTCCGCTGGAACCACCCGGTGCACGGGTTCGTGTCGCCCGAGGAGTTCATCCCGCTGGCCGAGACCACCGGCGGCATCCACTCGCTGACCAGCTTCGTGCTGCGCGAGGCGCTCCAGGAGTGCCGGCGCTGGCAGGAGGCGAACCACCGCATCGGCGTGGCCGTGAACCTGGCCGTCCGCAACCTGCGGGACGGTGGCTTGCCGGACGAGATCGCCGCCGCCCTGGCCGAGACCGGCATCGCGGCCAAGAACCTGACCCTCGAGATCACCGAGTCCAGCATCATGCGGGACACCAAGCGCAGCACCCGCATCCTCGACGAGCTGGCCGAGCTGGGCGTGGAGCTGGCCATCGACGACTTCGGCACCGGCTACTCGTCCCTCTCCTACCTGCAGCAGCTGCCCGTCCACGAGATCAAGATCGACAAGTCGTTCGTGCTGTCGCTGGCCACCAACCCCAACGACGCCACCATCGTCCGCTCCATCATCGAGCTGGGCCACAACCTGAACCTGGGCGTGGTGGCCGAGGGCGTCGAGAACGGCGCCACCTGGGACCGGCTGCGGGCCATGCGGTGCGACACCCTGCAGGGGTATTTCCTCAGCCGGCCGATGCCGGCCGACCAGCTGATGGAGTGGCTCGACACCCGCCCGGGGCGGCCGATCCCGATCGGCTCCCGCCGGTTCGTGCGGGACAACATCGACCCGGTGGGCCTGGTCAGCGAGGTCAGCCCGCTCGGCTGAGCAGCCGAGCCACCTCGTCGTCCGACACCTGGGCGAAGTCGTCGTACCAGAGGCCGACGGCGAAGAAGTCGGGCTCCTCCCGCACCGCCACCACGGCGTCGGCGACGGCCCGCAGCCGGGCCGCGGTGTCGACCGGGCAGACGGGCACGGCCAGCACGATCCGGTGCGGACCTGGCTCGATCATCCGCAAGGCCCGTAGGGTCGCCTCGGCGGTGGCGCCGGTGGCCAGCCCGTCGTCGACCACGATCACGTCGCGGCCGGCCACGTCCGGGCGGGGCCGGTTCTGCCGGTAGCGGGCGACCCGGCGGGCCAGCTCGTCGTACTCGGCCGCCTTGCGGGCGGCCAGCTGATCCCTCGAGACGCCGAGCAGGCGGACCATCCGGCCGTCGACCACCTCGCCGCCGCCTTCCGCGATGGCGCCGATGGCCAGCTCGGGGCGGCCGGGGGCGCCCACTTTGCGGGCCACCCAGACCTCGAGGGGGGCGCCGAGGGCGGCGGCCACCTCGAAGCCGACCGGCACGCCGCCCCGGGGCAGGGCCAGCACCATCGGTTGGTCGAGGCGGAGCTCGGAGACGAGCCTGGCGGCCAGCTGCCGGCCGGCGTCGGCCCGGTCCAGAAAGGCGGGCACGGTGGATCGTACCGCCGGTCCCCATCCAGTCTGCCGTCCAGTTTGCAGTGACCGGGCCGCAGCACCTAGCAAGTGTGCTTATGACCGAGATCGACCGGCTGGTCGCCGCCAACCAGGGCTACGCCGCCGCCCGGGCGGCCGTCGCCGACCCCCACCCCAGCCGCCGGCTGGCCGTGCTCACCTGCATGGACGCCCGCATCGACGTGTTCGCCGCCCTCGGCCTCAACCTGGGCGAGGCCCACGTGATCCGCAACGCCGGGGCCCGGGTGACCGAGGACGTGCTGCGCAGCCTGGCCCTGTCCTGTCACGCCCTGGGCGTCGACACCGTGGCCGTGATGGAGCACACCAAGTGCGGCCTGAGCGGCACCACCGACGACAACCTGCGGGAGGCGACCGGCGCCGACCTCGACTTCCTGGCCATCGAGGACCACGAGACGAGCCTGCGCGCCGACGTCGAGAAGCTGGCCGCCCAGCCCTTCCTGGGGCCGGTCAAGCTGATCGCCGGGCTGCTCTACGACGTCGAAAGCGGTGGCCTCACCGAGATGACCCGCTGGGAGCGCCCGCCGTCTGCCTGACGTGACGGCTTCAGACGCGGCGGCCCATGAAGCCGGCCAGGCGGTCGGCCGCGGGGGCGTCGGCCGGGACGTCGACCATCGGCCCGAAGGGGGCGGCGCCATCGGCGCCGCGGAACTGCTCGGGGATGTTCTCCCGGGCGAAGGCCAGCAGCTGCTCGGCCAGCTGGGGGTCGAGGTCGGCGGTGGGCTGACCGGTGGCCCGGGCCAGGTCCCAGCCGTGGACGAACTCGTCGGCCGCCGCGATCATCACGAAGGCGGCGCCGGGCAGCTCGCCGAACGGCAGCTTGAGGGTCTTCTCCATCACGCCGGGCGCCTTGAAGGCGCCCACCGCTTCGGCCCCGCCGGCCGCGTAGGTGGCGTTCAGGTCTCCCTCGGTGAAGTCGCGGTCACCGCCGTCGCCCTGGGGCGGCTCGCCGTTCTTGGCCACCGCCGCGAAGAAGTAGGTGCCGCCCACGAAGTGGTTGATGAGGTCGCGCACCTTCCACGACTGGCACGGCGTGGTGTCGTCCAGCTGGTCGGGCTTGACGTTGGCCAGCACCGTCTTGGTGCTGGCGATCGCACGTTCGAGCATTTCCACAGTCATCGCCGGCCAACGGTAATAGGGTCGATGGCAAAGCGAGAGGGGGCTGCTGTGCACGTCGGCATGTCATCGATCTTTCAGGGGTTCGGCGGATCGCTGTCGGACAAGGAGGTCTGGGACGCCGACCTCCACATGGCCGACCTGGCCGAGCCGCTCGGCTACCAGTCGATCTGGAGCGTCGAGCACCACTTCACCAACTACACGATGTGCCCGGACGTGCTGCAGTTCCTGACCTACATGGCCGGTCGCACCAAGACCGTGCAGCTGGGCTCGATGGTCGTGGTGCTGCCCTGGCACGACCCGGTGCGGGTGGCCGAACAGATCCTCCTGCTCGACCACATGTCCAACGGGCGGTTCATCCTGGGCCTCGGGCGGGGCACCGGCAAGGTCGAGTTCGACGGCTTCCGCACCTACATGGGCGACGCCCGCCCGATGTTCAAGGAGTCGGCCGAGGCGCTGATGAACGCGCTGGAGACCGGCGTCATGGAGTTCGATGGCGAGCACGTGCGCCAGCCCCGGGTGGAGCTGCACCCGGCCCCGTTTAAGTCGTTCAAGGGCCGCATCTACTCGGCCACCATCTCGCCCGAGTCGGCCGAGATCATGGCCCGGCTCGGCACCGGCGTGCTGATCGTGCCCCAGAAGCCGTGGCACCTGGTCCAGGAGGAGACGGCCACCTACCGGGCGACCTATCGCGCTGCGATAGGTGAGGACCCGCCGGCGCCGATCGTGGCCGGGTGGACGTTCGTCGACAAGAGCGCCGACCGGGCCGAGGAGATGGCCCGCAAGTGGATCGGCGCCTACTGGGACTCGGTGATCTTCCACTACGAGTTCGACCAGCCGACCTTGAAGACCATGCCCGGCTACGAGTTCCACGGCCAGATGTACGACCGGTTGATGGCGCCTGGCGGCGCCGAGAAGATGACCGAGTTCTACATCGGTCTGCAGCCGTGGGGCACCCCCGACATGGTGCTGGAGAAGGTGCAGTCGTTCAACGACCTGGTCGGCGCCGACAGCTTCATCGGCGTGTTCCGCTACGGCGGCATGCCGGTCGAGGAGGGCGAGCGCAACATGCGGTTGTTCGCGTCGGACGTGATGCCGGCGCTGCAGTCGCTGGCGCCGGTGGAAGAGCGGCTGGACCTGTCGGCCGCCAGGTAGCTCTTGGCTAGTTCTCGCTGGCCGACAGATCGGTGATCGTCGACAGGTCGGGGCCGCCCGGGCTGTAGGCGCCTTCGGGGTCCTGGCGGACGGCCTCGTCCAGGATGACGGCGTCGTCGCCGACCAGGATCCGCCACTTCCCGGCCTTGACCCCGTCGAGGATGATGGTGGCCGCCTGGGCCGCGCTGGTGGGGGCGTTGTCGCGGAACATCTCCCCCATCATCTTGACCATGTTGCGGATGTCGTCGTCGGAGGCGTCGGCCGGCATGCCCCGGCGGGCCAGGTTGGCCCGAGTCTCGGCCAGTGCTTCGGCCGTCATGTTCTCGGGGTCGGGGTTGCCCAGGATCTTGCGACTGTTGACGACGATGTCGGTGCCGATGTGCCCCGGCATGACCACGGCCACCTTCACGTGGGGGGCGTTGACCCGGAAGTCCTCGATCAGGCCCTCGGTGAAGCCCTTGACCGCGAACTTGGCCGCCGGATACGCGGTGTGGGGGATGCCGGCGCCCAGCGAGGCCCAGAAGCCGTTGACGCTGCTGGTGTTGACGAGGTAGCCGTCGTCGCTGGCCACTAGCAGCGGCACGAAGGCCCGGCAGCAGTGGTAGACGCCGCCCCAGTCGACCGCGAAGGTGCGGTCCCACTCTTCCCGGGGGCCGGCCACGAAGCTGCTGCCGCCGCCGATGCCGGCGTTGTTGAACAGCAGGTTGATGTGGTCGGTCTGGTGCTGGGCCACCACCTCGTCGCGGAACCGGATCACCTGGGACTCGTCGGACACGTCGCACTGGTGGGTGGTGATCTTGACGCCGGCGGGGGCTTGCTGCTGGGCCCGCTTGGCCGTCTCGGCCAGGTTGTCGAGGTTCACGTCGCAGGTGGCGACCGAACAGCCCTCGGCGGCCAGCTGGATGACGAGCTCCCGACCCATGCCGGTGCCGCCACCGGTGACGACCGCGATCCGACCCTCGAACGATTCCACAGCGTTTCCCCCTTCGTGTCGAGCGGCACTCTAGGTTGGCCCGGTGACCGCTGACGAAGTCATTCTCGACACGCCGACCGAGGGCGTCCGCCGCATCACCCTCAACCGGCCGGACAAGTTGAACGCCATGAACGTGGCTCTGGTGCAGGGCCTGCACGACGTGCTGGACGAGCTGGCCGCCGACCGGTCGGCCCGGGTCGTCGTGCTCACCGGCGAGGGACGGGGCTTCTGCGCCGGGCTCGATCTGCGGGGCTTCGGCCAGCTGCCGGGGCACGAGGGGCGGGGCCGGGTCCAGCAAGGGCTGGCCGTGCAGCAGCAGATCGCCAGCCTGATCCCGCACATGCGGCGGCTGGACAAGCCGATCATCGCCGCCGTGAACGGCCCGGCCGCGGGCGGCGGGTTCGCTCTGGTGCTGGGGTCGGACATCCGCATCGCCGCCGCGTCCGCCAAGTTCAACGCCGCCTTCGTGCGCATCGGCCTGTCCGCCTGCGACATCGGCACGTCGTGGCTGCTGCCCCGGCTGGTGGGGGCCGGCCGGGCCCACGAGCTCATGCTGACCGGCCGCATCTTCGACGCCGAGGAGGCGGCCCGCATCGGGCTGGTGCTGGAGACGGTCCCCGACGAGGCGCTGATGGACCGGGTGCTGGAAGAGGCCGAGCTGGTCATGCGCAATACCCCCATGGGGGTCCACATGACCAAGGAGGTCATGTGGTCGGCGCTGGAGATCCCCGGTCAGCAGGCAGCCATCGACCTCGAGAACCGGACCCAGATCATGGTCTCCCAGACGGCCGACCACCCTGAGGCCATGGCCGCCTTCCTCGAGAAGCGCCCACCCAACTACCAAGACCACTAAGCGTTTTGTGTCGCGTTGCCTCTCATATGACCAGGCAACGCGACAGAAAACGGGGGTTTGGGGTTGGGGTCAGGGCTGGAGGCGGTTCACTGCGCCCACCACCGCCTTGAGAGAGGCGGACAGGATGGACTCATCGAGGCCGACGCCCCAGCGAATGCCGTCGTCGTCGCGGGCCTCGACGTAGGCGACCGCGGTCGCCTCGGCGCCGGCCGAGACGGCGTGCTCGGCGTAGTCGGTGACCTCGACGTCGATGCCGAGGTCACTGTGCAGCCCGTGCACGAACGCCGCTATAGGCCCGTTGCCCTGGCCGACCACGGTGCGATGCTCGCCGTCCACCAGCAGCTGGGCCGTCACCGACGAGGTGCCGTCGTGGCTGGAGACCTCGTGGGTCAGCAGCTCGATCCGTCCGGTGCCGAGAAGGTACTCCTCGGAGAATCGGGCCCACATGTCGGCCGGGCTGATCTCGGTGCCGGTGTCCTCGGTGATGGTCTGGATCGACCGGGAGAACTCGATCTGCAGCCGCCGGGGCAGGTCGAAGCCGTGCTCGGCCTTCATGATGTAGGCCACCCCGCCCTTGCCGGACTGGCTGTTTACCCGCACCACCGCCTCGTACGAGCGGCCCACGTGCTTGGGGTCGATGGGCAGGTACGGCACGCCCCACTCGTCGTAGTCCGCCGGCAGCGCCTCGAAGCCTTTCTTGATGGCGTCCTGATGCGACCCCGAGAACGAGGTGTAGACCAGGTCGCCCACGTACGGGTGCCGGGGCGACACCGGCAGCCGGTTGCAGTACTCGGCCACCCGGCGCAGGGCGTCGATGTCGCTGATGTCGAGCTCGGGGTCGACGCCCTGGCTGAACAGGTTCATGGCCAGGTTGACGACGTCGACGTTGCCGGTGCGCTCGCCGTTGCCGAACAGGGTGCCCTCGACCCGGTCGGCGCCGGCCATGACGCCGAACTCGGCCGCCGCCACCGCCGTCCCCCGGTCGTTGTGGGGGTGCAGCGACAGCACGACCGACGACCGATTGGGGATGTTGCGGTGGAACCACTCGATGGCGTCCCCGTAGATGTTGGGCGTGTACATCTCGACGGTGGCCGGCAGGTTCACCACGATGCGGTTGTCGGGCGACGGCTCGATGACCTCCATGACCGAGGCGCAGATGTCGAGGCCGTAGTCGAGCTCGGTGCCGGTGAAGCTCTCCGGCGAGTACTCGTAGCGCACCGCGGTGCCCGGCAGCCGGTCCTCCAGCTTGCGGCACAGCTTGGCCGCGTCGACCGCGATCTGGGTGATGCCCGGCTTGTCGAGCCCGAACACGACCCGGCGCTGCAGCACCGAGGTCGAGTTGTAGAAGTGGACGATGCAGCGGGGGGCGCCGACCAGGCACTCATAGGTCCGCTCGATCAGCTCGGCCCGGCACTGGGTCAGCACCTGGATGGTGACGTCGTCGGGGATCAGGTCTTCCTCGATGAGCTGGCGGATGAAGTCGAAGTCGGGCTGGGAGGCCGACGGGAAGCCGACCTCGATCTCCTTGAAGCCCATGTCGACCACCGTCTGGAACATCCGCATCTTGCGGGCCGGGTCCATCGGGTCGATCAGCGCCTGGTTGCCGTCCCGCAGGTCGACCGAGCACCACAGCGGCGCCTTCTCGATGCGCACGTTGGGCCAGCGGCGGTCGGGAAGCTCGAGCGGCAACGGCAGGAACGGCTTGTACTTCTCGAACGGCATCCGTTTCGGCGTTGCTGGCTGGGGAGGCATCGCTGGGTCCTTTCAAGTGTTGGCGCAAAACAAAACCTCCTGGCCCGGAGGCGCAGGAGGCGTATGGCGAGCCGAGAGGGGCTCGCCGTCAGGTAAGAAGGAGGGTGCGCAGATCGTCGTTGGTCGGCAACATCACCGGCCGATCATAGTCTCAGGAAGGCGGCCCATGTCGAGCAACAGCTTCGGAGCCCAGAGTCAGTTCGAGGCCGGCGGCCACAAGCACGAGATCTTCCGGCTCGACGCCCTGGAGAACGACCACCAGGTCAGCCGGCTCCCCTACTCGCTGAAGGTCCTGCTGGAGAACCTGCTCCGCAACGAGGACGGCGTCACCGTCACCGCCGACGACATCGCCGGCCTGGCCGGGTGGGACGGCGGCAAGACCGACCGGGAGATCGCCTTCGCCCCGGCCCGCATCCTCATGCAGGACTTCACCGGCGTGCCGGCAGTGGTCGACCTGGCCGCCATGCGCGATGCCATGGCCACCATGGGCGGCGACCCGACCAAGGTGAACCCGCTGGTCCCGGCCGAGCTGGTCATCGACCACTCGGTGATCGTGGACGTCTACGGCAGCGCCGACGCCTTCGCCCGCAACGCCGAGCTCGAGTTCCAGCGCAACGAGGAGCGCTACCGCTTCCTGCGGTGGGGCCAGGGCGCCTTCCACGACTTCCGGGTCGTGCCGCCCGACACCGGCATCTGCCATCAGGTCAACCTGGAGTACCTGGGCCGGGTCGTCTTCACCGACCCCAAGACCGGCCAGGCCTATCCGGACACCCTGCTGGGCACCGACTCGCACACCACCATGATCAACGGGCTGGGCGTGCTGGGCTGGGGCGTGGGCGGCATCGAAGCCGAGGCGGCCATGCTGGGCCAGCCGGTGTCGATGCTGATCCCCAAGGTGGTCGGCTTCAAGCTCTCGGGCGAGCTGCCGGAGGGTTCGACGGCCACCGACCTGGTGCTGACCGTCACCCAGCTGCTGCGCCGCCACGGCGTGGTCGGCAAGTTCGTGGAGTTCTACGGACCGGGCGTGACCAACGTGCCGCTGTTCAACCGGGCCACCATCGGCAACATGTCGCCCGAGTACGGGTCGACGGTGACGATCTTCCCGATCGACGAAGAAACCTTGCGGTACCTGGAGTTCACCGGCCGGCCGGCCGAGCAGGTGGCGCTGGTGGAGGCCTACGCCAAGGCCCAGGGGCTGTGGTTCGACCCGGCCGCCGAGCCCCAGTTCACCGAGACGCTGGAGCTCGACCTGTCGACCGTGCAGCCCAGCCTGGCCGGGCCGGCCCGGCCCCAGGACCGGGTCCCGCTGGCCGAGTCCAAGACCATGTTCGCCACCGCGCTGGCAGCCGGACTGCCCGAGGCCGAGGTGAAGCTGGCCTCGCAGGACGAGGCGTCGGCCGAGTCGTTCCCGGCCAGCGACCCGCCCGCCGCGTCCGCCGGAGTGACCGGCGTCGGGGATCCCAACGGCCGGTCCACCACCGGCGGGGCGGCCGCATCCGGGAAGCGGCCCAGCAAGCGGATCCCGGTGAAGCTGAGCGGCGGGGGCGAGTTCGACCTCGACCACGGCCACGTCGTCATCGCGGCCATCACCTCGTGCACCAACACGTCCAACCCGTCGGTGATGCTGGCCGCCGGGCTGCTGGCCCAGAAGGCGGTCGAGCGGGGTCTGTCCACCAAGCCCTGGGTGAAGACGTCGCTGGCCCCCGGCTCCAAGGTGGTCGTCGACTACTACGACCGGGCCGGGGTGCAGCCCTACCTCGACAAGCTGGGCTTCAACCTGGTCGGCTTCGGCTGCACCACCTGCATCGGGAACTCGGGGCCGCTGCTCCCGGAGATCTCGGCCGCCATCAACGACAACGGGTTGTCGGTCTGTGCCGTGCTGTCCGGCAACCGCAACTTCGAGGGCCGCATCAGCGCCGATGTCCGCATGAACTACCTGGCCTCGCCGCCGCTGGTGGTCGCCTACGCCCTGGCCGGCACTATGGACATCGACCTCTACAACGAGCCGATCGGCAATGGTAGCGACGGAAATCCCGTGTATTTGAAGGACATTTGGCCTTCGAGCGCCGAGGTGAACGCGGCCATGGAGTCGGCGGTGCAGTCGGACATGTTCCGCAAGAGCTACGCCGAGGTCTTCGCCGGCGACGAGCGGTGGAACTCGCTCGACGTGCCGGCCGGCGACCGGTACGAGTGGAGCGACGACTCCACCTACGTGCGCAACCCGCCCTACTTCGTCGACCTGCCGGCCGAACCGGCGCCGCTGCAGGACATCAGCGGGGCCCGGGTGCTGGCCGTGCTGGGCGACAGCGTGACGACCGACCACATCTCGCCGGCCGGCACCATCCGCAAGGACGGCCCGGCCGGACGGTGGCTGATCGAGCACGGCGTCGACCCGGGCGACTTCAACTCCTACGGCGCCCGGCGGGGCAACCACGAGGTGATGATCCGGGGCACGTTCGCCAACATCCGGCTGCGGAACCAGCTGGCGCCGGGCACCGAAGGGGGCGTTACGTTGCACCTGCCGGATGGCGAGCAGATGTCGATCTACGACGCCTCGGTGAAGTACGCCGAGGAGGGCGTGCCGCTGGTGATCCTGGCCGGCAAGGAGTACGGGTCCGGCTCGTCCCGGGACTGGGCCGCCAAGGGCACGTACCTCTTGGGGGTCCGGGCCGTGCTGGCCGAGAGCTTCGAGCGCATCCATCGGTCGAACCTCATCGGGATGGGCGTGCTGCCGCTGCAGTTCATGGACGGCGAGTCGGTGGCGTCGCTGGGCCTGACCGGGCAGGAGACGTTCTCGATCGCCGGCCTGTCCGAGATGACCGCCGGGCCCGTGCCCCGCACGCTGACGGTCCAGGCCGACGACCGGTCCATCGAGGTGCGGCTGCGCATCGACACGCCCAAGGAGGCGGACTACTACCGCCACGGCGGCATCCTCCAGTACGTCCTGCGCCAGCTCCGCTAGCCCCTGGTCGGGGGACCAAAGTCCGGTCGCGACTGCGACCAGGCCGGCTCTACCGTGGATCGGGTGCAGCTTTCGCGCCGCCGCGACCCGGTCACGCTGGCAGTGGTCCGGTTCGTCGCGGCCGGGCTGGTGGTGCTGGGCCTGCTGGCGTTCGCAGCCGAGGTCATGAGCCGGCGGACCGCCCACGAGGAGGCCATCAGCCGGGCCAAGGACGTGACCGACGTGCTGGCCCGCACCCTGGTCGGCCCCACCCTGGCCGACACCGACGCCGCCGCCTGGGCCCGGTTCGACGCCGTGGTTCGCAGCCGGGTCCTCAACAAGGACCTGGTCCGCATCAAGCTGTGGTCGGCCGCCGGCCAGATCCGCTACTCCGACGTGCCCGACCTGGTCGGCAGCCGGTACACGCTGGGCCAGGACGAGCAGGAGATCCTGCGGGACGGCGGCATCGCGGCCGACGTCAGCGACCTGCAGGCCCCCGAGAACCGCTACGAGCGGCCGTACAAGAAGCTGCTGGAGGTGTACGAGCGGGTCGGCGCTCCCAACCAGCCGCCGCTGCTGTTCGAGACGTACTTCCTGTCGTCGTCGGTGGCGGCCGACGCCCGCCACATCAGCAGCCGGTTCGCCAAGACCGGCCTGCTGGCCCTGCTGGTACTGGAGCTGGTCCAGATCCCGCTGGCCTGGGCGCTGGCCCGGCGGCTGCGCCAGCGGGAGCTCGAACGGGAGGCGCTGCTGCAGCGGGCCCTCGACGCCTCCGACGCCGAACGCCGGCGCATCGCCCGCGATCTGCACGACGGCGTCGTCCAGGACCTGGTGGCGGTGTCGCTGAACCTCGCTTCGGGCGAGATCGACGATGCCGCCGCCGGCACCCGGCGCAGCATCGGCTCGCTGCGCTCGCTGATCGTGGACATCTACCCGCCGTCGCTGCACGCCGCCGGGCTCGACGCCGCGCTGGCCGACCTGCTGGCCGGCGCCGCCAACCGGGGCCTGCAGACCCGGCTGTCGGTCGAGCCCGACCTGTCCTGCGACCCCCAGTGCGAGGCCATGGTGTACCGGGTGGCCCAGGAGGCGGTCCGCAACGTGATCGAACATGCCCGGGCCACGTCGGTCGGCATCGAGGTGGCCCGCCACGACGGGCGGCTGTCGATGGAGGTGTGCGACGACGGCCGGGGCTTCTCGGACGACGAGCTGGCCCGCCGGGTGGCCGAAGGCCACGTCGGCCTGCAGCTGAGCCGTGATCTGGCCACGACCGTCGGCGGCGAGCTGGTGGTCGACTCGACGCCCTCCGGGGGCACGACGGTGAGATTGGAGGTACCGGTCCCATGATTCGCGTCCTGCTGGCCGACGACCACGCTCTGGTCCGGGCCGGGTTGGTCAAGCTGCTGGAGGGTGCGCCCGACCTCGAGGTGGTCGGCGCGGCCGCCGACGGAGCCGAGGCCGTCGCCATGGCCGCCGAGCACCGGCCCGACGTGGTGTTGATGGACCTGTCGATGCCCGGCATGGACGGCATCGACGCCACCGCCCGGATCGTGGCCGCCGACACCGACGTGCAGGTGGTGGTGCTCACGTCGTTCTCCGACCGGGAGCGCATCCTCGACGCCCTGGACGCCGGCGCCGTCGGCTACCTGTTGAAGGACACCGACCCCGAGGACCTGCTGAAGGGCGTGCGGGCTGCGGCCAGCGGCCAGTCCCCCGTCGACCCCCGGGTGGCCCGGGCCGTGATCGGGGCCCGCAACGAGCGGCGCACCGGGTCGCCCGCCGACCTGTCGGCCCGGGAGACCGAGGTGCTGCGACTGGTCGCCGAAGGGCTGGCCAACAAGCTGATCGCCCGCCGGCTGGGCATCAGCGAGAAGACGGTCAAAGGCTACCTCACTGCCATCTTCCAGCGGCTGGGCGTCACTGACCGGACTCAGGCCGCCCTCTGGGCCCAGCGCCACGGCCTGGGCGCCCCCTGACGCCTCGCCCCCCCGCTTTTCTGTCGCGCTCCCTCCTCTATGACCAGGGAACGCGACACAAAAGGCTCGGTGGGTACCCTCGGGGTCGTGCCCACACGGAAACCGCCGGACACGCTGTTCGAATCGGCGCTGCAGGAGCGGCTCGAGCAGCAGGCGCCGCTGGCGGCCCGTATGCGACCGCACACGCTGGACGACATGGTCGGCCAGCGTCACCTGGTCGGCCCTGGCGCCCCGCTGCGGGCGCTGATCGAGACCGACCGGCTGTCCTCGATCATCCTGTGGGGGCCGCCGGGGACGGGGAAGACCACGCTGGCCCGGGTGGTGGCGACCCAGACCAACCGCCAGTTCATGTCGCTGTCGGCGGTCACCGCCGGGGTCAAGGACGTGCGGGAGGTCATCGAGTCGGCCCGCCAGGCACTGGTCGACGGCAGCCAGGGCACCATCCTGTTCCTCGATGAGGTCCACCGCTTCAACAAGAGCCAGCAGGACGCCCTGTTGCCGGCCGTCGAGGCCGGGATCATCACCCTGATCGGAGCCACCACCGAGAACCCGTTCTTCGAGGTGAACGCACCGCTGATCAGCCGGTCGACCATCTTCCGGCTCGAGCCGCTGAGCAACGACGACCTCACCGTCCTGGTCCACCGGGCCCTCGAGCTCGAACAAGCCAGCGCCGACGACGACGCCGTCGCCCATCTGGTCGACATGGCCGGCGGCGACGCGCGCGCGGCGCTGACCACGCTGGAAGTCACGCTGGCCCTGGCCCGGCACGACGAGCGCCGCCACCTCACCCTGGCCGACGTGGAAAAGGCCCGCCAGACACGGGTTTTGCGGTACGGCGAGGACGAGCACTACGACGTCATCTCCGCCTTCATCAAGTCGATCAGGGGCTCCGATCCCGACGCCGGCATGTACTGGTTGACCCGCATGCTCGAGGCCGGCGAGGACGCCCGCTTCATCGCCCGCCGGTTGGTGATCCTGGCCTCGGAGGACGTCGGCATGGCCGACTCCATGGGCATCGTGGTGGCCGACGCCGCCGCCCGGGCCGTCGAGTACGTCGGCCTGCCCGAGGCCGCCCTCAACCTGGCCCACGCCGTCATCTACCTGGCCACCGCGCCCAAGTCGAACACGGTGACGGCGGCGCTGATCCGGGCCAACGACGACGTCCGCAACCGACAGGCCGGCCCGGTCCCGCCGCCGCTGCGCAGCCTGCATCCGTACCAGGCCAAGAAGATGAAGGAGGGCGGCGGCTACTACTACCCGCACAACGACCCGTCCGGCTTCGTCCGCCAGGAGTACCGGCCGCCCGAGATCGCCGGCGCCGAGGTCGGCTCGCCGGATCGGCGGCTCTACTACCGGCCCTCGCCCCACGGCGCCGAGGCCGGGATCCTCGAACGGCTGAAGGAGTGGTGGGGCGACGCGCCCTACGACGCCGAGCCGTGGTTCGAGTTCCAGAAGTTCAAAGATCCGAGCAGGTAAACCGAACCCGGGGGGCGATCACATGGAAACGGCGTGGGTCAAGGTCGAGACCGGCGGACTGGAGGAGGGCCGGGTCACCACCGTGGTGGCGGCCGGGCGGGCGCTGTGCCTGACCCGCACCGCCGACGGGTTCGGCTGCCTCGACAACCACTGCCCCCACCAGGGCGGCCCGCTGGGCGACGGCCAGATCGTGGACGGGTACGTGATCTGCCCGTGGCACGCCTACGAGTACGACCCGATGACGGGCAAGCCGCCGCCCGGGTTCAGCGACGGGGCCACCGCCTACCCGACCGAGCAGCGGGCCGACGGGCTCTACGTCGAGTTGCCGGTGCACGAGGACCGCATCTCGCTCATGGACCAGATGGTCGACGTGCTCTGTGAGTGGGGTCTCGACACCGTGTTCGGCATGGTCGGGCACTCCAACCTGGGCCTGGCCGACGCCCTCCGCAAAGCCGAGGAGGACGGCCGCATCACCTATGTGGGCATACGACATGAAGGGGCGGCCGCCTTCGCGGCGTCGGGCTACGCCAAGCTGAGCGGCAAGCCGGCCGCCTGCCTCACCATCGCCGGCCCGGGGGCGACCAACCTGCTGACCGGGCTGTGGGACGCCAAGGTCGACCGGGTGCCGATCGTGGCCCTCACCGGCCAGGTCAAGAGCCAGGTGCTCGGCCCAGGCACCTTCCAGGAGGTCGACCTGGGCGCCGCCTTCTCGGCGGTGGCCGAGTGGAGCCAGACCGTCCACCACCCCGGCAACGCCACCGAGCTGGCCGCGCTGGCCATGAAGCACGCCATCGTGCAGCGGGACGTGGCCCACATCATCTTCCCGGACGAGGTGCAGGAGCTGCCGGGAGCCGACACGCCGACACCAAGGCCGGTGGCCGGCCGGGTCGCCTCCACCGAGATCGCCCCGCCCGAGGCGGAGCTGGCCCGGGCCGTCGAGCTGCTCAACGGGGCCCAGCGGCCGGTGATCATCTGTGGCAACGGCGCCCGCCACTCCGGCGACGACATCATCGCCTTTGCCGAGCACATCGACGCCCCGGTGGTCACCACCTTCAAGGCCAAGGGACTGGTGCCCGACGACCACCCACTGGCCTGCGGCGTGCTGGGCCGATCGGGCATCCCGGTGGCCTCGATCCACATGGGCCGCAGCGATTGCCTGCTGGTGCTGGGCGCTTCGTTCTCCGAGCACACCGGCATCGCCACCTACGTGCCCACCATCCAGGTCGACTTCGACCGCATGATGCTGGGCAAGTTCCACCCGGTCCACGTGCCGTTGTGGGGCGAGATCGGCCGCACCCTGGCCCTGCTGCGGGAGGCGACGTCCGCGGCCGACCGGCCCGCCCAGGTCGACTCGATCGCCAAGCAGTGGGAGCGGTGGCGCAACGAGAAGGCCCAGCGGGCGCTCATGTCGGACGGCAGGGGACGCATGCACCCGGCCCACGTGTTCCGCCATCTGAGTGAGCTGGCCCCCGAGGACGCCGTCATTGCGGTGGACGTCGGCAACAACACCTACTCGTTCGGCCGCTACTTCGAGACCCGGCGGGGCCAGACGGTGATCATGTCCGGGTACCTCGGCTCGATCGGGTTCGGCTTCCCGGCGGCCATGGGCGCCTGGGCCGCCTCTCGGGGAACGGGCCGCAAGGTCATCTCGGTCAGCGGGGACGGCGGCTTTGGTCAGTACCTGGCCGAGTTCACCACTGCCGTACGGCACTCGATGCCCATCACCCACGTGCTGCTCAACAACAGCGAGCTGGGCAAGATCTCCAAGGAGCAGGTGGGCGCCCTGCGGCCGGTCTGGCAGACCCAGCTGGTGAACCCCGACTTCGCCGCCTACGCCAAGCTGTGCGGCGGCGCCGGCTTCCGGGTCGAGAAACCGGACGACGTCGGGCCGGCCCTCGAAGAAGCGCTGGCGGTGACCGACGGGCCGTCGCTGGTCGAGATCATCACCTCGGCTCGGGACGTGTGAGCAGCTCCCGCAAGTTGGCCAGGTCCTTGCCGTTGGCCCGCCGCATGGCCGGCTTCATGATCGGCGCCACCAGCTTGGAGAAGCCGGCCGGCTCGCCCCGGTTCCGCAGCGTCATCCGGGTCGAGCCCTCGCCGGCCGCTTCCCACGTGTACGTGGTTTCCATGGGGAACGGGCCTTCCGCGGTGCGCATGACCAGGCGCCGGCCCGGCTCGTACTCGACCACTTCGTACGTGTAGGCCAGCCGGCGGCCGAGGAACCGGGCCACAAACGCCGCCTTGCTGCCGACGGCCAGTGGCGGCGGCGTCTCCCAGGTGACCGAGTCGATGTTGGCGTACCAGGCCGGGGCGTTGGAAGGGTCGGCGGCGAAGGCCGAGACCAGCTCGACCGGCCGCTCGATGGTGAGCTCGGTCACGACGTCGACGGTCACGCCGCCGCCCCCTCGGACAGGCGGGCCAGGAAGTTGGTCCAGCCGTCGTCGTGCATCGGGCCGGCCGCCCCGAGACCGGTGTGGACCAGCCGCACCCGCGTCCGGCCGTCGGCGCACGGCTCGAAGGTGACCTCCACCTGCGAGTGCCCGGGCGGCAGGCCCATGCTGGGCGTGGTCCAACCCCAGGTGAAGGCGACCCTACGGGGGCGGTCGACGGTGGTGTAGGCGCCTTCGCAGAACTCGCCGGGCACGATCTCGAAGCGGAAGCGACCGCCCGGCCGCGGCTCCAAGTCGGCCGAGATGCCGATCCAGCGGACCAGCAGGGCGGGGTCGACGAACATCTCGAACACCTCCTCGGGAGGGGCCGGCACCACCAGCTCGTGGACCACGGCGTCGCCCTCGATCACTCGGTCACTCGGTCACCGGCGCCGGCCCAGCTCGGCCTCCAGCGCAGCCAGCCGTTCGCCCCAGAAGTCGTCCAGCAGGGCCCGCAGCCGGGCCATGCGGTCGGCCCGCACCTTGTACAGCCGCAGGTTGCCCTCGGACCGCACCGTGACCAGCTCGGCCTCCCGCAGCACCTTCAGGTGCTGCGACGCTGCCGGTCTCGACAACCGGCAGCGGCGGGCCAGCTCACTCGAGCTGCGCTCCTCGGCCCACAGCAGGTTGAGCATCTGCCGGCGGCGGGGGTGAGCCAGCGCCCGCAATGCCGCCTCTCCGTCGAACCGAGCCATCGAGCTCACAAGCTAATTGCATGTTCACGCAACCTGCAACAACACAGCTGCTCAGGCGGCGATGGCAATGACGGCAACGGCGTTGAAGAAGGCGTGCGACCAGATGCAGGGACCCAGCCGCCGGTAGCGGGTCACCGCCATGCCCTGCACCAGGCCGAAGGCACCGGTGGCCAAAACCACGGCCACGTTGCGCCAGCCCAGCAGCACGGTCACGTGGCAGCACCCGAACACCACCGCCTGGCCGAGGATGGCGGCCGGCCGCCCCCAGGCCGGCTCCAGCACCTGCATCAACAGTCCCCGGAAGAACAGCTCCTCGACCAGCGGGGCGCCCACTACCGCGAACACCGCCACCACCGCGAAGTCGAGGCGATGGTGACGGGCCAGGTGGAGCACCTGGGTGTTGCCGCCCACCAGGTTGCGGTCGAGGAGGACGAGCGGGATCAGAGCCAGGAACGCGGCCAGCCGGCCGAGCAGCGAGATCACGAGGCCCCGCCCGACGTCGGCCGGGGCCGCAGACAGGCCAAAGTCCTCCCGCATCCGGCCGGTGCCGTAGCGGCGGCTGCACAGCAGGCAGGCACCGACCAGGAAGGTCCACAGCGCGAACTGGCTCGGTACCAGTCGCAACAGGAAGCGGTCGGGGGCCAGGAAGCGGAACAGCAGGCCGAGTGCGGTGGCTGTTCCCAGCCCGCCGATCAGGCCGACGGCGACGTACCAGCCGCCGGCTGCCGGCATGACAGTCCGGTCCGGAACGGTCTCAGGCTGGTGTTCGAAGTCCGTCATCCGCATACACCGGCGGCGCCGAATTCCCGGGCAAGAACGACGCATTGGGTTCGTCGAAAAGGAGAAGGAATCGTCATGTCAATCGTCCGATTGCTGCCTGCCTGGTTCCACGCAATTGCCGATTACGCAGTCGGCGCGCTGCTCATCATTGTTGCACTGGCGGTCGGCGGATCAGCCGGGGCGGTCGGTACCGGCATTGTCGTCGGCGTCACCGTCCTGGCCGTCAGCATGCTGACCAAGTACCCGCTCGGCGTCTTCAAGGTGCTGCCGTTCACGATCCACTCGGCCGGCGACTACCTGGCCGCCGCCCTGCTCCTGGCTGCGCCGTGGGCGTTGAACTTCGCCGCTGGCGACGGTGGTCTGGCCGCCTTCTACGTGGCCGCCGGCATCGCCGTCCTGGCTGTCAGCCTCATCACCAACTACCAGTACAGCCCCAAGCGGGATTGGGCCCCGGCTACCGCAACGGCGAGCGCGAAGACGGCGTAGCGGCGGCGCTCCGATCAGCCCACCAATCGGCCTCCCTCCGGCCGAACTCGGTTGATGGCGGCGCATCGGTGAGGGGCCAGATCTCCTCGGCGATGCGCCGCCAGTTTGCCTCCGCTTGCAGCCGCCCGAGGATGGCGTAGAGGCCGACATTGATGCGTTGCAGCACCACCCAGCGGGCCGGCATGTTGGCCCATTTGACGGCGCCGGTGTGGGTGGCCCGGCCCAGGAAGACCCGCCGCACGATCTCGCTGGCGTACTCCGGGGTGAAGCGGAACGGCTCGTCGAAGCGGACCATCTCCCAAAAGGTGATGGCGTAGTCCCAGATCTCGTCGTCGGTCACCGGGGCGCCCGGCGGGTAGTAATCAGCCCGTTCGGCCGCCTTGCGGGCCTTTGCCTTGTCGGGGTGCACCACCATGACGTCGGCCAGCTCCATCAGCTGGTCGACGTCTTCTTCGGTGTAGTGCTTCACCAGTCCGAAGTCGAGGAAGGTGACCTGGCCGCCGGGCCGGAACAGGTAGTTGCCGGGGTGCGGGTCGCCGTTGAAGGTGCCCATGCGGTAGAGGCTGCGGTACACGAAGCGGAAGATGGTCTCGGCGGCCAGGTCGCGTTCCGCTTGGTCCCACGTCTCCAACTCGGAGAAGCGGGCCCCGACGGCAAGGTCGGTGGTCAGGACCCGGCGGGTGCTCAGCTGGTCGATGACATCGGGGATGTGGATGAACGGGTGGCCGCGATACCAGTCGGCGAACCGCCGCTGATTGTCGGCCTCGATGCGGTAGTCGAGCTCCTCGCCGATGCGGGCCCGCAGCTCCTCGACGAACGGGCCGGCATCGAAGTTCTTGTACAGCATCGGCGCCGGACCCAGGGCCATGTCGAAGCCGTCGAGGTCAGCCCGGATGGCCTCCTCGACGCCGGGGTACTGAACCTTGACGGCCACCGCCCGGTCGTCGTGGGTGATGGCCCGGTGAACCTGTCCGATCGACGCCGAGGCCAGTGGCCGCGAGTCCCACTCGGCGAACAGCTGGTCGGGCGGCGCGCCGAGCTCGGCCTCGATGACCTGGGCGGCCAGCTCGGCGCTCATCGGCGGCGCATCGGACTGCAGCTGGGCCAGCGCCTGGCGCATCGGTTCGGGCATGCCGTCGTCCACGAAGCTGGCGATCTGGCCCAGCTTCATGATGGCGCCCTTCATGTTGCCCAGCGTGGCGGCCACGTCCTCGGCCGTCTTCAGCTCCAGCTCGGCGTCCAGCTCGGCCTTGCGCTCCGCCGATGCGAACACCCGGCGGGCCTTGTTGCTTGCCACCGTGGTGCCGACCCGGGCGCCCAGCCGGGCCACCTCGACGTTGCGGGACGACCGCGTGATGGAAGCCACCGCCCCGGCCGGGTGTTCGTCCTCGCGCTTCCGCAGCCGCTCGATCACAACCGCGGCCACCGCCGCTCCCACCAGCCAGCGTCCCAGGCGCATGCCTCAGCTTGCCCGCAGCGGCCGGGAATCACATACTCGGAGCCGACGACGGGGTTGTCCGTAACATGGGCGGGCGTGGCCGAAGAACCGTTGGCGGCCGGCGATTTCTCGTCATGGCTGGCCGACATGCGCAGCGCCTTGCGGGGCGAACGGGACGCCGACGTTCCGTGCGACGGGTGCACGGCCTGCTGCACCTCCTCGCAGTTCGTCCACATCGGGCCGGACGAGACCGACACGCTGGCCCACATCCCGGCCGAGCTGCTGTTCCCGGCGCCCCGCCTGCCCCGGGGCCATGTCCTCATGGGGTACGACGAGCGGGGTCACTGCCCGATGTTGGTCGACGGCCGGTGTTCCATCTACGAGCACCGGCCCCGCACCTGCCGCACCTACGACTGCCGGGTGTTCGCGGCCGCCGGCATCGAACCCGACGACGACGACAAGGTGCTGATCCGCGACCGGGTGCGGCGGTGGCGGTTCACGTTTGCCGGCGAGGCGGACCGGGCCGAGCAGGCTGCCATAGCGGCCCGGGCCGCGGCGACGGCCGGCACTGCCGGGACAGCCGGCACCCCCGCCACCAATGCCACCGGGCGGGCCGTGGCCGCCGTCAGCGACCAGGCAGAAGCAGCGCCTCGAGGCGCCGAGCCGCCGGCCACGCCCCCATCGTCGAGTTCGACAGCACCGTCCACGTAGTGCCCCGCACCGGGTCGTGCACGGAGCGGAACGACACCCCGGCGTCGAAACCCTCCAGCAGCACCGCTGGTTCTGTCCGGTGCAGCCAGAAGCCGAGGCCGTAGCGCCGGTCTTCGGCCGGCACGTCACTTCGAGGTTGCACCATGGCCGCCACCCAGCGCTCGGGCACAATGCGTCCGGCGGCGAAGGCGGCCCACAGCGCGTGGACATCGGCCGCCGTCGAGTAGAGGCCGCCGTCGCCGCTGCCGGCCACCGGCAGGTGCAGCACGTTGGTCCGCAGGCCGTCAGGGTGGAGATAGCCGATGGCGGCGCCGCCCGGGAGCTCGTCGGAGCGGAGAAAAGCGGTGGCGGTCATGCCGGCGGGGCCGGCCACCCGCTCCTGCACCAACACCGGGAACGGCGTCCCGGTGATCCGCTCGGCGATGAGGGCCAGCACCACGTAGCCGCTGTTGCAGTACGAGAACCGCTCGCCGGGCGGGAACTTGGCCGGGTGCCCGTCGAGCACGGCCAGGTAATCGGGCGTCGACGCCAGTTGGTGCACCGGCACGGGCAGCAGATAGTCGGTGATGTCGGTGCCCGCTTCCTCGTCGAGGTAGTCGCCGATGCCGGAGCGGTGGGCCAGCAAGTGCTCGATGGTGACGCCCTCGTCGATCAGCGGCAGATCGTCTCCGACGATCCGGCGGGCCGGGGTCTCGAGTTCCAATCGGCCCTCTGCGATCAGGCTGACCACGGTCAATGCGGTGAAACCCTTGGTACCGCTGGCGATTCCGAACTGCGTCTCGACGGTGTTCGCAATCCCGTGGGCCCGGTCGGCGTGGCCGAAGGCTTTCGCCACCACCGTCTCGCCGGCGGCGTCGACCCGGACGACGCCGGAGAATCTGGTCTCGTCGGCCACCTCGTCGATGGCCGTGGGCAAGTCGGCCTCGGTCGGCATCGACAAAGCATGCCTTATGCAACGTTGACATTGCGCAAGTGAATTGTTACATTCGCGCCGTGACGATGTTCTCCGGGCTGGCTGATCCCACCCGGCTCGGGATCGTCGAGCTGCTGGCCGAACACCACGAGCTGGCCGCCGGCGAGATCGCCGAGCACTTCGACATGACCCGAGCCGGGGTGTCCCGTCACCTCCGCAGTCTGGAAGACGCCGGCTTCGTCCTGGTGCGGGTCGATGCCCAGCGACGGCTCTACCGCCTCAACCCCGAGCCGTTCGCCGAGATCGACCTGTGGCTCAAGCGCTACCGGCAGTTCTGGGGCGCCAAGTTCACCGCGCTCCGCAAGCACATGGAGGAGGGCAAATGACCATCCACATCGAGGAGCACTTCGACCAATCGCAGGACGAGGTGTGGGCCGCGGTCGTCGACGCCGGTGAGCTGTCGGCGTGGTTGGGTGGCACCGCCACCATCGAGCCGCGGGTCGGAGGCCAGGTGCGCTTCGACCTGTCCGGCGACTTGAGCGCGACCGGGGTAGTGCGGGCCTGCACCCCGCCCAGCCCCGAGCTGACGGTGGCCCACCTGGAGCACACCTTCGTGGACGCCGACCGACCCGATGTCACCTCGGTCTGCGTGTGGTCGATCGTGCGCCGCGACGACGGCTGCGATCTGCACTTCACCATGGACGATGGCGAGACGTCGGATCCGGGCCCATTCGCCGACGTCTGGTCGGCCCTGGGCGACGGTTCGGCCACCGCCACTGGTGTCGACGCCGATGGCGCCCTGGCCGCCTTCGAGTCGGCCCAGTCCGTGCTGCTGGTCGACTGGGTGCTGGACGAGATCCCGGCCACCATCGCCGCCGCCGCCCCGCTGGTCTACGGGAAGGTCGGGCCCGGACCCGAAGACTGGGCGGTCATCGAGCCCACCTCGGGCGATCCCGGTTACCGGGCGGTGCGGGGCCCGAGGCCAGAGCACGTCGACCTGCTGCACCTGGACTGGACGCTGGGCTTCGAGGATTTCGTCGGGGTGGCCAAGGAATTGGGCGCCAAGACGTTCTGGTACCACTCGGCCCGCACCCGGCCGCCGGCCCCGGCCGACAGGCACGGATGCTGGGTACCGCCTCGCCAATCGGCGGCCCAGCGGTTGGTCGTCGAGCAGGCAGGCATGACCTACATCGACAGCCACTCCATCGTCGAGGTCGCCCGCCGGTCCGGTCAGTAGCCTTGCCCGGGATGACAGCCGACTGGCCCCGCCCGGTGGTCCACTGGGAGATCGAGGCGCGCGATCCCGAGATGATGCGGTCGTTCTACGCCGAGCTGTTCCACTGGGACATCGGCGACGGACCGATCATGGGCATCCCGCCGGGTCTCGGCGGGCCGGAGCCGGGTCCGGCCGGCCACATCCGGGGCAGCGACCGCAGCGGCGTCAACCTCTACATCCAGGTGCGCGACCTGACCCAGGCGCTGACCCGGGCCAAGGAGCTCGGCGCCAGCGTGGTGGCCGAGCCCTTCGACGTCCCCGGCGGACCGACGCTGGCCGGCATCGTCGACCCCGAGGGCAACCCGGTGATGCTGGTCCAGCAGTAAGTCGACGCCCGCCGCTACAGATCGAGGGGCCGGTACCGCTTGGCCCGGTACGACGAGCGGTCGATCAACGCGTCGAAGGCGGCCGCCGCCTGGTCGCTCCCCCGCTGCTGCTCGGCGGCGTCGGCCGCTTCCTCGCTGGCCCAGGTGGCGACCACCAGCCACTCGCCGTCGGACGACCGGGCGATGGTGCGACGGGCCAGTCCGGGCTGCTGGTAGTAGTACTCGGTCTGGACCCGGCCGTCGGCGGCAAGGAACGCCTCGTCGTCGGCGACCGATCGGAAAGTCTCGATGCTGATGACGGCCACCGCCGGAAGCTACCGCAGCGGCGCTGGGCCAAGCTGGGGCGATGGATCGGTCGACGCGGTCGTTCGACGAGCTGGTCGGCGAGGCCGAGCAGGCGCCCGTCGCCGGCTGGGACTTCGGCTGGCTGGCCGGCCGCGCCGTCGAGGAGCGGCCCTCCTGGCGGTACTTCGATCTGGTCTCGGCCAGGGCCGCCACCGTGACGAGCCTGCTGGATGTGCAGACCGGCGCCGGCCGGATGATCGCCGACCTGCCGGTGCTGCCGGCCTTGACCGCCGCCACCGAGGGCTACGGCCCGAACGTGCCGGTCGCCGCCGGCCGGCTGCGGGCGCGCGGCGCCCACCTGCTCTGGACCGACGAGTCCCGGCCGGCGCTGCCGTTGACCGGCGAGACGTTCGAGCTGGTGGTCAGCCGCCACCCGGTGGACACCTGGTGGGACGAGATCGCCAGAGTGCTGCGGACCGGCGGCTCGTACCTCTCCCAACAGGTGGGTCCGGGCAGCGTGGCCGACCTGACCGAGTACCTCATGGGCCCGCGGCCGCCTGACGAGCGGCCCAACAAGCGCGACCCGGAGGTGACCCGGCGGGCGGCCGAAGCGGCCGGGTTGGTCGTCACCGATCTGCGCTGCCAGCGGCCCCGCACCGCCTTCTTCGACATCGGCGCCGTCGTCTTCTTCCTGCGGCTGGTCGTGTGGATCGTCCCCGGCTTCACCGTGGCCCGCTACCGCGACCGGCTGCTCGCCCTCCACCGTCAGATCGAACGGGACGGCGCGTTCGAGACCACCGCCAGCCGCTTCCTCATCGAGGCTCGGAAGCCGTGACTGGCGATTCCTGGCAGCTCGACGACGGTGTCGTCACCCTCCGGCCGTCGACCCCTGACGACGCCGCCGCCCTGATCGCCGGCCGGGACGACGAGTCCAGGCGGTGGCTCGGACCGGGCGTCGACGATCCCGATCCGACCGCCTGCATCGTGGTCGACGGCGACATCGTGGGCTGGATCGACTTCGACACCGGTCGGGACTGGCTGCCGCCGGGTGGTGTCAACATCGGGTACAACGTCTTCCCGGACCACCGGAACAAGGGCTATGCGTCCCGGGCCCTGCAGCTGCTTCTGCTGCGGCTGGCCGACCTGGGCTTCCAGACGGCCACGCTGGCCATCGATCCGGACAACGCTGCATCGCTGGCGGTGGCGGCCCGAAACGGGTTCGCCGAGCAGGGCACGGTCGACAACGGCAGCCGCTACTTCGTGCTCCCGGTCCCTCGCTCGGGCCGGTCCGGCGTGTTCTGAGGCCTCCGGGCGACTCGCTAATTTGGGCCAATGTCCGACTACACGATCCCCGAGCCCGAGCCCAAAGAGATCGACGAGAAGAACTGGCTCGAGCTGAAGGACCTCCTCGAGCGGGCCACGTTGAAGGGCCACCCGTACGGCGAAGAGAAGTGCGACAACTGCCGGTACTACCTGAACCCCGACGATGGCATCTCCTACTGCTGGCATCCCCAACTCCGCATCCTGGTCGGCGCCGACTGGTGGTGTCAGTGGTGGGAGGCGATCCCGGAGGACTGAGGAGTCCAACCCACGCCGTCAAGAATGCCAGCGATGTTCCGCAGCGATCTGTTCAAGGGGACGGCCGAGTACTACGACCGCTACCGGCTGCCCTACCCGCCGGTCCTCCTAGAGCATCTGCTGGATCGCGTCGGGGCCGGCCGGCGGTCCCGGTTGCTCGATCTGGCCTGCGGCACCGGCCAACTGGCCTTTCCGCTGGCCGCCTCCTTCGACGAGGTCGTGGCCGTCGATCAGGAGGCGGATCAGGTGGCGTTCGGCCGCCGGCGGGCCCAGCAGACCGGCGTCGACAACATCCGGTGGGTGGTCGGGGCGGCCGAGCAGCTCCCACTCCACGCCACCTTCGACTTGGTCGTCATCGGCAACGCCTTCCACCGCTTCGACCGGCCCGTGGTCGCCGGCCGGCTGGTCCCCCACCTCACTCGGGGCGGATGCCTGGCGCTGGTCTGGAGCGACCCACCCTCGGCCGGCAACCAGCCGTGGCAGCGGGCCCTCGACGAAACCGTCGAGCGCTGGCGGGACCAGCTCGGCGTCCGAGAACGGGCCCCCACCGGCTGGGCTGCCGCGATCGAGCGGCTGCCCCACGAGCAAGTGCTCAGGGACGCCGGGCTGACCTTCGAGGGCCGTTCGGAGTTCTCGTTGACGCACCGCTGGACGGTGGAATCGCTGATCGGACACGTCTTCTCCACCTCGGTGCTCAGCCGGCCCACCCTGGGCGACCAGGCCGATGCCTTCGCGGCCGATGTGCGTGATCGATTGCTGGCGCTGTGCCCCGACGACCGCTTCGAGCAAGAAGTGAAGTACGCATACGACTTGGCCCGCCGGCGGGGCTGAGTGTCCCTCCACATCAACGCCTACCTGCGGGCCGTCGCCCCGTTGGGTCGCGACTCCGAGCGGGTCGGTCCGTTCACGGCGACGTGCACGTCGAGCACCGACAACCCGTACCTCAACTACGCCATCCCCGACGACGACGCCCGACCCGGGCCGGCCGACGTCGACGCCCTCGTCGACTGGTTCGAGGCCCGCCAACGCCGGCCCCGCCTGGAGTACGTCACCACCGAAGCGCCCGCCGTCGAATCGGCGTTGCTCGACGCCGGTTTCGTGGTCGAGGGCCGCCTGCCGCTGATGGTCTGGGACCCGGCCAGCCCAGCAGCGCCGCTACCGGACGGCGTCGATCTGCTGCTGCCCGACAGCGACGACCAGCTGGTCGGCCTGCTGGCGGTGACGGCCGAGGCGTTCGGCTCCCCCACCCCGCCGACCGACGACGACGTACACCGCATGCGGCAATCGCTGACCACCGGCTCAGGCGCGGTGATCGCATGGCATCGGACTCGCGAGAAGGTCGTGGGTGGTGGCAGCTTCCCGCCCATCGTGGCCGGGCACACTGAGGTGGCCGGCATCGGCGTGGCCGCCTCTCATCGCCGCCGAGGAATCGGCCAGGCACTGGCTCGGCGGCTGGCCGAGGAAGCGATTTCCCGGGGCGCGACCGTCCCGTTCCTGATGGCCGCCGGGGAGTCGGAAGCGGCGATCTACGCCCGGGCCGGCTACGTCCGAGCCGGCGACGTGCTGCACATCTCGATCCCGCAGTAGCGGCTGCCGTTGGGTGTGTTCGGCCCGTGCCACGATGCTGGCATGGCGGTATCCCCCGGCGAGCTGAACCGGGCCACGTTGGCCCGCCAGCTCCTCCTCCAGCGCCAGCCGCTGGCCGCCGCCGACGCAGTCCGGCGGGTGGTGGCCCTGCAAGCCCAGGAGCCGGCGTCCCCGTACCTGGCTCTGTGGAACCGCATCGAAGACTTCGACGGAGACGATCTCGACCGGGCCTTCGCCCAGCGGACCGTCGTCAAGGGCTCGGTGGTCCGCATCACTCTGCACGCTGTCGCCGCCGAGGACCACGCCGCCTTCTATGCAGCCATGCTGCCGTACCTGCGGGCATCCCGGCTCACCGACCGCCGGTTCACGTCCGAGGGTCTCACCACCGAGGCGGCTGACGCCCTCGTGCCGGGGCTGCTCGAGCTGCTGGCCGAGCCCCGCAGCAAGGCCGAGCTCGAGGCGTTCTGCGGCGCGCCCCGCATGTGGTGGGCGCTGCGCACCTATGCCCCGCTGATCCACGCCCCGACCGGACCGCCGTGGTCGTTCGGCCCCCGTCCCCAGTATGTGGCCGCGCCCATGCCGGCCGGCGACCCGCCCCATGACGTCGCCATCGACGCCGGCCGGGCCGCCCTGGTGGCCCGCTACCTCGAGGGGTTCGGCCCCGCCTCCGAGGCCGACATCGGCGCCTTCACCATGCTCCGCAAGCCCCCGCTGCGCCGAGCCCTGGCCGATCTGGGCGACAGCATCGTCCGCCTGGAAGGGCCCGACGGGGTCGAGCTGTTCGACGTGCCGGGCGGCACGATTCCCAAGGCGACCACCAAGGCGCCGCCCCGCCTGCTGGGCATGTGGGAAGAGGTGCTGCTGGCCTACGCCGATCGCAGCCGGATCATCCCGGATGCCTACCGGCCTATCGTCATCCGGCGCAACGGCGACGTGCTGCCGACCATCCTCGTCGACGGCCTGGTGGCCGGCGTGTGGCGGGTCGTGGACGGTGACGTCGAGGCGACCGCCTTCCACCCGCTCTCTGAGCCGGCGTGGCGAGGCCTCACCGACGAGGCCCGCCGGCTGGCCGCCTTCCTGGCCGGCCGAGACACCCGCATCTATCGGCGGTTCCACCACTGGTGGGAGGACCTGCCGGCCGCCGACGTGCGCACGCTGGCCACGGTGGACGGCTGAGCTCCTGCCCGATTTGGCGCACTAATACGTACGACCGTATTGTCTTATTGACGTGAGTCGTGAGGCAGCGACCAAGGAGGCACGGCACCATGGCGGCAGCAGTCGAGCGGGTGAAGGCCCACTTTCCCAGTGGCGCCGACGAGTGCGCCGCGTGGCACTACCCGGGTACCAACGGGGCCTGCGTGATCATGGCCGGCGGCTTCGCCATGACCAAGGAACCGGCGACCGACCGGTTCGCCGCTGAGTTCCACGCCGCCGGCTACAGCGTGCTGGCCTTCGACTACCGGTGCCTGGGCGAGAGCGGCGGCACCCCGCGTCAAGTGGTCCGCGTCGCCGATCAGCTCCAGGATTGGGACGCGGCCATCGCCGCGGCGGCACGCCTGCCCGAGGTCCGCCCCGACAAGCTGGTGGTGTGGGCCTTCTCGGTGTCGGGTGGCCACATCTTCCCGGTCGCCGCCCGACACCCCGAGCTGGCCGCCGCCATCGCGATGACGCCCAACGCCGACGGCCGAGCAGCCACCCGCAATGCGCTGCGGTACACCACCCCCTCGGCTCTCATCCGTCTCACTGCCCGGGTGCTGCGCGACAAGGTCCGAGGACTGTTCGGCCGGGAGCCGCTGCTGGTACCGCTGGCCGGCCAGCCCGGCGAAGTCGCCCTGCTGACCACACCGGACGCCTTGGGCGGCGACCAGGCGTTCGAAGATACGAACTGGGTCCAGGCAGTCGCGGCCCGCTCGGCGCTGGTGCCGGGGTCGTACCGGCCCGGGCGCCAGGCGGCCAACGTCCAGTGCCCTCTCCTCGTCATCCCCTGTCAGGACGACCGGTCAGCACTGGCCGAGCCGGCGGTTCGAGCGGCCGGCCGGGCGCCGGCCGGCGAAGTCGTCGTGCTGCCCGGCGGCCACTACGCCCCGTTCCTGGAAGGCCACGACGCCGCGCTGGCCGCCTCGCTCGACTTCCTGCGCCGCCACGTGGCCGTCAGCGCGGGGACCGCTTCCTGACCCGCCGGCCAGCCCGCTTGGCGGCGGCCGGGCGACCGAGGCGGATGTCGATCAGGGCGCGGGCCATGTCGAGCGACGCCGGCTGATCGTCGATGTTGCACGCGGTGTTGGCCATGGTCAGCAGCGCATCGATCTCGAACGCCAGCAGATCGGGCGCCACGTCGGCCGGCAGCTCGCCCTGCTTGTACGCGACCCGCACCTCCCGCTCCAGCATTCCGAGCCACGAGCGGCGGGCCTCGGCCAGGGCATCCCGCACCGGCCCCGGCCGGCTGTCGAATTCGGGGACGGTGGCGGCCATGAAGCAGCCACCCGGGAACACGCGGCCGCCCACGTAGGCCAACCATGACTCGACCAGGGCCGAGAGGCGGGCCAGCCCGGCGGGAGCAGCCAGGGCGGGAGCCACCACCTTCTCGACGAAGATGTCGGTGGCCGCCGCCACCGCGGCCAGCTGCAGCTCCTCTTTGGTGCGATACACCGCCTGGATGCCGCTCTTGCTGATGCCGAGGTCGGCGGCCAACTGGCCGAGGCTGACGGCATCGAGCCCGTCGATCGACGCCCGCTCGGCGGCCCGCACAGCCACCGCGGCTCGGGTGCGGTCACCCCGCCGGCGACGGCCGTCGCCCGATGTGGCTGCGTTCGCCTGAGACACAATACGTACGACTGTACTGTTGGCCGGGTGCCGAACCAGCCTCCGGTCAGGACGATCGCTCGACGAGGGTGAACCGGCGAGCGTCGTCGCCGTCGGTTCTGGTTTCCCCGACTGCCGTGCAACCCTTCTTCTGACACGAGATGCCCCACAGCGTGCTCTCGGGATGGGGCTGTGCCGGTGTCGTCTGGATCGTCCAGGAGGTGCCGTCCCACATCTCGATCAGGGCGCGCTCGTGGCCGGCGGTGTCGTAGTACCGGCCGGAGCCGACACACGACATCATCGATGTGCAGGACACGTCGTACAGCTGGCTCCGGCTGTCCCTGCTGGACCGATCCGGCGGGTTCGGAGGGTCCTGCACCGTCCAGTGCTGTCCGTCCCACGAGGCGGCCAGGATGCGGTCATGGCCCTGGACGTCGGTGTACATGCCGACGGTGACGCAGAACCGGTTGGTCAGGCACGAGACTGCCATCGGCCACATGAACACGGTGTTGCCGTCCGGCATGGGGATGGCCTGGGCCGTCCAGCTGCCGCCATTCCAGTGCTGGGCCAGCCCGCCGGTACCGGTGCCGGCGTAGGTGGGCACGCTGGTCTGCCCGACTCCCATGCAGAACCGGTCGTCCACACACGATGTGCCGCTCAGCGTCGTCAGCTGGGCGCCGGCCGGGTTGGCGGTGGGCTGGAGTCGCCACGTCCTGCCGTCCCACCGTTCCGCCAGTGATCGCTGACCGTCGGCAGTCTGAGTCCAACCGACGGCGGTGCAGGCGTTCGGCGCGCTGCAGGCCACGTCCTCGAGCTGGACGAAGCCATCCCCAGTGGGCCGCGACAACTCCCGCATCGTCCAGGACCCATGGTCCCAGTGGCCGGCCACGGGTACGCCGCCCCGCTCCCCGACGGCCAGGCACTTCGATTTGGCTGGGCACGAAACTGCCCTGAACGAACCGTCAGTCAGTTGAGCTGCTCGGGGAGACGCCACCGTCCACCGGTCGCGGTCGGACACTTCAGCCAATGGCACCCAGTGGCCGTCCTGCGTGCTGCGGATCCCGACGGCCATGCATTGCTTGTCGGAGTGGCATGACACCGAGAAGAACACGGCGTCCGGTTGCGGGCTGGGCGCCGGCTGGATGCCCCATGTCATGCCGGACCGACGTGCCAACGCCGGTGCCGGGGCCAGCAGCGAGACCGCCGCCGCCACCACCGCCGCCACCACCAATGCAGGATGCCAACGCACGCCGCCCCCCGATCTCGCCAATCCGCAACCGCCACTGCAGCTGCCATCGAGGATACGCGGCCCGGGCCTCGCATACAGGGAAAAGATCACCTTCGGGGGTGATCCATTTCGCGGTGTCACCCACTAGGAAGGGTGGGCACACAGACGGAGCGCGCCACCGGGCCCGCTCGTCTCCGATGGAAGGCACCATGCGGACATTCGCCCGGGGGCGCGAACGGTCGGACCCGAGCTCGCGCGGGCCAGCGTGACGATCCACGCCACAGTCCAATCTGCGGCGGCGTTCCGGCCACCCTTGGCGTCCATACCGTTCCGCACCGAGTTGGTCCGCAAGCTCGAGGCGGTCGCTCGCGTCACCCTGACCCAGATCGTGGCACCGGTCGGGTCTGGCAAGACGACGTTGCTGGCGCAGCTGGCCGCCCACCACCGCACCCTTCCGGTCGCCTGGCTGACGATCGATGCCAGCCACAACGACCTGGTCGAGTTGACCAGCGCGATCGCGGCCTCGCTCGGTTGCTCCGAACCCGAGGTGAACCAGGACGGCGGTCTGGCCTCTGCGGCGATGGGTCAGCTGGTCGGCGGGATGCCCATCCGCTTGCTGGCCTCCCTTGACCGGTTGCCGGAAACGGTGCTCGTGCTCGACTGTCTCGACCGGCTGCAGGACCGGCGGGTCGTCGAAGCGCTCGCCGTGCTGATCGAGCACTTCCCGCCCACCATTCACGTCATCACCGCGGCCCGGGTCGAGATGCCGCTGCATCTCGATCGGCTGCGCCTGCGCGACCAGTTGGTGACCTGGCGGCAGCACGACCTCATGCTCACCGTGGCTGAAGTCGGAGCCATTGTCGAGCGGCTCGCCGGCCGCCGGCTGACCGACACCCAACTGGCGTCGGTCCAACTGCAGACCGAGGGGTGGCCGGCCGCCGTCGTGCTGGCCGCGCCCCGGTTGCGGGGCCTGCGCAGCGACGAGGCGGTGCCGGACATCGCCCGGAGTCAACCCGACCTGGTCGGCTACTTCACCGCCAACGTGCTGCACGACCTGCCCGACGACGTGCGCACCTTCATCCTCCAGACGTCGGTCCTCGACGAGCTCACTGCGCCGCTGTGCGAGGCGATGACCGGCTGCGTCAATTCCGCCGAGATGCAGGAGCTCCTGGAACGCCGGTCGGTCTTCGTGTCCCGCATCGACGCCAGCGGGACGTGGTTCCGCTACCACCGCCTCTTCCGCAATGTGATGCGAGAGCAGCTGCGGGCCGGAAAACCGGGGATGGAGCGGGTCTTGCTGCAACGGGCGGGGAAGTGGCATATCGCCATGGGCCAGCCGGAGTCGGCGTTTCCGCTCCTCGTCGCGGCCGAGGACTGGCCGGCCGTGGCCGGACTGGCCCAGCAATTCGGCCGGTCGATGTTCGCCAGCGGCAAGGCCCGCACCGTGCTCACCTGGCTCGACGCCCTGCCGGTCGAGACCGGTCCGGCCGGGCGGGAAGTCGCGCTCCAACGGGCGACCATCAGCAGCATGGTCGGCAGGACTCGCGTGGCCGAGAAGTTGTTGGACGACCTCGAGTCGGAACCGACCTCGTCGGGAGAGCAGGCCGTCATCAGTTGCATTCGGGCCGGCTGGGTGCACAGCCATGGCAGCCCCGAAACGACCATCGCCGCGGCTGACGACATCAACCGGTTGCTGACGGACCTTCCGCCCAGTGAAATCCCCGATGTCTTCGGGTTGACGTCCCCGGCGTACCTGCGGGCCGCCGCCGACCTGTGCCGGGGATCGGCGCTGCGCTACCTGGGCGACACCGAGGAGGGCCGCCGGGTCCTCAACACCCTCACCGAACAGGCCGTGCCCCACGCCTCCCTGCTGGCCGACATCCACGCCGAGCTGGCGCTGCTGGAAGCGTGGAGCGGCAATCTGGCCCGGGCCGAACAAGCGGCCAGCCGCGCCTTCAAGACGGCCGCCGACGACGATCGCCGGCGGACGGCGCCGGTGGCCGCCCACCTGGCGATGGCCCACGTGTTGATCGAGCGGAACTTCGTGCGGCGGGCCGAAGTCGCGTTGGCTTCTGTGCTGGCGACCGCTGGACGAACGCTGACGCCCAGCCAGCGGACCATCCACGCCACCGACGTGGCGTTGGCCCTCCTGGCCTCCGACGACGTCCAGGGTGCGCTCGACGTTCTCGACGGCCTGCCGCTGGCCTCCTCCGGCGTGGCGCTCAGCCGGCTGTCGTCGTTCGCCAGGGCGACCAGGGCGCGGGTGCTCCTCGCCGCCGGCCGGATCGCCGACAGCGCGACAGTTGCCGACATCCGGGCCGAACCGGGTCATCCCGAGATCGTGGCCGCCGCCACCTGGGCCGCGATTGCGGCCCATGACGCCCCGACGGCAGAACATCTGGTGGCCATTTGGCCTCACCATCGCGGAGAGCTGCGCCCCCAGCTGGAACGGGAGCTGTGCCGAGCCGCCCTGGCCGACATGAAGGGTGACGAACGCCTGGCCGTGGAGCTCGTCGCTACTGCGGTGGCCATGGCCGAGCCGGAGGGTCACGTCCGGGTCTTCGTCGACGCCGTGTCGGGCATCACCCGCCTGCTCCGGCTCCAGTTCCATCGCGAACCGACGCCGTATCTGCGCCTGCTGGTCGATGCCGCCGACGCCGCCCAACCGCAGCGGCTGGGCCGGGCTCACCTGCCGCTGCTGGTGGCTTCTCCCACCCGCCGTGAGCTGATCGTCCTGGGCGCGCTGGTCTCCCGCCGGAGCAACGCCGACATCGCCGACGAGCTGGGCATCACCGTCAACACGTTGAAGACCCATCTGCGGACGCTCTACCGCAAGCTCGGTGTGCGCAGCCGGCGGGACGCGGTGGCGGAAGCAGAGCGGCTCGGCCTGTTCTGATTGGGGCGCACAATTGCGGGAATCATCCCAGCCGGAGGATGACGGCCCAGCGGCATCGGCGCAGGCTCTGAAGCGCTCCGCGGAAGCGACATCGGCCCGTGTCGCGTTCGTCTGTCGTCTCGGCGCCATGTGGAACGGAGGCCGTGGTGAGGACAGACGCCATGCTCGAGGCGATCGACGCGATGTTCGTTCAAACTGCGACCCGTTTCGAGAGCGACCAGGGTCGGGTGAGCCTCCACGGCGTGGCCGCCGCCACCTTGTACTTCGCCGACCGCCCTTCCCGTTCGGTCGGCCACGTGGCCACCGCGTTGTTCGTGGAGCTGTGGCCGCACGGCGAGAACAGCTTCGCCGACGACCCACCCAATGCCGTGTTCTCGTTCATCGAGCCGGGCGAGACGATGCCAGAAGGCGTCGTCGTGGTGTTGCGAGATCCGCATCTCGACGGTGACACGCTGCAGTACTCGGTCGATGTGCTGGAAGGCAGCGTGCCGACGTCGGCCGGACCGTGCACGGTGTTCATCGATCCATACGGTCAGCGGCCCGATCCGGTCACGCCGATGGATGTGGTGCGGTCGATCGCGTCCGCTAAGCCAGGTTCAGGCGGGCCGCCTTCTCAACCGCCTCGTGACGCTCCTTGACGCCGAGCTTGCGATAGATGCTGCGGACATGCGATTTGACCGTGTTCACCGAGACGTAGAGCTGGTCTGCGATCTCGCGGTTCGACTGGCTCGTTGGCAGGAACTTCAACACCGCGAGCTCCCGCCCGCTCAGTGGCGCGGCCAGGTCTTCGGCGGCGGACACCGACCCGCTGCCACGCGCCTGCGTGGCGTCGAGGATCTCCATGACGTACGGCGACGGGCGGATCTTGGCCAGCGGACGCACAGCCCGCCGCACGCCGGCGCCAGCGTCGGCGAACAGACGCACGAACCCGCCGGGCTCGGCATCGGTGACGACCTGGGCAAAACGTCGGCCGGCCGCCCGCTGATTCCCCTCGCCACTCTCCACCAGGCTGGTCCAGAGCTCACGCTGGAGGTAAGAGCGAGGGCCGTCGAGGGCCGGCCAATCCTCGAGCGTGGCCCGGGTGGAAGCCAGGTCGCCGACCTGGAAGAAGGCATGGGCAACTGCGGCGCTGAGGTCGCTGCTCTGAACCGGAAGGGCGGCGGCCGGCAGCGCGCCAGCGCGCCCGACCGCGCCGGTGGCCAGCAGCAACTCGATCTTCACCGCCAGCATGCGGTTCCCGATCCGGCCGGGAGGAGGGGGATGGCCCGACGTCTCGTAGCGGCTGAGCTCCTCCAGCCCCCGCTCCGGCTGACCGGAAGCCAGATGCAGCATGGCCCGCTCCGCCGCGGCCATTGCCACCGATGTCGACCGCTTGAACACGTTGCCGGCCAGCAGGACGTCGGCCCGGGCCAGCAGGTTCCGCTCACGCAGCACGCTCACCAATGCCAAACGGGCGTATTCGGTCGCCTGGTGGCGGGTCCCGAGCTTCCGGGTCGCCTCGAGAGCCCGCCGAGCCAGCGCATCGGCGAAGGCGAGATTGCCGCTCCACGCCTCGATCAGGGCCATGTCGCCGAGCACGTTCACCATCCAGGGCAGGTAGCTCGTCGTCTCGAGCAGCTCAGCCAGCTCTGACCGGGGCCAGGTGGTTTCGCCAAGGAGCCACCGGAACCGCGCCCGGGTGATGCGAGCGACTGCCTCGATGCTCTCCTTCTCGCTCAGCCCGAAGATGTCGGGCAGGTCCGACCCATCGACGTTGGGCAGCGCCTGCAACACGCGGTTGGCCGCGCTGATCGACACGTCGGGAGGGCAGTGGAAGTCGGCCCACGTCGCCCGGGCGCCATCGATCAACACCTGCTCGGCCACCGTCAGCCCAGATCTCGCCTCCAGGTCGAGCGCGACGGCCTCGGCCTGCCGCGTCCGTCCCGCCATGGTGTAGAGGACCAGTGCCCTGATGTCCGTGGCCGGCTGGCCGATCCGGGCGGGTGGTGGGACCGTTTCCAGCCACTGCAGCACGGTCGTCGTCCGGCCCGCCTCGAACATCGCCTTTCCGTATTGGCTGATCACATCGAGGACGGCCTGCCCATCGCCGGCCTCGATCAGATACCTGGCCGCGTCCTCGGCGCCGCCGTGCTCGAGCAGCCACTCCGCAGCCCGGTGCAGGAGCAGTCCCTCGGCGCCGGGCTCCAGCACTCGCAGCTGATGGCGGATGAGATCCTTGAACAGAGGGTGATAGCTGAACCAATCACCCGCGGGTGAGACACGGCGGGTGAACAACGACTGTCGTTCGAGCGACGCCAGCACCTCAATGCTGTCGTGCCGCTCAGTGATGGCATCACAGAGCTGTGGATGCAACATGTCCAGCACCGAGGTCTGCATGAGAAATCGGCGGCTGGATTTGGGCAAGTGCCGCATCACCTCATTGGTGAGGTAGCTACCCACGAATTCGTCGTTGCCACTGAATCGATCAATGAAGCGCTCGGGATCGTCCGACCATCGCAATGACAATGCCGCCAGCTGCACGCCCGCCGCCCAACCTTCGGTGCGGGCCAGCAGCAAGCCGGCATGATGATCGTCCAAGGAGTGTCCGGCCACGCGAAGCACGAGCTGGCGCAGCTCGTTGACATCGAGGGCGAGGTCGGCCGTTGAGAAGGTCGACACGTCGTGCGGGTCGAAACCGTCCAGTGGCATTGCGATGCGGGCACGGGTGGCGGCGACAGAGTGCACGTGCGTGCCGGTCCGCGCCACGAACTCTGAGAACTCTTCTATCAACGCCTCATTGCTCAGCGCGTCCAGGCCGTCGAAGACCAGCGCCAGCTCGGGGGCGTAGGCCAAGTCGTCGAGCAGGCTGTCAATGAACGCATCACCCAAGTTCACGCCCGTTGTGTCGATCCGTTCGAGGGCAACACGACCGATGTCGGGATCGATCGTCGCCAATGCCGACACCAGACTGCGGCCGAAGCTCATTGCGTCGCTGTCGAGCCGATCGAGCGTCAACCAGCCGACCGGCACATCGGAACGGGCGGCCCACTGCGACAGGGCTACCGACTTGCCGGCACCGGCTTGGGCCGTGATCAGCGTCAGCGGGCCGGTGGCGGCCTCGGCAATGCGATCGACCAGCGCGGACCGGTCGAGCGCGAAGTCGGTCGGGAGCGGCGGCCGGAGCTTGGATCCAGCCAGTGCCACCACACTGCCTCCGCTGGTGTGCAGGTGGGTCATGGCGTGCGTCCATTAAACCCCACGACGGCAACGTAGGCGCCGTTGACTGCGAATACCGCAATTCGGCTCTGGTAGCCGCCGCGGCCACTCACTCGCTCGGGATTCACCCTTTCGGTGTGATGCCATCCGCGGTCCGCCTGGCCAGAATGCGGCGGTGGCCGCACCCGAAGTCCTGGTGGATACCGATTCCACGCACCACTGGCACCGACCAGCGCTCGCTGTCTTCTTGGCCGGATTGACGGTCTGGATCGTCGCCACCGCCATCACGGCCCAGACGAAGGACGACATCCTCATACCGACCGTCATCCTCGTCGGGAGCTTTCTCGTACCAGTGACCGTCGTCGTGGCCGCGTTCCATCGGGAGGAGACCCGGGTCGGTACAGGCCTGTCAATGCCGGTGATGCTGGAAGGCTTCCTCTTCAGCGGGATGCTCGGCGTCGTCGCCACTGCCTTGATCGAGACCTACACCTTGCCCAAGGTGGCCGGCACCTTCATCGCCGTCGCCATCATCGAAGAGACCGGCAAGGCCATCGTGATCGTGCTGGTATCTCTCCGATTGAAGTCCCGGCAGCCGCTCGACGGGCTCGTGCTGGGGGCGATCGTCGGCGCCGGCTTCGCCGCCTTCGAGAGCGCCGGCTACGCCTTCGATGCCTACATCCAGTACGGCTCCAGCAAGCCGTTCCTCAACCTCTTGCAAACCGAGATCAACCGAGCACTGCTGTCGCCCTTCGGGCACATCGTCTGGACGGCACTGATCGGCGGGGCCCTCTTCGCAGCTGCCCGCCCGAACGGCCACTTCCGGATCACCCGCTCCGTGGTCGCCACCTACCTCGGCGTGGTCACCCTGCACGCGCTGTGGGACGAAGGGTTCGGATGGTCGATCATCCTCACCCGCGGTTTCACCGGTGAGGGGTGGCACATCGGATGGCCCAATGCCGCCGCCTGGGTGTCGGACCCGAGCCGGCATCAGCTGAGCGTCTTCAGCACCGTATACAACGGCGCGCTGATCGTGATCGGCGTGGTCGGCATCGTGTGGTTCGTGCTGGCCTGGCGGTCGTACAAGCGCCGGGAGCTGGCCGAGCTGGCCCAACAGACGGCCGAGCCGGCCGAGGCGCCGCCCATCCTCGATCTCCGCTCGGAGGCCGAACGCTCGGTGGATCAGGAAGCAACCCGACCAGTGCCGCATTGACCGCGCCACCAGGCAGATCCGAGGCCCGGCGGCAGTGATCTTCTTCCGCATGGGCACGCTCGAGTTGACGCTGGTCATCTACGGGCTGCTCCTCGGTGCGACAGCCATCGGCTTGTGGATCGGGCGCACGATGCGGTCGCGGGCCGAGTCGCTGCGGGACTCGTTCTCGGTGGTCCAAGGGGCGCTGTTCGGCTTCATGGCCCTCGTGCTGGCCTTCGGTCTCAGCCTGAGCGTCGGGCGCTACGAGGCCCGGCGGGTGGCCGTTGTGGCCGAGGCGAACGCCATCGGGACCACCTACCTCCGCGCCCAGACCCTCGAGGAGCCGGTCCGCACCCAGTCGCTCCGCCTGCTGGAGCAGTACACCGACGACAGCATCGGCCTGTCGAAGGCGGTGCCGGGCAGCGCGGCCCAGGCCAAGGCGGTGGCGGTGAGCGGTGAGCTCCAGCGACGCCTCTGGAGTTTGGCCGGCCAGGCCTTGGACGCGGCGCCGGTGGCAAGCGCACCCCGGCTCTATGTCGAGTCGTTGAACGAGATGTTCGACGCCCAGACCGCTCGGGTGGCCGGTCTCGGCAACCGGGTGCCGACAACGGTGCTGGCGCTGGAGGTGTTGGGTGCCGCCATCGCGCTGGGAATGTTGGCCACCCACCTGGCCGTTCTCGGCCGGGGCGTCTTCTCCGGTGTGCTGGCCGCTGTCCTCATCGGTTCGATCCTGCTCGTCACCTTCGATCTGGACCGGCCGACCCGGGGGTTGATCCGGGTCCCGTCCTCGGCGCTGGACCGGTTGCGGACGTCCTACGAAGCCGGACCGGCTGCGATTCCGTGAGGGGATGACAGCGTGAACATCGTGGCGGCCATGCTCATCATCGTGGTCACCACCGCGGTCGCGGTGGTGGCCATGTTGCTGGTGAGACGGCACGCGCCCGATGGCAGCTACTTCGCCGACGGCGATCGGGCCGCCGGCGTGTTCGGGGTGCTGGCCACCGGGTTCGCGGTGCTGTTGGGGTTCGTCGTGTTCCTGGCCTTCACCAGTTACCTTTCCAGCACAGTGGGATCCGAAGCTTGGAATTCACGTGACTTGAAGTCGCGGC